>Ga0206125_10001940_pt1 | contig 22823 bp, 20 predicted proteins | sample Helgoland_Spring_4_FD_148598 | JGI IMG/M metagenome (GOLD analysis project Ga0206125, IMG submission 148598) | Pelagic subsurface seawater microbial communities from Kabeltonne, Helgoland, North Sea - Helgoland_Spring_Bloom_20160331_1 | ecosystem: Environmental > Aquatic > Marine > Epipelagic ... | reverse complement strand
TATGATAAGATAACTTAGAAAGTTTAACATAGAAATTAAAACCATTGAAGATTGTGGTTATGATTCATAAAATCAAAAACTATAAGAGAACCTTTTAAGTTACTCAGTAAGTTTATGAATTTGAAAATCTCATGGCCGTTTCATGGCAATTTATGGATTTTTAAAAAATAAATTATTGACTACCAATTAGTTGTGAATTAATTGAGACTACAGTCCGTAGTCTTTTCAAAAATGAATCTGATTCTATATATTTTTTGAGAGTATCTTTTCCTCAACATCATATATTTTCATTCCTTTGCGTGTCAAAATAAAGGCTTGAAAATAAACGTAAATCTCACGCCATCTTCTAATATAATTTAATATGATATTTTTAACGTATGAAGTCTTGAGAGGGAAAACTTCAAGTTCTACTTTTTCCAATAGTCCATTCATGATCTCCCATTTTTTTAGATGAAACTCATCTTTGAATATGTATTTATTTCTTTTGGAAATACCGGAGTGATGAAACATATTTTGATTTACTGCTGAATTAAAAATATCAGCAGGGATAATAACTTTTGCTCCACTTGAATCAAAAAAATCCTTATTTACTAACTCAGATTGGGATAAAATTGGATTTACTTTTAAATAATATTCTTCTTTTCCTCCAGTTATATTAATAGCGAATTCCCAGTTTCTCAGATTTCTTTTAGCTAAATTTGGAATTGACGCTAATTGTTGATTGAATAGTTTAATAGTTCTAGTAGTTAATCTGGTCTTAGACTCTAATTTGTAGTACTTTTCTAATGATTCTTGAACATCAGTTTGATATTGCATTAAATGTGTGTCCTTTTCTATAAAATATTTTTCATTTTCATTATTAATGAGAAATCCTTTTGATTTGGACCAGCTATCACCTGACAACATTACTTTTAACTGACTCTCTTTAAGACCTCCAATCTCAGAAATATCATTCTTCAATTTAAATGGGTCATTTATTATATCATTTGTTTCAAAAACATCATTATGTAAATGACAGTGGTTTGAAGCAAATGGAATTGCATATTTAGGCTTAACATTATCCATAAACAACCTAAACGCTTCTGTATAATGAGAAGGATTGTCTAAAACTAAATCAGATCCCTGAATAGAATAACAAACTCTATCATTAGCTGAACTGTGAGATCGCATGGCAAAATCAAACTTACCATGAGTTTTCTTTATTTGTTCTAAGCTAGCACCGGCAATTTTGCAATCATTCGCATTTAATAATTTAAACTCTGGAGTTTCTACAACTAATGCTGAATCATTTAAAAAAAGACCAAATTGATAAGGAGTAATTTTAATGCTACCTATATTGTAAGATTCACCATGTTTTAAGACCTTTATATTTTTGAAACCGAACTGTTTTAAATCTCTATAACTTCTTTTATTCGGCTCATCGTGAGTAATAATTTCAATATCAGAACCTAGAAATCGTTTTAATGAAGGGCCATGCCAGTGGTCCCAATGAACATGAGTAATATATATAGCTTTTGGCTTTAAGTTGTCAATTATATCTTTATTAACTGGGGGATAATTCCACCATGATCTCCAATAACAAGAACCTACCAACCAAGGATCAATTAAAAGTTCATTTGAATTGTGTTTTATTGAAATAGATGCGTGTGAAATAATTTTAAATGACATTATTTATTGTTATTTGTTTTGAATTAAGATCAGAAAAAAAACATAATCAAGTGTATTATGACTGAAATCTTTATTTTTTTCAATAAATTAATATTTTTTTTGGTATTATTAGAAATCTTTCTTTGGTAAATCTATAAAATATTTTTCATACAGTTTTGAATTGGGAAATATAATCACCCATGCCGTAAAAAAAATGATTTTTATGTCTAAAAGAAATGATTTTCGGTTTTGATACCATTCTTCTAATTCACCTTTAAAAGGATAAATTTTTTCACGATAAAATTGTCGCATATCACCACCATTGTTTTTAACATCTGTTAGTAGTTTCTCTTCATCTCTAAAAACAACCTGTCCAATTCCGGTTAACCCGGGTTTTATATTGTAAATCACTTTTTGAACTTCATATGGATAAGACTCAAAACTAACTTTCATTACAGGTCTTGGACCGACTACACTCATATGACCTAATAGGACATTAAATAACTGAGGTAGTTCGTTAATTTTAGAACTCCTTAAAAACCCTCCCATTGGAGTAATTCTAGAATCATTTTTTGTAGTATATATACCACCAGGTAAGTTAACACTGTCTCTCAACATGGTTGCAAATTTCCAGATTAAAAATGTTTTATTTTTATAGCCTACTCGCTCTTGTTTATAAAAAACATAGCCTTCACCCGTGAATATCAATCCGATAAATACCGGTAAAAGCAAAGGAGTTAAAAGTAAGATAGAAATCAATGATAGTGATATATCAAAAATTCTTTTTATTGTATAGTTCATAATTTACATTTTTTGATCTAAATTTTTACCAGTTTCAATATGATTAAAGTTAGGTAAAATTATATTCATTATTTTTATGATATCCTCTTTGTCATACGATGGTCTTTTAAAAATACTTTCGATTTCTTTAATCGTAACTTCAATTTCAGAAAAGGAAGGTTTTGAGGAATTGGTAACAACTCCAATCGATTCGTAAAGATTAAAATTAACTTCATCTTCAGATGTATAAAATTCTTCATACAACTTTTCTCCACTGGTGTCTGTTTTGAAGAAATAAACTGGATAGCAAGAATCATCATTAATTTTTGACGCAAGCTCTTTTGCTTCTTTTTCACTTTTACAAATCTTAATATCTTTGTTTAAATATTTAAAGAAATCTTCTGTTATTGATTTAAAATTAACCAATTGATTTTCATTTAACTTTGGAAAATAAATATCTCCACTATTTCCTAATATACTTGTCAATAAACAAATCTCTCCACTTTCTTCAGGAGACACAAAAAATCGTTTTACATCTGATGGGCAAGAAATTGGCTGTCTTTGAAGTAGTCTTTCTATGTACCCATACAACAATGAGCCGTTTGAAAAAGCTACATTCGCAAATCTAGCTGTTGTAATTTTTAATTCTTTGGAGTAAGACATAATTACATTTTCCATTAATTTTTTTGATGCACCCATAACATTCACAGGATTTGCAGCCTTATCTGTAGAGACGCAAAAAAAATGAGATGGCTTATTTAATTTTAAATAATTTAATAATTTTTTAGCATCTAAAACATTATTTTTAATCATGGCCTCAATAGAGAAAGAATCTTTTTCACTTCTGACATGTTTATGGGCTGCAAAATTAGCTACAATATCAAAAGCTCCATGTCTTTTAGCCATTTTATAAAAAACTTCAGAATTAAATGACATTGGATACGTCAAATAACTCTCAGGTACAATTATATTAGGATCACTTCTTAATGTTCTTGTTAATTCAGTTAAACCGTTCTCATTAGTATCTACAACAATTAATTCAGAAGGATGATATCTCAGGGCTGCCTTTATATAGGAAGAGCCAATGGTTCCAGCCCCTCCAATGACCAGAATTGATTTTCCTATAATTTCTTTGGTTAATTTTTCTCTATTGTTTTTTAAATCATTTTCAAAAAAGCTATGTTCTCTTTTCGTTACATAATTCTTAATAAACTCGGAAATATTTGGTAACATCATTACGTATAAAAATTTTTAATTTCTGAAATCACTTTAAATTGATCATCTACTGTTAAATTCGATGAAGATGGAATACTAATGCACTCTTTAAAAATTTTATTTGATATATCATTTTCATTGATATAAATTAAATCTTTATACATTGGAAGTTTATTCATAGGCGTCCAAAATGGTCTACATTGAATTTCATTACTATTTAAATGATTTAACAATTCTCTCATTTTTTTTGTTCTAAAAGTGAATAGCCAACAATTAGGATCTGAATTGGGATCATTATCTTGAAATTTGATGTCTCCAACTCCGTTTAGTTCACTTCTATAAACCGCATCAATTTCTTTTTTCCTTTTTAAAATGTTTTCGAAGACTTCCATTTGTGCTACACCAATTGCGGCAAGCACATTTACTAAGCGGTAATTATACCCCACTTCATCATGAAAATAATCTAATGGATCTGTTTTAGCAGTTGTCGTTATGTGCTTTGCCCTTTTAGCAATATTTTTATCATTAGTTAAGATCATGCCACCACCACCAGTGGATATTATTTTATTTCCATTAAAACTTAAAACTCCAGTTAAACCGAAGGTTCCCGCATGCTTTCCATTTTTAAAACTTCCTAGTGCTTCTGTACTGTCTTCTATTAGAGGAATACCATAAGTAGTACTGATTTCTACTAATTTATCAATATCGATAAATCCCCCTAAAACATATACTGGCATGATTGCACCAATTTTTTTTCCTGAAGTCTTATCTGTGGTTACCGGTTTCTTATTAACAAATTTGGTTGTCGTGTTATTTTCTAACCAATTTTGAAGTAAATCAACATCTAGTTGCCAAGAGTCTTCACAAACATCTACTAAGACTATTTGCGCTCCTGAATATGAAATAGCATTTAGTGTAGCTACGAAGGTTAAATTTGGTGCTATTACGATATCATTTGAAGAAACTCCTGCAAGATTTAAAGAAACTTGTAAACCAGCTGTCCCATTCATACATGCTATTGCATACTTCACTCCAGTATAATTTTGAATAGCCTCTTCAAACTTATTAACATATGATCCAGCTGAAGATATCCAACCAGTGTCTAGGCAATCTTTTACGTATTGCCATTCATTGCCATTTATATTTGGAACTGATAGAGGAATTAGCTTAGTTGACATTTTCACCATTATTTATAACTTCATCATCTGAAATTTCTAATCCTAAATATATCGTTGATCCCATTCCAATAGTACACCTTCTTCCAATAGTTACATTTCCAGCTAAAATTGCTCCAGGAGTAATATGTGATGACTTTTTGATAGTGCAATCATGACTAATAATAGAGCCAGAATTGATTATACAATTTGAATCAATACTAACGTTAGAGCCAATTATTGCACCTGCCATTATTTGACACCCTCCTTTAATACTAGCAGTATTTTCAATTATTGATTTTTCATGAATAATTGTAGGAATATTTATTTTTTTAGAGAATTCATCATAATATTTCTCTCTTTTGTTTTGTTGCCCTAAAAACCCAACTCCGATAATTAGGTTTTTTAACCCCATACTTATTAGGTTATCTAAATTTTCTAAGGATCCTAAATAATTTAAATTATGCTTTTTATCTGAAATTTCTATTTTATCGATAAAACCAACTAAATTAAACTCATTTTGTTCCAATAATATATCAATGCACATTGATGCATGACCACCAACACCCATAATTACAATATCATTCTCCTTAAAATTGATATTTACAGTAGGTTCTTTTTTAGTTATTCTACTTAAAAATTCTTTAACAACTTTTTCAGTGATTAAATCCTCTTTAAATTTTTTTACATCAATAGAGTTTTCTTTTATTAATTTTAAAGCTTTTTTTGTGATATTTTTCTCTGAGAAATTTATTTCATCAGAAACAGGAAATATTTTTTTTATTTCATCTGAAGTAAGCTCTGAATCTGACAAATATGCAACATCTGTTTGAACCTGAACAGAATCTCCAACTGAAAAGTTATAGTATAAAAACCCACTATTATCTGTTTCAAATTCAAAATCAGCTTTAGATGTTTCATACCCAAATATTATATCCCCCTCTTCAACATATTCGCCACTTTTAAAAAATAGATCTGATATAATTACATCATCATCACTAGCATTTTGTTTTGGTATTTTTATTTTAATCATTATCAATTATATTTAATGCTGTTTTATATATTTTATTCACACTTGGTAACGTATTTAGTTCTGCATCAAAACTTGAAGGTATAATTTCATTATTACCAATCCTAGTTATTGAAGATTTTAATTGTTTTTCTGAAATTTTCGCAATCACTTCAGAACTCCAAGAAGCAAAATTATTACCTTCTTCTACTATTAATAACTTTTTTGTTTTTTGTAATGATGTTATTATTTCATTTACAGATATTTCTGATATTATTGTAGGACAAATAATATCTACAAAAAACTCATCTTCGATACACAACTTTTCTACAACTTTTTCAATTTCAATTAAAGCTCCACCATAACACAAAATCGTAAGCTCTGATGAATAATCTTTTGGACTAATAATGAGATTTGGTATACTATCACTTTTCTCATTAAATGAATAGTTGTAGCCAACCAACTTGCTTTTAGAATTTTCAACAGTATATAGAATTTTGTTCTCAATAACTAAACAAGGATTATTAAAGCTTGATATAAGAGTATCATAGACGTATCTTGGAGATATTCTATGGTTTAATGCAATTACACTCAAATTTGGTATGCCTAAGAAAAACTTCTCTAAACTCTGACTATGAGTTGGACCATATCCTCTTCTTCCACCCATAGGGGTTCTTACAATCAATGGGCAATGGATCTTGCCCGCATACATATCCTCAAATTTTGAAGCATGTTGAAGTAACTGATCGAATATTAAAGTAGTAAAATCTCCAAACATAATCTCAAGAATAGCTTTACCTCCGGCAAGTACATATCCTGATGAAATTCCTGTTATCGCTGCTTCACTTATTGGTGTGTTAAAAACCTGATTAGGGTATTTAATACTTAAATCTTTTGTTACTTTAAATGCACCTCCATATTCTTTAGGATTAAAAGTATTTTTATCTTCAATATCTTCACCTAATAAAATCAAATTATTGTTTTGTTCTAATAGATCATTTAATGTTTCATTAATTAATGAACTATACCTTCCCTTTTCAGCGTCATTTAAGAATTTTTGTGGATGTTCTGCTAAAATTAATTTTTCTTTCTTTTTTATTGATGTTGTAATTGTTTTGTTTTCTAAATCATTAATTATACCTAGAATCTCTGACTTAGTATCTTTTATGTAATCTTTAAAAGAATCTTCTTCATATATTTTATTTAAAAGATCTTTGTCTTTTAGTTGTGTAATTTTTGATTCTTCTCTATTATCGTCACCCTTTGAATGAGAATTTAACCTATTAGTTTTAATATTAATTAATTTAGGTTTGTTTTCATCTCTAACTTGTGTTATTGCTTTCTTAACTTTAATATCTAAATCAAATAAATCGTCTGTAGTTGTCTCTATGTATTCAATACCAAATCCTTCAATTCTCTTTTGCATATCTCCAGAAAAGGTTTGTTCTGTTGAAGTTGACTGGGCCATTCCGTTACTTTCCAAGACAATTAACAAAGGATATTCTTTTTTTGCAGCTATATTGAATGTTTCATAAATTATACCTTCTCCTAAAGTCCCATCTCCTATGAATGCAACTGAAATATTTTTCTGCTTTTGAAGTTTGTAATACTTTGCTATTCCACAAGCAATTGGAACCATACCACCCTGGATACCGTTAGATAAAAAGTTTTTATTATATAAATGCTGACTACCTCCCATTCCTCCTGAACAGCCTATTTCTTTTCCTAAAAGTTCGGCGACAAGTCCCTTTATGTCACCTGTCTTAGAAATGTAATGTCCATGACCTCTGTGGTTAGTAACCATATGATCATCCTCTGTTAAGTATTTTGAAACAAAAACACCTGTAAACTCCTGACCAACACAAGTATGTACTGTACCATTTAATTTACCTTGTCCAAATAGTGTTAAAAATGAATTTTCAACTTCTCTAATGACAATTGCTTGTTTTATTTCTTCTTTAAATTTTATAACTTCTTTGTTTTTCATTTTTTATTTAAATTATTATATTCACTTAACAATAAATCCCAGAATAATTTACGTTCATAACGCTGTTTTATAATATTTCTAGTTTTCTCTTTAATCAAATTATATAGTTGTTTATCAGTATACATCTCTAACATTGCATCGTAGACTGCAGAAATATTCTTAACCTTTATTACTTTTCCATTTACATTATTTTCAATAATCTCATTACACCCGTTTATATCAGTAACTATACTTGGCAAAGACATTGAGCCAGCCTGCATAACTACGTTAGGAAAACCCTCCCTGTAACTCGGAAAAACTAAACAATTAGATATTGAAAAATACGGCCTTACATCTTTTTGATATCCCACTGAAATAATATTTTCGTTATTATTAATTAACCGTTTAGTCTTTTTTTGTAACGGGTCTAATTCATCCTCAAAAGGACCTACTAAGAGTAACTTTAAATTTTCTTCAACTAAACATAATTTCTCAAAAGAGGCTACCAATTCGTTAATTCCTTTATCGCCGACAACACGACCAACAAAAATAAAAACGAAATCAGTCGTTTTTATTCCTAAATTAGTTTTTACAACTTCTTTGTCTTTAATTGAAAATAATTCTGGATCAAAATATGAAGTATCAATCCCATTAGAGCTTCCATTTCCAATTACCTTAACTTTGTTTTCTGAAGTAAATCTATGTTTTAAAATAATTTTTTTTAAACCATATGAGTTGGGATATACTTTCGTTGAACATTTGTAGGTTACTTTTTCAACAAAATTTAAAATAATTCTTCTAGTTCCTGTTGTTTCTAACAAAGGTAATCCGGCTACAGTATGAAGTCTGATGGGTACATTTGCTATGTATGCCGCTAACATTCCTATAATTCCCGCTTTTGGTGTGTGTGTATGAACAATATCTGGTTTTTCTCTTAAAATTAATAAATACATTTTTAATAAACTTATTAAATCTATTATTGGTGTAATTTTTCGAGTCATTTTAATTGAATACCATTTTACACCTTGACTTCTAGCAAATTTCTTAAGTTTCTCTTCATCTGATGATACAGCCACTATATCATAAAAAGATTTAATAAATGCCAATTGATTTTCTAATAATTTTTCCAATGACAAAGGTATTGTAGTTGCACGAATTATTTTAATTTTGGTCATTTTCAATTACTTTTTTGTTTTTGTTGTATATAATTATTAATGTAAAAATTAGCCAAAATGTTTTTGAGCGCAATCCCATATGCGTAAAGCTGTATAAAATGAGTGGCACTAAAAATAATAGAAAAGAATATTTATTATCCCTAAAAAGGCTGAATAAGAATAAGAAGAACGTTAAAGTCCCAATAAATCCATAAGAGAAGATTATTGTTCCAAATGTAGAATGAATTTCATTATCTCTTTCGAATCTTTGTTCTATAGTACCTTCACCTGCACCAAAAACTAGATATTCTGGGTATTTCCAAATTCTGTCATAATTTCTACCTTCTAAATTATCATCATCAGCTTTGCCAATATTAGAGAGTCTATTATCAATCCTTGAAATAAAATCAACTTCTGCAATTTCAAAATATGAAAAAGATATAACACACAATAATGATATGAAGATTGTGATTTTTAAATTCTTAATCGAATTTAAAATAAATAAAACCAAAATTGAGATTGTTGAAGCTTTTGAAAGACTAATTATAGAAAGATATAATGTCAATGGGATTGCTAAAAAAAATATTATTTTATAGTGTTTAACTTTATTTAAAATAAAAACATTTCTTATAATTAATATTACAACCACAGCCATTAGTGCCCAATACCCAAGTTGATTAGGGTTGTTAAATGTCACTGCTCTTCTAAAAAAATATTTATCTGCAAACAAATAATCTAGATTTAGAATCGCAGCTAAAAACACTAAAACAATGCTAATAAAGAATGAATAATAAACTATTTTTAAAAAAGAATTTCCACTTAATCTATAAAAAGCCAATGCTAATATCATGACTGTGTAATCATACAGATAGTAAAATGATGATAATAAAGTGTTCGTTTGGAACCAAAAAATAAAAACAGTTAGATTTACAATAAGTGTCCAAAATATAAAAATTCTTAAATATATTAAATTTGAAGAATACTTAAGCTCTTTAAAAATTATGTAACTCTTTTTTCTAGTTATAAAAATAAGTATTGAAATAAAAAAAAAGAGATCACTTATCTGAATACCACCACTTGGAAAAATGTAAAAAGGGATAAATATCAATCCCATAAAAAAAAACAACTTGCTCAGATTCATCTACTTAAAATATAAGAAATTTCATCATCAACTCTCTGTTCCCAATCAATAATAATCTCACTTACTTTTTGTTGAATCATATCTCCAAATTCCCTAGTATTATAATTTTCTAAAGAATTTATTATCTGACTTGAAATTTGTTCTGCTGAGACATTGCTTTGTACCAAAATACTATTAATGTTGTTTTGAAAAATATCATTTAAATCTCCGGAATTTTTTACACAAATTATTTGCCCCCCCAAACAAGCTTCCCACAATGCGTTTCCAAGATTTCCATTATCATAGAGAAACATAGAAATATCATGTTTATTTATAATTGCTGGTAATTCTATTTGTGGTATGCCATGTATAATTTCAACATAATCTGTCAACATTAAATCTGAAATCTGACTTTTTATTTTTTTTAAATCCGGCCCATCTCCTATAATTGTCATTGATGCATCAACTCCTTTTTGTCGCAAGTAAAACAAAACATCTAATGCAAGATCCTGTCTTTTCCAGTAACTCAATCTTCCAACATAACAAATTTTAATATTTTTAGGGTTTATTTTTTTTTGTAAACTATCATAGCTTAATAGTTTATGTTTTAAAGACTTGTCAATACCATTAAACATAATCTTGACTTCCTTTGATGGATTAATTTTGTTGGCAAAAAACTTATAGTCTGTTCCGTCCTCAGTTGAAATCATTACATCACATGGAAATTTTATAGCCATTACATCAAAAAAATTTCTAACATATAGGTTGAAATACTGTTTTTTTTTAATCATTTCACTTGATAAAGTTCCAAAGAGTCTACCTACTGATTTTATTTTAAAAATCTTTCCTAATAGCATGGAACAGTTTGCAAATACAGACATCCCGTATACAAAATCAAATTTATGATTCCTTAAATATTTAAGTGAATAAAAAAAAGTATTAATGAAAGCATATAGCTTCCAAAGTAAATGATAAGATTTAAAAAGTGTTATTTTTTTTAACTCTATCTTAGAACCATTTTCAAAATGTATTGTTCTAGTTATGTATTTATTATACAATACTCCATCAAAAAAAATATTTTTTTTAGATCCTAATACTTTTAAAAAATTGTATACAGCTGGCATTCCGTTAGGAGCTTCATCTTTTACAAACCAATTTGTAAGTCCTGAGAAAAAATCAGGTAATATATATATTTTCATAAATTTAAATAAAATGATTTCAACTTTTGATTGTTTAATAGCACTGGGTCAAAAATACTATTGTGAAAATTATAAGTTATCTGTGTATCAAATTTGTTTTTCTTAAAAAATTCAGAATGAATCTTAATTGCTTTTTCAACAGAATAATTTGATTCTATAAGTAAACAACCATCCATTATTGCAAGTGGAGTTTCAATGATATTGAATTTTCTGTTGTCCTTATTATTCCACAGATAGTGTTCAAATCCTGTACCTACTCTAAAACCTATTTGATCCTGAAATCCTAGGGTGAAATCATTAATTACCCCACTACTCTCTATTACTTGTGGGGTTTTTATTACATCGTAATGAAGGATATGTTGGCGAGATAAGGTTATTTTTTTACCAATAATGCTTTCTAGATCTTTTTTTTCTTTTAAAAACTGCCTTTTATCTTTAAAACTAGCATAACTCGGGTGTAGTCCTATTTCATAATTATTTTCAAGCGCGGTCTTAAAAACCTTATTTAAAGAAGGGTCTTTTATGTCATATAGATTATCATATTTTGTAGTTCCTCCTGACATAAAAAAAACTATTTTCTTGTCAAAATAATTCTTGTTAAAAAGCCATGAAAATGTCTGATATGGATCCTGATTACCCATCAAAGATTTTAAATAAAACTTTGTGAAAGTAAATATTGAACCTTTAAACTTTTTCCTTTTAAATAATATTCTAGCAGCTCCTCGTAAATACTTATAAAAATTAGGAAATTTAATTAACACATCTATATCATGTGACATTATTTTTTTTGTTTCGATTTGTTTGTAATAATCTAAACTTTTTAAAAATGCAACACTAATTTGATCTAAAACTGGTTCTCTAGATATAGAATTTTTAACTAAAAATTGTTCTTTTGAATTCATCCTTTCGTGTAAATCCTTATGATTTGAAGGGCAATGATATTCTTCTAACCTAGAAAGGTGAAAGAAGAATGTACTAACAATATCTAAGTTTATTATATTTGTTTCGATAAAATTTAAGCTACCTGTATTGGAAACACTAGATATTCCATAAAGACTTGTATTTTCAAACTCATATTTCTGAGAATATAAATTTAGAATATCATCGTAAGAGGTTATTGATTTTAGTAAATCTGTAACATTAATATTTATTGTTGCATTGTCAATATTTTTAGAAGAGCAATTAATAATCACGTCATAGCACATCTTATTGTCAAATTGTTTTACCTCCTGGTATTTTATTTTGACAAAAAACTTGTTAAATGGAAGATTAAAAATAAAATCAAAAACATATTTCACTTTTTCGCAATAAAATGCGTCATTATATAAGATTAATATTTGTTTTTTCATTAAGCTTCTCGAATTTTTAATAGTAAATTATTTACTTTAGATATTCTATAATATGGCATTATAATTGGATTAAAATTTCTGTATACTTGAGCGACACTTTGAATCATACTTCCTTCAAAATCAAAAACACTAACTCTTTCTGATGCTATTTTTATAGCCTCCCACAGTAAATAATTTTGGGCTTGTGAATTTCTAAATTCGGGATTAGCACCCCCCCATAAATAATATGCAGTATCTTTATCAAAAATCATATATAATACGGCGTGGATATTACTCTCACTGTCTTTTGCAATAAGAATTTTTCTCCTATCAATTTTTTTTAAATATTCATCAATCTTACTGACTAATTCAAAAGAATATTTGATATCAATACCCTGTCTTTTAAATGTTAACCTATTTATCTCGTAAAAAGTTTTTAAATCTTCAGTTTCTTCAATTATAACTAATTTTTCTGCTTTTCTGATATTTCTTCTTAGAGTAGCTTTAAACCCATCAAACAATTCAACATGGTTAGTGATGTTGTGCAATTGGTAAGAATACTGATTGTTTTGTTTAAAACCTGACCAATTGAAAGGTTGAGAATTTATAAAATCTGGAGCAAACCGTATTTTAAACATTAAGAATTTTGGAATTCTTTTTATAAAATATTCTATAACTTTCTGTTCAAAGGAATATCGTTTATGATTTAAATCATTTTCTTTTGAATCATACCACACTCCTAAAAACTGTGTTTGTTTTGGCATTACAAATACAACTTTACCAAATTTTTTCTTATAGGGTAAGGGCATTATTGCTTCTACTTTGTTTGATTTATTTTTATAAACTAATGCAATCCACAAATTTTCGCACACTGCATCAAGCCATTCGGGATGAAAATATAAAGGGACTTTATCTTTATTTTGATTTACAAATAAAATATAATCTTTCTTATCTAGACTGTTCATGTTTTCTATTAAGAATTATAGTAGAAATTTCAACATTATATGGTTTTTTCTGTTTAATTACTCGACAAGGGTTACCAACAGCAATAGAATTACTAGGAATGTTATTAGTAACGACAGATCCAGCACCTATTATAACATTATCTCCTATAGTAACTTCTGGAAGAATAATAGCGTTTGAACCTAACCAAACATTATTTCCAATATAAATAGGTTCTGATTTCTTAGATATGGAATAATCATTTTCTTGATGATTACTTGATATAATTCTAACTCCCGCCCCCATTTCAATATTAGAACCGAAATGAATACCATTTATTCCTTGAATATAACAACCAGGAGTATCTCCAGGATCGCACATAAAACCCTTAGTTATATTCTTCGACCCTACGATTACAGATGTAAAGTGAACTGGCCAATTAATATCTCCATTAAAACGAAATATTTTCTGTAATAATACATAACGGAATATCATTTTATAATTCCATTGATAAGTATATTTTGGACGATGATAATTTGAATAAGCCAATTTCATAATCCAACCAAATAAGAAATAATCTATTTTTCTAATTCTATTTTTTGTTAAATCATTCATTCTACTTTTTTGATAATTTATTGATTACAGATAAAAATTTAAGATTAATAAAAAGGTACCCAAGAGATCCTACGAGAGAAATTGTTATTATTGTCAAAATTATGTCATTATTTAAGTTTCCATATCTAATAGCAAATAAATTCATGAGTATTATAAATATATTTAAATATAAACCTAAATCGTTTCTATTCAAAATTTCCATTATGTTACTTATTGGACTAAAAAGAGACCTAAATAAGAAAAATGGAAGCAATACATATATGAATTCTAATGATGGGTCCCACTTATTTTGAAATAATATATGCAAAATATCATCAAGAAAAAGAGTAATAAGAACTATTATAAATAACATAACTAACCCGTTCCATATTTCTAATTTATAAGTTAGTTCTTTTAGTTTGTTAAATTTTTTTTCAATAAAATATTTTGATGCTCTCTGAAAGTAAACACTTGCAGAAGATGCAGATATCAACTGAAGGGGCAAAGACAGAACTCGATTTGCAAAGAAATAATACCCAGCTGCTTCCTTACTAAATGATACTAAAATAAGTGTTGGCAACATATTAGAAGCAGAACTATTAATGATATCAGAAATTGAACCAATTCCTATAATCTTTTTAAATTTTTTGATATAGAGAGCTACACACAAAATAATGTTTTTAAACTTATAAAAATGTGCAGTTTTAATAAAAACAATAGTTAAATAAATAGTATTAATCAAAAGTCCAATTAAAAAACCTAAAATTAATGGTTTATTTATATTTAGCTTGAATAATAATAATTGTAAAATTACGATACTCGAAACTTGTAATACTTTAGATATACTTAAATAACCAAATAAAGTTTTAAATGTTAGGTAAGCATGAAATACTTTAATTAAACTGATATTAAGTGCAATAAACAGGGTTATTAAATAAACACTTAAAGTAATATCAAAAAGTACTTCTTTAAAAAGAAATAAAGACATACCCAGTAATAAAAATAAAACAAAAACAGTTAATGTTATACAAATAGAATAAAAAGTGCTAAAATTAGAATCACCTGAATTTATAACTATTGGATACTCTGACCTAAGAGTAAATAAGATTGATAAAATCGCAGATAAAGATACGACAACAGAAAATTCACCTAAATCATCAGGTATAAAATAAAACGCTAGTACAAAGGAACTTAAAATAGCAGTTATTTGGCTAATTAAAGTTGCACTAAATAATTTTAAAATATTTTTTTTAAATGTACTATTTACAATGAAAAAATTAAGATTCATTTATAGAATTACTAATGATATTATTAGATATATTTTTTTAAAACATCCACAATTAACTGTGATGTATTACCTTTTCCATATAAATCTTCATTCCAATTTGAACAATTGTTAGTTAAAATTGTGTTCAAAGTAGATAAATCTTCGAATAGAAGAATATTATTTCCATTTTTCAATGTTTCAATCCATTCAGTTTCCTTACGAATTGTAACGCATTTTTTTCTTATCCAATAAGCTTCCTTTTGCATTCCACCACTATCTGTAACTAATGCTGAACTATTGAATAAATATGATAAGTTATCAAGGTAAGATTGTGGTTGAATAAATTTTATATTGGCGAAGTTGGTCTCATTTATATTATATAATTTCATTAGATTACTAGTTCTAGGATGAATTGACATAATTACTTTTTTTTCTAAATCATTTAAACTCCCTAATATATAATTAAGTCTCTGTTTAGAATCTGTGTTGTAAGGCCTATGGATAGTTACATAACAGTAATCCTTGTCTACAATATTTTTTTTGATTAACTTTCTGTCTTTAAAATAAAAAATCACATCTTTCATAATGTCTCCAACATTGAAAACATTATTAATAATTCCTTCTTTTTTTAAATTTTTTACTGCTACCTCAGAAGGAGTGAATAAGCTATCGGAAACGTGATCAGTAAGAACTCTATTTATTTCTTCAGGCATTTCTTTGTTATAACTTCTCAATCCAGCTTCAATATGAAATACTGGCAAGTTTAGCTTTGAAGCAACCAAAGCACCTGACAATGTTGAATTTGTATCTCCATAAACTACCATTCCATCAGGTTCTTCAACCTCAATGATTTTCTCTATTTCGATCATCATACTTGCAGTTTGTAAACCGTGATTACCACTACCAATATTGAGCATATAGTCTGGCTTACTCATTCCTAATTGATCAAAGAAAACATTACTCATGTTTTCATCATAATGCTGTCCTGTATGAATTGTTATTAATTCTAAATGACCTTTACAAGCTCTTTCAAATGGAAAGTGCTTAATGAATTGAGGTCTTGCACCTACTATAGCAATTATCTTCATGTTTATTTTTTAAAGGGATGAATAGAAATATCATTTTTAGCAAGTGGATGATAATCTCCTTTTAATCCTATCGGCACAGAACTTCTTATATTATGAACAATTTCTATTGCTTGTCTTGCATCTTCTAGACCATATCCCTCTCCTTTCAAAACTCCTTGATAAACTTTTGTATGCAAATCTGTAAAACCTCCTGAAAACTCTAACTCTTCTCCTTCAATAGTTATAGAACGATAGGTTCTTTGACCTTTGGCTTTTATTTCTTCTGGTATCAAATCGTAATTGATTGACAAGAACCAACGCACTCTGGCTCTTTCGAATTCTAGATATCCAGAGGCTCTATCATGCGTTTGTACATGCACAATATTTTCTTTTATATCACCAAAGATCCATGATAGCATATCATAAAAGTGCACTCCAATATTTGTAGCAATTCCACCTGATTTACTGTTATCACCTTTCCATGAGGTATAATACCAATTACCACGAGATGTTAAATACGTTAAATCTATATCAAACACTTTATCCTTTGGCGCAGCATCAACCTTTGCTTTTAAATCTATTATACTTTGGTGTAGGCGTAATTGCAAAATATTCCAAACTCTTTGACCAGACTCTTTTTCCATTTTTTGAAGTGCATCCAAATTCCATGGATTAAGCACTAATGGTTTTTCACAAACCGCATCTGCACCTCTGCGAAGTGCCATTCTTATGTGCGAATCGTGTAAATAATTTGGTGTACAGATACTTACATAATCTAATTCGATACCTTTATCATACTTGAGTTTCTCAATATGTCTATCAAACCTTTCGGGTTCTACAAAAAAATCAGCATCTGGGAAATAACTATCCATAATTCCTACGCTATCGAAGCGATCTAATGCAGCAATTAAATTACTGTTAATGTCTTTAATTGCTTTTAAATGTCTGGGAGCAATATAACCAGAGGCTCCTATAAGTGCGAAGTTTTTCATCTATTTGATTCTTTTTATTGTACCTTTTTCTAATAAGTATTCTTGATTACTTTCAATGCAAATGCCAATTCCATTTTTGTTAAACTTTAATCGATGTCCGTATTCGCTTACCCATCCAATATGTTTAGATGGATTTCCTACAACTAATGAATAATCCAACACTTCTTTGGTTACCACAGCACCGGCTCCTATAAATGAAAATTTTCCAATATCATTTCCACAAACAATCGTAGCATTAGCTCCAATACTAGCACCTTTTTTAACTATTGTAGACATATAATCATTTCTACGATTTACGGCACTTCTTGGGTTTATAACATTTGTAAATACCATCGAAGGGCCCAAAAAAACATCATCTTTACATACTACTCCAGTGTATATAGATACATTATTCTGTACTTTAACGTTGCTCCCTAAAATTACATCAGGAGAAATAACAACATTTTGTCCAATGTTACAATTTTCTCCAACGACACAATTAGTCATTAAATGAGAAAAATGCCAAATTTTAGTATTCTCTCCTATCACACAACCTTCATCAAGTACTGCTGTTTCGTGGGAGAAATATTTTTTGTCTTTCATATTACAGAATTAAAGTGTCCTATCAGCCAAAGAATTTGGCAGTATATTTTTCACATCATAAATTACAGCTTTATCTTTTAGTAAAAGTGAAAAATCTAAATTCATGAAATTATTGTGTGCAACTGTTAAAACAACGGCATCAAATTTAGTATTAGGTATTTTTTTTGATGATTTCATTCCATACTCATGCATCACCTCTTCTTCATTTGCCCAAGGGTCATGAATTGTAATATTGGTCCCATAATCTTTTAATGCTTTTATAAGATCTACAGCTTTTGTATTTCTAACATCTGGGCAATTTTCCTTAAATGTGATCCCTAAAATAAGTACCCGAGCGCCATTAACTGGAATATTCTTTTTAATCATACATTTAACAATCTCAGAAGCCACATAATCTCCCATACCGTCGTTTAATCGTCGACCTGCTAAAATGATTTCAGGATGATACCCATGCTCTTGAGCTTTCTGCGCTATATAATAAGGATCTACGCCTATACAATGCCCTCCTACTAAACCAGGTTTAAAAGGTAAGAAATTCCACTTTGTTCCGGCAGCTTCCAACACATCATGGGTGTTGATATCCATTAAGTTAAATATTTTTGCCAATTCATTCACAAAAGCGATATTAATATCACGTTGAGAGTTTTCAATTACTTTGGATGCCTCAGCTACTTTAATGGTTGGTGCTAAATGCGTACCTGCTGTAATCACAGATTTGTAAAGATCATTAACTTTTTCTCCAATTTCAGGTGTTGATCCTGAAGTAACTTTTAATATTTTCTCTACGGTATGCTCTTTGTCTCCGGGGTTTATACGCTCTGGTGAATAACCTGCATAAAAATCTTTATTAAATTCTAAGCCTGAAATTTTTTCAAGAACAGGTACACAGTCCTCTTCGGTAGCTCCTGGATAGACTGTAGATTCATAAATTACAATATCTCCTTTTTTTAATACGTTACCAACGGTTTCACTAGCTTTAATAAGTGGGGTTAAAATGGGTCTATTATTTTTATCAACAGGTGTCGGAACAGTAATAATGTAGTAATTACAATCTTTTATTTTGTCTAATTGATTAGTACAAAACAATCCATTAGAATCAGAATCTTCACCAATGAGTACAGATTTTAAGGTTTCATTATCTACCTCTAGTGTGGAATCAATGCCAGACATTAATTCAGATATTCTATCAGTATTGATATCGAATCCAACTACTGGATATTTAGTTGCAAAAAGCCTTGCCAGTGGTAAACCAACATATCCTAGTCCTATAATTGCTATTTTATCTTTTTTCATAATTTTTTTTATAAGTTTTCCCAATACCATTTCACAGCCTCTTTCAAACCTTGTTGTAATGAAAACTGTGGATTATAATTTAAGTTTTCTTTTGCTTTATCTACACTTGCGTGTGAATGAGGAATGTCACCAGCTCTATTTGGGCCATAAATAACATCTACATTTGAGATTTTAGAATCATATTTAGATAAATATTCTTTAAAGTATCCCATCAAATCGTTTAGCGTATTACGATCTCCATAGGCAACATTATAGACTGTATTAATTGCTTTTTTGTTGGTTGTGACTAGGCTTAATAAATTTGCCTGTATCACATTATCAATGTAAGTAAAATCTCTTGAATAGTTTCCATCGCCATTGATTGTAGGAGATTCTCCAGCCATTAATTGAGTGACAAATTTTGGAATCACTGCTGCATAAGCTCCATTTGGATCTTGCTTTCTACCAAAAACATTAAAATATCTAAGACCAATGGTCTCTAATCCATAGGTTTTCGAAAAAACATCTGCATACAACTCATTTACATATTTAGTAATGGCATAGGGAGATAAAGGTTTACCAATAACATCCTCAACTTTTGGCATAGATTCTGAGTCTCCATAGGTTGATGAGCTTGCTGCAAACACAAATCTTTTCACCCCATTATCTCTTGAAGCTACTAACATATTTAAAAAACCACTCACATTCACATCATTGGAAGTAATGGGATCTTTAATGGATCTAGGAACCGAACCTAATGCCGCTTGATGCAAAACATAATCTATATCTTTAGTCGCTTTTAAACAATCCTCTAAATTTCTGATATCTCCCTCAATTAAAGTAAAATTAGGGTCTTCAAGAAATTCTGCTATATTTTCTCTTTTACCAGTAGCAAAATTATCAAGACAAACTACTTTATTGTCTTTATTAAGAAGTGCTTCACATAAATTTGAGCCAATAAATCCAGCACCACCTGTGATTAAAACTCTTTTTTTAGTAAAATTTATTTCCATTTAAATATATAATTTTGTGGTTTATAGTTTATTTATTAAAAAACTCTTTTATTTTTTGTATTATGAATTCTTGGGATGAATTTTCAATTTCAGTATGAATAGGAAGTGAAAAAACTGTATTACATAATTCTTCAACATTAGGTATTATAAAATCACTATTTACATAGCTACTAAATGCTTCTTGTTTATAGAGTGGTACTGGATAATATATCATAACAGGAATATTATTTTCCTTTAAAAAATCAATTAAAGAATTTCTTAATTCGGGTAAAATCTTTAATGTATATTGGTGAAATACATGTGTTGAATTATGCTGTCTTTTTGGTATTGATAACTCTGAAATTTCTGAAAAACTTTCATCATAATATTTGGCCATTTTATTTCTTGAAGAAGAATAACTATCTAAATGGTTTAATTTAATATTTAAGATTGCAGCTTGAATGGAATCTAATCTAGAATTACAGCCTGTGACTTTATGATAATATTTCACCTCTTGACCATGATTCGCAATCATTTTAAGATTTTTGGCAATTTCAACATCATTTGTAAACATTGCACCCCCGTCACCATAGCAGCCTAGATTTTTCGATGGAAAAAAAGAAGTAGTACCTATATGACCAATAGTCCCTGTATTTTTTTCGATCCCATCACTAAACGTATATTTGGCTCCTATTGCTTGTGCGTTATCTTCAATTACATATAAGTCAAACTCATCAGCTAAATTCATAATCCCTTCCATATCGCAAGATTGCCCGTAAAGATGAACGGGTACAATTGCCTTTGTTTTACTAGTAATAAGTGGCTTAATTATATCCGCTGTAATATTAAAAGTATTAGGGTCTACATCTGACATAACAGGGGTTAATCCTAAAAGAGAAATAACTTCTGCAGTTGCTACATACGTAAAAGAAGGACAAATAACTTCATCACCTGGCTTTAAAGATAATGCCATGAGTGCTATTTGGAGAGCATCAGTTCCGTTGGCGCAAGGAATTACATGTTTAACTCCAAGATATTCTTCCAATGATTTAGAAAATTCTTTTACAATTGGGCCATTAATAAAACTTGTAGATTCAATGGTTTGAATTACAGCAGTATCAATTTGATCTTTTATCTTGTTATATTGACCTTTGAGGTCTACCATTTGAATATTATTCACTCTTAACTTTTTTATTTTTCACAACTACCACCGGTAGTCAGTTTTTTTTATTTTCTGACAGCTCTTTTAAACTGAAAACATTAATTTAAGTTACGGCTTCGCCATCACTACTTACAGTAATGGAAATTTATAACCAAAAAAAACAACTGATTAATACAGTTGAAATGATACAATGGCCCCTAGTTTTTTTAACTGAGCCAAACAATTTTTTCCTTTCACAGAGATGACAGTTGCTTCCTCTTCTAACAATGGAACTTTGACAGTTTCACCTACTGCTAACTCTTTTTGTTTAGAGTAATAGGTGTTCTCTAAATAATATTTCATTGCCAATACCTCCTCATTAGAAACCTCAGCTCGTTTTTGGTTCTCAAATAAATATCGAACTACACCTGCTACCTCAAACACCTTGTTTAGCTCCTTTTCATGAATATTCACCAACACCATAGAAGGTAACAAAGGCACTAGTATCTTTTTCTTTCTATCAGACCATTGCCTAACTTCAATTCTAGTGGGCGTGTAATTCTCTATCCCTAAAACTGACAGTCTTTGGGAGACTTTAATTTCAGTTCTAGGTTTGGTATAGACCACAAACCATTTCTTAGAATCTAAGGCTGTCATTTATGATGGATTGTTTTTAATTTGTTTGATCATATCTAAAAGGGGTTCTTTAGCTAACAAACACCCAATACCTACAACCACTCCCAAAAACAACCAAATAATCACAATGAGGCTACGTTTTGGTGCAGATTTTTCTGTTGGAACCACCACAGGCTTCAAAAAAGAAAACACTGGGGTGTCTTTTGCAACTTGTAATTTTACCTGCTCTAACTGAGTCACCACATTTTGAAAAACAGATGTAGCTATTTGAAGTTCTGCCTCTAAACGAGTTTGCGAATTCGAAAAACTACTTCTAGAGATGTTTAAATTTCTATCCTTAAAATTAGCCAAGTTATCTTGGGCTTCAATTAATAGCTTATTTTTGATGGTATATTGTTCTTCTAGGTAAGCTAGCAACTCTAAACTAGACTTGGTTTTAATAGCAATGATTTGATTCTGCAAAATATTTTCTCCATTTTTAACCAACTGAGCAGCTAGTTGAGGAAGTCTACTAGTGGCTATTATTTCTAAATACCCATCTTTGTCATTGATATTGAGTACTAACATGGCATCAATCGTATTAAAATACCCAAATTCTTCCTCAGTGAGGGTATTTAGCCCTTCTAGAGATTGTGAAGAAGCTTCTTTGGGTTCAGATTTGAACCATCCAATAATTTTTGATGGCAAGCCAATAGTATAGCCTTTTACTGTTCCAAAAAAAGAGGATGAAGAAGCTTTTTTTTCAAAAAAATCTCTCAGAGAGGTT
>Ga0206125_10001939_pt1 | contig 22824 bp, 15 predicted proteins | sample Helgoland_Spring_4_FD_148598 | JGI IMG/M metagenome (GOLD analysis project Ga0206125, IMG submission 148598) | Pelagic subsurface seawater microbial communities from Kabeltonne, Helgoland, North Sea - Helgoland_Spring_Bloom_20160331_1 | ecosystem: Environmental > Aquatic > Marine > Epipelagic ... | reverse complement strand
GACCAAATTCTCCCAACGTCCCAATTTCCGTGCGTTCCGTGTCCATCAGGCAAAGCTATGTGTCCAAGATTTTGTATCTTACTTAGAACAAGTAATTTCTAAAATGTTCAAGGCCGGCATACTTACCATGTTTATCGTCACCAGTGGCGTCATGATGGGACAGACTCCCGTTGAGCTGCGCATTGACCACAAGGCTGGACAGGTCGAATTTGACGCGGGTGTGAGCCTGATCACGACGATGGGTGAAGAAGTGGAGGTGGACCGCCTGGAATACTACTTGAGCATGTTCACCATTGTACACGACGGTGGTCAGGAGACCTCCATCGAGGGGGCTTATGTTCTGGCGGATGCCTTCGTAGATGAGGTGTATCCGTTGGGTGAAGTCAGCGGCGTGGAGAATGTGGAAGGGCTCAAGTTCAATGTTGGTGTGGATGCGGACAACAACCATGCTGATCCAGTACAATGGCCCGCTGGACACCCCTTGGCGCCCCAGGTGCCAAGTATGCATTGGGGATGGGCGAGCGGATACCGCTTTATTGCGCTTGAAGGTGGAGCAGGACTCAATGGGATTGTGGGCCACGAAATTCACGCTTTGGGTGACAACAATCACACCCCTGGAGAGATGGAGGTGTTGGCCACCATCGAGAATGGCGTTCTGATGTTGGATGTGGAGGCAGACATCTACGGGTTCTATACCAACCTTTCCGTGGCCGCAGGTCTGATCAACCACGGTGAGACCGGTGAAGCGGTCACTGTGTGTGACAACCTGGCCCAACATGTATTCCGTTTGCCCGGAGCGGCTTCCGTTTCTCCAACCATTGAAATGGCATTTGGATTCGATTTGATGCCACTTGAGGGTGGTGCTGAAATCGCGTTTCATGCGCCGGTTACAGTGACAACAGAGGTGACGTTGATGGACGTGCTTGGCCGACCGATTCAGAAACTCACGATTCCGGCGGGGACTTCTCGCCAACGCATCATCGATGTGCGTCAAGGATCATTCTTTATCTCCGTGGTTTCGGGCAGTGAGCGGACGACCCGCCGCTGGATCCAAGGATGAACCCATCTTCGTACATCTTCTTGTTCACGGTTGGCATTCTGATGACTTCAGGATGCGTCGATAGTGGGCTCTCGGAGCCAACAGAGCCCGTCTTGCACGACCCCACGCCGTATGTGTTGGAGGTGGGCCACTTCCCTCCGCCCGTTCTTCCGGAGGACAACCCCATGACCGAGTCTGGGGTGCAGTTGGGCCGCTTGCTGTTTCACGAGAAAGGGCTTTCAGGGAACAACACTCAAGCCTGTGCGGATTGCCACATGCAATCCTACAATTTCTCGGATATGGCTGTCTTTAGTATTGGCATCGCTGGTGAGGAGGGCCACAGACACAGCATGGTTTTGTCGAACCTCGCATGGCATGTCCATCATGAGGGCTCACACGATCATGGCTTTTTCTGGGATGGTCGTGCAGCTTCCCTCCGCGAACAGGTTTTGCAACCCATCGAGGACGCGTTGGAGATGGATGAAAGTTTGGAAAACGTCATTCTGAAGTTGGGTGCAGAACAGGCATATGCCGACCAGTTCAAGCGGGCGTTCGATTCCGAGGTTGTCACCGAAGAATTGATTGCAAAGGCATTGGAGCAGTTCCTGTTTTCCATGGTGTCGAACCAGAGCAGGTACGACCGCTGGTTGTTGGGCGAAGTTGAGCTGACCGAGAGTGAGGAACGCGGGCGGATGCTGTTCTTCGATGAATTCGACCCCTTCAACCCTGAAGGCAGTGGTGCGGATTGTGCGCACTGCCATAGTGGATTGGACTTCTCCAGCCATCAATTCGGCAACAACGGTCTCGACGCCGATGCCGACATGCAGGACATCGGATACATGGGGGTCACGGGGGATGAAGCGGATCTGGGCAAATTCAAGACGCCCTCCCTCCGCAATGTGATGGTGTCTGCTCCCTACATGCACGACGGTAGGTTTGCGGATATCGATGAGGTGCTCGACCACTACGACCATGGTGCTGTTTCCAGCACGTCATTGGATCCGATGATGCAGTACAATGTGGATTACGGCTTGGGACTAACGGACGTTGACCGCGAGGACCTCATCGCTTTCCTGCACACATTGACAGACGCGGAATTCCTTGCTGAACCTGCGTATTCAAATCCTCACTGAGGCCTGTTCAGGCTCACCCTTCCTTCTCTTGCCAATGGGCACGCATGGCCTGTATCACTTTGAGTGAGGTGACCTTGAGCAGGGCTTCTTCTTTGGCTGATTTGATCCGATCAACGGTACCAAATTCGGCCAGCAGTTTGTGACGGGTGGCCGGTCCAATGCCTGGAATGTCGTCCAATTCGCTGCGCAATGCGGCGGCACTTCTTCGTTTGCGGTGATGGGACAATGAGAACCGGTGGGCTTCGTCCCGCATGCGTTGAATCAACTTCAACGACTCCGATCGTTTATCGAGGTGCAAGGGAATGCTGTCACCAGGGAAGTACAGCTCTTCTAACCGTTTGGCTATGCCAATGATGGCTACTTTGCCCATGAGGCCCAGGTTTTCTAATGCCCCCACAGCGCTGGAAAGCTGTCCTTTGCCTCCGTCTACGATGATGAGCTGGGGCAGGGGCTCGCCTTCGTCTCTCAGCCTTTTGTAGCGTCTGTGTACCACCTCTGCCATAGAGGCAAAGTCGTCTGGACCCTCAACGGTTTTGATGTTGAACTTCCGGTAATCTGCTTTGGCGGGCTTGGCTTTTTTGAAGACCACACATGCCGAAGCGGGATGGGTGCCTTGGATGTTCGAGTTGTCAAAGCACTCAATGTGCACCGGCAAATCCTTGAGGTGGAGGTCTTTTTGGAGGGTCTCCATGATGCGGTTTTGCGCCGCTTCAGGGTCTACTTGCTCTTGTTGCTTGCGCTTGTCGAGCATGGTGTACTTGGCGTTGCGCTCCGAGAGTTCAATCAGGCGCTTTTTGTCTCCGCGCTGGGGAACATGCCATTTCACTTCGTTGAGAATAGGCCGCACTGCAAGGTTGGTGTAGATCTCGGGGCTGTGGAGGTCGAACCTTCTACGAAATTCAAGAATGCCATATTCAAGCAAGTCTTGGTCGCTTTCTTCGAGCCTCTTTCGGAGTTCCAAGGTTTGTCCATGGACGATGCTGCCATCCATGATTTTCATGAAGTTGACATAGCCAGCCGAAGGGTCACTCACCACGGAATACACTTCGACATCGTGGATGCTCGGGTTCACTACCGTGCTCTTGGCTTGGAACTTTTTGAGCGCGCCCTTGCGGCGTTTGAAATCTTCGGCGGCTTCAAAAGCAAACTCCTCTGCAGCCTGATGCATGGCTTTGTCATAGGTGCGGACCAGGTCTTTGATGTTGCCCTTGAGGATGTCGCGGATGGCCTCTACGCCGCGGTCATAATCTTCGAGGCTTTGTTTCCCGACACAAGGGGCCTTGCAATTGCCGAGGTCGTGTTCCAGACAGGCTCGAAATTTGCCGGCATCAATGTTTTTCTGGCTCAGGTCGTAGCTGCAATTGCGAATGGGGTGCAGTTTTCGGGCGATGTCGAGCACGGCATGCATCGTTTTGACAGAAGCATAAGGCCCAAAGTATTCGGAGCCGTTTTTGATCACGTTTCTGGTGGAGTGGACCCGGGGAAAGCGCTCTTTTCGGATGACGATGGACGGATAGGTCTTGTCGTCTTTGAGTTCAATGTTGTAGCGCGGTTGGTGCTCTTTGATCATGCTGTTTTCCAACAGCAAAGCGTCTACCTCGGTCTGCACGACAATGAACCGAACGTCGGCTATTTTCTTGACGAGCAGGCGGGTTTTACCATTCTCGTAGGTCTTCTTGTTGAAGTAGCTCGCGACCCGCTTTTTGAGGCTTTTGGCCTTGCCGATATAGAGCAGGTTGCCCTCCGCGTCGAAATGCTGGTAGACGCCAGGACTGTCAGGCAGTCGCTGGAGGATGCGGCGTATGTGGGGTGAGGCTTCCATCGGGCACGGCGGGTCCCGGCAAGTTACCTTCGGCGGAGATGTTGGAACCGCAACCTGGGCATGGGCCCTCTCAAGAATTGGTCACAGGCGCCACAGGGCTGGTCGGAATGTACCGTTTGGCGTGGCGATTAAAACGTGGATGGCCTACGGTAGCCCTCCGGAGAGCGGGTAGCAACGTGGACCGTGTGGCTGCATTTCTAGAAGAAGAGTTGGGCGAGAATTTTTCGCAAGCTTGGTCGGAGTTGGAGTGGCGCGAGGCGGATTTATCGGATGTGTTGGCGTTGGAAGACGCGATGGCGGGATGCCATCGGGTGTTTCACGCCGCAGGCCGGGTCAGTTTTCAAACAGGCGACGAGGCACAGCTCAAAGCCGTCAATCAAGTGGGCACTTCAAACGTGGTCAATGCCGCGTTGGGTGCTGGAGTGAGGCGGTTGGTCCATGTGTCTTCGGTGGCTGCCTTGGGCCGCACCACCGAGGGCGGAGAGGCGGTGCACGAGGAGTCGGATTGGGCAGAGGGCGTTGGAGCGTCTCCTTATGGGGTCAGCAAAAGGGCGGCCGAAATGGAGGCCTGGAGGGCCGAAGCGGAGGGGATGGAGTTGATTGTGGTCAACCCCACCATCATTTTGGGAGATGCCCGATACGATGAGAGTTCAGGCATGGTGTACCGGAGGGTGGCACAGGCGCGCCGTTATTACCCCGCTGGGGGCAATGGCTTTGTGGGGGCTGCAGATTTGATCCGTGTTATGGCGGCGTTGGATGAGGCGGCAGATGCAGGGCAGGAGGGCATATTGGGTGAACGCTTTGTGGTGTCTTCCGAAGACCTCTCTTACCGGAAATTGATGGGCTGGGTGGCCCAGGGATTGGGGGTGAAGGCTCCGTCCAAACCCCTTGCGGGATGGATGCTGGGTTTGGGTTGGCGTTTGGCGACACTTTGGGGAGTTTTGACCAGAACACCCGCACAGTTGACCCGGGACATGGCCAAAAACACGCGGGTCCATCACCAATACAACACGTCAAAAGTGCGTGCCGCTCTGCCTGGATTCGCGTTTACTCCCATTGAGGAGGTGTTGCGAGAGACTACGCGCAGAGGCCTCAGCCGTTGATCAATTCCATTTGCTGTTGCGCTCGAGCGAATCGAGCGTGACTTGAACCTCTTGTAGGATGGCCGGCAGCGCTTCTGGTTGGCTATACCACCATTTGTAGGTGGCTGTAAAGGCCGAGTCGCTCACCCCGGCATTGTTCAGAAGGAGGGCGCGCTGAGCGGCCCGCACGGCGTCCCGATCTCCACCCGGAAGCATGCGTTGCCGGTATGCGGCTTCAAGCAGTTGGAGGTCTGCATGTAGGTGAATGAAGGTGGTCCGATCGACCATGTTCTGAGGGGGGGTGGGAACGTCTTGTTTATGGCGAGGGTCACACCCGGATGCCACCAAAAGCCACGCACCGAGAAGTCCTGATTTCCAATGAGCGCTCATCGGTTAAAGGTCATGCGTCGGCCTGCGGGAGCACCTCCGTTCGCAGGCTCTATTACCTGTTTTCCATCCCACACTTCTGTTCCATTCACCCAAGTGCCCACGACACGGGCAGAGAACCGGTCGCCAGTGAAGGGAGACCAACCGCATTTGCTGAGAATGCTGTCTTCAGTCACGGTCCAGGAAGCGTTGGGGTTCACCAAGACAAAGTCGGCGAAACAACCGGGCCGCAGGTAGCCCCGGTCTTCAATGTCAAACAACTCGGCGACGCGGTGAGCGGCCAGGCGGGGAATGTCGGTTAACTGCAGCCAACCCTGTGCAACGCCTTCGTAAAGCGCCACCAAGGCATGTTGGACGAGTGGTCCTCCTGAGGGTGCAGACCAATACCCGTTGGCCTTTTCTGCTATGGTGTGTGGCGCGTGGTCCGTGGCGAGCACGTCGATGGCCCCTCCCGGCTTGAGTGCCGCGCGGACGGCCGCCCGGTCCTCTGCCGTTTTAACGGCAGGGTTCCATTTGATGCGCGTGCCCCGCTCTGCATAGTCTGCATCGGTGAACCACAGGTGGTGTGTGCACGCCTCGGCCGTAATGCGCTTCTCGGAAAGGGGTTTGGTTCCGTCGAAGAGTGAGAGTTCTCGGGCAGTTGATATGTGGAGTACGTGCAGCCGTGCTCCTGTACGCGCGGCGAGTTCCACGGCCCGAGAAGAGCTGCGGTAACAGGCTTCGGCACTGCGAATAATGGGGTGTTGTCCGATGGGAACTTCGTCCCCGAATTGGGCGCGTGCGGCAGCGGCGTTGGCCCTGATGGTGGCTTCGTCTTCGCAGTGGGTGGCGATCAACATGGGGCACTCCTTGAAGATGCCTTCGAGCACCGCGGCATCGTCGACCAGCATGTCGCCTGTAGAGCTTCCCATGAACACCTTGACGCCACAGACTGTGCGGGGGTCGGTTAACAGCACCTGGTCCAGGTTGCCATTGGAAGCGCCCATGTAAAAGCTGTAGTTCGCAGGGCTTACTTCTGCTGCGCGATCGTACTTGTCTTGAAGCAGGTTTTGGTTGAGGGACTGCGGCACGGTGTTCGGCATCTCCATAAAGGAGGTGATGCCACCCGCTACAGCTGCCCTTGATTCTGTGGCGATTTCTGCCTTGTGGGTCAAGCCCGGTTCGCGGAAATGGACCTGGTCATCAATCAAGCCGGGGAGCAAATGGAGCCCTGTGCAATCGTGCACTTTAGCGTGCTGGGCCGCGGTTGCTATGGCCGGGTCGGAATGTTGGGAGAGGTCTTGGCCTACGGCTTTGATGCGGTCGCCTTCGATCAGGAGGTCGCTCATCTCAATGCGGCCTTCGTGCACGAGGGTAGCGCCGGTGAAGAGGTGGTTCATGAGGGGTCGGATGCGTCGGCAGGTCGGATGTCAAAGCCGCGCATTTGCAGAACGCCAACGAAGGCTTCCTTGAAGATGTTGAGGCTCATTTTCGATGAACCCAAGACGCGATCTACAAAGGTGATGGGGACTTCTGCGATGGAGAAGCCCAGCCGCTTAGCGTTGTACTTCATCTCGATCTGGAAAGCGTATCCGATGAAGTGGATGTGGTCCAGTCGAATGGCCTTGAGTGTCTCTGCCCGGTAGCATTTGAATCCTGCAGTGGGGTCTTTGACACCGAGCTGCAGCACTGTATTGACATAAAGCGATGCGCCGTAGCTCATCGCGATCCGGTGCCAGGGCCAATTGGATACGGCACCGCCTTTGGTGTATCGTGAACCCACTGCTACGCCAGCGCCGTCCATGCATGCTTCGCGCAGCCTCTCCAAGTCATTGGGATTGTGGCTGAAGTCTGCGTCCATCTCGAAGAGATAGTTGTAACCGGCATTGAGCCCCCACTTGAACCCAGCGAGGTAAGCAGTTCCCAGTCCGAGTTTGCCCGAACGTTCGAGTAAATGGATGCGGCCTTCATGGGCTTGTTGTGCCTCACGGACAAGGTCTCCTGTACCATCAGGGGAGCCATCATCGACCACCAAAACATGGAACGGTTGGCCGCGTTTGGGAATCAGCGACATCACCGTATTCAACATGCGAGAAATGTTCTCTTTCTCGTTGTAAGTAGGTATGATGACGAGGCTGTCGGACACGGCGGGCAATATCGGTTACAGGGACATTCTGAGCAGGCTCAACTCTTCGCGGTTAAGCATGCGCCAATGTCCACGGGGCAAATCTTTCTTGGTGAGGGGGCCTAAAATCGTACGGTCTAAACGCTCCACGTCATACCCCAGGTGCTCGAGCAATCGGGTCAGCGCTTTGGGCCGGTTGGAGTGGATTTCTATGCCGATTTCTTTGGGTCGCTTTTCTGGGTCGATGAAGTGTGCCGCTTCGACTTGAAAATGCTGACCTTCAATGCTGACGCCTTCGACCATCGCCTCCAAATGCTCTTGACGGGCTTTCTGTTGCAAGGTCACGTGGTACAACTGGCGAATTTTCGTTCCCGGTTGGCGCATGCGCTCCGCGATTTCTGGATCGTTCGTGAACAGGAGCAAGCCGGTGTCCATGCGCTCCACTTTGTCGATGGGCAAGAGCACTTCTTTCGTGGCGTTGCGGACGAGGTCCATGACCGTTCTGCGGCCCTGCTTGTCGCCCGCCGTTCCCAAGAAGTTTTTGGGTTTGTTGAGGACGAGGTAATGCTTGGCTTCGGGTTTGATGCGTTGCCCTTCGACTACCACGTCGTCGGTGCGCATCACTTTTGCGCCCAATGCAGTGATGACCTCTCCATTGACGCTTACGGCGCCGGCTGTAATCAGCAAGTCAGCCTCCCGACGGGCACACACTCCCGAGTTCGCAATGAATTTGTTCAGGCGAATGGGGGCATTGGGGTCCTTAAGGGGGGCGCGTTTTTTGGGTCGATACTTCTGTGGGCGGCCCCCACGCGTGGTGGCTGGGCGGCCCTTTTTATGTCCACCTCGGGCCTCCCTCTTGGGGCCATCGGTGGCCTCGGACGGGGCGTCAGAAAGGGAGCGGCGAGATCCGAACCCACGCTTTTCTGTTGGGCCGGAACCCGCATCTGGGCGCTTCCGATTGGGGTTTTCGGAGCGACCTGTGCGCTGTGGGCGGCGTGAGCGTGGAGAATCGGACATGAAATGCGCGGTGACTTGCGAAGATAGTCAGTCCACGTGCCAATGGACTTAACGGCTTGTAGTGGTCCGGACCCTCTCGTCTGCACCGGGTTTTCCAGAACGCCCAAAGTGGTATGCAAGGGTGATGCCACGTTCAAGGAAGGACATCGAATGGCGGGCAGAACTGGCGTCGAGCAGCGCACCTGCAGCCCCATCTGTAACGGGCGTTTCTCCGCTTAAGTCACTGGAAGCCAAAAAACTACTCCTCCCTATATCCAGCCAGCCAGCTTGGATTCTGGCGAGCATGCGGAAGCGTCCGTATTGCAGCCAGGCTCCTGTGCTTGCGCTCACGCCCCAACCGGTGATGCGCCAATAATGCTTGGTTCGAATGCCCATCCACCTGACGTCAGTAGCGCACAAAACAACGCCGATGCTGGCCGCTGTTTGCAGTCCAAATCGCCATTTTTGGTTGGCGGTGTCCCATGTTTGACGGGTCCGGGCCGCCCGACCAAAACCGAAGTTGCGCTCGGCTGCAATGCGGATGAAGTTCATGCCGTCGGAGTGCTCGAAATTGAAGTCCCTCCAAGCCCAGTCAAATGAAGTTTGGGGCGCGTATACGAGGCTGTCGATGAAGCCGCTGACCTGATGAATGGTGTGCGGCACTTTGTACTTGAGGTGGTCCCAGCCTGCGCTGATCCAAAAATCTCCCGGGACGGCAATGCCATCGCGAATTTTGCGGCCTATGCGGGCGTTGAATTGCGGGATGGTAAAGGCCGCAGGATTCAGGTGCACTTTAGGGTCAAACGCCGAAGGCATGTCTGTGGCTTTGACGTCGTGGAGGGTGAAGTCTATGCTTGGCCCAATTAAATGGACGTCTGATTTGCCATACTCTGCCCGATGATAGCCCCAGTGGGCATACCATTTTCCATGGGCTTTCGGTCCCTCGACCCAGCCAATGGCGTTTCCCATGGCTCGGTTTCCGGTCTGTCCGAACACGGAAGAAATGGTGCACAATGAGACCATCACAGCGAGGGCCGAAGTGAGTGCAATACGCTGGCAAGCGGAGGGCCTACGGTTGTGCATTTGCGGGCGAATGTACGTCTGACTGTGGCGTTGGAAAGCCACTTTGGCCCCCATGGAAACGTATGCACAAGGATTGGGGCGTTGGGGAGAGGAGAGGGCCTTGCACCACATCGTGGGTTTGGGCTGGGAGGTTTTGGCGCGCAACTGGCGCCGCGGCCGTTTGGAGGTTGATTTGGTGGCCAGAGATGGCCCCTGTTTGGTGTTGGTGGAGGTCAAGGCCCGCACGGAGCCGGTTCAAGCGGGGTGGCACCGCATGGTCTCAAAAGCCCAGCAGGAGCGATTGATCCGGGCAGCGAGGGCTTTTCTGGCACAGCATCCAGACCGCAGTCTGGACGTGCGGTTCGATGTGATTGCCGTGCTCAGGAACCGTTATGGACATAGGGTCTTGCACACCCAGGATGCGTTCTACCCGTTGATTCGTTGAAGCGGAACGCACGCTGAAATGTGGGGATTCCGTGAGCGGAGGATGCGAAGTGGTGGATTTCTGGCGTTGTTTCACTGTATGGAACAGCGTTCGACTTACATGATCATCATCGCAGTGCTCTTTTGCACTGCTGGTTACCTGGGTTTCAAAGTGTCTCAGCAGGGCACCACCATTGAAGTCCAAACGGGCGAAATCAACGATGGTGAAATAGAGCGGCAGTCTTTGGAGTTGGATCTGCAAAAACTGCGCTTCAGTTACGACACCTTGCAGACAGAGAACTCTCTGATGATGGCAGAGATGTCTGCACAGCGCAGTGAAATTGAAGGCCTGATCAAGAAGGTGCGCGACCGGAATTACAGCGTCTCCAAGCTCAAGAAGGAAGCGGGCACGTTGCGGAAAATCATGCAGGGTTATGTCGTGACCATAGATTCTTTGAACCAGGCCAACATTGCCTTGCAAGCTGAAAGAGACGCCATGGCTCAAGTGGTGACGGAGGTGAAGGAACGCAATGACGCCTTGGTTCAGAAGCAGGATAACATGGAGGAAATCATCGAAGCAGGACGGATTTTGCAAGCGATGAACCTGAACCCGATGGCCATTCGCGTGAGCACGACGGGTTCACAACGTGAGACGACGCGGGCCAAGCGGGCCGAGATGATCAAGACCTGTTTTACCCTTCTCGAAAACAGGATTGCCGACAAAGGAGACCGCACTTTGTTTTTGGAAGTGTTGGACCCCAATGGTCAGATCATGCCTCCTGGAGACCGTTCACCTGTCGCGATGGCAGGCGGGGTGCCCGCTTCTGCAGCAAGGGTCTTGGATTACGCGGGTGAGCAGATGGAGGCGTGCATTTTCTTTACAGCAGATCGGCCTTTTGAGCCTGGCGTCTATACCGTTCACTTGGTCGATGGTCAGGAGCGTATTGCTACCACTGACTTGATTTTGCGCTGAGCCCTTCAGGGCCCATGAACCTTATCGGATCAGGCTCAACTTTCCTTGTCTGGTCTCGATGCCCTTAAAGGTGGGGAATTGGACTTTCCAGTTGTAAACCCCTGCTGGGGCGACGTGCTCTCCTTGTCCTATGAAGGAAGCCCCTTCTGCTGAGTTGGGACCACCGACCCCGCCCGTCCAGTATGCTCGAGGGTCTTCTGAGGCCCAGATGAGGTCGCCCCAACGGTTCCAGATTTCGACCCGATATCCTGGGAGAATGGAAAGGTTGGGCGCCCCTAGAACGTAGGTGCCGGCTCCATTGAGCCAGGCCCCTTCGGGCCGCCATCCGTCGTTTAATCCATCGCCGTCTGGGGTAAATCCAGAAGGGACGTATAGTGGATAGTAGAACTCCACTTCAACGACGTCGGAGGAGCGGCAACCATTGGTGTCAATGACGTGCAGGGTGAATGTACCGTCTTCTTGAAGCAAGATTTCTGGCACCAAGCAATCGGAGCAGGAGAGGGGGTCGGCGGGGCTCCACCACACAGAGTCAATAGGCGCTCCAACCACGGAACCGTACAAATAGGTTGTCTCTAGCCAGTCGTTGCGTTGGTCGGGTCCGGCTTCCACGGTGGGTGGGGGCCACACATTGACCGTCAAGTCGGCGGAGGCCACGCACCCATCGGAGTTGGTCACGTAGGCCGTGAAGGTTTGGCTGGTTAAAGTGACGACGGATGTTGTGGCCGATCCGGGTTGCAGCACCAAGGCGCCCGGCACCCATTGATAGGATACACCCCCTGATGCGCTGACTTCGAAAGGTTCTCCAGGGCACACCCAACCCCCGGAGGTCACGTTGGCTTCGGGCACAATGACATTGACCGCAACCTCATCGGTCCCGGTGCCGCACAGGTTGGTAATGGTGACCGTGTAGGTGGTTGAAGCCAAGGGGCTGGCCGAAGGGTTTTGACTGGCAGGATTGTTCAGCCCGGTGGTTGGACTCCAGACCCAAGAGCTGCCGTCTGATGCGCTGAGGGTAGTGCTTTGACCATCGCAGAGGTTGACCGCGGGATAGACTTCACCTCCTGGGGCTGAAGGGACAACGTCTACGGTGATGTCATGCGTCTCCTCGCAGCCTTCGGCAGTGGTGGCTGTTGCGGTATAGGTGGTGGTGGTGGTGGGTGAAGCCAAGGGGTCGGCGGAAAAGGGGTCAGACAGCCCGTCGGGAGGAAACCAGGTGTAGTTCCAATCCCCAGCGTTGGGTGATGGACTGGTAATGGCGAGCGGGGTCACGTCGCCCAGACAGATTTGTGTATTGCTGCTGGCCGAGGTGGCCATCTCCACGACCTCTACGGTGATGTCGGCGGAGGCTGCGCCGCATAGCGTGACATCGGTGAGGGTGTAGGTGGTGGTCGTCGTGGGGTTGACTGTGGGATTGTCGATGTTGGGGTCATTCAAACCGTTTGCGGGAGACCAACTGAGGTCGCCGTTGCCGCTGCCTTGCAATGTGGCATCTTCTCCGCTGCACAAGGGGCCCACAGGAATGATTTGAGGGTCGGCATTGGGTGCAATTGTGACGGTGACATAGGCGGTGTCGGCAGCCAGACATCCTGTCGTGTCTTGTGCAATGACCTCAACTTCAAAGGTCCCATTCAACCCGTATAGGTGCAGGGGTTCAGGTTCATTGCTGAAGGTGGCGTCACCAAAATCCCAGGTAAAAGCGGCGGGCCCGGAAGTGAAATTGTCGAACTGGACGCTGTCTCCTTGGCAAAACTGGTCGGGCCCATCGATGTCAATGTTGGCATTGAGCTTTCCGAGCTCAAACTTGAAGACCCCCATGTTGCAGTTGGGACTGGGGTTGTTGGGGCTCCATGCATTGTCTGTCGAGGGAAAGTCATTCATGCCACCACAGCCCGCACATACCGATTGATATACAGTGCCGTTGGGGTCGAACCTGGAGGAGCCACCGTCTACATGTTCATTGGCAAAGGGGCCGCCGAAGTAGGTGGCATAGACCAAGTCTGTAGCGTTGGGGGAGAGGACGGCCAAGTAGAAGTCACTGCCGTCTGTGCTCGCTTGGAAAGGGCTGTCGGTCAAGGGCAGCCCAAACGTTGTGCTGCCCGCAACATCGGGGGTTCCGCTGTTGGCGTTGGTTTGACCGCCCCACCCACTGATGTACACCTGCTCGCACTCGCTCACGAGGAAGGCAGTGGGGCTAATGTCGATGTTGCCAGAGCCCGTTCCGAGGGTGGTTTGCCAAGCGATGTCACTCAGGTCTTCAATGAAGCAGGTGATGTACTGTCCGCTGCCCGGATTGGCGTAAACGTCTCCTAGGATGGGCATTCCGGTGCGGGCTTGACCATATGCATAAGGCCGGCCAGAAGCATCGCGCTGGACAAAGTAGACTTGGTCATAGTCGGCCAGGCCATGATAGGTACCGAATTGCACCGTGATGTCATCTGGGCTTGCGGTCATCCTTGTGATCCACCCTTCGACGTAGCCTGCATTTGTCGGTTGGATGCCGCCGATGGGCAGTGGCAGATCATTGGAGAGGGTGCCTCCACCCACGATCACATCGAGGTTGTTCAAGGTGCCAAAGGAGTTGTCGGGCGCCACCTCTAAACAGTAAGCGGCATCGCTGCCCGTCCCCCCAAAAGTTCGGCCACAAATCAAGGTGTTCAGGTCCGCGTCAAAACCCGCGATAAGGGCGTCAAATGCTCCTGCATGGGCGGGGCTGCCTGGCAAGTTGAGGTCGGTGGAAGTGGTCGTGGTGGCGATCCACAGCGTGCCTTCTGGACCAATGTCGATTTGGCCCCTGTAGAAGTCGCCAAAGTTGGCCCGCAACCCCGACGCGCTGTTCACCCCGTCGATGCCTGAACCTCCAAAATAGGTCGCGGCTTCCAGTGTAAAGTCAACGGCATCGAAGGTTGCGAGGATGCAATCCACTCCGTTGGGCTGCGGATCGACACCGTAAATCGTGATGTCTGACGGGGGTCCTGATGCGAGGTTGGATTGGTAGGCGCCCGCCGTAACGGGGAAGTTGCTGGAGCCTGTTGTGCCAAATAGGGCGATGCGGCCCCAGTCTGAATTGTAGGCGAGGCTGTGGGGAATGTCGGCGTGGCTTCCACCGAGGTAGGTACTGTAGAGCAATGCTGACCCATCTGGACTGAATACAGTGAGTGCCATGTGGCTGACCCCATCGGAGAAGACGCCCATGGTGGCTTGTATGGCGTCTGGGGTGGTGGGATACCCCGGTGCAAATGCCACAGTGCCGCCTACAAGGGAACCGTCGGGGCCATTGCTTGCTGTGGTGCCGAAGTTGTCTCCGGTGGAACCCACGAAGGTGGAGAAGGTGATTTCAGGATCCAGCACCAAGGGCAAGTCGGGTTGATGGTCACCCACATTTAGCTTGATGGTATTGCCGTCTAAACTGTAAGAGCACGCTACGGTGAGCATGGTGCCCGCTGCGTTCAATTGATAGGCAAAGGGCTGGGCGAGCTGGGCGTAGAACCCTGTTGATTTGTTGTGGAGCGGGTGGATGAGGTCCAAGCTTCCATCTGGATTCAGATGAGGGGTGACGCCGGTGTATTCCCAAGCCACCACAGAAGGGTCTGCGCCAGGAGACACGGTGAACTCAAATTTGGCATGGCCTTCCCTGGTGCCGCGCCAACGCAAATCAATGCCTGGCCAGAGGTCGTTTCGCTCGATGCGACGGGACGCCCTGACATGCTCTGCCCAATGCTCCTCATTTGGAGACAAATAAAAGTGCTGCGCTGCAGCCTCGGTTTCGCTGACTACCCAGTCTTCATGGTGGCTGGCATTGGCGTGTTTCCATTGAGCGTGCCAGAGCACCCCCCGCTTCTTTCCTGCATGGTAATCTTCGGATTCTGAGGGCCCCCATTGCCAGCTCGTCCACCCGTTGGTTTCCACCTGGATGCCACCACTGACCACATCGGCCCGGTGCTGCACATGATCTGGCCACTGTCCCTCATTGGGCACAAACCTGACTTGGGCGGTCAGGGACGTGGCCAAGGCCAGGTATATGATGAGGAGGGAGCGCACTATGCTATAACAAGTTCGGAAAGGAATTCGTTGCCCAACTAAATAAAGCAGAGTGATTTAGTGAATACGATCGGCGAGCTCGCGCATTTCTGTGGCAGGGGACGCGCCCTCATGAAGAATACGATACACGCATTCTGCCACAGGCATGGTCACGTTGAACTTCTGTTGGATGTGGTGGATACCCAAGGCCGCAGGGTATCCTTCCGCGATCATGTCCATTTCCATCAAGGCACCGTCGACCCGGTATCCTTTCCCAACCATGGTCCCCAATTTCCGATTCCTGCTGTGCGGTGAATATGCAGTGGCCAATAAGTCTCCGAGGTAGACAGAAGCACTGACATCGCGGTCTGTTGAGGTGACCGCATGCAAAAAATGGCGGGTTTCAGTGAGCGCGTTGGAGATCAACACAGCAATGAAGTTGTCTCCAAGTCCCAAGCCATGCGAAATGCCTGCTGCCACTGCATAGATGTTCTTGAGAACGGCAGCGAGCTCTATTCCAAACACGTCGTCTGTAGTATGAGTCCTCAGCCACGGGTTGGCGAGGTGGTCGGCGAGTTGTTGCGCCAGTGCGGGGTTTGAGCAGGCCGTGGTCAGGTATGTCCAGTTTTCCTGGGCCACCTCTTCTGAATGGCTGGGCCCTGCGATCAACCCAATGTTGTCATAAGGCACCCCCATCACTTTGTGGAGGTATCGCGCGGGGATGTGGTGCTGTTCGGTGACCAGTCCTTTTATGGCGTTGAAGACCACTTTGTTTTCAAGGCCTTGGACCCCATTCCCTCGGAGGGCCCCATCGAGATAGGCACTGGGTACGGCCAGCACCACAATGTCGCTTTGGTCTACCACGTATTGGATGTCCGTGGACATGTTCAGGCGGTCCAATGGCAGGGATAGGCTCCTGAGATAATGCGGATTATGGCCTGTTTTTGCGATGTGCTGCAGAGAGGTGTCCCGTCTGACCCACCAGTTTACAGGGTGCTTTGCAGCAGATGGGTGCAGGGCAAACAGGTGGGAAAGGGCGGTGGCCCAGCTTCCGCTTCCTATGATGCCAATGCGCTCATTGGACAGGTCATTTTTGGCCATGGGGCCAAGGTACATCCATAGGCTGGAAGCCTTATTTTTGCCGCGCAATCAGGGCGCAATGCCCGCTCTGAGGCCTCCCACAATACCCCTTTTGACATGGCCCAACAGGACGACCACCTCAAGCGCGTGATTGGACACGCCAAGGAATACGGCTTCGTTTTCCCTTCCAGCGACATCTATGATGGCTTGAGTGCAGCCTATGACTATGGCCAGTTGGGCGTAGAGCTCAAGAACAACATCAAGGCCTATTGGTGGACCGCTATGGTTCGGATGCACGAGAACATTGTGGGTTTGGATGCCAGCATTTTCATGCATCCGACGACTTGGAAAGCATCCGGCCACGTCGATGCGTTCAACGACCCGCTGATCGACAACAAAGACAGCAAGAAGCGTTACCGCGCCGATGTTTTAATCGAGGACCACATCGCCAAGATTGACGCCAAGATCGCCAAGGATGTGGCCAAGGCACAGAAGCGTTTTGGCGACGACTTCGACAAGGACCAGTTCCTGGCGACCAACGGAAACTGCGTGCGGCGGCAAGCCGAAATAGACGACATCAACAGCAGGTTTAAAACCGCCATGGACGCGGAGGACCTTGATGCCGTGAAGCAGTTGATTGTGGATTTGGGGATCAAGGATCCGGAAACGGGCTCTGCCAATTGGACGGATGTGCGTCAGTTTAACTTGATGTTCAAGACAGAACTTGGGGCGGTTAGTGGTGATTCCGGCGTGATTTACCTCCGTCCAGAGACGGCCCAAGGCATCTTTGTGAACTTCCTCAACGTGCAGAAGTCGGGCCGCATGAAGCTGCCATTTGGTATTGCGCAGATTGGAAAGGCGTTCCGAAACGAGATCATTGCGCGCCAGTTCATTTTCCGCATGCGTGAGTTTGAGCAGATGGAGATGCAGTTCTTTGTGACGCCGGGCACGCAGGCCAAGTGGTACGATTACTGGAAGGAGGCCCGGATTCAATGGCACAAAGCCTTGGGTTTGGGCGACGATGCGTATCGTTTTCACGACCACATCAAACTGGCTCACTATGCCGATGCTGCCTGTGACATCGAGTTCAACTTTCCGATGGGCTTCAAAGAGCTCGAGGGCATCCACAGCCGCACGGACTTTGACTTGAACGCCCACGAAGAGCACAGCGGTCGGAAATTGCGTTTTTACGATCCTGAAAAGGAGGAGAGCTATGTCCCTTATGTGGTCGAGACCTCCATTGGTTTGGACCGCATGTTCTTGGCCGTGTTGTCCAACGCCTTGCAGACGGAAACCCTCGATGACGGATCGGAGCGCGTTGTGATGCGCATCCCTGCGGCATTGGCCCCGGTCAAGCTGGCAGTTTTGCCTCTGATCAAGAAAGACGGCCTTCCTGAAAAGGCCCGCGAAATCATGAACCTCCTCAAGCTGGACCACAGTGTGCAGTACGATGAAAAGGACGCCATAGGTCGCCGTTATCGCCGTCAAGATGCCATCGGCACGCCCTTGTGCATCACTGTGGACCACGATACACTGGAAGACCATGCTGTGACCCTTCGCGACCGCGACACGATGCAGCAGGTCCGCGTGCCCATCTCTGAGCTTCCCGCCCGCGTTGCTGAGCGTGTGGGTTGGTCTACCCTCTTTGCCTGACCCCAAACGATTTACAACCTGACCATGGCCTTTCAAGACCTGTCCTTCGATGGCGTGCGCGCCCTCATCCGTGTCGATTTCAACGTTCCACTCACCAACCCTGCCGAGGATGGCAGCCGCGAGGTCACGGACAACACCCGAATTCGTTCAGCTGTGCCCACCATCCAACATGTGCTTGACACAGGTGGAAGTGTCGTGTTGATGAGCCATTTGGGCCGTCCGAAAGGCCAGGATGCCGCGCTCTCCTTGCAGCACATTGTGCCCACATTAGAAGGGTTGCTTGGCCGCGATGTCAAGTTTGCTTCTGATTGTGTCGGTGACGATGCGTTAGAAGTGACCCAGTCCTTGGCAGCGGGTGAAGTGGCTGTGCTCGAAAACTTGCGCTTTCACGGAGAAGAGAAGGCAGGCGACGAGTTTTTTGCGGGACAACTTGCAGAGAACGGGGACTTCTACATCAACGATGCGTTTGGAACCGCACACCGCGCCCATGCTTCCACGGCCGTGATCGCGAAGTTTTTTCCGGAAGACAAGGCGTTTGGATTTTTGATGGAAGGTGAAGTCAAGGCGATGGACAAGGTCCTCGGAGAGGCACAGAAACCTGTGGCAGCAGTGATTGGTGGGGCCAAAGTGAGCTCAAAGTTGGCGGTGCTGAAGAACCTGCTCGACCGCGTGGACAAACTGGTCATTGGTGGAGGAATGGCTTACACGTTTGTTCAGGCACAGGGAGGGCAGGTTGGTGACTCATTGGTTGAATCGGACATGCACGCAGAAGCGCTGGCTTTGCTCGAAGCGGCCAAGGAAAAAGGCATCGAAGTGCACCTACCTACCGATACACTGTGCGGCGATGGCTTTTCGCCGGACGCGGCTCAGGAGACGCACCCGACTGATGCCATCCCCGATGGATGGGAGGGCATGGACATTGGGGCGAATAGCCGTGTAGCTTTTGCCACGGCCTTGGGCGATTGCCAGACTATTTTGTGGAATGGTCCCATGGGCGTGTTTGAGTTTGACCGGTTTGCAGAGGGCACCAACCACATTGCCAATGCGATTGTCAAGGCCACAGAAGGAGGAGCTTACACTTTGGTTGGCGGAGGCGACTCGGTGGCGGCCGTCAATAAAGCGGGCTTGGCAGAGAAGGTCAGTTACGTTTCCACGGGTGGTGGCGCCATGCTTGAAGGCCTCGAGGGCAAAACCCTTCCTGGCATTGCGGCAATTACAAAAGACTGACAGAAGTCATTGTTTGATTTCCGGCCAGTGTGGAGTGGGGGGCGTAAATTTCAGGGAATGCGCGCTCTTCTCTTCCTGCTTGCTTTTGTCCTCACTCCAGGCGCTTTTGCTCAAGGAAACCTCTTGGGGGACATCCCCTTGTCGACATCAGCACCGACATTTTCTTCTCAATCGCACAGTCTCAGTCCAACAGGTCTCTGGGACAACACGGCATCACCGTTGCCTACCAATGCTTGGTGGCAAAACCTGGTCTTGGGTGGCGGTGGGCTGACGGTCAACACCTTACCATATTTGGTTCAGGTTGACAACAGCGCTCTGCGGTTTGGATTCCCAGGAAAAGTGGTGTCGCAGAATTACATCTTGACCACGTTTACGGACAACCTCAATTTTGGCGCCGTGGGAGGGCTTCCTGCGCGGCAAATCACCGATTATGGCCCGCTGCATGTGCGGGTGGATTGGGGCTCTGGCACCGGTTCTATGCATGCCAATCTCGTTCGGGGCCAACCTTACATGACGGCCCATTACAACGGGCTTACGCCCCGTGTGGGTACCGTGCATGCCATTATTGGTTTGAATGGTGGATCGGCCAGCGGGTCGGTTACGGGAACCAAGTTTGTGATGCAACTCAACAATGGACAGACCTGGATCGTCTATGCCTCATCGACCGTGACCATGAGTGTCTCGGGGGGGGCTTTGGTGGCTTCAGGCTCCTTTACTGGAACCTTGAGAGCGGCCCTGTCTCAAGGGGGTGACGAGGCTGTACTTGACGCACATGCTGGACGCATTCCAGTCGGAGGAGAAGTTTCTGCTACGGCTACGGGAGACATGGGTGAATTGGTTTTTGATTGGGAGACAGAGGGCAGTGGGCCATTGTTGATGCTCGCTTTGCCGCACCACATGGATGTTCTTTCGTCCCCTACAACTCCCGGTCTGGTCCGCAATACATTGAAAGGGGACATGACGGGCATTTCTGGGCTGGCCTGGACCATGGAAGAACCGCTTACCACGATCGGTTTTGAGTCGCCCAATGGCATTGAGCCAGCATTGGAACAGGACGTTCGCAACGCCCTTGCCCAGGATATCGGTTTTGCCGTGACAGCACCGGACCCTTATTTCGGTGGCAAGCAGTTTTCTGCCTTGGCGCGTTTGGCTTTGATTGCCGACGAGCTGGGTGAAACAACCCTGGCCAACGGATACCGCAACGCTTTGGGTTCAGCTCTTGAGGAGCGGTTGGCGGGTCAAAACGGCGACCCTCTGTTGTACGACAATACCTGGGGAGGACTCGTGGTTTCTTCTGGCATCAGCAACCCTGGAGCAGCCTTTGGACAGGGCTATTACAACGACCACCATTTCCACTATGGTTATTGGATTTATGCCGCGGCCGCTATGGCCAAGGACAATCCGGCGTGGGTGTCTCAATGGGGCGATGAGGTGATGGATTTGATCCGGGATATCGCAGAGCCTTCAGGGGCGGACCCGCATTATGGGTACATGCGCAACAAGGATTGGTTTGTGGGCCATTCTTGGGCAGCCGGTTTGTTTGAGTTTGGCGACGCTCGGAACCAAGAGAGCTCTTCAGAAGCTGTGAATGCTTGGTACGCGGTGTACCTGTATGGTTTGGCCATTGAGGATGACCGCATCCGCGATCTGGGTAGGATGATGCTGGCCACCGAGCTGCGAGCCACTTGGAAGTATTGGCAAATCAACTCGGGAGAAGGCATCTACCCTGAGCCTTTTGCCTCCAATAAGGTGGTGGGGATTCTTTGGGGAACCAAGGTGGACCACGGGACATTCTTCGGAGCTAACCTCGAGTTCATTCATGGCATTCAAATGTTGCCATATACCCCCATTACCGAGGAATTGCTGCGCGCTGAGTGGATAGAGGAAGAGTACCCAGTCGTGTCGACTGTGCTCGGAAACCCTGCACTGGGTGAGGGTTGGAAAGGATTCATTTACATGGCCCATGCGGTCATCGACCCCGCCGCAGCTTGGAGTGAAGCCGCCACGTTGAATGGTTATGACGACGGCAATACTAAAACCAACACCTTGTATTGGTTGGCCACCCGACCAGGTGTAGGGGATGGTGGCGGCGGTGGCGGTGGCGGCGGTACCGTTTTGGGTTGCACGGATTCAGACGCCGTCAACTTCTCTGCGAATGCCACCATCGATGATGGCTCTTGCATTTTCCCGGTGACCTTGTCTGTGGACATGAATGATCCATCATCGCCCGATGGCCCCATCTATTTGGCCGGAACCTTCAACGGTTGGAATGCAACCTCTGACCCGCTTTCTGATGCGGATGGTGATGGCATTTGGACCATTACCATGTTTTGGCCGGCCAGCCTTCAAGAGTACAAGTTCACCACGTTTGACTGGGCAGTTTCTGAGCAGTTTGCAAGTGGTGAGCCATGCACCTTGACCACGGGAACCTTTGTCAACCGCGTGTTGACGGTAGACGGTGCCATTGTGATGCCTGCTGTCTGTTGGGAGAGTTGTGATGTTTGTTCGGGCAGTTGTCCTGCCGACTTGGATGACGACGGAATTTGTGACAACGTAGACCCTTGCGTTGGTGTCTTCGATGCCTGTGGGGTCTGCAATGGCCCTGGAGCGGTATATGATTGTGGCTGTGCAGATGTTCCTGTGGGTGATTGTGACTGCAATGGCAACGAAGTTGACGTGCTCGGCGTCTGCGGAGGAGGGTGCACCATGGACATGGATTCAGATGGAATCTGTGATGATGTGGACCCTTGTGTTGGCACTTACGATGCAGTGGGAACGTGCAATGGTGATTGCCAAAGCGACACCAATGCCAATGGAATTTGCGACGCAGACGATGTCGCGGGCTGCACTTACCCGGGAGCGTTGAACTTCGTCTCGAATGCCACGATGGACAACGGAAGCTGCGAATTTGACCTGTCTTCGAGTTGTCCCGCCGATGTGAACCAAGACGGTTTGATTGGCGTGTCAGACATTTTGCTTGTGCTGTCAGAATTTGGACAGGTTTGCAACGAATAGCGCTCTCCATCGAGCGAATGAAAAAGCCCGGCGTGAGCCGGGCTTTTTTGTTAGAGGTCTGGAGCGGATTCGAACCGCTGTAGCAGCTTTTGCAGAGCTGAGCCTAGCCACTCGGCCACCAGACCAATTTTTCCCCACCGTTGCGGGGATGCAAATATACGGAAGGTGTACCGCAGGGTTTCATTCCTTCTAATTTTCGTGTTGTGGAAAGGAGGGAAGAAAAGAAACTTGCATGGCGTTCATGGCCTGCCAATGCATTGACGCTCACAAATCTGGGGGCGGGTGCTTTGGTCTGTTGGTGGGCTGCTTCAGAGTTTGATTTAGGCTGGTCACCGGCCGAATGGTTGGATTCATTGGGGCTCTTAGAGGCGTGGATGGGCATTACGGGAGCCGATGAAAGGCGCGTGGCGGGACTGCAATGGATGCTTTTGGTGTGGATGTTCGGTCAATTGTGTGACTTGCTCGATGGCGCTGTGGCGCGATGGATGGGCGCTGAGAATGGGCAGGGGGCGATGTTGGACTCCATGGCAGACTTGGTGTCCGCGGGCCTGGCTCCTGCTTTTGTAGGAATGGCGTTGATGATGGAATGGCAGGTGATGGGGGTCCTTCCCCCAGGATGGGCCTGGGCCACATTGTTGCCGTTGACCGTGGTGATGGCAGCGGCCTGGCGGCTGGCTCGGTTTTCTGTCCAGGCCACTTCAAAGAATCCCGACGGGGACCACGAGACGTTGGATTTCAAGGGAATTCCAGCTCCTTTTGCCGCTTTGTTTTGGGGTGGTTTGTTGTTGATCTGGTCGCAGTGCAATGGGAA
>Ga0206125_10001936_pt1 | contig 22840 bp, 20 predicted proteins | sample Helgoland_Spring_4_FD_148598 | JGI IMG/M metagenome (GOLD analysis project Ga0206125, IMG submission 148598) | Pelagic subsurface seawater microbial communities from Kabeltonne, Helgoland, North Sea - Helgoland_Spring_Bloom_20160331_1 | ecosystem: Environmental > Aquatic > Marine > Epipelagic ... | reverse complement strand
CTGGATGGAATTCCGTTGAGTATGATCCAGCAAATTGAAGTCATCCAAGGTCCCGCTAGCGCTCGTTTTGGAAGTCAAGCGGTGGGTGGAGTTGTCAATGTGGTGCTATCCCCACTGCGATCGGGAACATCATCGGGTAGCATCGGACTGGATACCCACGGGCGATTGACAGCAACGTCTTCAATAACGTGGGGACGAGATGATGCGCCATGGCAACTGGGTTTGGATGCGCATCGGTTTGCAAATCGCATTGATGATAACGGGGATGGCATGACAGATGCCCCGACAATTGAGCGTCTTGTTGGCACGCTCAGGCATCAACGGAGTACGGAAAAAAGACATTGGCGTTCCACGATACGAGGGTATGCAGAAAAACGCTTTGGTGGAGCGATGGCATTTACAGAAGCAGATCGTGGTACCTCCAATCGCTATGGCGAACGCATCGATTTGTTGCGGGGAGAAGTCCTTCTCGGTGGGGCTCCTCGCGATGCGAATGGCATGACCTATCAAGGGGGCTTTTCATTTCATGGACAACAGTCGGACTATGGCCTCACGGCATTCAATGCCCGAGAATTCACAGCCAATGCGGAGGCGTTCCACAGTGGTTGGAGTTGGAAGGAAAACCGTCGCATCACAGCGGGCATAAGCATGCTGTGGGACAACTATCAAGATGAGACACCTGCTGATTCTGACATGAATGTGTTGGTTCCGGCGTTGTATGTGGAGCACAGCGGTTCTTCTCATGCGAGTGAGGGAGAATTCAAAAAGTTTACGTGGATTCATGGTTTGAGGATTGAAAAGCCCTCCAATGCAGGGGTCATCATTGCGCCTCGGATCAACTTCAAGTGGTCTCCGTCCAACACGCTTGATTTCCGACTCAACGCTGGTCGAGGTTATCGCCGCGTGCATTTGTTTACTGAAGAACATGCCGCACTTGATGGGTCGCGTGCTGTTCTGCAGCCCACACAGGGGTTGCGTCCCGAGTCCAGTTGGAATACGAACCTCAGCGTTGCTTGGTATACCGGTGATGACACGTATAGCACCACGGTCTCGGCTCATGCGTTTACGACCGTCTTTACCGATCGGATTTATGCGGACTACGACAGCCTTCCCAATGCCATCGTTTATCGCAACATCGATGGAGTGGGGTGGAATAGAGGTGTGGGTATGGATGTGGTTTTTAGTGGATTCAATGGATGGTCTTCTACGTTAGGGGCGACGCTGCTGCGCTCCCAACTGCTCGAACAATCAGATGAGTCTTGGTCCATCAAAGAATGGCAAATGGCAGAGGATGTTGAGTTCGCGCCCAACTTCACAGCAAACCTTGGGTTGGGTTACCGGTGGCGGGATTGGGGGGTCAACATGTCCGGCCAACACGTAGGAGTCATGCGCTTGCCTTATTACAACGAAGCCGAACCGGATGCCAGCGAACCTTTTCAGCTCGTTCATTTGAGTCTGCACAAATCGTGGTCTCCGAAGAAAAACACAAAGCGATCGGGGATGATGAATACGCTAACGGTCGGTGTGAAGAACTTGACCAATACGACGCAATCGCGTCCGATTATTGCTTCAGACTCTCCATTTAGCGAGGATTTCGATGCGTCGCGCATCTATGGCCCCATCGAACAGGCCCGGTTCTTTGTGAAAATGGCCTGGTCGCACTAAGACGGCGTCTTGGTTCCCTTCTCTAAACAGGAAGACCTTTAGCCTTTTTGATTTTGGCTTTTAAAACGGTTCATTCCATCCGTTCTCAAGGCCCGATGTTTCGTCGAACGTCCTTTGACCCGTTTCCTCCACATGTGAAATGAACTTCGCTTCATGTGGCGTCGCATCAGCGCGCGAACGTGATTCTCGTTGAGGCCAAATTGGAGTTCAATGGCGTCAAAGGGTGTGCGGTCTTCCCAAGCCATTTCAATCACGCGATTGATTGAATCTTCATCGAGATTCCGCGGCATTTCATTTTTTAAATTTTTAGGCTCAAATGGCAGCATGTTCAAACAACAACGTTGAGCCTATGATGTTTTCACAACGATGCGATTTCAAATCACGGTTGTTTCTCAAAAAAAAGAGGTTTAGCTTCACTTCCTTGCTGAAATTGTGAGCACACGAATTCATCAATTTTCCGTGAGATTTACTAAGTTCACCTGATGTCTATTATACCTAAGACCGGTTTTGCTGGATTGCGAGAAAATTGGCAGAGCGATCTTTTGGCGGCTCTGAGCGTCTCCCTTGTTGCGCTTCCCTTAGCCTTAGGTATTGCTGTAGCGTCTGATGTTGAACCCATTGCAGGCATCATCTCGGCCATCATAGGAGGGGTGGTGACGACTTTCTATCGTGGAAGTTACTTGGCCATCAATGGTCCTGCGGCAGGTCTCATTGCGGTCATTTTGGCTGGCATTGCCTCTCTTGGACACATCAACTTTGTGCTTGCTGCCATCGTCGTCAGCGGCGCGCTTCAAGTGGTGTTGGGTTTGCTGAAGTTGGGGCGTCTTGCCGATGTTTTTCATTCAAGCGTCATCCATGGGATTCTTGCGGCCATTGGTTTGATTATCCTTGCGAAGCAAATCCATTTTGCCTTGGGAACGGGTATTCAGGCAGAGGGGGTGATTCAATCGTTGATGGATGCGTTCATTCACTTCGATCAATCGAATCCGTTTGTGCTCATGATTTCTGCGGCGGGCCTGATATTCTTGATTTGGCATTCGCAAATCAGCTATAAATTCTTCCATTTCCTTCCGGCTCCGATGTGGGTGCTGCTGGTGTCGTTGCCCTTTGTGTTCTACTTCGGATTCACGGATGCGCAGAGTTTGGATTTCTTTGGAACAGCGTACGATGTCGGTCCGCATCTTTTAGTTCGAATTCCCAACAACATTTGGGATGCCATCATCTACCCTGATTTTTCCAAGGTCAACACCCTTCCTTTTTGGGGCACCGTGACCATGATCACGCTGATTGCAAGCATCCAATCATTGGCCATGAGCAAGGCCGTGGATAAGCTGGATCCCTACAAACGGCGTACAGACCTCAACAAAGACCTGATTGGCATTGGTCTGAGTACCATGTTGTCAGGAGCGTTAGGAGGGTTGCCGATTATCACGGTCATCGTTCGGAGTTCCGTCAACGTCCACAACAACGCCAAGACCAAGTGGTCGAATCTGTATCACGGCATTTTCTTGATGATTTTTGTGTTTCTCGCCACGCCCATCATTCAAAAAGTCCCGCTATGTGCTTTGGCCATTTTGCTGGTGTTCACGGGCTTTAAATTGGCTTCTCCCAAAGTCTTCAAAGCGATGTATGCCAAAGGCGTGGAGCAGCTCATTTTCTTTGTTGGTACGATTGCGATTACGCTGACAGCAGGACTCTTGTGGGGGATTTTGGGGGGGTTGTTTCTGGCTTTGGCGACGCACTTTCTTTTGGCCAAGGTGGGGCTTGTCGACTTCTTCAGAATGATCTTTTATTCTGGATCTAAGTTGTCCGCCATGAAGGATGGTTCCTACGATTTGAAGGTCAAAGGGATTGCGAATTTTTTGTCTGCCATTGCCTTGGATAAGCTCCTCGCCATGGTTCCTTCCGGGGCTGATGTTCGCATTGATTTGACGGGAGCTCGTCTGGTTGATTTGTCGATTCAGGAAAACCTACAAGCCTTCCAAAGTTTGCACGGTTCTCAAGGCGGAACAGTGACGATTTCGGGCCTGGAACAGCACATTTCATCGACTAACTACAAGCTCGGATTGAAGGTCCTGACGTCTTCGGCTCACCGTCTAACGGCGCGGGAAAAGAGGTTGGAGGAAATGGCCAAATCCCACGGATGGAGCTTTGAACCGGAACCCGAGGGCAATCCTGATTTATACGAGTCGTTTTATTTCTTCAAATCGCGTCCGCTCGATGAGATGACCGACCGCATATCGGGGAAGGAAGGAGATATTCACTGGGAGTTTTACGACGTGAGTTTTGACGAAGGCGCTTACATGGCTTCTGAAGCATACAAAATCACACTGGGTTGCGTGGTCGTGCCCTACGAGATTCCCAAATTCATCATTGAGAAAAAGGGGCTCTTCGACCGCATGGTTCCCATTGCATCCCACAGGGACATTGATTACGTGATGTATCCTCAGTTTTCTCCGGGTTTTGTTGTCAAGGTGGAAAACCGCGCTGCGTTCGACCAATTCATGACAGAAGAATTCCGTCAGCTCATCCAGGCGAGTCAATTCCATCGCTTGGAGAGCAATGGAAGTGCGCTACTAATCTTCAACGATCAATTCAAACTAGCCGATCTCAAAGAGTACAATCGCTTGATTTCATTTTCAACGAAATTGCGAGAGATTTTGAAGAGGTGAGCATGCGGAATTGAACGCTCCACCTTTGAGGTAGGATGTCTTTCGTTTTTTTTTTTTCCGATGAATTCGCATACTTTGGATGCATGACTTTTTCACGATTCATTCCGGTTTTTGCTGTTTTGCTCTTTCTGTTGCCAACCCGGGCCCAAGCCCAATCGCCGTGCGAGTGGTTTGACTGGGATGGAGACGGTGTCGTTGGAGCCAATACCTGGGTGTATGTCTTGGGCCAGTACGATACGGCAGGGGAGATGGATGTCGACAGTTCTGGATGGGTCGATGTGCGTGATTTGCTCGCATTCATTCCATTTGCTGGCGCGTCCTGTCCTGTTGAGTGGTACGACACTTCCACCGGTCACATCGAAGGACTTGTCCTTACTGAGTTCGCAGTGCATGAAACGGAACTCGCAGGCATGTCAGACAACATTCCAGCCGGATCCATTACTTATCGCCTTTACGCAGAGATGTCCCATGATGAAGATGTCATCTTAGCCGTTTATGGTGATGATGAAGACCCATTGACTATTTCATCGGATGGCACTTTTTACGGATTTGGAGGAGACTTCGGTACGGTCGTTGTCGATGACTACAACGCCGTTTTCAGCGCTATTTTCCCAGCATATCCGTTCACCACCCTGTTGAGTTGTGGACGCCTTCCGGGGGAAGACCCCGATGGATTGCTCACGAGCCACGTATCCCATTGGCAAGCGCTGCTTGAAGATTTGGATGTGAATGGGGACATGGTCTTATCTGATGCCACAGGGGGTGCATGGTTCACCAACGGCTTGCAAATCCCCTCACAACAAGATGGCTTGGTCTTTATAGGCCAATTCACCGTGGTCGATGGTGCGACGCTAGAAGGTACCCTCAACCTGTTGGCTAAGACCGAACTGGAAGAAGGGCAAGGCATTGAATTCGCGGAGGGGTTGACCTTCTCTTCGGATGAGTTGGATGTTTTGGGATGTATGGATGCCGCCGCCACCAATTACAACCCGGCTGCGACCATCTCGTTTGGCGTGTGCTTCCTTCCGGGTGACTTCAATGAAGACGGCGCCTATACTGTGGCCGATTTGCTAACGCTCCTGGAGTTGTTTGGCTGTGACAACTGTCCAAGCGGCGACCTCAACAACGACGGCATTGTTTCGGTTCAGGACATCTTGATCTGGCTCGGCTATTTTTAAGCTATTCACTCGTTTCGCGGGCATGGAAAGGCTCAGAGTGCACGAGGGCGCTTGGGGTTGACAGCACAAGAAGTTGCAGCGTCGTTTCATACCTTGCTTGACGATGATCGATACAAACTCTTTGGAATCCTCCGGGAACAAGGCCTATTCTTCCGCGTGTTTGATCGGATTTGCTTTGCTAATGGTGGTGCCTGGTATGGCCCAGGAGGCTCCCATTGCCTGGCCCGAGAAAGTCATCATAGAAATTTCCCCTTCGAGCTATTGTGCTGGCAAGGAGATGTTGCAGGAGGATTTGGCCTTTGAATTTTCAAAAGCATTGGCGTCAGAGCTAGTCGTTCTGGAACGTGGTAAAGTGCAAAAAGCAATTGAGGACGAACTACGGGAGGGCATGCAGGCGACCTTCGATCCAGTTTCAACAGTGGATGCCGGGTACTTTGAAGGGGCTGATGGAGTCGCCGTTTTGGCTGTGAGCTGCTCCAGTGGGCAAACGAAATGCGCAGTGACCCTTTCAAATGTCGCCTCGGGCCGCAGGGTGTATTCCGAGTCTTTTGTCGCCAATGATGTCACCAATGCGCTCGCCATGCTCTCATTGGATCTGGAATTGAGTAAGCAGGAGCAGGGCCACGAAGCTTTCTTTGCGAAATACACGCAGCAACAGCTCAAAAACAGTGTTTTCTCCTTGCGTGATGCCGACGTGTTCGCAGCCCGTAAGTGGGAGAGTGAAGCGGAATATGGCTTGTACAGAAGTCTGAGTTCGTTCGTGTCCAAGAAGGAACTGAACGTGTCTTCACCGATTTCAGTGTCGATGACGACCAACGGTTTTGGCAGCCATTTTTTTGAGGTGCAGTGCGATGGAATGCGCGAAAGGAGTCTCATGCAACATGTGGAATCTGAGCTCGCGCGTTCCGTTGGTATCGAGCCGATCCGTTACCACCAACAGAACATTCAAACGCAAATCCAAGGGGAGTGGTCGGTTTTTCTGTTGGTCAATCCCGAATTGAAGATCCGATACTGGGGCAGTCCGGCTGAAATACGGGAGCCGTTTCGCGGTCATCTAAAACAAGCTCCTCGCGGGGATTACACATTTTTCAGCCAGGAGCTCATTGTGGGGAATTACGAGCATGATGAGGTGGATTTGGTGCGTGGAACTTCCCGGTCGATGCTCACGTCTTTGATGTGCTCTTCCGTCGTTCCTGGCTCGGGAATAACATTTGGGACGTATGGCGATTCGCAACTGCGGTATCATCCTTTTGTGGTCTACGGATTTGCGATCATTGGGGCCATCTGCTTCCAATCCTCGCGTTCTCAATATGCCGACTACAAGATTGCGTCAACGGCTGAAGATGCTGAAATATTGTACAGTAGAGCCAATCGAATGAATCAAATTGCGCTGGTTTCCAGCGGGGTTTCAGGATTGGCCTGGGCTTGGAATCTCACGGACACGTATCGAAAAGTGCACGATCACGCTCGTCAAATCAGGGAATTCATGAACCGATGAAAAAACTCATTTGGATGTTTTTCACCTTCAGCGCTGTGCTCGTGGCAGGCTGCTTTGGCGAGCCGATCTCCTGGGATTTGCCGCATGAGAACCCGCTGGATCCTGCCATCAATCCTTCGGCATCCTTGCCTCAGGTTCAGTCAACGTTGATCTTGAGCAACAGCGAAGCGATACTGCGCGGTCAGTTGGTACCGTACAGCCCGTCATTCAATGGCTTGGTCGCGTTGGAATGGAGAGGGGATGGAGGCGACTGGGCACGCGTGGCAGCTTCCGAAAACTCTTTGGGCGCATTCGACTCACCGTTGTCGGATTTGACCCCCGGTGCCACCTATGCTTCCCGTGCGATCATGATGTTGGAAGAGGTGGAATTGGCGAGCGAAGAACGCTTGTTTTTCATGCCTTTTGAAAATGAAGAATTGGGGTGCACGGATCAGGGAGCGTGCAATTATGATCCCAATGCCACCTTCAACGATGGCTCGTGCGAATTTGAGGTGACCTATTGGTTGGATTTGGATGAAGATGGATTCGGAGATGAAGGGATGCAGCCCGTTTCGGATTGTCCGCCATTGCCGGAAAATGCTGTCATGAATGGAACGGATTGTGATGACGCGTTGTCGAGTGTTTATCCTGGAGCTGTCGCCACGGCTGAAGGAGTTGACAATGATTGTTCCGGTGAAATTGAAGACGATGAGGAACTTCCTAACGTGAATTTGCCAAGCATATCAACGAATGTACCGGGATCGATCACCGCTTCAAGCGCCGTCTCAGGTGGAACGATATCGGATGAAGGCGGCGCGTCTGTCACCTCAAGAGGCGTTGTCGTCTCAACAAGCGTGAATCCGACTCTGGAAGATGATGTGTTCTATTCAGGCGATGGCGGTGGGTTCTTCACCACGAACATCATGGGATTGGAAAGTTCAACAACGTACCATGTACGTGGCTTTGCCACGAATCAGGGCGGCACCGCTTATGGCGCTTCTGAGGCCTTTACGACCTCGAGTCCGCCACCGATCTTAGTGGACCAATGGAACTGTGAATCCCTTGCGGGTGTCACCAGCTCCTTTTATTACTGGGATTTTTCGTCTTACGAAACGGCGCCTTGGATTGTCGCAAACAACGGGTATGTTGGAAGCTGCTGGCGCGCTCCCAATGATGAAATCGGCAACACCCTGGTCTCGGGTTCGCATTACGTGGAGTTTCCATTGACGTTTGGAGGGAATGGGTTCTTGGAATTTTGGTTAAATAGTGCCAATCCAGGTTATCCCAACACCATCCCGAATTTTTACGTGGATGGATTCCTACTTGAAGCTCCCACCATGATCGCCGGTTCCACATCCGGATTTGAGTGGATGCAAGTACGGACAGCCGATATTTCAGCGGGCGCGCATACGATTCGCATTGAATTTACCAGTGCCTACTACGTTTACTCCATCGATGAAATCGATGTGTTTGAATACCCCTGAAGCGGCATGTGTTCGAAAGAATGCGCTTTTCCGTGTATGATTTCTTCATGTAGGTGAATGATTGCTGATGCTGGATCACGTTAGTTTGTCTTCAAATATTTTCACATGAATAGTAAATTAGGAAACGCCATCATTGTTGGTCTGCAAGTGCTCATGTCTTTGGCCTTTATGGGATCGGGTGCAATGAAGATCATGACGCCGTATGAGGCGTTGAAGGCCAATCCTGGTATGGAATGGGCAAACGATTTCTCGGCCACAGCCATTGTCGGCATTGGCTCGGTTGAGCTCCTTTTGGCGTTGGGCTTGCTGTTGTCCCTCTTTCTGTCTTCGCTGAAGAAATACACTGCTGTGTTTGCTGCGGGTCTTGCCGTGGTCATGGTGGGCGCAGCGATTACGCACCTGAGTCGAGGAGAACAAATCGTACCAAACGCGGTCTTCTTTGTGCTCACGGGGGCCATCGCATGGGTTCGAAAGGACCGGTTGACGTCCCCAAAATCGCATTGATACCTCCGGCAACTGCCCGCGACAACTGCGCGGCGCTATCTTGAGGAAAATAGGATTGAGATGAGAACTTCCACACTGCTGATGCTGTTGTTTTTGAGTACTGCCGTCTGCGGCCAAAACCAACAGGCCCTGAAGGTGGATGCCTTGGGCTGGGTTTTTCAAGAATACGGACTCACGTATGAGCGGTGCATTTCCAATGCGCTGAGTGTGCAGATCGGCGGAGGGTTCCATGCGGGCAACCAGACCATGGAAGCCATTCCAAGTCCGCTGTCTCTTCCTCAGTTCCTGGTGCAGGAATCCACGCTCAGTGGATTTTTTGGCCTCGTTGAAATGCGCTGGTATGTTCAAGGCCAAGCAGGAAAGGGACTCTATGTGGCGGCTGCTGGACAGCGGTCGAATCGGGAGTATGTGGCTGCTGACGGAGCGCTGCTGTTGACCAAGAAATCAGTGGGCGCCTCAGCGATCCTCGGGTTTCAAGCGGTCAAGGGCAAGCTGCTCTTGGATGTTTTTGCCGGCACGAAAACCATGAACGACGACCGTGAAGGCGAATACCGGGAGTCGTACGCCTTGTTTCCTCATTCGGGTTGGCAACTGCGCTGCGGATTGAACATGGGCTTGGCGCGTTGATGCGCTAGGGACGTTGGAAGTCACTCCGGTCCAAGCTGAAGTAGAGGCATTGGATGCCGTGAAATACACGCTTGTCTTCATAGGCCAGCCCGATTTTTTTGATGACCGCTTGTGAGGCAAGGTTGTCGGGTCGAACAATGGCGATGATCCGTTCCAAGCCGAGCGTCTCAAAACCATGGTGAATCAGCGCCCTGCCCGCCTCGGTGGAAAAGCCTTGATTCCAGAATTTCTTTTTGAGCCGGAATCCTACTTCCACCTCACCCGTGTCTAGCAGGTGCTTCAGGATAAACCACCCCATGAATTCGCCCGTCTCGGTGAGGTATGTGGGCCAAAGTCCCAGTCCAGGGTGTTCCCTTGCGTAGTGCACGAGACGAGGAACCGCTGCTTCGTTGTGGCCAGGTGGCCTCGGAGCCCCATCGGTGATGTAGTGCATGACCGCAGGGTCAGCATCCAATTCGTTGAGTGCGCCGATGTGATTCGACGACAATGTCACGAGCGTGAGCCTTGCTGTTTGTAACCAACTGGTGCCTGCACGGGTTTGTCTTTTCACGAGTCAAAGATGGATCTTTTTATTTCCTCGAGGGTTGAATTAATTTTGAATTTCACAATTCCAAAATGGGGTAGGGTGGTCAACATGTTGCCGTAATCCTATTTTTTATACTGAAATCCATGAAGCATATTGTTTGGTTTGTTTTGCTTTTGTGTCAAGCGGGTTTGCCTGCCATCCAAGCCCAAGTATTGAGCAATGAGTCCATGTCCTTTGGAGGAGATACGCGTACGTATTTAAAATACATTCCGGAGGGATACGATGAGGGAGTCGCTGCTCCGGTTGTCCTGAACTTCCACGGCGGGAGCGGCAATGCCAATGAGCAATTGGGAATGGCTGACATGCGTGCCTTGGCTGATGCGGATCAATTTATCCTCTTGTATCCCGATGCCCTGCCCGACCCGAATGATGGGGGTTCGACCAACTGGCAAGTGGTTACTTCTGGAGATTTGCCTTTTACGCTCCCCAATCCGCACGATGACATTGGTTTTGTCGATGCATTGATTGACGAAGTGAGTGCTGAACACAATGTGGATTTGAACCGGGTGTATGCCCTGGGCTATTCCAACGGTGGAGGGTTCACATTTGACTTGGCCTGTCGACTCAATCACCGGATTGCCGCTGTTGGCGTCGTCGCACGCACGATGTATATCGAATCCTTTGAATCCTGCAATGTGACGCACCCTACTGCCGTAGTGACCATTTTAGGAACGGATGATTTCGCTTCGCCGTATGATGGCCTCACCTACGAAGGCACGCTGTATTTCGCCTCGGCAGAAGATTCGCACCAGCTTTGGGTCGACGCCAACGCGTTGGATTCAAATCCAGAATTAACCGCGTTAGAAAACATAGCGACCAACGATGGGAGTACAGTGGACCTTTTCTCTTGGACCCGTTCTGATGAGTGCATGGAACTTCAACATTACCGTGTGAATGGAGGCGGGCACGATTGGCCCGGCACCTTTGGGAATATGGACATGGTGGCGCACGAGACCATCTGGAATTTCGTGAAAGAATACGGCCTTGAAGGGCACTTGGATTGCAGTTCGAGCACGCTGGTGAATGAAGGTGCGCCGACTGAATCGTACACGGTGTTTCCCAACCCTGCCCATGATCGGGTCACGCTTTCGACGCACTTTGAGAGACCGTGGACTTACACTGTGACCAATCTACAAGGGCAGGTTATCCAATCGGGCCAATCCAGTCTGCATCAAGTGGAACTTCCTATGGACAATTTGAGCTCAGGAATGTATTTGGTGCAAATGGGAACGGAATCGGAGATTTCACCCGCATTGCCTCTTGTGGTGAGGCATTGATGACACTGTTGTTGTCTGAGAAATTCCGGTACGGATAACGGCTATCGATTTTGGACTCCAAGGCTATGCGTTTGGATGCTTGTTAGCCCCAGTAAAACAGGCCTTTTTTCACTCAAAAAACGCAACCTTTTGAGGTGAAATACGTAAAAGAAGGTATGAGTAAACTAACCATTACCCCCTTCATTTCTAAAGTGTTGTTGATGGCATATTCCAATGACATCGAACGTCTAAACGAACGCATTGAACGTCGCATTCATTGGAGAAAAGAGTTTCTGAAACGATCCTCCAAAGCAGCGACCAAAAAACTCAAAGCGATGTGGAACAACCTCTCAAAAGGTCACCTCTATCAACTGAACAAACTGAAGAGCAAACGACTGCGTTTGGTGCTTTCGTTGTCATTTGGATTTGTCGCTATTTGCGGAGTTTCTGTTGCCTTTAGTGCATTGATGGTGGGGTTGGTACGGATGGTTTTGCCGTTCTGACGAACGTCGCTGCATCGCACCTTACTGAAACACCCGAATGCAGTCGATGGTCATTTCCTGAGGAAATGAGGTGGAGGCATCGGGGTAACCCGGCCAGTTTCCTCCGACGGCGATGTTGAAGATGAAAAAGAACGGCTGGTTGAACGGATACGGTTGTCCGTTCATTTGCGAGCTGTTGATGGAGAAGAACTCCACATCATCCATGAGCCAACTGATTTGATTGGCTTCCCATTCCACAGAAAACAGGTGAAACGCATCGCTGAACTGCTCGCCGCCCGACAGGGTGATGCTGTTGCCCGTGTATTGGTGCACGTTGAAGCTACTTCCCCAGTGTGCGGTTCCGTGCGTCGTAGAGGGGAGGTTGCCGATCAATTCCATGATGTCAATTTCGCCACACGAGGGCCATCCCGATTCTGCGAAGTTGCCTCCGAGCATCCAAATGGCCGGCCAGATGCCTTGCCCTTCTGGGAGTTTGGCACGCACATCGATGCGGCCGTACTGAAACTCCTGTAAATCTTCTGACTTCAAGCGAGCCGAGGTGTAGCCCGATCCTTCTTGGCGTGCCGTGATGGTCAGGAACCCGTCGGCCACGGAGCTGTTGGAAGGCGAATTGGTGTAATTCTGCCATTCGTTGTTGCCCCAACCCGAAGCGCCGAGTTCATGCGTCCAATTGGAGGAATTGATGGCGTTGCCGTCAAATTCATCCGACCACACCAGTGTCATCCCAGGATAGGAATCCGCCGCGGGATACCCTTCTCCCGTTTCATCGTCATTGCCCGTGTCTATCCGCGTCAGGACATACGTGAAGTACAGCTCCGCTGGATTGCAATTGACATTGTCTCCCTGTGTCTGGAGAATCAATGTGTTGTCCGTGAGGCTCACGATGTCATACACCAAGCCGCCATCCGTCGTGCCGATGAAAGGGCAGGAGCAAGCGCCCGTTCCGGGGGTCAATTCAAAGCTGCCAATCTCGCCGCTATCGCTGCCGGGCGTGAAGTTCAATTCAGCCGAAGAACAGGTGTAGGTCTGTTCAGAGTAGTTTTGAAACGCATCGATGATGCTACCGTTGTAGTTGGTGGTCAACGAGCCGTCCGCTTCGAACGTATAGACGTCATCGTACTGAGCCGACTGCAGCCCTCCCGGGTCGCTGGAATACCATTCGTTGCTGCCCGCCGCAGGTCCCACCTCCACCGCGCCGGCCGCGGTGCTCATCGCCCAAGACCCGACAAGCAATTCAGGAAAAACGCCGCTCCCCCCGCAGATGCCAAAGGCATCCTCGAAAAGGCACGCTTCAGAAGGGTCGTTCAAATAATTGCATGCAGACAGATCAACGCACAAGTCGCTGTCGTCCCAAATCCCGTCTTGATCGCTGTCCACTTGACCAAAGACCCCCAAGATCGCCAGGATGTCCATGATGGAAATTTGGTAGTCTGCATCCACATCGGGATTCCATCCACATGTGGATTGGGCACTCCCAGACGTGATCAACAGCAAGCTCAATACTCCGCTCAGTAACACTTTCATTTGTTCATTTTCATGCGCATTCGCGTCGACTGACTCGACGTGATCTGCAATCTAAAGTTAAGAATTATTTGTTGCAGCTGACGACTTTCACTTTGGGAGGGAGGCGCTGGACCGAATGTCTGGCTTGCCCTGAATCATCTTGCCTGCGCTAACAAAGGTCTCCCTGCATGATGCCGGCGGCGTTGGGATCGAATGGTCAAGTCTCCTTCAACCAAGCGGGTCTCTTCATTGTTCAAAGCAAGCCATAGGCACGAGTTGTCCGTACGGGGATGTTTGAAGTGGACGACGAAAATGCCATGATTCGGGAGCGTTTGGCATGAGTATGAATTCAAAATCAATGCATTACCTTCGGATTCTGAATGATTGATCGGATGAAATTTAAATTGACTTGGGGGTTTCTGCACAAATTGATCGGGCTCATCGTTTTTGTGTTGCTCATCCAGCCTTTGATGACAAGCCAGACTTATTCGGTTACTGGAAACGAAGGGTATGTCAAGCCCCAGTATCTGGTGTTGCCAAATTATAGTTCGGATTACCTCAATGTTCAGGGACATTTCGTGTCTGAATTCAGACGTTCTGGTTTTGAGGTTATTACGAATAGTGAAATGCAACGGTTGATTCGAAAAGATGCCAAGATCATTGCATTGGCGAACATGTTCGCAACCTCAAGTGAGCGCATGGATGAGCAGGAAATGAAGTTAAGAGCCACGAACGCGAATATCAACATATACGATTACGACAAGTTTGCTCTCAATACCTTGATTGAACGCGGCTTGGTGTTGGAGACGGAAGAGGAGGTGGAATTGAAGTACAGGACAAAATCGGTCACGTATTACCAGTGGCAGGAGGGGAGTGAAGTCCCTTTGCCTGAGTTTGAAGATGAAAACACGTTTCATCAACTCTCGTACAATTATCGATACCGGGATTCGTTTTCATGTGGACACACGCTGTCTTCCATTCACGGAAGTGTCAATGAGGTTTCAGGGGGACAAAACGAGTTGTTGTTTCGCTTTGAATTCAGCCAGCCCCAGCTCGGAGGCCGGTGTTTGTCAGAAATCATGTTGCAACTCATGAAGCGCATGATTCCGATTGACACTCCTTCCGCGAACAATCAGCAGGAGGATGCTTGGGAACTGGACTTTCATTGGAAAGGAGACACGCTGGAGATGAAGGCTATCAGCACCATTTTGATGGTGCCCAAGCCGGGCAAAGACTGCCAGGACGTAGAAGGCAGCGCTATGACCGATCAGCTTTCATTGGGGCTTTTGGGGGTGTATGATGTCATTGATCGGTCTGCATTCGAAACCATCATGGATGAGCAGCAATTCTCTTTGCAGGGACTCGTTCGGGATGCTGACTTGATTGAAGCGGGAGAACTTGCAGGGGCAGAGGGCATTTTGACCGTGCAAACGATGTGTTTGTCCGATCACAATATCCTGAAGGCGAAGTTGATTTCGGTCAGCTCCAGTGTGGTCCTGTGGTCGGCGATCTTAACGGATTATCGGAAAATTCGCGACATCAAGTCCATCAGCGACCGCGTCGTCGAGACGATCGAGGGGTTGTAAGGTTGGGCCCGTCAACGGAGACGTGTTGAAGGACGCGTGGGAAATTGAGCCGTTGAACCGGCTGGTTGGCGTGTCGTCTGGGCGCGTTCCACTGGAGCCATCGGGAGGCCAACGAATTTCCATTACATTTCAGTTCCATGATCAACGCGACCAACCCCACCCGCACCATTGAAGAAGCCGAGGCGGAGTGCATTCGCATTGCGCATGCGTTGTTCTTGGAATTGAATCGGCCGGAGACGTTCCCGCAGAAGCTCGACAGTGCGCCGGTCAATGATGCGCGCTACCGCAAGAAGATGTTCAGCCGAAAGAACATTGGGGGCATGTGGAGCCAATTTGGATTCGGTGGTGCGTACGATTTCATGTTCATGGAGGATTCGCAGGATGCCGAATGCATCGCCCCGTCCGAGGATGTCCGTGCGGCTCAAATGCAGTGCTTGAATCATTGGGCCAAGGTGCTCTATGCGTTTTTGCCGACGGTTGAAGAGGTGTTGGAGGAGTGCAAGGGTGATGTCCGCTCAGCGAAGCAAGACCATGCCGTTGAGAGCCTCCAAACGGGCCAGCCCATGCGGCGAACGAATTGGCTGCCCGACATCCCCATGCTGATCGCCGAACTGGATTTTGAGTTGGGGTTGTATGGGGGTGGGTGAGGGGGTTGGGGGCTGGGTGCGCTGTTTTTGATTGGCTGCCTGACTGCAGTAGACTAAACCCCTGAAAGCTGTTGTATTAATATGTCGTTTTTTGAGATATGGCGTATATTTTGGACACATGAATGGATGTTTGAATGAATAGAATAAAAGTAGTTCTGGAAGAAAAGGGCATCAAGCAGACGTGGTTGGCGGAGAAGCTTGGCAAGAGTTATTTGATATTGACACCATCGTGCGGGTGGTTAGATTCCCAGGATGGCAGCAAACAACTGCTGGAGAAAGAGAGGTGCAGCAGGCTTTAAGAAAGTCGTTGCTGAAGTATAAACTGCACAAGGATCAAATTCTTTTTGAAAGGGCTTATCACTATATCAAGTAGTACTACTAGTTGGGTGAGCGCTTCTTGAGAGCGTTTCCCGGCATTTGAAAGTCAGCCTGTATGACTGAGCGGATGCGAGGCCATTGGCAGTCTTTGAAATGGCGATGCCCAGCAAAAGGTGTCAGAAGGCGATTTAATGCGTGAATTCCAGGATGTTTTCAGCAATTGAATGCGACAAGGAGGGGTGTCCTTGGTGATCATCCCAAATCTTCAGGGTTGAAACTTTGCAGTAGTGGTAGATGTCAGCTTCATCCACCTGTGGACGGGGTTTGCCTTCGTAAAACTTGCCCCAGTTGCCACTCCACGTTTCGTTCCCAGGGTAGAGGAGGATGCTGCGGTCGGTGCGCCAATAGAGGTTGTAAACGAACATCTGCTTCAAATCGGCATCGCTGGGTTTGCCATCGCGAATGAGTTTCCATTTGGTGTCAATGACTACTTCTTCTCCTGACGGCAGGGTTAAGACTATGTCGGGTTTTACGCGACGCTTGTTCCAAAACTCTTTCGAATTTTGATACGATACATGACACCCAGTGTGTCCTAAGCTTTTTCGGAGCGATCGATAAATGAAGCGTTCCCACAACACATTCATATCAAAAAGAATGGCCAGCACGTCATCTCGTCCACGTTGTAAATCCGGGCTGAAATTCAATAGGATGAGTTTGGCGAGCCCCAACGATTCCTCGTAATGTGCCAGTTTTCGTGTCATGATGATCCGGTCAAAGGTCGATGCATGAATCGCTGGCCGCGGAGGCAGTTCGGGAAACTGCATGAGCAGCCTGCACGTTGTCGCTTTGATGGTAGCATCCGTCGCAATGCGATCGACGACTTCAAGTGCAGCAAGAAGAATGTGGTTCACGAGATGACCTTGGTCATATGTCTGGTGATCGGTGTAGAATTTATCTCTCCGAATCAGATTTTCACGAAGATGTGCCGGAAAAATCAACTGTCCTTTTAGCACTCCGATGTTTTCTCTCTTGCGACGGTAGGCCTTGATCAAACCTCTTCGCATCATTTCATCACATTCATTGAGAAAGTGCTGTATGTAGAGGTCCAGCAAGGTGTTATTGCGTAGACGCTGATGGGCTTTTCCGATGGATCCAACTTTACTAAGTCCACTTATCCGCAACATTTCCATCAGTAGCTTACTCCAGCCAGCTTTGGCGATATCGGTTTGTCCTGGATGGTTGTCCGCTTTGGGTAGAATTTCAATCGTCAGGCGCCTTATGTGCAAGACGCCGACGTAGTTCTTAAACCGAATGCCGTTATGGATTAGATCAAAATACAGATTTTGATCTTCATGAATGCGTTGCAAGGCCTCTAGATCTTCAGAAGTAAACACTTCATCATTGTAGGCTTGACCGGCCTTCAATCGATCATATTCGTAACAACGAATGAGACGCGTGGCGCTCATGATTATGCGTCAGAACGTTGGTAAATGGATCGAAAGCCTTCCGCGCTGACGCCCATCGGGTCTCTTAGGACGTACATTTCTTTTTCGCGCAATAGGTCGACGTCAGGATGGTCGAAGGGAGCAAAAACCAGGTCGTTGGATTGCGTCCGATTGACGAATTGTTCTCCCAATACCAATCCGACTTTGCCGTAGTCCCCGTAAAAATATTCTTGGAGCAACGGCAAGATATTTTGGGAGAAAACTTCCTGTATGGCCAATAGAGAGGAGTTTGCATCGAGCTTGATGAAGTAAGAATGACCAATGCAGTGGTCGCGATCGAGTAGATGTTCAATGCGTGAATTGATCGCCTTGAGAAGGTGTTCAAGGTCAATCCCATCGATGATGATTCCCTTCAAAAGTTCGGGATCCGGCGAAACTTCTTCGAATTCAAATCGGCGCCTTAAAGCAGTATCCAAGGCTTCAACACTGCGGTCTGCAGTGTTCATTGTGCCATATATATCCAAGTTACTCGGTACTGAAAACAATTCTTTTGAGTAGGGTAATTTCACACTCAACGCATTCTTTTGTCCCTCTCGTTTATCGGGTTCAATCAGAGTGATCAGCTCTCCAAAAATGCTAGCAACATTGCCTCGGTTGATTTCGTCAATGAAAATAGCGAATTTCTGATTTGGATTGTTTCGTGCCCGGTTGCAGACACGCTTGAAAACCCCAGACTCGATCTGATAGCTCAATTGTTGCTCGGACTCGTCTCCAAACACGGGCTTGATTCCTTCAACGAAGTCCTCGTAAGAGAATGACTGGTGAAACGTTACGAATTCAAAATGATGGATGTCTTCCATCATTTTTTGATGTGGTCCAGTTTCTAATTGAGTTCGAAAATATTGGGCTCTATCTAAATCGAAATCATCGATGTCACGCGCAAATGAGAATAACGACTGTTCCGCCACTTTCTCTTTCCAAAAGAGCGCAGGTTCCCTTCTCTTTTTCACTCTGACCAAATCGCATTCTTCTGAAACGTGCTGTTGGATGATTCCCCAAACTGTGTTTTGGGGATTCTTGCTATTTGAAACTCGAGCTTTGGCCTGCATGAAATCATGCTTGAGTACGTCCTTCATTACCGCTTTTTCCAAGTCGAGCATGGCCACGGTAATGGCCTCAATCCACGTAGCTTCTGATGCAAGCTGGTCAATCCATTCTTCATGAGATAGTTGCCCTGCTTTCGTTGTGTATTTTGGAATCAGATCCCGCTGAAGCCGATATGTTTTCCCCGTTCCTGGAGGGCCGTAGAAGATGCGGTTGGTCGCAAGCGGGTGCATGGTTTTGGTTTTCGTTGATGGAGTGGGGAGAGAGGTGTCGAATCCGGCGAGAATGGGCCTGATCCAGTCGGGGATTACAGTCCGGTGCGCGAGCCAGATTTCGGCTAACGCGTGGAAACCGAATTCGAAGAGATAGCCCTGTTTGACTCCACCTTTTTTATCGAAAGGGTGAAGTCCTTTGAATGGCTTGAGTCGATTCAGGACGCTGTCCAAGTTTGCATTCAATACTTCTTTAGAAATGGCTACATGAAGAGAATGAAAATCGATTTTTGCGCCATACCCATCCTGACCCCAATCTTCACCAGGGTAAGGGTTTTTAAGGGTGTATGAGTCGGATTTTGCCCTCGACAATCCTTGAATATCGCCGTCAGCATAATGAACAATGATGTCTCCAGTTTTTACTTTCGAGACATTGGTGTGATAATATCGAGTTTGGTCACCCTTGGTTTTATGAGGGGCCCACAAAACAGCTTGATCGTCATCATAGGTGATGTCTTGGTTCACCCACCACACACGACGAGGAAAAGCATCCGGTAGCATGAATGCTTGATCAGCAATCCTGCGAAATCGTTCGTAACAAAACTCCACTCCCTCGCAACCGTCAAAGGCTGTAATGTCTGTGAGCTTTTTCCAAGTCCATCCTTCCGGTGCGGGTGTGAAGCCTAATTCAAGCCATTCGACTTTGCGCTGGTGAGGGCAAGAAGCATCGGTTTGATCGTAGGAGTACTCGGAAGTGATTCTGCCGACTGCAACGAAATAGCTGTACGACCGGATGAATACAATGTCTCCGATCTGCATTTCGTTGCCGAAATCCCAAAATCCCAGTGCGGTGTGTGTCGGTTTGGCATTTCGATCGGACCCAACTCCTTGACGCTGAAGTTCTTCAATAATCGCTTCCTGTGAATCAAAGAGGTGAATGTCTTTGATCGCGGGGCCCATCGAAACGAATGCTTCTTCTCGATACCGCATCCAATGCTGACCATGCTCTCCACTTTCGTGGTCACCAGCATGCATCAGCCAAAACTTCTGACCGTGCTTTCTCATTCGTGTTTTATTCGATTTGAATATTCCTTGGGCGAAAAAGTGAAATTGACCGGGAGTGGAGAGGAAATTTGTGCCTTGTGTCCCACCGTTGAAAGATTGGAATAGCGGCTCATTTTCAAAGGTTGATCGCAGGATTGGTTGATCCATGAAAGACGCTACAATCTTTACTCCACAGTACAGGCCTGTTTTTCCGTGATCAATCCAGTTTTCTGAGGGGCCTCCTTGCGGAACCGCAGGATCGGCAGTGACTTCGAGCAATGCATAGCATCCACTTTTCCTTCCTGTCAACCAAAGAATTGCAAAATCTCCAATTTGAATGGACTTCTTGTGACTTGAAACGAAGAATGAATCCAATCCTCCTTCACGCAGACTTAGTTCAAAATCGAAGACATCCGGATTGCCTTGGAAAATCCAGAAATTCGGAATGCGTCCTTCAAAAATCATGCGCAAATGCACTTCCCAGGCATAGCTGTTGTCAACCCTAATTTTTGTGATGTTTGTGAGGGTTTTGACCGGTCCGACACTGTCACGTTTCCAATGTCCTGTTTTAATCCAGACGATTGACCGCTGGTGTTGGTGGGACTGAGCCAGTGCATCGAAGGAGTAATCAGAAGAGATTTCTCCAAATCCTAAGATTTCTTTTCGACCTCTTTTGACTAAAACCCAATCTCCAATCTTCATTTCCGAAAGAAATTCAGTGCCAGATTTTACATCATTTATGGGGTTGAGGTTGTTGTATCGTTTGCTAATTGCCTCGCGAATTGAATCGACATCATCGAAATCAGTCAGTCGGCCTACTTGCAGATCAATCGATATGTAGCCCCTATCCAGCCATTCTTCCCACATGCTTCCTCCTTCCCCGGGAGCGATTAACCAAACATTTCTTGATTTGCTCGAAATGGGCTTTTGCTCGATTGTAAATCCATGTTTTTCTAGAATGCGAAATGCGGGGGTGTTCTTTCCTCCAGAAAAGTCATTGTGATCAATGGATTCACCATGTGCAATTTGATAAGCACCGGAAACGACGAGTTTGGGGGGGTATCGGTTGCCCTTATACACCACGTCATAATCGGCCGACTGAAATCCTGTCAGAATTCCATTCTTGTCCATATTTTCAATGGATGCCTCCAGGTGAGCTTCTGTGAGTTCTGTAAACTTCATAACTTGCTAAATATACGACTTGCCATGAGGGGGGATTTATTCCATTCGAGGAGTTGTTTCTATATAAATTACATGTCAGATTTTTTAACCGGCCACGCTCTCAACGCCTCCGTGGAAAACATAATTCTCGAGGCAGAGCAGTGGCTTATTCTTGTGAGTCCATTCATCAAGTTGAATCACCGCTATTTGGACGGTTTGAAGGCGTTGAAAAAGAGGCCGAAATGCCGTGTAATCATATGTTTTGGAAAGAGTGATGGACAGTATCACAAGAGTTTTGATAGCGAAGCTTTGCTCTTCTTGAAGGAGATGCCCAACATCAAAATTGTTTACGATGAGCGGTTGCATGCGAAGTTCTATGCCAATGAATCTCGTTCGTTGTTGAGCTCAATGAACTTGTATGATTATTCGCAAAACAACAATATTGAAGTGGGTGTGGAGTCGGTCAAGGGGTCGATACGCAGAAGTGGTTTGGATGCAGAAAGTTGGAATTATTTCAATGAGGTGATTGATGAGGCCAAAGTGGTTTTCAACCGGGAGGCTGAATTCAAAAAAGCCATGTTGGGACTTCGAGAGGAATTTGTGGGATCCGAAACACTCGTGGATGAAATACCGATTCAAGGATCTTCAAAGGCTTCAGAATCGCACCGAAAGCCTCGTAGCACTCGTGAGAGAAAAGCGGAGGAAAGAAAGGAAGAAAATGAGCGTATAGCCCCGGTTCAAAAGACCGCGAAAAAAGATAGCAAACCCAAACAAAAAAGATCAACTAAACCTGGTTTCTGCGTGCGAACAGGCGAGCCCATTCCTTTTGACGTGACTCGACCATTGAGCGAACGGGCGTTCGGTTCTTGGGTGCAGTTCGGTGACGGCGAATACCCGGAAAAATATTGCCACTATTCGGGAGAGCCTTCCTTCGGAGAAACCTGCGTTGATCGGCCCGTCCTGAGAAAGAACTGGCGAAAATCGACACAGTGAGTTCGTGTGTATGAGCGTAAAATAACTTTAGGAAGTCATAGTATCGGCATGTCTGATGCCTGTGAAACGAATCGATTGCTTTTCGTAATTATGGACTAAAGACCCCAACAAACCCCACCCAATGCGCCACACAAAAACAAGTTGGATCGGACTCGCTTTGATCACCATGGGATTGATCTCGTGTCAAAAGGAATACAACTGCGTGTGCGGAGGGAGTGGTGACGGACCGTATGTTGTGATCATAGAGGCGTCGAGCGAAGAGGAAGCGCAAATGGAGTGTTCGCCTCCCGGTTCGGATTGCGAGCTGGCCACAGATTGAGTGTCACGGTGCTCTCGAGCCTCCAGAGGCAAAAGAAACCGCGAAGCGTTCAACCAACGTGCCTCCATTCTAAGGTAATTTCACCCCATGCAAAAGCGCACGTTCACCGTCCTCGTCATTTTGGTCACAGCGGCTGCGCTTGTGGGGTTGAATGAGTTCGACATGCTCGATTACTTGGCCCGGTATGTCTTCATTTTCCTGATGGGATTTTACTTCCTGGGGCAATTTGCACAGCGCCGATTCAAGTCCTGAAACGCAGACCTTCGAACACACCCCAATCCCCATGAACCCCAAACTCCACACCGCCCTGCGCATCCTATTCGCGCTGTTCCTCATTGTTTCAGGAGCCAAGCACTTGTACACGGTGTATTGGGGCGATCCGACCATCATGGCAACGGGGTATCCGGAAGCAGGGGCAGAGGCGTTCGTGCTTGCCGTGCTCGCCACGAAGTTTTTGTTGCCCATGATCTGCACCACGAAGTTGATTGCGGGCGCGCTCATGCTGCTGCCGAAGCGGGAGCCGTTGGGTGTGTTGGTGGCGTTTCCTTACAGCGTG
>Ga0206125_10001935_pt1 | contig 22843 bp, 21 predicted proteins | sample Helgoland_Spring_4_FD_148598 | JGI IMG/M metagenome (GOLD analysis project Ga0206125, IMG submission 148598) | Pelagic subsurface seawater microbial communities from Kabeltonne, Helgoland, North Sea - Helgoland_Spring_Bloom_20160331_1 | ecosystem: Environmental > Aquatic > Marine > Epipelagic ... | reverse complement strand
TTCGGGTTCACATGCTCGAAACTTTGCCCCTGAGTATGAAGGGATATTATATATATTCGGCTTCTTTCTAGCTGTTTATGCTATGAATGAGTTTTCGAATGGTAGAATTCACTCAGAATTCCCAGGCCGTGCAGATTTGAGTAAAAACCAAATCTTAAAATTTATTATAGAAACTGGAGAAAAACTTGGACTAGTTGTTAATGGTAATAAGTAATATCTGTACTAAATTGGTTGAGCCCTTACTCCTTCCAGTTTAGCTAGTCTGTATAATAATTTTAATTTATTATTATTTTCATTAACCTTTTTATTCATATTTTAGAAATACTAAGGAAAGAGAAGGTTATTCTATAGGCAATTCAGGCCTTAAAAGGTACTGCCTTGTCTACCCCTTGGTAAAAGTGAACAGTCTTATAATTCTTATCTTTCCTATTTATTTTACGAATATATATGACTTATTTGTTTTAAGAATATATATTCACATAAAGGGAAATACTTTCGTCGTGTACATCTAAGTGGATTCGAACCACTGACCTGTAGCTTAGAAGGCCACTGCTCTAACCAGCTGAGCTATAGATGCATAAGGGATTTATGAGTGTTTAATTCTATAAAGGGGTAGACAAGGTAGTACCTTTTAAGACCTAAATTGCCTATAGAATAAGACTCTGTTTTTAAAGAATCGAACTTTTTCGTTTAAATAAGAATTAGACAAACCATTACCCATTTAGAGTAATAGATACCCCTAATATTTTAATTTAAATGATTTTTCCAGTTAAGTTCACCTGTAAAAATAGATGAGTAATCACTATTCAGTAACTCAGTACACTTAGCCATTGTTGAAGAAGATTTAGTAATATTACATGTTACATAAAAATTATCTACATTTGTAGGATTAATAATATCTGTCTTAGAATGAGCTAAACTTAAACTATTAAAATACAGATCATTTACACCTAATCGAATAGATGGTAATACTGATACTCTATTTAATGACTGTGCTGAAGGTACTTTATCTACCAATTGACTTAACAATTCATCTTTAGGTAAAGCCAAAGATACTTCCTCTGGACCATCACCTATAAAATCATTTAATGCATCCACAATAAACCAATCTTCACGAGCATATCCTGGTGGAGTTAAAGCACGTCGAGTTTTTTGTGGACGACCTTCTGTGTTAAAGAATAAAGCATCTTTTTCTGTATAAGCCGCACCTGGCAAGACAACATCCACATAAGAAAGATCTTCACTTCCATGGTGACCTTGATATACGATAAATGCATCAGGACATTTCTTAATATAATGAGCTAAATTATCTACACCAATACAATATAAGAAAGAACTCCAGGGCTTTATATCTCCAGAAGAATCTAATCCTAATTGAGCAAAACCGTTTTGAGAAGCATTAGGTTGAAGATAGTTTAAAGAAGATCTCTCTGAACCACTTACCTGACTAATATTACGGTCAATTGTAGTTAAAGCTTGGGCAGCTAAATTTCCAGAAGGACTTTCAACTAATCCAGATCCTACAATAATTAGAGGATTTTTAGCTTGAGCAAGGTCACTAGTTAACCAGTGTGTTCCATTAGCTAAATTAAATAAAGCATTTAAACCATTACCTGCATCTTCAGTCTTAAAAGTATAAGAACGACGACTACCTTGGTAAGAAATATTTGCTATCTTAAAATTACCTTGTAGGATACGCTTTCGGATACGTGCATTGATAATAGGAGCTTCTTTACGTAAGTCACAACCTACAAGTAAAATAAGATCAGATTCATCAATTGCTCCTATAGTGGAATTGAATGTAGAATTTTCTAGAAAATCTGAACAAATTTGACCTTTTCCAAATTCTGATGAGATATTAAATGAACCTTGTGATTGAAGAAATTCTTTTAAAGCAAAAGCTGTTTCCACATCCACAGATCCCCCTAAAACTCCACCCATATTTTGAGGCTTAATAGTTTTTAATTTTTTAGAAATATAAGTGAAAGCCTCTACCCAATCTACAGGTACAAGGTTTCCACCTTTACGAACCATAGGTCGTGTTAGACGCTGACGTTTTAATCCATCATAAGAGAAACGTGTTTTATCAGAGATCCACTCTTCATTAATATCCTCATTTAATCGAGGAATAATACGCATAATTTCTGTACCACGGGTGTCAATACGAATATTACTTCCTGTTGAATCAAGAGTATCAATACTTTCTGTAGTTTTTAGTTCCCATGGACGAGAAGTAAAAGCATAAGGCTTTGATGTTAAAGCTCCAACAGGGCATAAGTCAATAATATTACCTGAAAGTTCAGATTTAAACATTTTTTCTACATATGTTCCAATTTCTGTGTCGATTCCTCGAGAAGTAGTTCCTAAAACTTCCACTCCGGCAACTTCTGTTGCAAAACGAACACATCGTGTACAATGAATACATCTAGTCATAATTGTTTTAATTAATGGACCTAAATTTTTATCTTCTACACCACGCTTTTTTTCCATAAAACGACTTCGATCACTACCATATATCATAGCTTGATCTTGTAAATCGCATTCTCCTCCTTGTTACAGTAGCCAAGAGATCTCTCATCTCGGCCCTGATTCAAAACTGTACGTGAGACTCTCGCCTCATACAGCTCCTAGTGATTCCAGCATGGTTTACCGTTCCATTTGCTGTTTTATAAATTTTTCTTTGCAACCTGTTAACAGTCAATAATATTACCTCGATCCAGTCGATCTGGTTCCATCTAATGAAATTTAGACCGGGACGAGTTCTAAGATCGGTTTCCATTATTCGTTTGTTATTCTTTATTAATTCCTTATGAATTTATGTTTTACTCACGAATTTATGGTTCCAGGTTGCTTTCCAGAATCTGGAGAAAATTCTCAATTTATGAGTCACCTGAGTACGTGGGCATATGCTATCCATTACAGATAACCATTCGCTTTTTACTCAATCCTTCGCCTAATTAGCATGCAGCTGGTTGCCCACCTTCTTCCGTACCCATCAAATATATGAGTTACAGTAGTTAGGAGCTAATTAGGATTTCCTTGTTCCGTATTTTCAATTGGTTTGAGTTGTAGGGCTCACTGCTATACACCGGTGATCTTGTAGGAGAACGAAAAGACAGCGACCAATGTCTTTTCCAGATCACATATCGATATTCCGAATGCGGGGCTTTCCCCTTGCGGGCAGTACCAAATTACGCCCCCGCGTCCTATTCACGGTGCTTCAGTCACAGTGTTCAGTTACCTTAACCCTCGTACACTCTTGCTTGGCGTTCGTCGTGAGGCTTGGTCTACATCACTTCTCGCCTTTTAGCCGGGCTTCAGACCCAAGGTTACCATACCTTACGCATGCCGGCTATGCTTTCACTCCGTTCTCAGAAGGGTAGAACTTGATTGGACAGGACCTAATAGTCTATTCAATCTCATCTACATTAAAAATACAGTTCAACACGTTTTCCTCGGGAGAATTCCCAAGTTTGAGAAGAACTCATTAACGATGTTGATTAATCTCGAATACTTAAAGTAAACTTCAATTAATAACAAGTCGCACGATCACAAATAGGACAATCTAAAGGATGATTTAATAAAAGAAATTCAAGTACACCTTCTCGAGCTTTTTTAACTAGAGGTGTATTAGTGAATACTTTCATTCCTGGCATTACAGGGACAGCACAAGAGGCTTGTGGCTTGGGAGATTTCTCAATCTCTACTAAGCACATACGACAATTCCCTGCAATTAGTAAACGCTCGTGAAAACAGAAACGCGGGATTTCTAGTCCTAAGACTTCACAAGCTTGTAATACTGATGATCCTTCTGTAACTTGTACATTGATACCATCAATACTTAAGTTTATTTTATTTACAGACATAATAAATAAATAAAATAAATCTAATTTAAAGTGAAACTAAAAATTATTAAACAAGGTAACTTTCTATTAATTCTATTTTTGATATTTATCTCAATTTAATTGATTAAATATACTGCATGATCTGCATCACGCGAAACTTGTTGAAAAATATGCTGACGACGAACAGTGGTACGAATTTGCATTGTTAATACAATGGCACCAATCATGGCTACAAGAAGAATGATACCTGCCATTAGAAATGCCAGAGCGTAGTATGAATATAATACTTGTCCTAAACTACTCATATTTGAGACTGAATCAATTCCTCCTGACCATTGAATATAATCGGTTGGATTCCCATTGGAAGAAATTAATGGAACAAAATCATTATCCACAATTAAGATAACCTCAAGGAAAAAGATAATTCCAATGAATCCACCTACAGGGAGATATTGATAAACTTCTTCTACAACCTCTGAGATTTTAATATTCAACATCATCACAACAAAAAGGAATAATACGGCAATCGCACCCACATAAACAACAATAAAAATCATTGCCATAAATTCTGCTTCTAATAAGATAAGTAATCCTGAAGAACTACAAAAAGATAAAATTAAAAATAAAACAGAATGGACTGGATTACGTGCACTAATTACCATAATTGCTGATAATAATGTTACTCCCCCAAATAAATAAAATAATAGTGATTCTACCATTAATATATAATGGAGGTATCCGGACTCGAACCGGAAACTTCTTGCATGCAAAGCAAGCTGTCTACCAATTGACATATACCCCCATAAGAATTTTATAGGAAATTATTTCTTCCTAATAAAATTCATTAGAACTTATAACTGGATTTGACATAATAAATTCTGTACAGAAACATGCATAGGATCTAACCAAATTTCTGGATAAATTCCCATAACAAGTGTCAGAATTAGTAAAGGTAAAAATGTAGCAAATTCACGTCGGTTTATATCCCCAAATTTATGAATATATTGTACTTTAATATTACCATAAGCTGCACGGTTAAATAACCATAAAGAATAACATCCTCCTAAAACCATTCCAGTTGCTGCTAAGAAACATACGGTAGTATTTGATTGGAAAGATCCTGCTAGAATTAAGAACTCACCTACGAAACTACTTGTTCCAGGTAAAGCAATATTGGCCATAGTAAAGAAAAGGAATATAATAACATATAAAGGCATAGTATGAGCTAAACCTCCGTAATATTTGATTAAACGTGTATGATGACGGTCATAAATCACTCCAATACAAAGGAATAAAGCACCAGAAACTAATCCGTGACTTAATTGTTGAAGAATAGCTCCTTCAATTCCTTGGGCATTTAAAGTAAATAGACCTACCATCACTAAATTCATATGAGCTACAGATGAATACGCAATAATACGCTTTAAATCTGTTTGACGAATCGCTGTTAATGAAGTATAAACAATTGCGATACAAGCAAATGTATAAACTAGAGGTGTAAAATAGTTAGTAGCATATGGAAATAATGGCATTGAAAAACGCAAGAATCCATAAGTACCTAACTTTAATAAAATACCTGCTAGAATAACAGAACCTGCTGTCGGAGCTTCTACGTGAGCTTCTGGTAACCAAATATGAACAGGTACCATAGGTACTTTTGATGCAAATGAGGCAAAGAAAGCTAACCATAAGAATTTCTGTACGTCTTCATCAAATTCTGTTGTTAATAAGATTTGATAATCTGTTGTTCCTGCGTGGAAATAAATCCATAAAATTGCAAGTAACATAAGAACAGAACCTAATAAAGTATATAAAAAGAACATATAAGCTGCTCGTATTTTACGTTCACGAGACCCGTAAACACCAATAATAATAAACATTGGAATTAAAACTGCCTCGAAGAAAACATAAAATAGAATCAGGTCTAACAAACAAAATACAGCAATTACAAAAGATTCTAAAAGAAGAAATGCAATCATGTATTCTTTAATATTTGTTTTAATAGCCTCCCAACTTGCTAAAATACAAATTGGAATAAGTAAAGTTGTTAAGATTACAAAGAAGAGAGAAATACCATCAATTCCTAAATAGAAATTAATATTGGTTGATCCGATCCACTCGTAAGACTCAACGAATTGAAACTTAGCCGTTGAATTATCAAAAGCTGCCCACAAATATAATGAAAGGATGAAAACGACTAGTGAAGTATATAGAGCACTAGTTTTAATAATACTTGTATACCTTGAAGGTATAAAAAGTAGAATAAATGCCACTACTAGTGGCAAACAAATTAAAGTAGATAATACTGAGTGGTACATTGAATTAAATAAAAAAATAAGAAACCTGGGATTCGAACCCAGAATTCTTGAGGAAGCCAGAGTGTTTAATTCTATCAAGGGGTAGACAAGGCACAATCTTTTCAGACTCTTATTGCCTATAGAAAAACCTTCAGAAATTACACTTCTGTCCAACCCTGCACTATTATTTAGTGAAGGTTAAGAGCTTCGTTTAGATAAATACATGTTAAAGTAACAAAAACATATGCTTGAATTACAGCAACACCTGTCTCTAAAAATAGTAGTGCAAATACAACTCCCATAGGAATCATATGGGCAATAAACATAATTCCTTGAGCCATCATCATAGTCCATGCAAATCCTAATAAAACTTTTAATAAAATGTGACCAGCCATCATGTTAGCAAATAATCGAACTGCTAAACTAACAACACGCATCACATTTGAAATAATTTCAATAGGAATTAAAAGAGGATAAAAGAAGAAAGGTGCTCCTCCTGGTAGGAATACAGATAATGTATGGAATCCATGAGTACTCACCATAATCATTGTTACTCCAAGATAAACCATTCCAGAGAATAATAAAGTAACAATTAATTGACTTGTAATTGTATAACTATAAGGAACCATTCCAATTAAATTAACCATTAAAAGGAAAGCAAATAATGTGAAAATAAATGGGAAAAATCCTTGACCACGTGTACCTACGTTATCATTAAGTAGGCCTGCTACTAATTCATACATAGATTCTAGGGCAGATTGGTAACGGTTAGGAATAACTGTTCCATTTCCTGTATAAAACACTAAACGTGCGATTAATACAAAGAAAGTAATCGCCATTAAAGTAATAAGCGATGAGTTTGTAAATGATAAATCTACAGAAGAACTATAGATATCCAATAGAGGTGTTAACTCAAACTGCTCTAAAGGATTTTGGGCTGAAAAAGGTAATTTAATCATAAGACTTAAATTAATAAATTCCTATACTTACTAATCTCCTAATTTTTGATGTTTGTCTAAGTCAGAGCAAACCATATTCATCCCTTGATTACTAATACTTAACACCTTTTGTATCGGCTTCTTGACTAAACTCGTAAATGTTAAATATAATTCTGTATCTTCGGGAAGTTCACTCCATTTTGTGAGTGTTCCTGGAAAAACAATTTCTTTATTCAGTAGTCCGCAGACAAGTAAAAGTTTTGATTGTTCTTCGATAATTTTAATTATTCTTTTTAATAATTTTGGTGAGAATTGTTGCGAACAACTAATAACTGCCATAGATCCATGAAAAGAAGACCCTAAATTAGTATAAGAACTTCCACTCAATCTTTTAAGCATGTCAGTATTTTTAATTCTTGTTATAGTAAAATCACTACCAGCAATTTGACCTTTAAAAAGGTCCCATTCTTTGACAGTGTAGTCCGAATATTGGACAAAAAGGACTAAACCCTTTGTTTCATTTTTTTTTAATAATTGTGCTTTAAAATAGTTTTTGGATTGCATTTTTTCAATCTTAACGGTCTACCTCTCCAAACACAATATCTTGAGTCCCAATAATTGTAACCACGTCAGCTACTAAATGACCTCGTGACATAAAGTCAAGTCCTTGTAAATGAGCAAATCCTGGTGCACGTATATGACAACGATAAGGTCGACTGGTATTGTTTGAAACTAAATAGACACCGAATTCACCTTTAGGTGCTTCAATTGCCTGGTAAGTCTCACCAGCAGGTACTACTACACCTTCACTAAATAGTTTAAAGTGGTGAATTAATGATTCCATAGATTGCTTCATAGCTGCACGTGAAGGAGGTGTAATCTTAGCATCATCTACTTTAACAACACCTGTTGGCATTTCATTTAAACACTGGAAAATAATACGTAAACTTTGACGCATTTCTTCTACACGTACAAGATAACGGTCAAAACAATCCCCATTAGTTCCTACAGGAATATCAAAATCCATACGATCATATACCTCGTAAGGTTGTGTTTTTCGTAAATCCCAAAGAACACCAGATCCACGTAATAGTACTCCAGAGAATCCCCAATCTAGGGCATCTTTTGCTGAAACAACTCCAATATCAATCAAACGTTGCTTCCAAATACGATTATCAGTTAATAACTCTTCTACTTCGTCTAAACGTGTAGAAAATTGCTCAGTAAAAGTATAAATATCTTCTAACATACCTAATGGTATATCTTGACTTACACCTCCTGGACGGAAATATGCTGCGTGCATACGTGCTCCTGAGACTCTTTCATAAAATTCCATTAACTTCTCACGTTCTTCAAAACTCCATAACATAGGAGTAATTGCTCCAACGTCCATCGCGTGGCAACCCACAGCTAATAAATGGTTTAATATACGTGTCAATTCACTGAAAAGTACGCGTATATATTGAGCACGAATAGGAACATCACATTTTAGTAAGTTCTCTACTGCTAAGCAATACCCGTGCTCTTGTGCCATCATAGACACGTAGTCTAGTCTATCAAAATAAGGTAGAGCTTGAACATATGTTTTATGTTCTATTAGTTTTTCAGTACCACGATGTAAAAGTCCTATATGAGGGTCAGCTCGTTCTACGACTTCACCGTTTAGTTCTAGAACTAAACGCAGTACCCCATGAGCAGCTGGATGCTGCGGACCAAAATTCATGGTGAAATTCTTTAAGTCTTTTTGTAATTGATTTTTTTGTAAAGCCATTTTAAAAAGTAAATTAAAATTTAAAAGTTTGAATTAAAACGGTTAGAATAAGCTTGCTTATGCATACGAGTCTGGTTTTTGAAAGCTTTTCCTTGTCCAGTACTTAAAAAGTATAACTCTTTAGCCAGACACCTTCCCATTGTTGTCTCATTACGATCACGAGCTCCTTCTAAAATCCATTTAGAGGTTAGGGCTACTCGTTTTCTATTATCTAAAGCTACAGGTACCTGAATAGATCGACGACCTCGACGCTTTGTAGTTACAATAGCTAAAGGTCCAGATTTTAACAAGACCTCCACAAATAATTGTTTAGGACTTTTCGAACTATTTTCCCTATGTTGTTTCATCCTTAAATGAAAAAATGCTTCGTCAAAAATAGCTTCAGCAGTACTTTTATTTCCACCTTTCATCATAATTTTAATAAAAACTTTTTTAAAAGACTCATACATCAATTCTTCATTATCTGATATCATAATTAATAACTAAACTTGTCGTTGAGTGTAAATAACTTTTGTTCCGTATTTTGATCGTCCTTGTCGGCGGCGTAATAAACCATTACAATCAAATTTACCTCGAATCACTTTATAACGTACACCAGGTAAGTCTTTAACACGGCCACCTCTTACTAAAACAACTGAATGTTGTTGTAAGTTATGACCTTCACCTGGAATATGTACAATCACTTGTAAACCCCCACGAAATCCTACCTTAGCTACTGGACGTAAGGCAGAGTTTGGTTTTTTAGGAGAAGTTGTATAAACCTTACGGCAAATACCTTTACGTTGAGGGCTACGATTTAATGCGGGTACTTTTGAGGAACGTCTTCTTGCGCGTCGTGGAGTTCGATCTATTTGGTTAAATGTTGGCATATTTAAATCTTTATATAATAATTAAAGCTAGGGATGAGCTAACTCTAATTGACTAACCTTGATAATAAGCCGAGTCTTGTTTTGACACACATTAGTCTATAGTTATACTTACGTATAACACATTTTTTTTTCTATGAATTGGGTGTTTCTTATATGAATACTTATCTCTAAGTATTAGCCGTAACTCTAATAACTATATACTTTCCCTAAGATCTCTCTTTCTGGCAATAAACCAGCAATATCAAAGAATACCGGACTTTCCTCAAAATACAAAAATATTTCGCGTGTGTCCATCAAAGTTAATTAATACTCGCTGCCGGACTTGAACCGGCAATCCAGAAGGAATCAGATTTTAAGTCTGACGTGTTTACCAATTTCACCAAGCGAGCTCTATCACTGTCGAAACAGTAATATATTTTTCCTGTTAAAGATTAAAGATCCTTTTTGTATAAACTAGACACAAATAAGATACTAATTAAAAATAGGATCAGAAGACGAATATCAAACACAGAAGAAATTGTTGACCATAATCCTATTAATGCAATAAATGCTGTTAAACCAGCTAACATTACAAAAGTATAATGATATACAAATCCTGTCTGAACACTTGTAAATAAACGTCCATTCTCCCATACAGTTCTAGTTATCCCTAATGGACCAATAAATTCAAAAAGCCCTCTATCTACTAGTTTATAAGTAGTTTGGTATCCAAATGATAAAACATGCTGAGTAACAAACTCATTATATACTTTATCAAAGAACCATTTACGGTTTAAGAATGTATACATTCCTCTACCAAAAGATGTGGTTTTCATCTTATATAAAGTATCCGAATGGTTCTTATAAAGAATAAAAGCACTAATTGCACCTAAATTACTTAAAACCACAGGAGTTAATTTAATATAATGAGGAATAAACTCAGCCTCTAGCATTGTTAAATTTTGTGGGTGAGTGAAAAGAGCATTTCCCCAAAAATCAGTTCCTACACCAATAATCATATCTCGTGTACAGTATCCAATAAAAATACTTCCCAGAGATAAAATAAATAAAGGTAAAGCCATTGCAATAGGCGCATCATGAGCTCCTTCCATTACTTTCTTATAAGCATTTGTTTCTGCTAAAAAAGTTAAATAAAGTAATCGCATTGAATAAAATGCAGTAAAGAAGGCAGCTAATGTACCTAACCAATGGGCAAAGTGACCACTTAAAGTATACTTTGCGTAAGCAATCTCAAGGATCACATCTTTAGAGTAGAATCCTGTAAGAAAAGGGAATCCCATTAATGCAATCGAACCAATAAAGAACATGGCGTAAGTAAAAGGTAAAACTCTTACAAGTCCTCCCATACGGCGCATATCTTGCTCATCAGCTACTGCATGAATCACTGATCCCGCACTTAAAAATAATAGAGCTTTAAAGAAAGCATGATTCGCTAAATGAAACACACCTACATTATATGCAGATAATCCACAAGCAAAAACCATATAACCTAACTGACTACAAGTTGAATATGCAATAACGCGTTTTAAGTCATTCTGTAACAATCCCGTAGTTCCCGCAAAGAAAGCTGTCATAGCTCCCATTACAGTAATTACTACAAGGGCTGTTGGAGCATATTCAATTAAAGGTGAAGAACGAGCTAGTAAAAATACACCAGCTGTCACCCATTTCTGTTCGAACTACCTACACTAGGCAGAACACGCTTGATATTTCTATCAAGATCGGACTCTATCTTCAACTCTTTGATTTATCTTTTGAATACGTTTAATCATACTAAGAATCGTTTTAGAACCTTGATCACTTAAATGATGTTTGTCTTGAACAAAGAAATGTATATTCTTCCAATTTAAATAAGCCATACGTTTACCTGTTTTCAGCTTATACCGTTGTAAATATTGAATAAGTTTTCTACGAACTTTTTCACCACTAGACTCGAAGGTATACCCATCCCAGGAAGATTCCCAATAAACATTAGATTGAGTTCTCATGAAAAGATTACGTATATCTTCTATAATATGTTGAGTCTTTTGTGAAATATAAAACGTAGGATGAACTTTATAATAACGGCTATTAACACGTCTTTTACTTACGTGACAAGAAAAACAACCTTGTGCGTCAATAAAACCACTTAACCAGGCTGTATCTAAACTTACAGACGGTCCACCAAGTTTTAAAGAGATAGACCTATTGTACTTTTTATTAAACATTTCCAAGAAGATCTTAAACTGTTTTCTTCGTTTAACACTACATAAATTTCCATTTAATAAATGGACTATTTTTAAGAGATTTTTTTCATTAGAAATCTTTAAAAAACATTCACTAGGCCTTGTTTTGGATAAATAAACACGTCCAAAACCTAATTGTGTTCTTATATTATGTAAAAAACTAAGATCACGGCTATGTTGATATAAACCAAAGTCAACACGACCTGTTCGAGAATTCATAGATAATGAACCATCACCTTCAAAAAATCCTATAAGATATTCAAGAAATTCTGGATCAAGTTTTTTCTTATGATCTGGTATAACCTTTTCGTATTCATCAAAATTAAAAGTTGTCTCACGTATAGTCTCTAAGGATCCTAATTTGTTTTCTATTTTTTTATTTATCATTTATTTTATTTAATATATTTAGTTTCCTGCTGATTGTCCAATTTTACAAATTTTACCTTATATCGAGTATATTTTACTTAATAAGGATTGTAAACTTCAGGAGTTTCCAGCAAATAGTAAGAAGTTTACCAATGACTTACATCATTGGGCTACAAGTTGTTCTTATAGTAGCTGCATGAATAAGTGCAGATACCGGAGTTGGTCCCTCCCACAAATGTTAGAACTGTTTAATATAAACAGAACATACTTGATATCTCTACCAAGGTCGGACTCTATCTTCAACTCAAAATACGTACTTTTTAGGGTCTATTCTATTCGTAAGTCGGCCGTTTCTTCAACTTGCCTTACTACCCCCTTGATAGAACTTAAGACCTAATTGAGTTGCCCAACATATAGTCTCTGAGGATCCCCATTCTACATAAAAAATATATAAAGGGTTTCCTGCGGATTGTCTAATCTTATGAATTTTGCCTTATATCGAATAAAAAACTAACTCGCTTTTATTTAATAAGGATCATAAGCTCTCAAGAGATCCCCGCAAACGGTTGGGTGTTTACCAATAACTCACATTAAAGGGCCACAAAAGAGTTCATGGCATCTGGTAACCATGTATGTAATCCTAGTTGAGCTGATTTACCAACCGCACCAACAAATAATAGAATCCCAATACAAGTTAATGTATCCACTTCAAAGTTTAAAAATACCATTGTGTCACCAACAAAAGCAGGTGCTGCTGCAAATACCACAGCATAATCAATAGATTTAAACTTTAAATAGATAGCGAAAATACCTAAGGCTAACCCGAAGTCTCCTACACGGTTAACTAACATAGCTTTAATCGCTGCCTTGTTTGCTTGAATACGCGCAAACCAAAAATTAATAAGTAGGTATGAACATAAACCTACCCCTTCCCATCCAACAAACATTTGAAGGAAATTATCGGCCGTAACCAAAATTAACATAAAGAAGGTGAACAATGAAAGATAAGACATAAATCTCGGTAAGTGAGGGTCGTGACCCATATATTCTGTGGAATATAGGTGTACCAAAGACGATACTGATGTCACAACGACAAGCATAACTACTGTTAAACTGTCAAATAGGAATCCCCAAGAAAAACTAAACATTTCCGAATCAATCCATGTCATTAGATCAAAATGGCAAGGTTGTCCTAACAGAGCCACTTCATAAAACGCACAGTAAGACATGGCGCAGGTAGCCATGATTGAACCTGTGGTAATATATTTTGATCCTTCTCTTCCAATATAACGTCCAAAAAGACCTGCTGTAATTGCACTCAAAAGTGGTAATAAGACGATAAGTAAATACATTTATTATATATTTTAGTAAGGTCAGAGAGACAAGATCCAAACCCAAAATTCTCAAAATATTAAGAATTTTGATGCTTAAAAACAATCATTTCCTGGTGTTCACTTTCATCAAGGGGTAGACAAGGCAAGATCTTTCCCCTGCCTTATTGCCTATGAAATAAGTCTCTGTTTTACTCCAATCTTCCTTAAATGAATTTCTTATTTAGGTAGATTGAAAGATACTTAAGACTGAGAAACCCCCCAAGAGCTAAGATTGCGGATGTCTCAAAAGAACGTGATTCGAGTACACATAAGTGACGTTCTACGTGAGCACTATTCTCTCCCATGTTATTAGGACTAACAAGACCTGGCTGATAATCGTATCTGGTTAATCCTTCATTATAGACTTTAACTGCCTGTAATGGACGAACTAATCCTTGACTTAAAGCGTCTACTGTATAATAACCTGTAAAACAAGTTAAAGCTACTGTAGCTAAACCTCCTAGAGGCAAGGGATTTCTTGCTTTTTCAATTGATCCGTAATGCCACCAGGATAATCTAGAGAGAAAAGAATCCGGACCGAAGCCCATTACATTTATAAACAAGGAAGGGTTGAAGAGAATAAAGGCACACACCGAGAGACCAACTAAGGTAGAGTAAGTCTCCATATAAGCCGGTAAATGATTATCCCCATTAATTTGACAAATAAGGTCTGTAAATATACAATCCCCTCTGAAAAACATCCCCGCATTGTATAAATTCGTAACTAAAGATTCATTAGGCCCCATACAATATGAAGTAGGAATCCCAGGAAATTCCGGATACTTTAACATACTTAACATGTACTTTGAACCTAGGTGCTTAGTTTTGGCACACGTTAATATGATTGCCTGTCCCTCCTTTATACTAAACCCCATGCAATTCTCCATAGTATGAGGTGTATGTGCTAATAAATAATGACTGTCCCTTACGTGATGAATGCAAGTAACCAAATCATGATAGTCAACAGGAGGTAAAAGTTCATCATTTGCTGAAGCATATGCTTTTTTAAAAGCATAATACAAAATGATACCTACTGCTGCTATGGACCCAAAAATAATATTATTACTTTCCATTTAGTATTAGTTTTACTAAAATTTTAATTTTAGATTTATTTAAAAGGGCGAGTAACGGGATTTGAACCCGCGACATTCAGAATCACAATCTGACACTCTAACCAACTGAGCTATACCCGCCTTTCGGAATGGCGTGATTTGAACACGCGACCCCAGCACTCCAAATGCCGTACGCTACCGCTGCGCCACATTCCGTAAGTCAGAGACGGAATCGAACCGTCATCCAAGGATTTGCAATCCCATGCATTACCACTATGCTATCCGACCATAAGACACATTATCGTGTCACAAAAGCACATTTCATAGATAATTTTTTTGCTCCAGACATTAGAGCTTTTTGTGCTAAACTTTCTTTGGTAGAACCTATCTCATAAATAATTGTTCCTGGTTTGACAACTCCGACCCACTGATCAACAGATCCTTTACCTCGACCCATACGAACTTCATTTGGTTTTGCTGTAATAGGAACATTAGGAAAAACTCTAATCCAAAGTTTACCTGTTCGTTTTAGTTTACGTACGATTACACGACGAACAGCTTCAATTTGACGTGATGATATTTTACCCCCATCAAGTGTTTTTAGACCATAAGATCCAAATACAACATTGTTTTGACGATATTCCATACGTTTAATTCTAATTTTCCGAGCTTTATTATATTTAACTTTTTTAGGTCTTAACATGAATATTTTAATAAGAAATCCAAATTTTAACTCCCATAGAACCATACACAGTATAAGCTTCTTCAAAAGCATATTTTAAAGGATGAATTATGGTTTGAGTTGTAATTGCACCATATTGCACAAGAAATGTTCTTGTACGCTTTGATTTATTCATACGTCCTGATACTTGAATTCGAATACCTTGAATCTCACTATATTCATTAAATAAAAATGCACAAACTTTATCTACATTATTATAAAGTGAACGTTGATAACGAGTTTTATTAAATTCTTGAGCTAGAAACTTGGCTAAGAATTGAGGTTGTTTCGTTTTAAAAGCCCAATAAGCTAGATTCATTAAGGTAGAATAATAATTTAATCTCTTTAAAAAACCGAATTTCTTACGAGACCTTACTAAAATTCTAGGAAGTTCTAGTTTTCTGTCTTGTAGCTTTTCATCTCGAGGGAGCTTTCTTGATCCCCTTTTAAAGAAACGTTGAGCTGCATATTCAGAATATGGCTTTGCGCCCCATCTTTTCTTACCTAGATTTTTCTTAACTTTCTCACCTTCCTTAGGCTCCTTACTCACTGGTAGTAGTTTAGGTACAAGCCAGTGTTTATTTATTGGACGACCTTTTTTTTTGGGATTAGGCCCCATTACTTGAAAAGATCTATATCGTTTATTGAAATAGATGAATGACTGATTTTTTCTCTGTTTTTTTAATTCTTTTTTTGAAAGTCTTTTTCTACGTTTAAATGTGGGTATCATTTCGTACTCCTCTACCAAGACACATTTAATTGCAAATTTAATACCTAAGTATTTATATTTCATAGCTAATACTTGTGCTAATCTATAAAGTTTCAAACGTAATTGTTTCTTAGGAGAAATAAATCTTTCTTTTTTCTTTGAATAACTTTTTTGCTTATTTTTACGATCTTCTACCAACTTGTATTTAGAAGGAACGTAACCAAAGACCTTAATAATGACTTTCTCTGTTTCAGCATGTTTAGAAATACCTACTTTTCCAATATAACCTTGATTCAGTTTGAATAAATTACCAACTAATTTTTCAACATCCGAAGAAACTTGTACTAAGTCGCGATATTCTATCTTGTCAGAAGAGTTAATAGACCATGAAGAATTCCATCCGTCTATAACTCCATATCTTAATCCAACACCATTAGCTTGTTGTCCCATGCTTATTATTTCTTCTTCTTCGTTTTCTTAAAAGAGTATCGAGCACGTGTATATGCGAATTCCCCAAATTTATGACCTACCATATCTTCTGTCACAGTCACAGGACGATAAGTACGACCATCGTGAACCTGAAATGAAAGACTAATAAAATCACTTATAATTTCAGAACTTCGAGACATAGTCTTTATACGATACTTTTTAGAATTCGTCGAACTAGATTGCATTTCTTTAATACGTTTTACCTTTTTTTTGACACTACGGTGTACAAACGGGTTTTTCCATTGAGATCTACTCATATTATGATTGTTTTCGGCGAGATTGTAAAATTAATGTACTTTTTTTCTTAGGGTTTCGTGTTCTAGGACCTTTAGTTAATTTTCCCCAAGGAGATACTGAAGGACGACCTCCACTTGTTTTACCTTCTCCACCACCATGAGGGTGATCAATAGGATTCATGGCAACACCACGAACAACAGGACGACGACCAAGCCATCTAGAACGGCCAGCCTTGGATAAAACAACATTTTTATGGTCCAAATTAGAAACTACCCCTATGGTAGCACAAGACTCGATTGGTACTAAACGCTGCTCACTTGATTTTAATCGAATAAGAGCATAATCTTCGTCTACATGTTGTAATAAGGTTGCAAAACTTCCAGCAGCACGTACGTATTTTCCTCCTGAACCAGGTTTTAGTTCAATATTATGAATTAAGGTACCCACAGGAATACTACGCAATGGTAATGTATTTCCAATACGCTTTGGCACATTTTGACCAGATTCTACAATATCTCCTACTTTTAGACCATTGGGTGCTAAAATATAGAAGGATTTCTTATCCTCTGTAGAACGAATCTCCGCAATAAAAGCCGATCTGTTAGGATCATATGATATTGCACGAACTATACCTTTAATTAAGTCTGTTCTTTTAAAATCTATTAAACGATATTTACGTTTATGACCACCTCCCTTACGAAAAGCAGTTAATCGACCATGGTGATTTCTACCCCCATTTTTAGATAAACCGTGTGTTAAAACTTTATTAGGTTTAACTTTAGACAACTCACTAAAATCTACTTGGACCAACTGACGTCTTGATGAGTTTATAGGTTTTGCATATTTGACTCCCATATATAAATGAAAAAGAATGTAGTTTTCTAAAGGGAAACCCTTTTCTAAGAACTTACACTCATTGAATTACCGAGATTGGGACTCGAACCCAAACCCCAAAAGAGACGAGGACCTAAACCTCGCGCGTCTACCAATTTCGCCATCCCGGCCGGGCGGAGCGGGATTCGAACCCGCGGTACTTGCGTACGCCAGCTTTCAAAACTGGTACATTAGACCACTCTGTCATCCGCCCTTTAAAACGTGATTAAATGCGTCTTGATTTCTTTTTACGACAACCTCCGTGGGCTTGTACAACCTTTCGCTGAACACGTTTAATTAAAATATTTTGCATTGCTAAAGTTCGCATAATAGGTTTGATACGCCAACGTTGGTATCTATTATTAGGATTAAAAATAATAATTAAATTAATGATATTCTTCAATCTTGCTACTTTTGCTATTTTATCTGTAAGCAAACGTGTTGCGTGAGGTTTTTGCTTTTCACGACGCTTTAAACCTACACCTCCACTTGAAAGATAACGAATACAATTCCCTGAAAGATCGGTTAATGTAAGGAATAAATTTTTCTTACTAAAATTCACATATAAATAACCATCAGAAGCCTTTAAAGACTGAGAATAATTTTTCATTTCTTCATGATTTGCATCTTTAGGTACAAAAGAAATCTCATCAGCTTCCTCATTTAATTGAACACAAAACTTTTCCGTATAATAATAATTAAGGTGCATATTAATCATTTGAGCTACATGTTTTCCATGACGTACATTTGTTTTAGGTGAAAGTCCTAGTTTTTTTCTCACACTAAAAGCTGGAGATCCTCTAAAACGATCCTCACGATCATTATCTTCACCCCAAGAAGTTTTAAAATAATATCTTTCGTAATCATAAATCGTATTTAATTGAAAATTCCTTTGAAAACTCTTAGCTGTAAGTTTAACTTTATTTCTTGGTTTTTTCTTTAAAATGTCTTTTTTCTTTGAAGCCTCTATTAATTTATCTAGATTTCTTATTCTTAAAATCTCACTTAATTTATCAATATGTAGACGAGATAGTTTTGTAAATAAAGAATCTCCATAATAATTTAATAGAAAGTTAAAACGTACTTCCTCTGAACTGTCCAGAGATTTATTTAGGGTAAAATTCCCTTTTTTTTTAAGCTTGATTGTATCTTTTGATAACTTTAGTCGATAATTTGCAGACATGGTAATAATTATAGATGTACATGAGTACCCCCAATACGTTTTTGTGTTTTTGCATTGGTTTTAGTACGTTGACCACGAACAGGATAACGGTTTTTATGTCGTATACCCCTATAAGTCCTCATACCCTTCAATAACTCAATAGAATCTCTTCTTTTCTTTTTTATCTCACTAGGACTAATTTCACGCTCTTTCAAATAATCAATTATTTCCTGTTTTTGTACAGGATTCAAATCATTTATTCTCATATTAGGAGATAATCCTAAATGAGCCATAACTTTACCTGCACGAGATTTACCTATCCCGAATATCGAACAAAGTCCTGACAATAGCTTATGTTTTTTATTTAGGTTCTTTCCAAAAATTCTAAACATATCTGAGGCTTTTCCTAGTAGGATCTATTAATTCAATAAAGGAATTAAGCTAAAATTTCCCAAGTTTAAAGTTTTAGAATAAATAAAAGGTTTATTGAATTTAGATAGCCCACTAGGGAAAATAAAAATATTATTTGAAAATAAAAGTATTACTTGAACATTTGTTTAAAAATACTCGTAGATTTTGGCATTATTACTTTATTGAATTTATATAGCCCACTAGGGAAAATAGATTAAAGTAAATTAATTTAAAAATTTATGATCAAATCATTATTACTTTATTATTTATTTTATTACTTTTGGGTTTATTAAATTTATATAGCCCACTAGGGAAAGTAGATTAAAGTAATTAATTTAAAAATTTATGATCAAATAATCTATTTCCTATTTGGGGAAGCAATTAACAAGGTTTTCGACGACAACAATGAACGACGGCAAGATGACACCAACAACGCAAAATACGCTTCTCTTCGGTAATTAGAAGAGGATGTTGTATATATTGTATAGAATGAAATATACTAGGGCTTATACCCAAATAGTATCCCTTTCTTCTTTTATATACTCAATATACGTTGTGGGGGGAATTCTAGGAGGCGGAATTGGAAGAGTAAGGGCGGGGTAAGAATAATATTAATAGTTTAAAAGAAAAGAATAAAGTAACAAGGGGTTTATACTTATGTATGATTACGTTTAAGGGATCATATGTAAGTATACTAGGAATAAAGTATAAAGGAATATAGAAGGAAGAAGGATTGGGTGGGAAAGTATGAAACAAGTATATAGAGGTTATGGCTAAAGAGATAAGGGCGGGGTTTTAGGTCTTTAATACAATAAGTAAGGAAAGGTGGCTGAGTGGTCTAAGGCTCTCCCCTGCTAAGGGAGTGTATTAATTATAATACCAAGGGTTCGAATCCCTTTCTTTCCGTGAGTTGTATGGGAGTATACCTAAATAAATTCCCTTCCAAACAACTAGTTTAATATGACCTTGTCCTTCCGGAAATTTATTTTTTGAGAAAGTAATAAGAGCCTGTAGTTTAAAGGTTAGAACGGTCCGCTCATAACGGATTTGGTGTAGGTTCGAGTCCTACCAGGCTTACCAATATTAATAAATAAATATTAATATTTATAATTCAATAATTTTATGGGTAACACTATAAAGAATTATCACAGACATCCGTATCATTTAGTAGACCCATCACCATGGCCTCTTGTAGCATCATTTGGTGCCCTTTTAGCAACGTCAGGTGGAGTAATGTATATGCATGGTTATAATGGAGGAGGTTTCTCTCTTGCATTAGGATTATTTACAATTGTTTTTACAATGTATGTTTGGTGGAGAGATATTATCCGTGAAGCTACATTTGAAGGTTGGCACACATCGATGGTCCAGTTAGGAATGCGTTATGGAATGATTTTATTTATTGTTTCAGAGGTAATGTTCTTCTTTGCTTTCTTCTGGGGATTTTTCCATTCAAGTATTTCACCAAGTCCAGAGATTGGATCAGTATGGCCACCAAAAGGAATTGAGTTATTAAGTGCATGGGAAGTTCCTTTACTTAATACAGTAATTCTTCTAACATCAGGTTTATCTTGTACATGGGCACATCATGCCATTGTAGTAGGAAGTCGTCGTGATGCTATTATGGGATTAATCGTTACATTAATTCTTGCTGTAGCTTTCACAGGATTCCAGGTTTTTGAGTATATTGGTGCTAACTTCGGTATTAATCATAGTGTTTATGGATCTGCATTTTTCATGGCAACTGGATTCCACGGATTCCACGTTTTCATTGGAACTGTATTTTTAACAATTTGTCTAATTCGTTTAGTTCAGTATCATTTCTCTCAGCAACACCACTTCGGGTTTGAAGCGGCTGCTTGGTATTGGCATTTTGTTGATGTAGTATGGTTATTCTTATTCGTTGCCATTTACTGGTGGGGAGGAGCATAACTTGTTCTGGTATTTAAGATAGAGTTTTTCTAATATTGCATATTTATTTATGGGATATTCGAGTGGTGAATAGTGGTCTGTTTAATATTATTTAAACACGAAAGTTCGATTCTTTCTATTCACAATATATACAATTTTCCTCCAAGAAAGGTTAAACAGTCTTTATTGGTTATTTGAGGAAACTAAGGAAAACAGAGACTTATTCTATAGGTAATTAAGGTCCTAAAAAGTCTTGCCTTGTCTACCCCTTGATGAAAGTGATCACCTATAGAATTAGATTATTTGTCAGGTTAAAAGAGAATATATCTATTGTCTTTGGATATAGGGGTATTATTTATGCTAAGTTCCATGTTTGATCATTTTATTAGTATTATGGGGGCTATATCTTAATGATAAACCATTTGGGTTCCAACCAAGATATGGGAGTTTGATTCTCCCGATCTACAAGTAGGAGTTTAAAGTAAGCAGGTCCTTAGAAGCCTATCATAAACAAATACCTCTTCTAGAGTATTTAAGGGATGAATTAGCTTCGGCTGAGGAAAGATTATAATAAAGTTGTGACCTGTGTAGGGGGAAAAGATGAGATTTCTCTGGAACAAACAAATAAAAATTTAAATAAGAATCTTAAAAAATATGTAGTAGATAAACTCATTAAAGTGAGGAATTGGGAGTTGGATATTGAAAAAGCACAATATTTTATATTAATTGAATTCATATATCCTCTTAGAAGAATAGAGTATTGTTTTCTTTCTCAAAGTAAAGAGAATGTTAAATAATACTTATTTTTTATTCCTAAGTCCTATTTAGGAAGTAGTTTTTTAGTCCAGTAAAATATTTTCGTGGGTAGTAAGGCGAAAAGCGGGTATACGTTAGTGGAAAACTTTTTGGCTTCCAACCAAAATACGGGAGTTCGATTCTCCCTACCCGCATCTTATTCTTCTAATATGGAATCAGAGAAAATTACATTAATCAACGATTTGGCGGCTCAGAGCTCAGGTATAGAGGTAATGCCTCTACTAGTTGTCGGTGCTTCAGTTGCATTGGCACATTATTTGTGTTCTAGGGCTATGGCAAAAATCGCAGACGGTTATTTAGACTCCTCTATAGAGGGAGTTGAAGACGTGGCTGCAGCACTTAACGCTGTAATCCACGAAAATGCTATTGCTTCTTCGGAAGCTTTGGTCGATGATGTTCCTGTACGAAAGGCGGGAGACATGGAAGAAGCTGTATTAACCAATACCAATACAGCAGCGGAAGTGGATCCTGTTTCAGTAGAGGAAACAATTCAAATTTTTCCTGAATGGGTAGTAGATTATCTATCTAGTTCCAATTCAGCCACTGCAGACTATCTGCTAGAAAATCAGCTCGGAGTTTCCATATGTGGAACTTTCGTTCTTGCTGTTGCTCTAGATAAGGTCTTCAATGGGGGGAAAATGTTTAACGGAAGTTTCATGAAAGATTCATGGGATGATTCCATTAAACTGATGGAGACTATTGACCAAAGCTATGAAAAGGATGGACGTGCCGACAGCTTTTGGGAAAAAAAGCTAGTCGGCGGGTTCGTTCACATCAT
>Ga0206125_10001933_pt1 | contig 22850 bp, 26 predicted proteins | sample Helgoland_Spring_4_FD_148598 | JGI IMG/M metagenome (GOLD analysis project Ga0206125, IMG submission 148598) | Pelagic subsurface seawater microbial communities from Kabeltonne, Helgoland, North Sea - Helgoland_Spring_Bloom_20160331_1 | ecosystem: Environmental > Aquatic > Marine > Epipelagic ... | reverse complement strand
TTATGGTTTAATTACTGTTTTAAAAAAATTTGCAATATGATGCTTGTATTTTTTTTATATTAATTACAGAATAAAGTTTGAATGAAATTTAATTAAAAACACAATCGATTGAACCTTCAGATGTATTTCAAGGGATATCGTTTCTAGAGAAATAAAAATTTCTTCTATTTAATTTTGATAATTATTCTAAAACACAAAAACTCGTTAAATATTTACAATTTTATATTGAGGTTTTCTTTCTTTAAATTACAATTCCAACAAAAAAGTTAAAGGGAATAAAAAGAGACAAATTAAGACATCACCAGAATCAAATTAACTTTTCCAGAATTTCCTCAGTAGAAGATGATGTACTTGTGGATGATGTTACAACTATTGATCTAGTTTGTTGATTTCCTTGAGAACCAGTCCGGGTTTGAGTAAAATTAGTGGTTTGATTAGTAAAATCTGGAGACCAATTTCCAAATGATTCTTGAGAAGTTGGGGAAACCATTTCATCTCCACTATTATCTGATGAACAGCTGATTATGGTCAAGATTGTTAATAAAGAAAGTGTGTATTTTAAAAAAAGATTCATAGATTGTAATTATTCATCAAATTTAGTCTAAATCATAGTATTGATTATTATATTGCAATATGTTGCAAACAGTTATTTATTTATTATTTATCAATCCAATTTTCTACAATGAAATTGATACAACAAAATTGAAGTCGTTTGACCTTAAGGGGGAAGAGTATTTTTTTGGTGGGTTTAATGAAGTTTTTAGATTTGAAAATGATTCTTTAAGGAGGATTGACAATTCTGTAGATTCTCGAGTTACAATCAACCCATATATTTTCGAGCTAAACGATACCGTAATAAAGTATGGAGGTTATGGTTATTGGTCTCAACGAAACTTCATGTATTATTTTGATACAACATCATTGGAATGGGAACTTTATAGAATTAATTATGATTATGTCCCTGAAGGAAGTTATTCTGGATTCCAAAATTCAACGGATGATTTAATTATATTCTATGGAGGTAGTAGGGTAGATCCAAAGAAACGGATCGAAAGTCTTCCTTCCGAAGAAATAATAATGTTTAATACAAAAAACAAAAGACTTGAGAGGTTAGGAACTTTAGATTTTGATTTAATAACCAAAAAACATCTCTGTTCGACCAATGATCTATCCTTTTTTTATGATAACGATTTTTTTTACAAAGTAAATCCATTTCAAAATAAAGTATCTAAATATTATAAATCATCTGTTTTTTTATATAATATTTTTAAATCATCATATGATGAAAGAGAAAATGTTTTTAAAATAAATAAGATTTTAAATAAAACAGGGAGGGCAGAAAATATAATTTTGGATGCGGGTTTTTTAACCTCTCCAATAAATGAGTTTGAACTTTATAAAACTCCTTTAAATTCATTTATTTACTTTTTACTTATAATAATGTTTGTAGTCACATTTATTATTTTTAAAAATCATAAAAAAAATAAAACCGTTTTAGGTGATACATTTCTTATTCACAATAAATCTAAATATGATTTTGATATTGAAGATTTGAGTGTGTTAAGACAACTTACCATTCAAAATGAAATTCAATTTAATGATGTTATGAGTTATTATCAAAAATCTTCGTTGTCATATGGGCACAACACACGAGTATCTAATGAGAAATTAGACAAATTATCTATTAGACTTAAATCAATCTTTAAATTAAAAAACCAACCTATTTTAAAGAAAAAATCTGATATTGATAAAAGGCAAAAGATAATCGTTCTCTCAAAGGAGTTTAAAGAAATTAAAATAAACCTCAAATAAAATTTTTTTAAATTGAATGAAGAATTTATTAATTATCTTATTTATTGTTCCTCTTTTATCATACTCTCAAAAGGTATACCCTGTTAAGTATTCCAACCAATATAATATAAAGGTTTTTGTAGTTGATTATGAAAATCAATCTGATTTGAAAGTGTTTAAAGTAGATTATCCAAACCAAATTAATGGAAACAGTGGTTTATGGTACTTCGTTGATTATCCTAATCAATCTGACAAGAAAATATACTTTGTGGATTATCCCAATCAAAGTGATTTAAAGATATTCTTTGTTAAGTATAAGAATCAATCTGGTTGGAGAAATAAATCCAAACAACATTTAATGTATTAGATATACACAATATTATCTTACTATTTAATTGAGGGAAAAGATTTAACTCCGATATAAAAACCACTCCGATTGGGGTGTAGAGAAAAAGTTTTTTTTAAGTTACAAGAAACTTTAACGAATCATAATCATCTTTTCTTCCAATAATTCAATTTGATAATCTGAAATGTTTGTGGAATCAGAATAATTTAAAACCTTAAACTTATATCTCGTTTTTTGTCCCAAATTACCCATTGTTCTATAATCGTATAAACAGTAGAACAATTGGTTCTACATATAAGTATCAGAAACTTTAGAAAACGTAAAAAATGTGAGAAAAAAGAAGAAAATAACTTCTGCCAAACCTAACAGAGGTTGGAACAAGATTTGTTCCAAATTAAGTATATATGAATTTATATATTATTGTTATTCAGTTATTTAAGTTATTGATTTTAGTGATTGAGGTACCACTTTTAATCCTTTAAACGCTTATGTTTAGAGGGTTTTTTGTTTTCTAACCCTAGTATAATTAAAAATTTGCTGATTCTTTTCACCTCCAAACTTCTTTGAACTATTCTTTTAAGTCAATCATTGAATCCGAAGGAGGTTTTTCAAGAAATTGATCTTCAAGTTGCTCAACATTTCTAAGTTTAGAAAGCATCATTCTAGAACGAGTTGTTACTAAAGTCTCGATTTCATTATTGGCTTCATTCAATTTTTTCTGAGCTTTTTCTAAGACCCCCCCGAAAGTTGTAAATTCTTTCTTCACTGCCGAAAGGACATTCCAAACTTCACTACTTCTTTTCTGAATGGCAAGGGTTTTAAAGCCCATTTGAAGACTGTTGAGCATAGCGGCTAAAGTTGTCGGACCAGTGATAACAATCTTGTACTCTCGTTGCAATAAAGTCACCAAATCAGGTTGGCGAACAACCTCTGCAAATAAACCCTCGATGGGTAAAAACATGATTCCAAAATCTGTGGTATTAGGAGGATCTATGTATTTAGTTGAAATGTCTTTAGCAAAACGTTTTATTGAAGCTACCAAAGCTTTTATGGATGCTTCTATTGCATTGGCATCACCAGCATCGTAAGCAGTTTGTAGGCGAATGTAATCCTCTTGAGGAAACTTCGCATCTATCGGAAGATATACCCCAGAATCATTAATGTCTTTCCCTGGAAGTTTAATTGCAAATTCAACTAAGGCGTCAGATCCTTTCTTTGTTTTAACATTTGAATCGTATTGATCAGGAGACAAAATTTGATCTAAAATATTTCCCAATTGTATTTCTCCTAAAATACCTCTTGTTTTTACATTACTCAATACTTTTTTCAAATCCCCTACTCCCGAAGCCAGTTGTTGCATTTCTCCGAGTCCTTTTTGAACTTTTAATAACTGTTGAGTTACAATTTCAAAGGATTTACCTAAACGTTCCTCTAGAGTTTTATGAAGCTTTTCATCAACAGTTTCTCTCATTTTTTCCAGTTTCAACTCCGTAGTTTTCACGAGTTCATCTTGTCTCAATTTTATCTGATCAAACTTTTGGCGTTGCATCTCATTAAAGTCTTTGACATTTTTAGAAAAAACTTCCTGAAATTCTTTAAGATTGAGCTTCAGTTCTCCCCTATTTTCTTTTGCATTTGCATTTAGCGTCTTATTAAGAGAAGCTAACTTTTGTTCCATTTTTTCAGTCAAACGCTCTAATCCTTGGGTAAGTTCTTGGCGGTTTTCTTTTAAATTTTTTGAAAGCTCTTCTCTATTTTGTTGAAACTCTAAACGAATACTTTTTTGAATTAAATCATTTAAATCAGAAGCAACCCGATCTGCTGGTTTTTTTAGGATTAAATAAATTACTCCCAAAAGTGAAACAAATGAAACTACCGTGGAAAAAATTAGCATGAAAAAATTTTAACTAAAATTAATAATTTATTTGTAGAGACCACAGAATGCTAAAACTAGTTATCAACTAAAAATAGAAAGAAACCCAAAATAAAAAAGCCCTCCAAATTATTGGAAAGCTTCTCACTGGTTTTCTACAAACCTCTTGCACAAATGTGCAAGCAACACAACTTCTTTTCTCTGAAGCAGAGTATATTTATAATACAAAGATACACTTTTCGTCGGGAATCTAAGTATCTAATAAGATTATTCATAAGCGATTGTAATGATTTTTGCTACACAGGCAGGTTTACGAATACCTTTGATTTCGATTTTCACGTTCCAAACAATCTTTATGCTTTTGAATTTTTGATTTTCAATGCTTTCAATATGGGCAATCCCACGAAGTTGGGCTCCTTCAATTACTGGGTAGGGAAAACGAACTTCATCCATTCCATAATTATAGCCCATTTTCAGGGATGACACTGTGAGAATTTCATTAAAGAATTTTGGAATTAATGCAAGGGACAAAAATCCATGGGCGATAGTTGATTTGAATGGGGATTCTTTCTTAGCTCGCTTTTTATCTACATGAATCCATTGATAATCTTTTGTTGCAGAGGCAAAATAATCAATCATTTCTTGGGTTACTTTTTGCCATGGAGATGGTGGCAAGGTAGTCCCTAATAAGCTTTTGAATTCGTTTAAGTCTTTTAAAATCATTGGGTGCAAGTATTTAAATTTACTTTTTATCTTTTGAGCTCTTATTTCATTCAAATTGTTTAAAGATAAGATCATTCATGATATTAGCATGAATCTCAATGTTTTCTTTGGTAAATGGAGAAATTCCGTATTCTGCCTCCAGGGTTTGTGCTAAAACAAAAAAACTACTCGAGGCGCCAAACATAATGCTTACAAAATTTGCAACAGGTATGGATTTAAATTCTTCCAAATCATTACTTTCTGTAATGGGTTTGTGACCAAACCAAACTACCGGCATGAGTAAATGTTGACTGACAAAATCATACCTCCAAGACTTTCTACCCATTTCTTGTAATAAAACCTTGTACATAGGTGGAAATTCAGCCATCAAGTAAAGATACTCTTTTGAAAATGCCTTTAAAAGGGAAATTCCTTTTAAATCTAGGTGTTCTTTTCTTACTTTTTCATAGCGAAGCATTATTTTTTCAGAAAGATGAATGATTGATTTCTTCCACAAATCTTCTTTATTTTCAAAATGATAACTTATCAAAGGTGTCGTCACACCCACTTTTTGTGCAACCTCTTTGAGTTGAGCTCCTTCATATCCGTGATCAGAAAAAAATCTAATGCAGCTTCCAAGATAATTTCTATGTTTAACTTCTGCGAAGCAATAGGTCTACCCCTTTTTCTTTTTATATTCAAACTACTCATAAAGAATTTCTTGTAACAATTTTTTTGTCTTCAAAAACAATTGAAAATTAATTGAAATTAAATTGAAATTAAATAAAATTTTTATCATTTTTGTGTTAAATAAAATTTTATATAGTTTGGAAGCATGCAAATTGATTAGAACCAAACAAAAAAAGAAAATTATTAAAGTTTAAATATGAAAATTTTAGTTTGTATCAGTAATGTTCCAGACACGACCTCAAAGATAAATTTTGTTAACTCCAATACAGAATTTGACACACAAGGAGTGCAATTTATAATCAACCCAAACGATGAATTTGGATTGACTCGTGCCATCTGGATGCAGCAAAAACAACAAGCCGAAGTAACGGTAATCACTGTCGGTGATTCTAGTTGTGAGCCCACCCTTAGAAAATGTTTAGCAATTGGAGCAGACAAAGCCATTAGGATTGATGCTGAACCAACAGATGGTTTTTTTGTTGCTAAACAAATCGCAGAAATATGCAAAAAAGAAAGTTACGATTTGATTATTGCTGGTCGGGAGTCTATTGATCACAACGGAGGTATGGTTCCAGGTTTAATTGCAGGTATGCTGGATTATGAATACATTACCAATTGTATTTCACTAGAAATAGACAACGGACAAGCTACTGCTTCAAGAGAAATAGATGGTGGAAAAGAAGTTGTTACTAGTGAAATTCCTCTGGTAATAGGATCTCAAAAAGGTCTTGTTGAAGAGTCTGATTTAATCATCCCAAACATGAGAGGGATTATGCAAGCGCGGAAAAAACCTTTAGAGGTAATGGCTCCTTTGGATATAAGTTCCGCTTCCAAAACGGAATCCTTTCAAAAACCAGCTCCTAAAGGAGAGGTTAAGCTGATTGCACCAGATGACATTGACACCCTAATAGATTTACTTCACAATGAAGCAAAAGTTATTTAATCCCTTTTAAAAAAAATTATGGCAGTAATAGTATATACAGAATCAGAACAAGGGAGTTTTAAAAAAGTAGCCTTTGAAATAGCCTCCTATGGAAAAGCTTTGGCGGACCAAACCAATCAAAAATTAATAGCTATAACCTTTAATCAGGCTGACTCAAGTGAGTTGGGGAATTACGGTGTTGACCAAGTAGTTAATATCACGGGAGCTTTTACAGAAAGTTTTTCCGCAAAAAAATATGCAGCTGCAATAGCACAAGTTACCAAACAGCATGAATCCTCTTTAGTGGTTGTTAGTTCTAGTGCAGACAGTAAATATTTAGCTCCCCTTTTAGCGGTTAAATTATCGGCGTCTTATACCTCAAACGTAGTTGCTTTACCCGAAAGTAAAGAACCTTTAACTCTCAAGAGAACTTGTTTTACCAATAAAGCGCTTAGTAAAGTAACTTCAAATCAAGCAGTAAACATTATTGGCTTATCGAGTAATGCCTTTGGAATTATTGAAACTCAAACTTCTCCAAAACAAAGTGAAGTCACTGTAGATGAAGTAAGTAGCACCATGAAAATTTCTGCAGTTGAAAAAGTTACAGGAACAATTACCATTGCTGATGCTGATGTTGTTGTGTCTGGAGGTAGAGGTCTTAAGGGTCCTGAAAATTGGCATTTAATCGAAGACTTAGCAGCAACTCTTGGGGCAGCAACTGCATGTTCAAAACCTGTTTCGGATATGGGATGGAGACCCCATAGTGAGCACGTTGGGCAAACTGGAAAACCCGTAGCTTCAAATTTATACATCGCAGTTGGTGTGTCGGGTGCAATTCAACACCTTGCTGGAATCAATGCTTCCAAGGTAAAAGTAGTAATCAATATTGATCCCGAAGCACCGTTCTTCAAAGCTGCTGATTATGGGATTGTTGGAGATGCTTTTGAGGTTCTTCCAAAACTTATCGAGAAATTAAAAGCATTTAAAGCTGCATAAATTTTAAATCAAAAAACTAAAGGTGCTAGAGTAGCACCTTTTTTTTTGCTTAAAGAACTCAATATTTGTAAAACGATTTATATGCAAGACTAGCTTTACAATCAAAGCTATTTGTCTATTTTTACTTTTCTAAATTTAAACCTTTAAGTTCATAAAAGCCAATTCAAAAAATCCATGAAGTGACAAAAGCCATTTCAAATAAAAAATTTACCCTTGGATTACTGCTTTTTGGAGTCAATTTAATGATGGGGCAAATTGGTACTCCTCCTGTTTTAAATGCTGAAGGTGATCAAATGTATTGCCCCCAAGCTGAACAAAATATCGTCACTGATTTTTCAATTCAAAATAGTGATGCCCAGACTATTGAAAAAGTTTATATTCAAATATCAACGGGGTACGCTTTAGGTGAAGACATTCTAAGACTCAATGGAACACATCCAAAGGTTACTAGCGGTTGGAATGTAGCAGAAGCAAAATTGACCTTGCGAAACAACTCTACTGATAATGATTTGAGTCATTTGGTTAATGCTGTTAAAAATGTAATTTTTTCAAGTACAAATCCTAATCCAAGTAGAGATAAATATTTTTCGATAACTATAGGGAGTGCCAATTATCTACCATCAACAAAACATTACTATGAATTTATTCCAAGTTTAAACATTTCTTGGACTGAGGCTAAAACTGCGGCTGAGAATAAAAATTATTTTGGAATCAAAGGATATTTGGTTACAATCTTGTCTCAAGATGAAGCAGATATTTCTGGAAAACTAACCAATGGAGTTGGTTGGATAGGAGGATCAGATCAAGAATCTGAAGGAACTTGGAAATGGGAAACAGGTCCAGAAGCAGGAACTGTTTTTTGGACTGGTGGTATCAACGGTAGTACTACAAATTACGCCAACTGGAATACAAACGAACCCAATAATGCTGGAGGCGAAGATTATGCTCATATCACAGATCCGTCAATAGGTTTTTCAGGCTCTTGGAACGATTTGCCAAACATAACTGCACCCTCTGGACCTTTTCAAGCAAAAGGTTATGTAGTGGAGTACGGTGGCTCAGTAGGAGATCCTGAACTAAATATTACTGCAAGTACTCGTCTAAAAATGCCCAAGATAATCAGTATCAGCAATACCAATGCCTGTTTTGGAGAAACACAAACACTAACGGTAAGTGCAACAAACTCAGAAATTAATTGGTACGACAGTAAAACGGGAGGTAATTTAATACATTCTGGAACATCATTTTCAATTCAACCAACAAACACCATCATTTATTGGGTTGATATTATTCCCTTAGACTGCCCCTCAGAAACTCGAACTCCAATCACAGCAGTTGTTCATCAATACCCCGAAATTCTTAAAAAAAATCTAATCGTTGAACAATGTGATAATGATGATGTCAATGACGGTAAAACCGTTTTTAACCTCAACACTTATCAATCCTTAATTTCAGTAAATCCTCAGGAAGAAACTTTTGAATTTTTCAAATCACCTGACTTTGATATTAATTCAAAAATATTAAATCCTGAAGCCTACACAAACACTTCTTTTATCGAGCAATTATTTGTTAAAATTAACACCCCTTTCAATTGTTCTGAAACCTCTTCTTTAACTCTAAAGGTAGGAGCAAGTCTTATTGATTCTGATTTTTACATGGAATTTGAAACTTGCGAAACAGAAACAAAAACGCTTGATTTAGGAATTGAAAACTGGGGACAAACAACCTTTGAAGATCTAAGAGAAAGTCTTATCAATTCAAATTCGAAGTTCAGCTCTCAGAACATACAAATCAGCTTTTACTCGAATGAAACCGATGCATATTTACGCCAAAATATAATTGAAATTGAAAATGAGGAAGCTTTTTACACCATGCAAACCCCCTATCTTCAAAAAATTTGGGCACGTATTGATAATTTAGACCTCGATACCCTATCCTGCCTTGGGGTTAAAGAAGTCGCCCAACTTCAAGTAAACAAACTACCTGAGTTTGGACGTAGTGATGATCTAATCATCGTCTGTCTAAACCTTGATCCTGTTCCTATTGGAGTGGAATCAATTGACGGAAGAGTTTATAATTACAGTTGGACAAAAAACGGTTTGGACTATCCCTTGAATATTGATAATGTAGACAATCAAGTTCTGATATCAGAAGGAGGTTTTTACGAAGTCACGGCAACTACAACGGATGGTAAAGATTGCTCTAAAAAAATTGGAATAACAATGATATCCTCAGAGATAGCTACGCTTACCCAAGAAGACTTGGTTGTAATTGATCTGGTTGGAGACACAGGATCTATCGAAATTTTGGCTGATAATTTGGGGGTTGGAAATTATGAATACGCAATTGGCGACCCAACAGGCATTTATCAAGATCTCCCATTTTTTGACAACTTACTTCCTGGGATACATACAATTTACATTCAAGACAAAAACAACTGTGGACGCGTTGAAATTGAAGGCTCCGTTTTGGGGCATATGAAATTTTTTAGCCCCAACGGGGATGGCATAAACGATCGTTGGAAAATTTTGGGAGTCAATGAAAATTTTCAGCCTAAAACTAGAGTTTACATTTACGATCGATGGGGAAGATTATTAGTTGATCTTGACCCTCTTGACTATGGATGGGATGGCACTTTTAATGGGGCTAAACTCCCTCAGGATGATTATTGGTTTAGAGTGTTTTTTGAAAATGGAAAAGAATACAAAGGACATTTTAGCCTCTTAAGACCACAATAATGAAGTCTAATTTAAAAAAAATTACTCTTGTTATTGTTCTGTTTTGGGGAACTAACAAAACATTTGGGCAAGGTTTTGTGCCTTTATTCAACGAATATCTTTCAGAAAACCTCTACATGATTCACCCAGCAATGGCTGGAACCAATCTAAAAACTATGCGGATTAACACCGGAAGTCGTCAGCAGTGGTTTGATCTTCCCGAGGCACCTCAAACTAATCTTCTGACCCTTGAATATAGAGCCTCCAGAAATTCAATCCTTGGGGGACAATTTTTAAAAGATCAAAACGGTTATCACTCTAAAAACTCATCCTACCTTACCTATGCTTATCGAATTTATTTGAGTGATGAAATATGGAATACGCGCAGGTCATTTCCTACAAAAAATGATAATATCAAAGAACTCTCTTTTGGATTAAGCGTTGGGTCTGTTCGGTATAGTTTTGACCAAAGTAGTTTTGATCCACGAATAACCGACCCTTTATTGAATAATAATAACAGAAGTGGTATTGGATATATTACTGTTGATGTAGGGGCTGCATATGTTTCCACACATTTATCAACTCAAATTTCAATTAAAAACATTACGCTAAGTCCTACTAAATATTCGCAAAGTCAAGAAGATCCACATTTCGATACAACAAAATACAAACACTACCTACTTTCTCTTCAATATGAAATATACTCGAACAAGGGCTGGAATTTTGAACCCTCATTTTTGATCCAATACCTTGAAAGAACTCAAGAAAGTAGCCTTGATTTAAACTTTAAAATTTATAAGCTGGTATCCAATGGTCGACTGTGGTTAGGCGCTTCCTATAGAAGAAACTTTACTCCTGTAAAAACTCCTTCTGAACCAAGTTCTGCTGAACAAAACTACCGTCATTTTACACCCGTTTTTGGCCTCAACTACAAACAATTTATGGTTTCGTATCATTATACAAACACCTTAGGGAAAATAAACCTCGGAACTACAGGTTTGCATTATTTCTCTCTTGGCATAAGCATATTTTAAAATAATAAAGAAAAAATAAACTAATTTTAAGACTGTGAATAAAATTATCGTCGAAATATGTTGCAGTTCTTTGGCATCCGTGTTGAATGCAATAAAAGGAAACGCACACCGAATTGAATTGTGTCAAAACCTTTTAGCGGATGGACTCAGTCCATCATCCGATTTTCTGAAAGAAGTAACCGCTGTATGCAAACTTCCCATTCATGTTTTGGTGCGACCCCGAGCTGGAAATTTCTTTTACAATTCGGCAGAAATTAAACAAATTGAAAAGGATATCGAACGTATAAAAAAATTTCCAATCCAAGGAATTGTAATCGGCGCATTAAACAAAGACAACTCTTTAGCAACAGAACTTCTTGACAAGTGGAAGAAAATGTGTCCAAATTTGGATTTTACTTTCCATCGTGCTTTTGACGTTGTAAAAGATCCTGAAAAAGCAATCCTTCAATTAATCAATTTGGGCTATAATCGAGTATTGACCTCCGGAACAGAACCAAAAGCAACTGAGGGGTTGGATTTACTAAAAAAACTAAATTCAAAATACTCAAATCATATAACTCTTATGCCTGGAGGTGGAGTAAATCATAAAAACGCTCATCAATTCCTTGAGGCTGGATTTAATCAAATTCACTTATCTGCAAAGGATAAAAATGAAAATTTTAGTGGAGATCCCGTTTCTAACCTCAACATCATTAAGTCGGTTGTTGAAACTGCTTCTCAATTTGAATAAATTATATTAAGAGGCAAAAACCATTCCTCAAAGAAATATATTTTGGAAGCGAGCGAACTTTTGGTTTAATATTAAATATTTATATTTATTATTAAAATTTAAATCTATTGAATTGTTATTTATAAATTTATATCAAAAAAATGAAAATAATCTATGTTGATCTTGATGGAGTTGTAGCTGATTTTGACAAAGGAAAAAAAGAACATCCGCTTGGAAATGTGACGCCATATAAGGGAAGACCGGACAAATTGCCTGGTGTTTATGAAAATTTAGATCCTGTTGAAGATTCCATAGAATCTGTAAATAAACTTTTAAATAGTGATTTATTTGATGTTTATTTTCTATCAACTGCGCCATGGGATAATCCTGATGCATGGACTCATAAAAGACTTTGGATTGCAAAACATTTTAATGAAAAATTAATTCGAAAAAGATTAATACTCTGTCATCAAAAACAACTCATGATAGGGGATTATTTAATTGATGACCGAAAATTTAATGGAGCTTCAGAATTCAAAGGTAAATGGATTCATTTTGGAAGTGAAAATTTTCCAAATTGGAAGAGTATTTTAAAATATTTGAATATTGAGTAAAGAGAGATATTTAACGAAATCAAGATTTAAAGAGGGATTAAAATGTCCAACAAAACTCTATTACTCTAAAAATACCGACTATCAAAATAATCAACTTAATGATCCTTTTTTAGAATCATTAGCTGAAGGAGGGTATCAAGTGGGTGAACTAGCTAAATTCTTAATATCCGATCAACCTTACATTGATGAAATATCCATAGAGAGTTTAGATTATGAAGAGTCCATTAAAATAACTAATGAAAAATTAAAAAACAAGTTTGTTTCAATAGCTGAACCTGCATTCTTATATAAGAACTTATTTATAAGAGTAGATTTACTTCAAAAAAAAGATAATGAGATTAATATATATGAGGTTAAATCAAAATCATGGGGATATGAAGGTGTAGATGATCAAGAATTTAAGGTTTTTATAAAAGAGTATAAAAGAGGAGAAAATAAGGGTAAAAGAGTAATAGACCCCAATTGGAAATTTTATCTCTATGATATAGCATTTCAGAGGTATGTTGTTCGAAATCTATTTCCTGAAATGAAAATAAATACTCATCTTGTTTTAGCAGATAAACTTTCCAAAACTTCAATAGAAGGTTTAAATCAATTTTTTAAAATTAAAAATAATAATGGTAGGAAATCAGTAAATGTAAAGAGGGATTTAAACATTACCGAACTCGGAACACTTCCGTTGAAAGTAGTAAATGTCGATCAAGTATGTGAATTTATTGAAAATACTGAAATAGAAGAGAATAGTTTTGAGAATCAAATAAAACATCTTTCTAACCTCTACAAAAAAAAAATTAGAGAGTGGAGAAAAGTAGATCACAATTGTTTTAAATGCCAATACCGAAATGATTCCTTTTTTGGATTAAAGAGTGGATTTCATGAGTGTTTTAAGAATTCAGGATATGATTTTAATGAAAAATCCAATTTAGTTGAAAGAATATGGAGAGGAACTAAAAAGGAAACTGATCGAGGAAATTTTTTAATAGATCAGGTAAATGAGGAAGAATATCTGAATAATGAAGTGTTAGATGAAAACGGAATGTCAACTTCATTTAGACAATATATTCAAATAAAAAAAGATAAAGAAAAAGATAGGACACCCTTTTATCACGAATACCTTAAGGAGGTTATTGAAGGATTAGAAAAACCGTACCATTTTATTGATTTTGAAACAAGCGGTGTAGCAATTCCATTTCATGAAAATCGGTCACCATATGAATCCATAGCATTTCAATATTCTTATCACCTTTTTGATGAAAATAAAATAGAACACAAAGGAGAATACATAAATACAAATCCAGAGTTCCCTAATTATAGTTTTATTAGATCCTTAAAGAATGAATTTTCTCCAAATTTAAAAGGAACAATCTTTAGATACCATAACCATGAGAACACAATCTTAAATAAAATTTATACTCAACTGATAAATGAGTCATCTATTGAAGTTCCTGATAGAAATGAACTTATTGACTTCATAAAAGAGATTTCACAACCAACTCAAAGTAATAAAGAAGAATGGAAACCATCAAATAATAATATGGTTGATTTATATAAATTGATTATATCACTTTATTATTCTCCATATTCTAAAGGTTCTAATAGTATAAAATATATTTTACCATCGGTAATAAATGATTCCTCATTTTTAAAATCGAAATATTCTAAACCTATTTATGGTACAGATTTGATTCCATCAAAAAACTTTAAAAATCATATTTGGTTAAATAAAACCGAATTGGATCCCTATAAAAACTTATCTCCTGTTTTTTCTAATGTTGATGATGAATATGTGGAATCAGTAAATGGACAAAGTTTGTCTTTTAATTCAATTAATGACGGAGGAGCTGCAATGACGGCTTATGCATATCTTCAATTTGGTGATTTAGAATTAAAATTAAGGGATAGTATAAAAAAATCATTATTGAAGTATTGTGAATTAGATACCATGGCAATGGTTATGATTTTTGAACATTTTTTAGAAAAAACTAAATAATTATGGGAAGAAAAGTTTCATTTAAAATAGAGGGAAGCTTATTAGAATCTGAAATAGTAAAAGTTGATAGAGCCAAACTATATGGTAATTCAAAGAAAATAGTTTTTGATTCAAGTAAAGAAGAATGTGTTTTATCCGATTTATATGAAGGATCTGTTATACTTCCAAGGGGTTCTATTGGTCAAGTTTTAATTGATGAAAATGGAAATTCAGTTTCTAGATCCGAACTTATTGGATTTAACCTTAAAGGAGAAAAAGTCGAGAAAGTTCCCTCAATATTTTCAATAGAGAATAATTGTAAAAAAGTACATATGGATGATTTTATTTCTTCATCTGTTAAATCAATATACCAATTGGTTATAAATAAGGATGAAATTGATTCATGGAGAAAATATTTCATCAATGATGAGGTATACTTATTTGAGTTCAACTACAGAGAAGATTATGAAGGAGATGATGCGTTTTTAATTTCTAATGACGATGGATTTTTTATTTCAGTGGGTAATCGTAATGAGTTTGAATTTTTAGAACTATCAAATATATCAGTTGAAGATTTGGATGATGTTATTGAAATAGAAGATGATTTAGACTTTTCAATGTTTTAACTATGATAAGATATATAAAAATAGCAGATGAAAATAAAAGAGATGCCGAGATTACGTTTAAATCAGTCACTCAAAAAAATTTAGTTTATTTAGCTCTTAAAAACGGTAAAAAACCAATTAATAAGAAGGTTATTAAATCTTCTAAAGATTTTACATTAGAAAATTTAATTGGAAAAACAAAACCATCACAAGAAGAGTATAATGATTTTTCTGAAAAACTAATAAGTGAGGATAAAGAAATTGATTTAGAACTCTTCGGTAAGTTTATAGATAAAACTGATAGAATTTACACTAATAAAAATTTAAATCCAGTTTATAATGTAGAATTGACTGAAAAAGTTTTTGATACTGAGGGAAATCTCAAAGAAGAAAGAGTACCATCTTATTTATATTCGAATATTTCAGGAGAAAGTGTATTGAAATGGACGGGGAAATATATTCCTAGAAATAAATTATATAACAAAGTGGTTCTAAGTTCAAAATATCAAATTAAACATATCAACGGGTTGACATTTGATTTTTTATTTAAAATTTCAAAAATACTTCAAGATAAAAATTCATTTATGATACTCGGAGGAGGAAAAGGGAATGAACCACTTGTTTTTAATGATGGGGGGAAACCTTACAGAGGTTTTTTAGAAGGAAAAGTGAAAGATAATTCATACTGTTTAATTCTTCACTTATCTAATCAAGAATATAAAACGATATCATGATAGGTCAAGATAACATCAAACAAATTTTAAAATCTTACAAATCGAATCAAGCAAGTAAATACATTCCTGTTAGAGGAGATGAAATACTTACTAAAGTTTTTGAATGTGAAAAGTATAATATTTCAACTAAGTATGATGGTCATTTATGTTTTATTGTAAAAGATGAAAAAGGAATTTATTTACTGAATTTTAACGGAAAACCTTTTGAAAGAGAAAATTTAATTAAAGAATTAGACGCTCTTTTAGATAAAGAAGGAATTTTAGTTGGTGAAATTTTCAACTATAAAGAAAAAGAAAGAACAAGATCTTTTGACCTAGTTAAAAATTTAAAAAATAAGGATTCTTCTATCAAAATTGTTGTTTTTGATGTCATTAACTATGATGGTAATTCCTTTGAAAAAAGTCTATGGGTGGAAAAAAAAGAATTAATCGATAAACTATTCTCAAAAGGGGAAAATGTCTTTTCGCTAAATGAAATAGAGGTTAATTCAAGAAGAGATATTCAAAGTGAATTTGAGGAACGAGTGAACAATCATAATCAAGAGGGATTGGTTGTTAAAGGTTTTAACGGACCAATTTTTAAGATAAAACCTAAACTAACTTTTGATTTTGTTGTTTTGGGGTATTCTTTAGGGTACTCAGATAATTTTAGTCTTTTAAAGGAATTATTATTTGGAATAATGATTGAAAATGATGAATTCCTAATTGTAGGTAAAGTAGGTGGAGGTTTTACAATTGATCAAAGAACTTCTTTGTTAGATAATTTAAAAAACATTAAGGTAGAATCTAACTTAATTGAACCTTCTGGATCTAGAACTCCATTTACTTTCATAAAACCAGAATTGGTGATAGAAATCGAATCAGTAGATATTATAAATTATACGTCAGATCAAATAATTAAAAAATCAGTGGTTAGCTTTGATAAAAACAAGTACACTAAAGCTAAAAATAAACCCTCCGTAAGTTTAATTTCTCCAGTTTTTAAGGGATTTAGAGATGATAAAAAAGTTGAAATAGATCAAGTAGGATTAGTTCAGATTACAAGAATAATTGAATTAAAAAACGAAATAGTTGAAACCTCTAATAAACACAATTCAAAAATCATTAAAAAAGAAATTTATTCTAAAGAAATAAAAGATTTGAAAATGGTTAAGAAATACTTTATTTGGGGGACAAACTCATCTTCAGATGATTACCCTAAATTTGTTTTTTATAAAATAGATTATTCACCTTCAAGAGGGGATAAACTTCGTAGAGAAATTAAGGTGTCAAATAGCCAAACACAAATAAAAAAGATTTTTTCTGATCAAATTAAAACAGATATAAAAAAGGGTTGGAAGTTGATAAAAAATTAGATTGATTTTATATTTATAAGAACGATTGCGCTGATAACATTAATTAAATTAAATTAAAAAAAGATATAATTTCACCAATAAGTTTTGAAAGAAATAGCATGAACGGAATAAAGATTATTGTTTTAAAAATAATCCATCTAAAATGAAGTTTTTTATGAAACAAATACATTTCTATATTTTCTAAAAAATGTCCTTCAGCTTCTTTCATCTTTGTTTTAAATGAAATAAGAAAGTTTTCAGGTAATACTACTTTTGGTTTCTCTCTGTAAACATTTTTCCTTATTGCATCATTTCTAAATCTTCCGTTAATTTTAAACAAATCATTACCCTCATCTTCTTGTATTAATGTTTTTCCTTTATTTATTTCTTCTAATTCTTTTATACTGTAATCTTGTTTATAAATTATGTCATAATCAAAGAAAAAATTATCAGATATATTTGCTTCCCTTTCATTACTGGTAACTTTACCCAAAATAATATGGCTTAATTCATTATAAGCAAACATTGCTCCTCTAGTTTCATCTAAAAAATCTTCACTTATTTTTAATTTTTCAAAAATAGAATTATCGTTCTCATATTGACTATGAAGTTTTTCAAGTTCACTATATTTTTTAAAATCGGAAAAACCTATAAATTTTAAAATTTTTTTCTGTCTTTTTGGAAATTTAATGAAAATATAAAAAAGTAACTTTGTTATAAAATTTTGAATAATTACCTCAAACCACATAAAAATTGGAGAAACAATTATTAGAGATATCCAAAAGGAAGATGGAAGGTTTTTAATCAAAGAAATTATTTGCAATAAAATTTCATAAAAAGGTTTCATTTTTTGATGTAATTATAAATATTAGTTCTAATATATTTTATAATATCATAATATAAAATTAATTGCTTAATAAATTTTACAGTTGAAGTATATGGATGGTAATGTTACACAAAAGCAAAGAGTATTTCAAGATCATTTGCCTGATCTTTTGTGAATTATCTCTCATGAGAATTTGACTAACATATTTTATTTATATAACTTCAAATACAATCTAAAAAAATACTTTTTTGAAATGAAAAAAAGTGACAGGTTTATTTTTGATGTTAAGAACGGGATTAATAGAAAAATTTCCTCTCGCAGGTTAAAAATGCAGGTCTCTATTGAAGAGTTTGATTTACTTTCAAAAAAATATTTTTCTGACTTAAAAAAAGGCATTGAAAAATTTAATTTTAAAGTTGAGCCAAGTGATAAAGATAACATCTTGTTTGTTTTACGGGTTTATTATGGATTATGGATAGAAATAAATGAATTATCTATTTTGATTTATATGAAGTTTCCAGATAAATTTGTGTTAATTAAAGAAGTGAACAAATCAAACCATTTTTTTACTCCTAAAACTTTTTATAAAGGAACAATAATGTATTCTGTTAGCTCTTCATACTCGTCATCTAACGGACTTTTAGGAACTTCGCTTTGGGATAACTTAAATACAATTGAAGAAACTGATTTAATTCCTAGTGTACAAATTAATTATGATTACATAAAACCATTATATAAATAGAATTAAACATAAATTTTATTTATTTATAATTTAAATATTCTTACAAACTTCTCAAATTTGGAAAACTATCAAAAATTAATAAAATTACATTTTGTAAATTGAAATCATAAAAAATGAAACATGAAAACAAAAATTAAATTTCTTGAAAAAATAGTTAAAAATGAAGATTCAAAATATGATGACTATTTTAAGGTTGTTTATAGTTGCAAAGTGATTATCAATGACCTAAATATTGGTTTTAAGTATACTGAAGAAGATGGAATGGGGGTTACCCTTGAAGTTAAAGAAAATGATACTTACAAAAAGGTAAACAGTTCTGATAAATTTGAATATTTATTATTAGATGGACTTTTTAGTCAGTCTCCTATAGATTTTGATAATATTTCAGAAGGTAATGAAATTGAGTTAAGTTTTGATTATTATGAAGAGGATGGTATTATTGAGTTTTAAACTTGATAATTGATTTAAAAAATAAGAAGTCATGTGTAAAACACATGTACATATTTTTTTATTAAAAGGATTTATTAGACTTGTTAAAAGATATTCCTATAACATAAGTATCCAGACGACGTTGACAAATAGCATGTATTTCTTTAATTCAGCGTCTTTTTTGAAAAAAGTTTAAAAATAGGAATGTATATTGTAAGAAAATTTTTATTCTACTCCATTAAAATCATTACAGGTGTATTTTTCATCAACCTCTATTTGATGTACTCCACACATTTTAGATTCTACCTGAATATTGAGGCAATTCAAACAACCATTACTTAGACTTAAATTATCCATAATTATATATTTTATTCAAACATACAAAAAAAATTACTTAAACAATTGAAATATAAGTATTTATATATAGATTAAATAAAAATTAGTGTCAACTTTCTGTACTTCATTTTGAAATATAGTTCGCTGTTTTTGGTTTATAACATATTAAATAAGATTTACCAATTTGGATTTGGTTTGTGCGTTGCAGATATTATTTCAAAAAATTAATTGAAAGATCTTTAGATTCAGCTTCTTTTGTAGATGTTAAAAAATTAAAAATCCTCACTTTTGTAGTTGCTTTCGATAGAGATTTTTATTAAGTTTATTATTTAGCTGTTATGGAACTTAATATCTTTGGTAATCCTTTAATATCATGTTGCAACAATCCATTGACCGGTTACTTTAGAGATGGATATTGTAGGACAATTTCACTTGACAGAGGAAAACATTTAGTTTGTGCAATTGTTACAAAAGAGTTTCTAGAGTTTTCTGCCTCCCAAGGGAATAACTTAATTACTCCAATGCCCCAGTGGAATTTTCCAGGACTAAAACCTGGAAATAAATGGTGTTTGTGTATTTCGAGATGGTTAGAAGCCGTTGAACAGGGAAAAGCACCCCCAATCATCTTAGAGGCTACACATCAAAAAGCTTTAAAGTTTACTTCACTGAAACTTTTAAAATCATTTGCTTTTAAAAGTTGAGCTTAATTTTATTATTTAATGTTTTTATGATAATTATAGCTTCTGTTCTTTCTAACAAAACTTTATATTTTATACAAAAATTAGTACTAATACCCATTTGAAGCACCCTTAAAAGGAAATAACCTCATCAAAATGAAAAGGTTTCGTTTTAACTGTACAGTCAGTACCTTTTACTACTTGTATATCATTGTTTTAATCTCTCTCCTATAATACCGTGTGATATAATTTTGTAAATTAGAAATATAAAAAATTGAATTATGTATAAAATAGACGGGAAAAAAATTGAGGAGTTAACTATGTGTGACCTTAGTGATCAAAAACAAGTTCTCAAGACACTTTCTGAAAGGGATTATATTAAGTGTATAAATTTAAATCTAGATGATGAAAATCCATATATTGAATACGAAACTGACGATGATGATAGAGTTTATGATGATATAAACGAAATAACAGATGAAATGTTTTAAAATAAATTTGTTTGAAGATTAGTTAATTAAGGATATATCATGAGTTAAAAAACTTTAAGTCATAATAAAAATCATTATAAGTATAAACTTTTTTTAACACCCACAAATGGTTGGGTTTAGGGGTAAATTTGAAAATACATTCACTTTTGAAATGACTTTTATTAATAATTTACCTTATCATGATCTGATAATCATCTATTTTATTAATTACTTCATCTTCATGGTGACCACAATTTGAACAGATCACTTTTTTTATTTGATACTTAGTTCTGGATACTTGACCAGCCATCCCAAACTTAGTGTCTGTTACAACATAAAAAAAATCATCTTCTAAAGGACTAATGTAAATATAGTTATGAACAACATGACTTTTTTTTCTCTCCACTATTGGTTTTAAGTAAAACTGTTCTATTACATCGTAAGACCTTCTTTGATTTTGAATTTCTTTTCCAGTTTTTTTAAAAATTTTATCTTTTTCCCTTTGAGTAGGTTCTCTCCATTGAATATAACCCTTGAGGTCTGGATCATAATTTTTAGAATAAAACTGATCAATTACTCTATCTAATAATCCCTTGTAATCCATAAAAATTATTTTTAATTTAAAGATAATCAAATTAATATGGAACCAATTTGTTTATACTATTATGGAAATAAAGTAATTATTTACCACTACAGTGTGTAATTTAAACTCCCTTTGATCTCCTCTCTTTTGAAATCTATCTCATCTTATAAAAAAAACTAATGCATCATCCATGTTATAATTTATCAAAAACAATTGAAAAGTCAATCTCAAAAAGTATTTCATCTTAAGTTCAACTCAAACCAAGACTTTAATCACATGTATGTCAGTGTTTTATTATCTTACCTTATAACACGATGTGTTATAATAGTATTGGTTGTAATGTTACTTTGTGTTGTACGAATTTACCTATCTCATAATTTTGTAAATTAGGTTAATAAAAAATGAATTATGGATAAATCAATAATTATTAAAAACAAACAGTTCAATAAAGGATTATATAAAGTTGTTTTAAAAATAAACAATGAAAATATTGTAGGTTATGTTGATGATGACGGATACTACGATGATCTATCTAAATTAGATGAAAATGGAAATGAAATTGAGTTTAATAGTGTGGAAGAAAAAACTCAATTTCACCAAAAATATATAGGAATATTTGATGAAATGGAAATGAATTATGAGATAGGTTTTGGAGGACCAGACGTAGAATAAGTAAATATAGCTCCAAAGAAGTGATCCCAGAGATTAATTTAAAGGGATTATAACACACTTTAATTACTTCTCTTTTCAAAAATCAGTTCTGTGTTATAATTTTATAAATGATCAGGATTAACTGTAAGTTCTTCTTCAACTTCACAGTCTTCCCACTCTAGTCCAACCATACTATTTGATAAACCAGATACAAGTTTATCTAAAGTTTCATTTTCACCATATATGTGTTCTTGATCATTCACTTTCACAAAACACTCATCATTATCATAGTTATAGTTCAATTCAATTTTATTATCTAAATATTCAAAAGTCGTTGAATAATTAGGTGGTTTTTTCCAATTTTCTATACACTTTATCTTTAATTCCATATTATTTATTTTTTATAAAGATAAAATTGTTTTAGTTTTATTACACCTTTAGTTTTTATGTTACTCTGTGTTATACGATTTTAAATGTGTTATAATTTTGTATATTAGGTTTATAAAAAATTGAATTATGGACAAACCACTAATTATTGAAAACAAATTATTTAATAAAGAATTATATAGAGTAGTTTTAAAAATAAACAATGAAAATATTGTAACTTATGTTGATATTGACGGAGACTACGATAACCTTTCTAAATTAGATGAAAATGGAAATGAAGTTTTACTTTATGATGTAGATCCTGGATTGGAACCAAAATATGTAGGAATATTTGATAAAATGATAATGAATTATGAGATAGGTTTTAGTGGACCAGACGTAGAATAAGTAAATTTTATAAATGATAAATAAGTCCCTTCATCCTCTCAAACATCTTGAGTTTTATTAAAATTATTTTTCAAGTAAATAGTATATAAACTTTTGTTAATTTATAACACACTTTAATTTCTTCTCTTTTCAAAAATCAGTATAACCTACTGGTTACTATTTAATTACATAATATTATTAAAAATAGGGAGGGATTCGAACCACCTAAAAAAATAACTCCCTGAAAATCAAGGAGTTATAAATTTCGAAGTGGTTGCGGTCTGGACGGGACTCGAACCCTAACGTAACCCTACTGATAATCAGATTTTTAAGAAACACCTTAGTAC
>Ga0206125_10001932_pt1 | contig 22852 bp, 23 predicted proteins | sample Helgoland_Spring_4_FD_148598 | JGI IMG/M metagenome (GOLD analysis project Ga0206125, IMG submission 148598) | Pelagic subsurface seawater microbial communities from Kabeltonne, Helgoland, North Sea - Helgoland_Spring_Bloom_20160331_1 | ecosystem: Environmental > Aquatic > Marine > Epipelagic ... | reverse complement strand
GTTAATTATAATTCAAATTCAAAAAAGAGCTATTTCTATCGGAATAGCTCTTTTTTATTTGAAAGCCACAGTACTTAAAAACAAATCAAGGGCTTACAACAATTTCAAATTTTTGGCGTTACATTTGCACTATCGTTTTACAACCATTTGGCTACTAACGAAAATCACATCATCAATCAAATCAATCACTTATGTTAAAACAACTTTTCATTCTTTGCTCCGGAGCAGACAAAGACATTTTAGAAAACTGCTCAGAGGGAGAGCAAACTAGGTTCGTAGGAATTGGAGCCACCGTATTCTTTACTGCAGTAATGGCATTTATAGCCAGTGCTTATGCCTTGTATACCGTATTTGACAGTATATATCCAGCTGTTGGATTTGGTATAGTTTGGAGTTTATTAATTTTTAATTTAGATCGTTTTATAGTTTCGACTATCCGAAAAAGAGAAAAGAAAACTAGTGAATTTCTTCAAGCAACACCTCGAATACTATTGGCAGTAATCATTGCAATTGTTATCTCTAAACCACTTGAAATTAAAATCTTTGAAAAGGAAATTAACACTGTATTACTAAAAGAAAAAAATGCTATGGCTCTTGCCAATAAGAAAGAAGTAGCCACTTATTTCAAAACCGATATAGATAAAAACAAAAGCGAAATCAATAGTTTAAAGAAAGAAATTACCACAAAAGAAAAAGAGGTCAATACTTTATATGAAACTTATATCACCGAAGCAGAAGGAACAGCAGGAACCAAAAAACTTGGCAAAGGCCCTGTATTTAAAGAAAAAATCGCCAAACATGATTTAGCTAAAAAAGAACTAGACAGTTTGCAAAAAAACAATCTGGCAAAAATTGCTGCATTGGATAAAACAGCACTAACGCTACAAGCCGATTTAGATAAAAAAATTAACGACACGCAACCTATTATTGATGGTTTTGACGGCTTAATGGCACGAATTAATGCTATAGATAAATTACCGTTGGCACCTTCTTTCTTTATAATGCTTCTATTTCTAGCGATTGAAACCTCCCCTATTATTGCAAAATTACTTTCACCAAAAGGAGAATATGATTTTAAATTAGAAGATCTGGAAACGGCGCTAAAAGCCACGATAGAACAGGACAAATACCAGAGGACTTTATTAGTTAAAACATCTGCAGCTATGCATGATAAAGTATATGAAGATATTGCCCAGGATAAAAACCTTTATAATTTACAACGAAAAAATGCAGCTGATTTATTAGAATTACAATCTAATAATTTTGTAGAAAAACAAAAAAGAACACTTTAGCCATAAAAAGATAAAGCTAAAAGAACTAGTATTCTTTTGGCTTTTTAAGTTTATAGATTTTGTCTTTTAGAGTTACTACATATGACTCAATATCTGTTTTTTGAAAGCATCGTATTCTCCTTGTAAGATCAAACCGTTATCGAGTAGTTTTTTATAGTTTTGTAATTTCTCAAATAACTCATCTTGCGACAATCCTGAAAATCCGTCTTCTTTAAACGTTTCAATGCCAGAGACATCATCAACCAATTGATTCGTAAAATCAGCACTAGTAATTGGCATTATTTCAGCAAAATTAATCACTTCCTCAATTTCAATTTCCTCAATTTCCTCTTCAATTTCTGCACTATCCTCAATACTTTTGAACTGCTCTGCACCATGCTTTAAAATATCTAGTTGCTCCTTAGCATAAGTTGAAATTTTTCTAGCTTGAATTTTTGGAATATAATCAATAGAAACCGTCATATCAGTTTTGGTAGAAAAAGAAAACTCTGAACCCAAGATGTTTTCTTTTACAAAAGTACCTTCAATTTGATCCCAAGTATAATCGATAAAATCCATTGAAAGTCCAAGATTCTTAGGCTGGCAAATAATAATTCTTTTATTGGTCAAAACAATACTATCCGGAAAAACGGTAATTGCTGGTTTCTTCTGTACTCCGATATATCCAATTTCCTCATTCTTCATCAATAAATCATTCAGCTTTGAAGTGATTTTCTCTATCGCTTTAGGATCTTGCTCCTCGTTTAAAAACTTCTTGATTTGTTCTTTCATAATAATGCAATTGTTTGAACCTTTGTCTTTTATTTTGCTACAAAAGTAATACCAAAATATCACATTAAAATGAAGTGACTGTTTTTTTTTAATAAGTGAACTAATAAGACATAAATAGAAATTAGATTCTTTCTTGTAGAAATTAATTAAAACCAAAAACTACTTATAATGAATCGCAATTTTTCCTATTTGAAAAATAGTTTTAATAGAATCAATTAATGATACACGACTACGGTCACAATTTACCCATCTTTTTAAAAGTTGTTCAGAGACAATTTTTACTGCTTTCTCCTCTCCATATATCTCTTTTGTTCGCATCAAAATTTCAATATCAAAACTTTTATTTGTTAGGAATTTTTTGGAAAATGTTTTTTCAATTAAATCTTTGCTCATAATCTTGGCACCACAAAGAGCATCATTAAAATCCATTTTAGTTGTGTTTTTTATCATGTAATTTATACCTCGTTGAAGGGCAGTATAAAGGAAAGTTTTAACACTATCCTTGTTATAATTATCCGGCCTAGATCCACTGACTAATTTTAAATTAGAACTTGAAATTGTTTGAACCAATTCATGAAAATCGCGGAAATTAACAAATAAATCTGGGTTAATAAAACCTATAAAATCAAACTGTTCAACTTTCAATAAATGTAACATGCCAAGCCTTACTGCCTCTGAGACATCTAATTTATCATTACAATTATAGATACTTACTCTTTCTTGATTCTTCTCAATTAACTTAAGTAATGTTCCAGTATTATTATCATTATTCATGTTTACAAAACATAAATGATACCCCAAATTATTATGTATCAGTTTAGCGTAATCTCTTTTAATAAATTCTTCTTCTAAATTATAAAAGGGTATTACAACCCCAATGCATTTTCTTTGTATGAGTCTTTTTTCGTGTATTCCGCTTGTTTTATTTTCAATCCCTAATAATCGCTCAATTCTTTTACTAATCTCATCAAGACTCAATGGTTTCTTCATGTAATCATCCGCCCCTAGTGCAAAACCTTTTAATATTATATCATCATTATTATTACCAGATAAAATCATAACTGGTATTTTATTCTTTTTAATAATTTTGATATACTTTACAACTTCTAATCCCGAAACCTCTTTTATATAATCTAAACTTTTAAATGAAAAACTTGAATTAGGAATTACAGGCATATTTAAATCTGTGATTACAAGATCTGGTAAAAACTCATCAATGAGCGATATTGCTTCTGACAAGTTGTTTGAACATTTTATTTCATATCCTAAATCTGTTAGATACTTTTCTAAGGAAAGTAAAACTAGCTCCTGATCATCTACAAGTAAAACTTTCATGCTAAAATATTTTTATCATTAATAGAGACAAATATATTTTGAAATTGTGTTTTTTCTTGAAATTTTAGACCAAACAAGTATTTAGTTAAGGTGAGTGGAATATTTGTATCGACATTTCATCAATACAAAAAAAATACTAGTTTCTAAAATTAGCAAATGAGTTAGTCCCTATTGAATGAGTATACTTTGATTTATAGTAATGATTTTAACAACACAAGTAAGTTCAAAGTTTAAAAGTTATAAAGTCAAAAAAATCAACTTTAGGTAAAATAGCTGTAAATGGAATTTTTTAGTGATATTACTCTACTAATAAAATATAAAATTACACCATGGCTATTAATCATTTATACAAATTTGGAATATATATAAAGTAAAATTGGTATTCCTAATAAAAAAATCAAAAAACTAAAAAAAATTAATGCTTATAATAAATTCAACCTCTTCATCAATTCAGGTCGATTGGCTCGACTAACTGGAATTACATCTTTAGCGATTAAAACACTATTATCCTCAATATCAATAATTTTCTTAGTATTAATAATAAAGGAACGATGTACTTTTAAAAATAAATCCTTAGGTAGTTTTTCTTCAATTTTTTTTAACGTTGAATGTACCACATAGTTTTTATTCTCTGTTTTTATATAAATATAATCTCCTTTAGCTTCAACAATATTTACTTTAGAAAACTCTATTTTTATCAATCTCCTATCTATATTTACATAAAATTCCTTCAAATTTAAATCCGTTGTTGATTTGGGTTTAATTTGAACTTCTTTATTTAAGGCATAGGCTTTTTGAATTGCTTTTATGAAACGGTCTTCAGTGATTGGTTTTACGAGATAATCTAGTATACATTCATACCCAAATGCTTCAATTGCAAAATTTTTATCTGAAGTAACAAGAATCACTTTAGGAGGGTTTTTTAAGGATTGAATAAAATCAAAACCTGTAAAATCTGGCATATGAATATCCAAAAATATTAAGTCTACTTGAATATGATTTAAGAATTTAATCGCTTCAATTGCATTAGGAAATTCTTGAATTAATTTAAGATCTGGTTGATTATCAATCATTTGACCGATAATAGCTCTTGCCATTTCTTCATCATCTATTATAATACAGTTCATAGTTAAAAAATATTATAAACAGTCTACAAATTTTTGCATGATTCTTAAAATAGCTTCAAATTCTATTTGCAAAATAATTATACTGCCATTTAAGTTATTTTCATATTCTTCAGCAATATAATAACTTTTTTCTAAACCTAGTATAGATATTTTATGTTTTAATTTATGTACCGCTTGAGCTGCTAATAATAAATCTTTGTTTTTCATTTGAAGAAAATAGAGCTCAATCTCCTCTGGCAATTCTTTTTTAAGAATTTTAATTAATCTTGCTTTAAATTCTTGATTATCTCCAGAGAGATCATTTATATAATTTGAATTAGGCTGCTCCATTAGTTTTTTGGTATTGTAAAATAAAATGTTGAACCACTATTTTCTTCACTTTCGACCCAAATTTTCCCTCCTTTAGATTCAATAATTCGTTTTGCTATAGACAATCCTAAACCAGCCGAATTAAAGTTATTGTGTAACTTCATGAACGAGTCAAAAATTTTGTTGGTGTATTCTTTTTTTATTCCTATTCCGTTATCTTTAATTTTAATAGTTTGAAATTCTTCGTTTTCAGTACAATCAATTTCGATTGATGGAGAATCACTCTTATTATAATCGATAGCATTTTGAACTAGATTTTGAAAAACTTGGGTCATTCGTTGTTTGTTCGCATGAACATTTGGTAATACATCTGAAACATTAATTTTAAAATTAGAAGGGATTTCTAATTTTTTCAAACAATCGCTCACAACTTCATTTAAATTAAAATTTGTTGAAACAGTATCTGTTTTATCAATGGATGAATAATCTAAAATGGTAATAATAAGATGATCCATTTTTTCTAGATTTTGTAACATCATATCAAATGACTCTAATGTTTGTTGATCAAATTTATCAAAATTATCTTCTTTTACCCAATTAACAAGTGCATTAATATTTCGTAATGGAGCTTTTAAATCGTGAGAAACCGCATGAGCATAGTCGTTTAATTCTTTGTTTTGCTTTTCTAGATTTTGCAATAAAATTTCTTTTTTGCTTTCTTGTTCTGTAATTCGCTCTTCGTTTTCTTTTCGTTGCCTCACATTTACAAGCATGTTAGCAAAAACAAAGAGAATATTTTTTTCATTTTCTGAGTAATTAAACAATTTTTTTACGGAATCAAAACCAACAAAACCAATAAGTTCTCCAGCTTTAATCATTGGGATTGCTATTAAACTTTGTATTCCTTGAGGTTCTAAAATTGCTTTTAGCCCAAATTCTCCTTCGTCTGGCAACTTATTTACATCTTGAATGTAAAAAGCTTCATTTTCTTTATGTGCTTCCAGCCATTGGGGAATATATTCTATTGGGATATTTTGTAAATTTTGTATTTCAGGCTCAATTCCTGATGCACACCATTCATGAGTATTGTTTGTAGTATTGTCGATTAAATTATAGTCAAAAATATAGCTCCTGTCTGCCTCAACAAATTCGCCCATTTTTTGCAATGAATTATTAATCAACCCATCAATATCATGTAAATCTGCATTGATATATTCTGTAGATATACTGATTAATAATTGTTGCAATCGTACTTGTTGATTTATAATTTGATCTTTATCAAGTTGATTATAATGACTCATAAACTATTGTTTAAAAGATGTTATTTTGGTATTGTAAAATAAAAAGTTGTCCCACTATTTTCTTGGCTTTGAACCCAAATTTTTCCTTTATAAAAATCTATTATTTTTTTAACAATTGAAAGTCCAATACCTGAAGACTGTCCATTATTTTCCAACTTAGAAAAAATATCAAAAATTTTAGTCTGGTATCTTTCTGGTATACCAACTCCATTGTCTTTAACATGGAAAAGATTCGAATTATCATCTTCTGAGTTCCCTATTTCAATCACTACTTGTGCTTTGTCATTGTGTTTTATTGCGTTTTGAATTAGATTTTGGAACAACTGCTTAAATCTAAAGTCATTTCCAAATACTTTTGGTAATATATTATTTATGGTAATATCTACATGATCTGGAACATGCATGGTTCTTAAAATCTCATCAACCAAAATATTTAAGTCAATTAGTCTATCATCGTCTTGCTGCTTTTCAACAGATGAATAATCTAAAATTCCTTTGATTAACAAATCCATTTTTTCAACATTGGAAAGTATGAGGTTTAACGACTTTATATTCACTTCATTCATCATTTCTTGATTGTCTTCCATGAACCAATTGATAAGTGTATCAATACTTCGCAGTGGTGCTTTTAAATCATGGGAAACCATATGGGCATACTCATTTAATTCCTGATTTTGCTTTTCTAGGTTCAAAAGTAATTCCTCCCTTTGTTTATTAATTTTTATAATTTCAATTGATTGCTGTTTAATGTATGCTGACGAATTAAAATCAGTCGCTTTACTAAGATTTCCCTCATCAAGACCCATTGAATTTAATATAAACTCAAGATTTTTATTTACTTCTTTTAGGCTTTCTGCTTCTTCTCTTAATTTTTGATTAGCTTCAAAAAGTTCATCTGAACTAATTTTCATAGCCCTTTGTAGCATTTCTATTTGCTCCTCATAATTATGATAAGAGTCATTTACAGCTACTAAAAAAAGATCTAAATCGTTTAATCCCTTCTTGAGTTTTTTTTCTATTTGCCTTTTTAGTAATGAATTCATTATTCACTTATAAGGGTTAATGTCATCGTTTGATTATGAAGCTCGCAAGTAGTACTTCCATTAAATGGAGCCATTTCTCCGTAAGAATAAAATCCTGCCATTGGGATTTTTTCACCTACAACTTCCCTAACATGTTCTAATTCTTCTTCTACTCTTTGATTCATAACTAACTTTCGACCAATACAGCTTACTACTAAAGCTAAATCTGGTTTATGAACCCTATTCTTCATCGCAAACTCTGCGGCATGTTGTGCACCTGTTGCGATACCATCTACTGAGGCCATCATTAACTGAACCTTAGAATTTTCAGGAACATCCCCTGCTAATATCATTGAGTTATCTTCGTTGTTTATACGTAAAATTGTTCGTACAACAGGCTCCTTTTTACCTTGTGGCGTTACATTTAACGGATATAATAATGAGGCTTGAGGTAATTTTTTTGCCTTATCGCCTAAATATTTTTTATATAAATCAAGTGCAGATTGCCCATCAATCTCATAAAGAATATTAGCCTCGGATTTTGTTATTATTCGCTCTGGACCAAACGGTATCCAACCTCCAAAACTAGCATAAGATACTTCCAAAGTTTCACCATAAAACCCTATCAAAATCACTTCTCCTTCTTTTGGGTTCTCTTTGTACGAAGCTACTGTTCTTTCAAAGCGGGCATCATCACCACACATACCACCTGTAATGGAAACAGAGGGATTTATGGTTTCTTCTAAACCACTTATTAAAGAACTGCCATTTACAAAACTGCCTTCTGATAAAACAAATAAGTGTTTCAAGTTCTCTTTTGATATTTTATCATAGAGTACTTTTCCCAGTTTTTGAGCATCTTTATTATAGTTTAAAACATTTTCTCTTTCAACAATAAAATGACCTTTTTCAAATTCTATTGCTGTTACTGAAAGTGAGCTTTCAGTAACATTACAACATAATATTTCACCTGCAGTTGAACCAAAGACGATATGCTCATATGGGAATTCTTTTCGAATCTCATTTATTATTTCTTCTTTTTCTAAAAGAAATCGATTACCAAAAACCAATACCAAAGGATTTTTTAATATTATTTTATCTTGAAAATATTTCCAATTTTGATTTCCAATTTTAGAGGCTTGTATAATTCTCATAATTTATTTACTAAGTTTGATAAAAAAGGTAGAACCCACTCCTTCTTCACTTTCAATCCAAATTTCACCATTATACTTTTCTACTATTTTCTTGACAATGGATAAGCCCAACCCAGTTGAATGTTCACTGGTGGTTAACGATTGGAATGTTTCAAATATTTTTTTGTAGTGCTTTTTTGCAATACCAATACCATTATCTTTAATTGAAAAAACATAATGATTTTCAAATTCTTCAGAACTAATTTCAACTGAACCAATTTCTTTATCAATATAATTCACTGCATTCCCAATTATATTTTGAAAAAGCTGCTGTATCCTGTATCTATCTGCATAAATTACTGGTAAACTATTTTTTATAGTAACCTTGATGTGTTTTGGAACATGAATAATAGCTATTATACCCTTAATAATTTGTTGCGTGTTTACCATTTCTAAAGACAAATCCTCTTTATCAATTTTGGAATAGGTTAAGATTCCTTCAATTAAACGATCCATTTTCTCTACTTTATTTTCCATCATTGAAAAATAATTCAAGGTCTGGTCAGTAAAGACTTTATCATTGTCTTCTTTGATCCATGTCAGTAAAGAATGGATACTGCGTAATGGTGATTTTAAATCATGTGAAACTATCTGCGCATAATCTTCAAGTTCTTTATTGCTTTGAGCTAAACTATTTAACAATCCTTCCTTTTGCTGCTCTAACTCTTTTTTCTGGGTAACATTTTCCTCAATAGCAAAGAACTTTACAATTTCTCCTTCTTTATTATACAAAGCCTGTCCTTGAATACTTACCCAATATTTCTGCCCAGATTTTGAGTAATTTATTATTTCGCAGTTAAATGGCAACCCTCTTTCAATCCTGTCCTTCATGTAATTTACAGTCTCTACATTAGTTTCTGGTCCTTGTAAAAAGTGTCCTGGCTTTTTACCCACAAATTCTTCCATTGAATATCCTGACATGGCTTCAAAACTAGTATTTGCCCATTCTATTTTACCTTCTTTATCTGAAACAACAACAGCATTAATGTTCTTTTCAGCTATTAAGGATAATAGATATAAACGTTCTTCCTGTTCTTTTTGATCAGTAATATCTAAATTTATTCCTATGGTCCCTACAATTTCACCATTGCTATTATAGTTAGGTGCGCCACTAATTAACCAATACCTTTTTTCTCCTTTATTATTAATAATTTTTACCTCATAAGAATCTGAAACTCCTTTTTTTCTTACACTTCTTCTATCTTTAATAATTCTCTTACCCTCTTCCGATACTAATAATTCAGAAGATTTACTGCCTATCAATTCTTCTAAACTATATCCACTAATTTCACAAAAACTTTGATTCGCCATTGTAATCTCGTCATTTAGGTTTACTTCAATTAGACCCAAATTCATATTAGCAATAATGTTGCTATACTTCTGCTTTTCGTTTTGTAAAATGATTTCGTGATTCTTTTTTATGGTAATATCCACATAGGATCTAAGGCTCCCTTTATAAATACCATCTCTAAAAATAGGGATATAACTTCTCTCAAAAAATCGTCCATCAACAAGTTCTAATTCCTCATTGATAACTGGGTTTTTAATTTTAAATATTTTATTGAGTCGCTCTGCAAATACATCTGGATTTTTAAACAAAAGTTTAAAATCTTCTGCTGATTTAGATAAGTCCATCCCCATTAAATCCTCAGGATCTTTATCAAAACCAAACATGGAACAAGATTTTTTATTTGTCAATAAAAGTTTTCTGTTTTCATCCTCTAAAATAATACCCGTTTGAAGATTACGAATTAAAAATGAAAGCCTATCCTCGGATTCCATTAATTTAAAATCAGCTTGTTTTTTTTCAGTGATATCTTCAATCATCGCAAAATACTGAGCCACTTTTCCATTTGAATCAAAAATAGGCTGTCCTTTAGTTTTAACCCAAAATTTCTCTCCATTTTTTTTACGATGTAAATGTTCTACATTAAACGGATCTCCATTTAAGAAAGGGATCGTCATTTTCAACAACTCTTCCTCAGTAGTTTCTTCACATTTACCTAATTGAATAGGAGTTTTTCCTAGCACCTCTACTTGAGAAAAACCAGTAAGCGTTAAATAGGCTTCATTACACCAAAATATTTCTCCATCAGGTTTTGTAAAAAGAACCCCATTCTCATTTGCACTAGCTACTAATGAAAGTCTGTTCAATTCCTCCTGATCTTTTTTTAGTTTGTTTTTTTGATTGTTTATCGTTTCTAACAAGACTTTTAATTCTTGAGTTGAGTTATTATAATTATTTATGACATGTAATAAATCCATCAAGGAATCGTTAAGAGCAAAGTCATTCATCGTTAATCCCTTTTCCATTACTTCTTCCATAGAAACGAACCACGGTGAACCAACAAAAAGAATGTTGTTATCTACCACCTGAAACTGACCTCTTAAAGATATTTTGTCTTTTTTAAAACCTATTATTGTTAATTGATCTTGAGCTGCAACGATATCTTTATAGGTAGGGATTTCTACACTAGGTCTTTTGAGATTAAACACCTCCGAAAAACTAATCGAAGCCTTTAAAGTAGGGCACATTTTAGACAGGCTTTCACCAAAACCTTTTATAATTAATGAGGAGTCCATTACTATATAAAATGGAAATAATTTATTAAAATTATTTTTGTCAAAATTAAATTCCAATTTACTCATGATTTACCAGCTAATTTTAAAAATTTCATGCGTACCACCTTCGTTTCTATTTTGAATTAAATCAATAATAACAGCTGTTCCATATAATTTACCTAATCCTTGAATTAAACCGCGAACAAATTCTTGTAATCCTTCTCTTTTGGAAAAATAATGCAATTTGATACTGTTTTCAGCAATATCACTAACTTTAAATTCTGGAGGAGTTAATTTAGGATAGATTAGCATTACTCTATTATGGAAGCTAGGTAAATTTATTAAAAATTCCCTCAAATTTTTACCTCCTGAATTCATTAATCCTGGATATTTTTCGGTAGTTGTTTTCATAACCCACCATTCGCCAAATGCAACAAAAACTTCACCTACCGTTATATTCATTTCTTCCGAAACCGCTATGGCTAGTTTAAAAGTTATAGCATCATCATAGGGTTCACTACTTATGAAATAATCTACATCAATTTTACTTCTTTCTTTTATTGCTTCCCACTTTTCAATTCCAAAGTTTGCAATAACTAACTCTTCAATAGCTCTATTTACGATTCCATACATACTACTGGCATATTAATACATTACAACTCCAAAACTCTAATAACCTTTTAATTCTAACTATATAATCTTCATACTTTAGTGGTTTCAATAAATAGCCTGCAATTCCAATTTTATAACATTCTAAAACATCTTTACGATTATTAGATGTCGTTAAAATTATTGAAGGAATACATTTTAAATGCTCATCTGCTTTTAATATTCTTAAGAATTCGATACCATTAATTTTTGGCATATTCAAGTCTAATATGATGATATCAGGAATAACTTCTTTAATTTTTAAAATAGTCAACGCCTCTTCGCCATTTTTTGCCTCTATTACTTTGTGACTAAAATTCATAGTACTTAAAACCCTATTGAATTTCATAACCTCAATTGCATCATCTTCTATCAGTAAAATATTCAGCGATTTATTCATTAGTTTTAAAATAAAATTATACCTCTTAAAAGTACTTCCATTATCGCAATTACAGTTGTATTTTTCGTCGATTTCGATATTATCGTCGTTGAATGACTTTAAAGTATAGACGAATAGTTTTATTTTTTCAAAACTTCTTCTTGAATTTTCTTAGTTAAACTATTAAATACCAAATAATAGGAATGGTCAATTAATTCATTAACTAGTTTATCTTGAACCTCATTGTTAATTAAAATTGTATTCCAATGGGTTTTACTCATATGAAAACCAGGCTGAATGTCATCATATTCAGCTCGTAATTCCTCAGCTCGCTCCGGATCACATTTCAAATTGACTGATGGTTGTCCTTTTTCCCATTGACTTAGAGACGATAATGCAAACATTTTTCCGCCTACTTTAAAAACTAAAGTCTCTTCATCAAAAGGAAAATGTTCCGTCACTCCTTTTTTGGATAAACAATATTCGTAGTAGGTTTCTAGATTCATCTTTTAAAATAATTATAAATTATAAATGTTGAATTATAAATTAATTATTTAACCTCTAAAATAGAGTACAGTATAGGTTTACTAGGACTAGCATCATTTTCAAAAGAGGCAATCTGTAAATTCAACAAATAACTTCCGTCTAGTACATTATTAGCAACATAAATCATTTCGGTTATTGTGCAATCTAGCCTGGCATCTGCATTTAAATTTTTAACATCAGTCACATTCCAAAAAGCTTTGTGCGCCAAAAGTTTCCCTTCATCTCTTTCTTTATCCACACTTGGTAAATCAATCAATAAATGTTGAATTCCGCTTTCGCAAATGAAACCTGCCGCATCTTCAGCCAAAAATGGCGGATTGGTATGGGAGTATTTTTTAGAAAGTTTACTTGTGTTATTAGGTAAAGTCCTAATTATAATGGCTTCAGGTATTTTTCCATTCAATGCTTTTTCAATTGCATTTTTTGTTATTATCCTATCATCCCCAATTAATTCTGGTTCTACAGAAATCAATTCAGCTATAAAAAAGAACTTTTTCAAAGATTGGTTTACACTATAAAAATCATGGGTAATATGACCCAAGCATTCCGTATGAGTTCCGTGACCGTGGGGATTGAATTGAATGTTGTTGAAGTTAGTTGAAGACATCCCTAATGAAACTTTCCCAACCCATTCATCAAATTTTACGGGTTCAATTACCGGTTTTTCAATATACCAAGCAATTGGGTTGGCATCAGTATTAGTTATTGGTATAGAAATATCAATAGGTTTTGACAGGTCGACTTTGATATTTTCAACAGTTGCAATCATAATTTTTTAACCACAAAGGGCAATAAGATTTATGCAAAGATCTCAAAGCTTGATGCCCATTGCGCCTGCTTTGCGAACCTTGCGGTTAATTCGTTTACTCCAAATTTAAGTAAAACAAATCACTTGCTATACCGTCAGTCAAAAACTTTCCCTTTTTAGTGGGTTTTAAAATGTGATTTTCTATTGAAAGTAAATCATCTTTCAAGAATTTATCGGCTTGCTTTAACAAATAATTCAAATAGACTTGCCCGAATTCTGACTCGATTCTGTTTAAAGAAACGCCCCAAATCGTGCGCAAGCCTGTCATAATATATTCGTTATAGCGATCTGCCTCTGATAAGATTTCAATTTCGTTTGGTAATTTATCAGCTTCAAGCGCTTTTATGTACAACGTATTATTAGCAATATTCCAAGAACGAGAAATTCCATCATAACTGTGTGCTGAAGGCCCGATACCTATGTATTTTTTACCTAACCAGTAAGCCGAATTATTCTTAGAAAAATAATTTTCTTTACCAAAATTAGACAGTTCATAATGTATAAAGTTATTTGCTTCGAGCGTGTCTACCAAAATCATAAAATGCTCTTGAGCAACATCATCATTTGGAGCTGCTATTTTTCCGGTTTGAATTAGCTTTTTCAAAGCCGTTTTGGGCTCTACTGTCAGCGCATAACTAGAAATATGTGGAATTCCGAAAGAGAGTGCTTGCTCGATATTTTGTTGCCACTTATCATTACTCATTCCCGGTACGCCGTATATCAAATCGATCGAAATATTATCAAAATATTGCGTAGCTTCTGTCAAGCATTTTTGGGCTTCCTCTGAATTATGAGCCCGATTCATCATTTGTAAATCGTCTTCAAAAAAAGACTGAATTCCAATGCTTAACCTATTGATTTTACTTTTTGAAAGTTCCAAAATTCGTTCGCTAGACAAGTCATCAGGATTGGCTTCGAGCGTAATTTCCGGTTTATCTGAAACGGAATAATTATTATACACTTCAGCAATTAAAAAATCAATCTCTGCAGATGTCAATACGCTAGGTGTTCCTCCGCCAAAATAAATAGTCTCGACATTTTCACCATCAGATTCACTTTTGCGCAAGCGAATTTCTTTGGCCAAAGCCAGCACCATCTCCTCCTTTTTTTTCATGGAAGTGGAAAAATGAAAGTCGCAGTAGTAACAGGCTTGTTTGCAAAAAGGGATGTGAATGTAGATTCCGCTCATTTTTTTACTCTCTCTTCATTTTGTTTTACAAAAGCATCCCAACCTGTATAACTTTTAGTCCCAACGACTTTTCCTGAATTAAAAAAATGACAAACTGCTGCTGCCAAACCATCTGTTGAATCTAGGTTTTTTGGCAATTCTTTCAATCCTAAAAGTTGCTGTAGCATTTTAGCAACCTGCTCTTTACTAGCATTTCCGTTTCCGGTAATTGCCATTTTTATTTTTTTTGGTTCGTACTCCGTAATTGGAATATCTCTTGACAAGCCAGCAGCCATAGCTACTCCTTGCGCGCGACCCAGCTTAAGCATGGACTGCACATTTTTTCCAAAAAAGGGTGCCTCAATAGCAATTTCATCTGGATGATGTGTATCTATTAACTCGATGGTACGTTCAAAAATAAGTTTTAATTTTTGGTAATGATTGTCATACTTACTCAATAAAAGCTCATTCAATTGTATGAACTCCATTTTTTTATTGACAACTTTTATTAAACCAAAACCCATTATGGTCGTTCCGGGATCAATTCCTAATATGATGCGTTCGTTTGCCAAAAGATTTGTTTAAAGTTTAAAGTTCAAAGTTTAAAGTTTTGTTTCTTTGCACTCATGATTTCAATTCCTCACAAAACTAAGCAATTCCTCGTACTTCTAATCAAAGTTTTGATTGTTGCTGGTGCCTTTTATTTTATTTATAACCAACTGGCCAATAATGATAAACTGGACTGGGCACAGTTTATGACTAAATTCAAGAAAAACCAGTCGGTGTTGGGGATTAGTTTTATATTAGTACTGAGTGTGTTAAATCGTTATTTCGAGATTTTAAAATGGCAAAATTTAGCGTCCTATATTAAGCCTATTTCGGTTCTTGAAGCGACAAAACAAGTGTTGGCGGCATTAACTGCAGGGATTTTTACTCCAAATGGCCTGGGTGAATACGCAGGAAAGGCCTTGTATTATGAAAAACACGAAACCAAACAAGTTATTTTCCTGAACTTAATTTGCAACGGAATACAAATGGTGCTAACGATACTCTTTGGAGCCGCAGGTTTATTCTATTTTAACACCCAATTCAAGGTGGTAGAAACACAAACTGTCTTGTTGATTTTAGGACTGTTAATCTTACTATTTGTTGTTTTATTTTCAATAAAAAAAATAGCTATAAGGGGCTATTCGATAGATAAACTAATTACAAAAATTAATGACATCCCAAAACGCATTCATCGCAAAAACATACTTTTAGGTAGCTGCCGTTATTTGGTGTTTTCGCATCAATACTATTTTTTGTTTTTAGCTTTTGACGTTGATTTACCTTATTTTACTTTGATGGCGGCTGTAGCTAGTGTTTACTTTTTAGCATCGTCCTTACCTACTTTTCAGTTTTTAGACTTTGCTGTAAAAGGGAGTGTCGCTCTCTTTTTCTTTGGAATACTAGGCGTAAATGAATGGATTGTTATATTTGTATCTACCTTAATGTGGTTTTTGAATGTAGTTTTACCAGTACTAATTGGGAGCTATTATGTGCTAAATTTTAAAACTCAAAAAATCAATTGATACTTATATTCATCATATTGACTTTTTATTTTACATCAATACTGGGGTTGTCCTACGGTTTTACAAAAATAAAAAACTATGAAGAAATTGGGTTAAAACCAAAAACTGCCTTCACTATTATTGTTCCGTTTCGGGACGAAGCCAATAATTTACCCATACTCTTAGAAAGCCTCACACAACTGAATTATCCTGCCAATTTATTTCAGGTTATTCTCGTTGATGATGAATCAAAACACAAGTTTGAAGTTCCAAGTTTCAATTTTAAAGTTTCAGTAATAGACAATTATCGCGTATCCAACTCCCCGAAAAAAGATGCCATTGTAACTGCAATGCAACAGGTCACTACTAATTGGATTATAACTACTGATGCGGATTGTAGAGTACCTAAAAACTGGTTATTAACTTTGGATAATTACATCCAAACTCATGATGTCGAAATGATTGCAGGTGCTGTGAACTACGAAGGAACTGACACGTTTTTACATCAATTTCAACAACTGGATATGGCTAGTTTGCAAGGCGCCACTATTGGTAGTTTTGGTATTGGGAAAGGGTTTATGTGCAATGGCGCTAATTTAGCATACACAAAATCATTGTTTGAAAGCCTCAACGGATTTGATGGAAATAATACAACTGCGAGTGGCGATGACGTTTTTCTATTACAAAAAGCGATCGATACCTTACCTGAAGAAGTACATTATTTAAAATCTAAATACAATATCGTTAGTACTCAACCTGTAAACAGTTGGTCAGCATTGTTTAACCAAAGAGTGCGCTGGGCTTCAAAAACGAGTTCGTATCAAAGTAATTTTGGTAAAATTTTGGCCTTAATTGTTTTTGCGGGAAATGTCGCTTGGCTATTTGCTGTTGGTTGGTCCATGTATAGCTTTATTATGCTTCAAAATTTACTGTTTTTTATCATTTTAAAAATAGTAATTGATGCTGTATTAATACTAAAAGCGAACCGTTTTTTGAGTTCAAAAAAAACAAGCTATCTTATAGTGAGTAGCTTATTGTATCCCATTTTTAGTAGTAGTGTTGCCCTCTACTCGCTATTTGGAAAATACGAGTGGAAAGAAAGACGTTTCTAAATTTTGACATAAGGATTTTAACCTCAAATAGTTCTAGTTTGCGATGCGGCCTAGCCCAGATAGCAGTGAAAATCCTTTTTATTTTTTCTTTAAAAATAAAAAGATTGAAATGCATAGCTGGAAAAAGCTCCAAATTATTTTTCTACTTTAAGAATCACAGGTAATATAAACTGTGTTTTTACCGGAATTCCGTGTTTGATTGCAGGATTAACTTTGGGGAAATTAAATAATCGTGCATGCAAAATACTGTCGATTTTTACGGTGTTATATGCCACTGAATCTTTTGAAAACTGGGGCTCGAACTGCATTTTAGCATTTGGGAATATAGTTACTTTTACTGCGATCGTATCGAGCTCAGGGTACAGCATAGCCAAGGTGTCTACGCTTAGTTTTTCCTGTATGAGTTGGGTTAAAAACTCAAAAAAACAGTTTTGACGTGCTGGTTTATCTTCTAGCTTGTCGCAGTCTACGAAAGACGGATATTCATCGACCTCATTCCAGTTGATCGCTTTTAATTCTTTTTGAAGCAACTCATTTTCAGACGGCACTGGCGTTTCGAAATAGTGACACGAACTAAAAAATAAGAATACTATATAAAAGTAAAAGTGTTTCAAGGGATTAATTTTCAATTGGAATATTATTTTATAAAAATACGATTATTTTTTTTGAGATGCTTTGGAAAGCAAATAATCTTGATAGCTTTCGGCAAACCATTTCTTTTTACTTTCTTCGGCTACTGCTTTCTCTTTGGGGTAGAGCTTAGCTAAGCGATCAGAAAAAGCTGCAATTTTAATCGTGTAATTATAAAATTCCTCTTTACTTAAAAGTATATTTGGATCACTTTTTTTATCTGAAAACTCAAAAAAAAGAGCGTCAAAATCTTTCATGGAGTAATTGACAACTACTTTTTTATTGGCATTATAAATTTGTTCTTTCAAAGCATCATCAGCACTTTGGACCTTTGGCTGTTGTGCAAAAGACAACTTAAAGCTGAACATAATCAATAAAAAGAGTACTATGTTTCGCATCTGAATAACGGATATAAATGGTTACTTTTATTTCTCAAAATTACTAAAAAATAACTAATGGACAGTTTTCTTGTAGTACTTGGATTAATTTGCATGTTAATTGGTGTTTTGGGGAGCGTGTTGCCTTTTTTACCAGGTCCTGTGGCGAGTTGGCTGGGTATTTTGCTTTTATACTGCACAGCTGCTATACCAACGAATTATTGGGTATTAGGAATTACATTAGCTATCACTATTGCGCTTTCTGTTTTAGATTATGTTATTCCTTCCAAAGGAACTAAGCGGTTTGGAGGCTCAAAATACGGGATATGGGGAACGAACATCGGACTTATTGTGGGTTTACTATCGCCTATACCTTTCGGATTTTTAATCGGGCCATTTATTGGAGCTTTGATTGGAGAATTGATTTTTAATCCAACTGATCATCGTAGCGCTATTAAAGCAGCAACGGGTTCATTGCTGGGGTTACTAGCTTCTACTTTTATACAATTTTTAGTTTGTATTTTATTTTTAGGACTTTTTATCACAATAGTTTGGCAAAATAGGACACTATTGTTCTAAAAAATGGATGTAAGAACTAGTTTAAAGAGATGATTATTAAATTATGATTTGCAAAGGCGGCAAACAAAATCCAAAAAATGTTAAATCAAAAAAGCCATCCATTTCCTGAATAAATTCAGAACATATGGAAAGCTTTTCATTGGTCTAACTACTAAACCCGCTACGAGTTACAAATTCGTAGCAAACAACACAACTAACGTTTTATATTGTTAGGGGCAAAAAAGCGATTCATTTCTGAATCGCTTTCCCCAAAATAGCGGTCTGGACGGGACTCGAACCCGCGACCCCCTGCGTGACAGGCAGGTATTCTAACCAACTGAACTACCAGACCCACTCTTTATGATTACTACATATAAGTAGTTTGTATGAACGTAAAATAAAATTTAAAAAAGCCATCCACAATGAAGTGGAAAGCTTTTCATTGGTCTAACTACTAAACCCGGTTAGCTTACAAAGGCTAACCAAACAACACAACTAGCCTTAGATACTTTTAAGGGGCAAAAAAGCGATTCATTTCTGAATCGCTTTCCCCAATATAGCGGTCTGGACGGGACTCGAACCCGCGACCCCCTGCGTGACAGGCAGGTATTCTAACCAACTGAACTACCAGACCTACTGCTTTATTGCGGTGGCAAAGATACAATGAATTTTCGTTTACGCAAGTGTTTGTAACAAAAAAAACAAATTATTTTCAACGGATTTATCCAAAGTTTTGTTTCTCAGCTAAGTATGTCATTAATATTTTCTCAAAATTATCACCTACACTCACGGGAACGTATTTGATTTTGTTTTGACTGCAAGTCATAGCTACTTTCTTGAAGTATAAAGCCGCCTGTTTCTCATATTCTTCTTTAACATTATCTGCATAAACAGACAACTCTTCGCCTGTTTCCAGGTCAATAAATTTGCGTGGAGCATTATCAAAATCAAAGTTAAGCTCGGTTTTAGCATCGATTACATTAAACAGAACTACTTTATGTTTATTGTGTTTTAAATGCTGTAAGGCACTTAACAACTTATCTTCGGCTTCGGTTTGAAACATATCTGTAAACAGGATAATCATGGATCGACGATGAATTTTCTCTGCTATTTGATGTAAATAAGTTACCGTATCAGTGCTTTTTTTATTTTTCGACTGGATTAACAACTGCTCAAGTGCATTTAAAATCATTCTGTGGTGACGGTCACTACCTTTTTCAGGCGCATAATACTCGTAACTATCTGAAAAAACGCTCAAACCTACCGCATCACGTTGTTTTTTAAGTAAATTCATAAGTACCGCCGAGGCTAATACAGAGAAGCCTATTTTACTTTCGAAAAAATTTTGATTGCTTTTTAACTTAGGATAATGCATCGATGAGGAGTTATCGACAATAATATGACAGCGCATATTAGTCTCCTCTTCAAAACGCTTTGCATACAAACGATCCGTCTTAGCAAAAAGTTTCCAATCGATATGTTTAGTGCTTTCGCCAACATTATACAATTTATGCTCAGCGAACTCTGCCGAAAATCCGTGAAACGGACTCTTGTGCATACCCGAAATAAACCCCTCTACTACTTGATTGGCCAACAATTCTAGATGCTGAAAACTAGAAATTTTTTCTACTTGCGATTCGATCTTCATATTCCAAAGTTATTAAAAGATTCTATGAATTGAAAGTCAGTAACGGCCTAATACCACCAGTAACATATTAAATACAGCTTTAGCCAAAAAAAAGGTTTGACTACTGCCAAACCTTTCCATTGAACTTACTTAAAAATTCTATAATAAATTATAATCTTACGATTACAACAAAGCGTCTAAACTATCTGCGTAAGTTTGTTTAGGAGCTACTCCTACTTGCTTACCAACAACTTCACCATTATGAAAAACAAGTACTGTTGGTATGTTTCTCACTCCGTATTTTGCAGCAAATTCTTGGTTTGCATCTACATCAATTTTACCTACAACGACCTTTCCTTCGTACTCAGTGCTTAGTTCGTCAATGATTGGTCCAACCATTCTACAAGGCCCACACCATGCTGCCCAAAAATCTACCATTACTGGTTTATCTGATTTCAAAACTACTTCTTCAAAAGTAGCATCTGTTATTGCTAATGCCATAATATCTTTATTTAATGTTTGTCGTTTTATCACGTTGTAAAACTATCAGACAAAGTTAAAAATTAAAAACAAACCACACACTATCCTAAAATTAGTTTTAGTTATAAATGTATCATAAATAACTATTAAAACAGCCAAAACCTTCAGATTTTCTCTTTTTTGATGCCCTATCTATTTCCGAAAGCTTGCTTAATGCGGTATGCCCACGCAACAAAATTATGGCAACAACCTTGTTTTGCAATGGTGCGTTTTAGCTACCAAATGTACTTTTACCGGAACATACAAGTGCAAAAAAAAGCCCTCTTTACAGAAGGCCATTTCTAGTAAATTATGATCAGTACCACCTTTATAAATTGTATTTCAATCCTAAAGTCAATCCTACACCACTAATACTAATATACGAACTCAAATCGTCACCTGGTTTAGTTTCATCATACCCAGCTGGGTTTGTTGTTTTATTATTAGAAGAGCTATTTAAACTACTACTGTAATTCACATTAATTTCAGCATTTGATAAATACAAAGGATGACCAGCTGGCAATGCAAAACCATTTGCGCCATTAACCGTATACGCTGTTACTTCTTTATTTTTACCATGTACTGTAAAATTGCGGTATTCAACTTCGGCAAAAGCAGCTAGTTTATCTGTCAATTTATAGGTTGTACCCAAGGCTGCCAAGAAACCTACAGTTGGCTGTGGCTTAATTACATCATTACGATATACCGGTCCTGCCGCTGTTACCGCATTGGTTTTTATATCTAACTGTCCGTTAACTGGAACAATCACGCCGACTTTGGTGTACGGCTCAAAACCTTTAGATTCGCCTAAAAACAAAACTAATGCTGGTGCTAAATCAAAGGCTTTAACTTGACCTTTAATATCTAAAACTTTCACGTTATCGCTTATGGTCTGAACCATAGTTTTCTCGTTACTGCTATAGTAATTTACACCCATTTCAACACCTACCCTTGTATTAAATCTGTAGCCAGCTGTCAAGCCAGTTCTAAAGCCTTCTCCAAAAGATCCTGTTATGCTTTCTCTAGACACTAACGCGCCACCTACATAAGCGTCTTTATTTGGCTCTCTACCATTTACACTTGGAAATTCAGTAGCTGTAGCTTGTGTAAAATAAGATCCACCTAGTTTTAGATACCAACCTCTATCTGCATTGTTCGTTTTTGTGTCTTCTTTTGCTTGCCCTAGCATATTCATTGAGCAAACCATGATTCCTATTAGGATTAGGCTCTTTTTCATTATGTTTTATTTTAACTTGTTTTTATACAAAGCTACTTATAAACATACTATTCCTTACAGAAATTAAGACAGCGGATAACGATTTCGCAAATCTTCACTTTTACACCACTACTCTATTGAATTTGGTTGTTTTTTTAACTAAAATTCTACTAGAACCCCCGCTATTTAACGACTTCTAATTCAGCTTAAAATTAATTTGCATTTTCTCAAGCTCATGAAGTAACTCATTTGATATTTTAATTTTTAGTTTTCGGCTAGGCATAGTCACCTTGGTCACCACTTTGATTTCTTCAACCTCGGTAACCTGAGCCACTTTTACTGGAGCTCCATCTGGCAAATCAGAGTCGTCTTGATCTTCATCAAAAACAGCCTCTTCGTTTTCATCAACCTCGGGAACGGTTTCTACTAGTTTTTTCACCTTTTCTAATTCCATGATTTCAAAACTAACCTGATTGTCTCCTTTGTTATCATAAAACAAATGCCCGAGCTTATGGATAAACTCTGCTTCTAAATCCTTAATATTTAGCAACACAATTAATTTCTTTGCAAAGGTTTCCAAGACATCTTGTAAATACTGCACCAAGACAAATTGAATTCTAGGCTCGGTTTTTTTACCTGTATCCTGATTTGTCCATCCTTCCTTCACCAAAATCTTCATGAAGGTAAAATTATTTTGAATTATAAAATGGCGGAATTTTAAATACTCCTCGCCAAAAATGCGAAACTCATAACTCTCATCATAACCTTCAAGTGTAAACATCCCCCAGCCTTTGCCGTTTTT
>Ga0206125_10001931_pt1 | contig 22868 bp, 23 predicted proteins | sample Helgoland_Spring_4_FD_148598 | JGI IMG/M metagenome (GOLD analysis project Ga0206125, IMG submission 148598) | Pelagic subsurface seawater microbial communities from Kabeltonne, Helgoland, North Sea - Helgoland_Spring_Bloom_20160331_1 | ecosystem: Environmental > Aquatic > Marine > Epipelagic ... | reverse complement strand
AAAACCAAGCGCAGACGCTCTCGAAGATACATGAGACCCAAGAGAAAATATACGATCAAAAAGACCAAGAAAATGAAGAGGAAGAGAAAACACTAGCACAATAGGATACACACTTTAATCCTTATCCGGAACATTCGCACATAATGACCGATGCATAAATGTGATTAACAATATCAATACTGCTGTCAATATGCGAAAATTAAAACGGGATTGTACCCATGGAATTTGGTATATTGCTGCCGAGAACAACATCGTGATTACGATATCTATTATCACCATACTGCCTATGCGATAAGAACGTATTCCTCTTCCATGAATACCGATCATATCTTGATATACATTACATAAATCAACTCCCATCTTTGACATATAGAGAGACAATTATCTCTCTATGTATCATATATTATAACTATGTTACGACCCGCGACGAGTGATAATACATATATGGATATTAACGCAAGAAAGCGCCAAGAACAACTAGACATATTCTACAATACTGGTCGCAGAATTCATAAGGTTACCGCAGACACCATGCACCTGAAGGAGTTTCGTTCCAGTCCTAAAGAGATAGAATATCCAGACTGGAACCATTCGACAAAATACGGCAGCGACTGCGACCGAGGCGGTCAACGCTGGAAAATTGATAGCACTCATATAGTTACATCAAATAGACACATCATGTCTCGCAACGCATCCGACATAGAACCGGGATACAAAGGGATCATGGATTTAGATTTAACAGACATCCCACATAAGTTTAGAAAACAAGCAATTGATCAACACCATAATGACATCGAGGAATACAAACGCGAACAAGCAGACCGCCCCGAGCGGTCGAGATATGAATATACCGTAGAACGGTCAGAACGTATTCATCATCAGGACGCTATTGCGGCGGACAAAAGGAGACGTGACGTAGCCGAAGCGCAACGCTTGCGCGACGAACGTTTTACAATAGGCCGACGTAAGTTTATTACACAACAAACAAGTCTTATGGATGATGATATATCCTTATCAGATAACCACAACAAATAAACGGTTCATCTTCATCTAAAAAGGGACTTATTTTTTATCTTTTTTTCCATTGTTCCATTGTAAAAACAATATTAATAACCCTAATACCACATATATTATTGGTAAAAGTTCTAATATTGGAGTGTTGAGGTTTTCTTTATTATTCAGTTGATTATTTAATTGATTATTTACAGTATGATATTGTACTGTACTTAATATGAGCATTATTAGTCCAAATATAACTATCCACCATTTCTTAAATACTCCAGCCAAAGCAGCTATCCCAAAACCGGTTCGCATATAAGCTAAATAAGTTCTTTCATTTGCCATTTTTGTTCTTTTTATTGCTAATTCATATGAATTTTGTTCTTTTTCCATTACGATTATATATATATTACACTTTATTTTTTCTCTCTAGAGTTCAATTACCAATGTCTGAATCGGATCTTGCACAACAGTACGCTACCGAACTCAAAACGACTACGTTGGCCGATGTTCGTCGTGAATGGGACAAAATTAAGGCAATGAATTTAGAAGAACTAGAGGCGCTGACTGGACGGAGCAAACTCGGGTGCAATATTGTGGATCACTACTTTTTTGCCGAGCGCCTTATCACAGTAGGTAAGAAACTAATTAATTTTTTGGAGTTTGTTGAGAATATTGAGTACTACAAGACCAAAAAATATATACAGACATTGCTAACGTTTTGCGAGAAAAACAATCGATATTCTGGCAGCATGTTGAAGCGGTACTACTACATATACGGATTGTGTTTTGGGAGGATTAACGCTTTCAAAATAACCAACGCGCTTGCGATATACAAACGATATAACCCGTGTCGGGTTCTTGACCCGTTTGCGGGGTTCGGAGGACGGATGGTTGCATCAATGATGGCAAACATTGAATACCGAGGATACGATCTGAACGCCTATATGGAGGCGTCATACGCTCAACTATTAGACGATTTTTCATCTGATGGGGGAACTATATCTGTATCTTTTTGCGACTCTAGCACTATCGACTACGATGAACTTGCAAAAACGTATCCATATGACATGGTATTTACAAGTCCTCCGTATAAAAATATTGAGATATACCGCTACAGCAAAAAGCAAACTCCTATGTGGTGGGATGCATTTTATCGTCGCGTGTTTTCGGGAACGTACTCTGGATTAGCACCAGGTGGGTACTTTGTGATCAATATCAATGAGGAGGTATATCAAGAGTCGTTAGTATCTTTATTTGGAGAGTGTAGAGAGAAAATACTTCTGACAAAAACAAGAAAAAACAACTACAATGAATACATTTACATATGGGTCAAGCCTGACCTAAAAAGTTAGGTTAGAAATCCGCATCGAATTCAAACACGTCTTCATCACGTGTTTTCTCGGCAAGAGCATAATCTGAGACGCGACTCTCAAAAAAGTTGGTCTTCGATTCCAATGAAATCATTTCCATGAAGGCAAAAGGGTTGTTTGCATTAAAAATCTTTGCGCATCCCAACTGTACACAGAGCCTATCAGCCACGAACTTAATATAAGTACTCATCATATCAGCGTTCATGCCGATGAGACGGCATGGTAGAGCATCACAGATAAATTCAATCTCAATATTCACTGCATCGCGTACGATGGTATGAATAGTTTCATCGCTCAACGGTCGGCCGAGACGTTCATATAAAAGCACTGCAAACTCGGTGTGCAAGGCTTCGTCGCGCGAGATGAGTTCGTTTGAGAAAGTCAGTCCAGGCATAAGTCCACGCTTTTTCAGCCAAAATACGCTGCAAAATGCTCCCGAAAAAAATATTCCTTCGACGCATGCGAAAGCGACAAGGCGGGCGGCGAAGTCCGAACAACCAGCGTCCGTATCACTCGAAATCCATCGTTGCGCCCATCTAGCCTTCTTGGAAATGCAGTCAAACTCGTCCATTGCCCGGAAAAGTTTTGTTTTCTCAAGAGGATCCTTAATATAACTATCGATGAGCAGGCTATATGTCTCGCTATGGATGTTTTCCATTGACATTTGGAACGAATAAAACGCGCGAGCTTCTGCCAGTTGCACGTCACACATGAAGCGAGCAGCCAAGTTCTCAAGAACCAATCCGTCGCTCGCGGCGAAGAAAGCGAGAACCATACTAATGAAGTGTCTCTCATCGCTCTCGAGCGCTTCCCAATCAGCCGCGTCGTGGCTGAGGTCGATTTCCTCGGCTCTCCAGAAGCATTCGACCTGTTTCTTGTACATTTTCCAAATGGCATCATCTTTGATGGGAAAAAGCACGTATCGATCGGAGGTAGGCGTGAGGATCGCGGGAAGAACGGATTCCGAGGTTGCCATTCTGTCTATAGTTGGCCGAGAAATATATTTATACATTCGTCGGCGGTCGAAATATAGGATCACGTTTAGCCAAATGTAATAGTGTCTCTCTATACTATATACACAAGCATATGAGCAAGGGTGATATCCAACCAAAGATACCTTTTGTCGGCAATGCGGAAGAAAAAGATGAAAATGAGAAAAGAATAAAGTTTCTTCCAGCAGAGAACATGCGAACGATGGAACGCGGCGTTGCGGAACGAGACGGACAAATAGATGATCTACAGACACGTATCCATGCAAAGAGGTTTATGCTCCTTCAACGACGAAAAGCCCTAGAGGTTGCAGGGAAACAAAATCGCTTCCTTGCAGAAGTGAAGAAGGACTACGATCGGTATTACAATGCATTGGTTAAGCAAAAAAACGATCAAGTGGTCGCCATCGAGTACCTAACTAAGTACATCGACAATATCATTGAAGAGGAGGGATTAAGCGCCGAGAAGATCAGCGAGGCCAAGCGAGAACACAAGGAAATGCTGTCCGAGATCCGTTCTGTCAAGGAGAGTTTAGACGAAATCGTAGCTGCAGGAGGAATAGAATAGTAATGTTTATGATATCTATATAATATTTGCGTATTATATAGATATCATTTGTTTTTTGTAGAATATGGAAGACGTAGACAAATCCATAGCAGACCAGAATGTGATTATACAGTCGATGCTTACAAGCTTAGCACCCATGCGAGAACGTATTACTAAGTTGAATGCCCTCAACACTAGTACCAAGGCGGAGTTTTCCGATTCCTTTAAAGAAATTAACGGCAAAATGGCGACGATTAAGGAGTTGGTCGATAAGGCGAAAATTATTGAGAAAAACTGCAAGAAAACCCAAGACACTGTTAATAACCTCGTACAAGAAAAGAATGCCATATTGGAAGCATTGAAGAAAAAAGAAGAGGAGATCGGAAGTTTGACTGAAAGGTTGAAAAAGAACGAAGCCACCCATCTGGAAGACCACGACAAACTCAGCAAGCAACAGGTCGGACTCGCAGCGGCAAATCAAGCAAGTTTAGCCGCGAAAGATAGAGCGGACGCCAGTTTGGCTGCTCTCCAACAACAAAGCACTGCTGCGACACAACAACAGCAAATAGAGCTACAAGCGGCGCTGCAAGGGAAGACTGCAGCAGAAGAGGCGCAGAGGAGGGCAGAGCAAGAAGTTAAAAACACGAAGGACGCGCTCGGAACTAGTAAGCAACATGCAGCCGCCATGCAAAATCATATGAACAAACTTGGAGATTTAAAAAAGCACCAAGTCGACCTCACAGGAGCGTTAAACGCCCTGAAGGCGGAAATCGATGCAGCCAATGAAGATCTGGGTCAGCTTGATGCATCACATGTTCAGCATTTAGATGGTATTAAGAAACAGCTGGTCATGTTTGATAAAAACTTACAAGACATTATTGACTCAGAACCCCCTGTGGATGGTTCAGGTTCATCTGCTCCTCAACCACCCCCTGCGGCTGGCTCGGGTAATCCAATGGAAATGCAGAATCGAATCTTGAGCAGAACCGACGGCGACCGTGACAGTAATGTTCTCCCATCACAGCAAATACCCCTATTAAATGAGGGGGCAGAAAGCGTTAGAGATCCTACATTCGACGAACTCGAGGCGATGCGAGTACAACAACCCGATAAGTTCCGAAGTCTTCCATCAAATGTGAAACAGAAACATCAGACGGATACAATGAATCGCCAGTTTCAAGAAAACAAAGATAGACTATCAAACTTCAGCGGCGGTAAGGGTAAGGGTAGGCAGCGCGGCGGATACATCGCAGTCAAAAAGACGCGTTCGAAATCATCTTCTTCTTCCGGAAGACGTGGAACCAGACGTAGAAGCAGTTCCCGTTCCAGTTCAACACGTCGCAAACGTCACCGTGGTAGTAGCAGTAGCACCCGCAGCAGTCGCAGGTAATTGAATAAAAATACAATAAATAGCTTGCTTATTATTTAGCAAGCATTTAACCCAGCCATCATGCCACGTAGTCCAGGCATTTCTTGACATTCGAGTGGCCACTTTCCAGAGCGTTCGCGCTGGTGGATTGCTTGTGCATCGCACCGTTTTCGCAGTATCTCCTTGCGACGTGCGCATACGTTTTTCCATGTTCGCTGTAGCAGTCGGATCCATACAGTCTTTAGAATGACCACCATCTCGTCACCTGGCAAGATCATGGTCTCCCCAATCTGTGGTCGTGCAAGAGAACTCATTGCTGCATATATGTTTCTTGCGCCCACATCCTGTGGCCATATGTCAATGTTTGATTCGCACATAGCGCGCATTTTGGTACGTAGCATTCGCGACATTTGTCGAACCATCTTACTTTCTTTAGGCATTGCATTTTTTGATTTATGAATACATAAGAAGTGTTGTCTGATTTCGGGAGTGCTTTCTGCTTGGTCGAATCCATATGTCGGATGGTGAAGCGACGCAACGACCAGACTGAATCGAGGGGTATTATTGTATGTCATGTCCTTTAACGGATGTGGGGATTGTTGAGAATAGTCTAGTCAATGATATTCATTCAATTTTGTAATCTTCCTATGTAGCCTTTTTCGATATATATTTTTGTTGGTAGTATACATAGTATCGATAATGGTAATGCACATTAAGACTCCCAAGATTGTCCGTACTCTTATGGAAAGTAAGATGGCGCTCTATGTCCTTGTCGCTCTCTCTGTGATGAATGTTTTAGGATACATGATGAATAACTGTGCGCGTGCCGTAGTGTTTTTCTTCCTCGTTGGCGCCGTTGCGTACGGTTTTACGCATAACATGGTTGTCATTTTGTCGTCCGCCTTGGTCTTTACTACGATTCTTGTGACTTGTGGTGGTGGCAGTCCTCTTGCTCACAATTCTCATCATTATGTTGAGGGAATGAAAGTAAAAGATGAAAGTAAGGATTCTGAACATCCCGATGATACGAATGATGATGGGGGGAATTCTGACGATTCTTCTAATGATTCCACCACTGGAATGGCCACTGGCGACGATGCTGATGCAAAGAAAGAACCCGCTGGTGCAACTGCTGCTCCTGCCGCAGCGCCTGCTGATAAAAAGTGTGCCGAAGGACAAAAGATGAACAAGGAGGGTACCTGCGTTGACGCAATGACCACGGTTTACAAGAAGAACAACCGTATTGATGCCGCAGCCACTGTCGAAGATGCATACGATGATCTTAACAAGATCTTGGGTAGCGATGGTATGAAGAACTTAACTAAGGACACACAGAGTCTTGTTTCTCAGCAGAAGGATTTGACCGAAGCCATGAAGGGTATGGGGCCTCTGGTGGAGCAGGCTTCGTCCATGATGAAGCAGATGGGAGGTACCGCTGGAATTGGATCCATGTTGAAGAAGTTCGGTGGCGATGCTGCCCCTGTAGGCAAGACCAACTAAGTTTAGAAGTAACAGCGTAGAGAGAAAGACCTTTGATGAATATTATATGCACATAGTATATACTATTTACCAATTAGAATGCCGAAGAAATGTCTACCAGGAGTTATTTGTATTGAAAATGCTACGCTACTTTTCATTGTAATTTTGTGCGCCATCGCGGGGTATTTCATGTATTCGTCCAACGCGCGGTCATCGAGTTCTCTCTATAATCGTTCCCAACATCAGATTCAAGTTCAACCGCAGGTGCATATACAACCTCCATCTCAGTACGATATGATGATGAGACCAGTTGATGGTCGCGACGTGTTACTTGACCCACATACGCCGCCTATGAACCTTGGATATACTCAAAGTTCAACGCCTCCCATGCATCCTGCTGTTCCACCTGGTAGGATGGCTGTAAATGTGGCGACCAATGGGGGTCACAGACAGTCTAATTACACCCAAGTGGGTATTCTTACTCCCCCAGGTGGTGGCGGCGGTGGTAATATTTTAGCGCTTATGGGTCGCCAGTTACACACTTCCAGACAAAAATGGCAATATTATACTATCAGTGATAGCAATAACAGTGTCAAACTTCCTGTCAGTAAAGCAGGACGTTCATGTACTGGCGATCAAGGATGTGACGAGATTAGCGGAGGTGATACTGTCTATGTGGAAGGTTATAATCAAGCGTTTAATGTTACGATGTATGATAATGATTCTATGTCCTACATCCCATATTTATAATTATCTTACTTATAATGTATAAGTATCATATCATGAATAACATAATTTTAGACGACCCACAGACTTCTGATAGTGCATTTTTACAGTTTATCAATAACCCAAGCACCACAAAGAAATACGTTACTAAGGGTGCTGGTGGTTTTGGTTGGGAGATTGAAAACAACGAGACAACTCCATACACAAGCATCTCTCCACAAGGTACTTTGGTAAAATACACCAAGGTCTTCTTGAAGATTGTTCCAGTTAGCAAATCTGGTAGTTTTAGTGGCATATTAACAACGCCATCGGAGGATTTTATATCTGAACGAGATATCCAAACAACTCTATTCAAGAGGTCAAATTACCAACTAGATCCGATTTGCCCCCCAGTAGTATTCTCAAGTATATTGACCAATGAACAAGGTCAACAGTTGTTAACCAAAATCAATCCACGTAATGTAAACTCCCCAACCAGTATGGATTTCAAAAACAAACCTGAAGTGCAGATGGGTATTATCGCCATGGGTTATACAACAAAGTACCGTACATTGACAGAGACTTCTCGGAATGCGCCTATTATGATACAAAATAGGTATAAATATATGGCAGCGTATCGTCTTATCCAACTTTATGACATGGGATACATGCATGGAGATTTTTCTATAGCAAACATTGTTATTGATACAGATCATATCTATCCAAGTATCGTTTCGAATGAAGGATCGAAACCTTCAGTTGGACATGTATTGCTAATAGATTTTGGAGCAACGTTTAAGCATAATAATCCACCTGACAATGAAGTCAGTAGAGTCGAAAAGTTACATCGTATGCTTAACACTAATGTGTCTTACTTAGGCAATATACAACCTATAAATCACGCAAATTACAAATGGCTGAACAGGTTGATTGAGACGACTGGCGATCTTGAGAATATTCTGATAAATATCGAAGCCAATGTAGAGAGATATAACAAGGAAATGTACGAGAATATAAGACGTACTTCTCCAGAAATCATAGCTCATATAGAAAAGTATAATAATTCGCCATCAACAATATCAACCGTTCGAGGTGGGATGCGAAGAAAGAACCGGAGGCGCGTTAAGAGAACCAACCGCGCATCCATATCTCGTAAAAAGAAAAGGAGAAAGACGCGGAGAAAGACGCGACGTGTATTGAAGCGTCGATAGAGTTATTCATATGTTCCAATTTGTAAGAATATATGAAATCTAAATTAGGATTAGGGTTGTATGCTGTCTGCATTGGGTGTGGTAGGTGATACAGATTCGTCGGTGATTATATTGGCTGCATCAGAGACACTGTTTGTTGTCTTAGCCAGCGTATCAAATGAATTGGACGAGTTATCATTTTTAGGATTATCGTCATCATTAGAGTCGTCGTTAGCTTCGTCCGCAGGGTCGTTATCATCATCCTTCTTAGCATCATCCTCATCATCATCATCATCATCAGCAGCATCAGCATCAGCATCAGCATCATCCTTCTTAGCATCAGCATCCTTCTTAGCAAGAGTCTTCTTAGCAGTATCCATTAGTTCTTTATTTCTATCATTTGTCTGCTCAAATGGATTTTGGGTTGAGTCTGAGTCGGAGTCTGAGTCGTTGAACTTATCAACTATCCTCTTTGCGAGGGAATCGAGTAGTGTATTGGTAGCATCTGTAACCTCTGCGTCGGAGTCGGATCCCGAGTCGGATCCCGAGTCAGATCCCGAGTCAGATTCCGAGTCGGAACCAGAGTCGGAGTCTTCTCCAGCATTTTTCAAAGCATCTTTCAATGCCTTTTTTGCAGCTGATAGTTCCTTCTTCTTTTCGAGAATAATTTTTTTGTTCTCATCTGACTTCAAACTTTTGTCCACCTCAGGGGAAGTGTCTTCAGCAGTGACTGTTGGGGTATCAGCATCAGTTTTTGAGGGGACACTTTTAGAATCGGAACTCGTGGAATCGATTTCTTCTTTTTCTACAGGGTTCAACTCAGTTTCATCTGTTGATGTTTTGATATCTTGAGTAGTGATGATATCATTAGTGGGAACAGTGTCGGTTACCGGGTCAGTCGTGGTGTCAGGGGTATCATCGATAGGTTGTTCCTCTTTACCTCGAGCTTTGTCCAAGCTACTCTTCATACGTGTTACAACTCCTCTGTCTTTTGTCAATGCGTCTTTGATGCCCATATTTCTCACGTTAAGAAGGCCTCCTCGCATGTTCTTACCATGTCGTCGTTTCCGTTTCATGCTGATCTTATGCAATAACTGGTCATTGACATTGTTTCTAAAGGTCTTTGCATGTCGTCTCTTCTTCGAGTTTGCCTTGGTTTTGCGATTTTTGCGCGTATGTGATTTTTGCTTAAGCAACTTCGATACTTTTCCACGGGTCAACTTCATTGATACGTTCTTGATATAATATGTACATACTTTTATTGTGTAGACTAAATGTAACGATGAAGGATACGTTTAGCGCAGTGAAAACGGGACGTTCAGGAGAGTGTTCTAAAGAGTGTGAGATTACTATTAATACACATGCATATGACGTCTCACTACGGTGGCGCAAGAACCAATATGGTGGAATTATTCAAATGAACTACAACCCAAGTCGTCCAAATGAGGTGACCTTCGCGGGTAATGCATACAAGGGTGTAGGAACGGCTACAATTGACTTTTTGAATCATGCTGGTTTCACAGTCGATAACATAGAACCCGATGCAGTAGTTCATATGGAGTTTATAAGAGATGGTTCAAACAATGCCGAGATAATACATATTCTAGTTCCGTTTGTCGCGGTGAGTGAGAAGGGAAGTTTTCCTATTACCGATGGTTCGGAACTGATTCATTCAATTACAAAGCAACTAAAAATCTACCAACCATATGTTGGCGACCCCAGTACGCAACTGAATGATATAGACGTGCGCGATTTTATTCCTGTCGATGCCGAGTACTACTATGCCGTTTCTCATAACGGAGATAAGTATATCATTTTGCGTACAGTACAAGGTATAAAATCAGAAGACAGGAACATATTATTTAATGATCTGTTCAAGATTGGATCATCTCCCAAATGGCCGACCTCCGGAGGTACAAAACTAGATATTGCAAAATATTACACCGGTTCTAGTAAAATAAAAGTGTCTAATGTATACAAAGGCGGAACACACGAAGGATTTACAGGAATGACAGGAATCACTAGTATGTTGACTCCCATAAACACCTCTACTATCTACGAAGGATTTTCATCACCTAAAGATACTGACGAAATTTACATCGACTGTCGCCCTGTTGGCGTCGATGAGGAAACCAAACCAGTTACAGTAAAGCACGAGAGAGGAAGTATGCTTAGTTCAGCTGACAAAAATAGACTGGTTACTATTCTGTTAATGTTAGTTGGTACCATAATTTTTTCTGCTCTTATCTACGGAATATTCAAAGTTCTCAACTCACAGAATTCGTCTTAATATTCCATGTCCGTGTAAATAAATACTGATGATAAATTCATATCAGTATTTATTACATATAATATTGGTTAGTTATAAATTATTATACCTCTCCCACGTTAGACGAGTTGATGCTCGTATCCAATACGGGAGCGTATGTTTCAGTAGATGGCTCACCTACCGATTTCAATGGAGCCATCTTCGAGATAACCTCCTCTTCTAGGGTTCCGCCAATATCGCCTGAAACGACTGCGTCTGTGTTGTTGTATTGAAGCATATCGTCAGCTCCTGTGCTGGGTACTCCAGTGGTCTTTGAGTTATCATCTTCGAATCGAACATTTTTGACGTGTGAATCATCTACAGATATTTTCCAGAAAGCCAAAATGGCTAAAACTCCTGTTATAGGATGAATAGATGCAAAAATGGCAATAAGAATTAGAGCCATTGCCACCTTGCCCATATTTGATTGTGCTGCATCGATAACATCGCGAGAAAGTGAGCTTTCAAATAGTATTACGAGAACAAATAAGGTGCTTACTAAAATACTTAGACCATGCTTCTTTGTGTCAACCATTTGTAAGTCCATCTGTATATTCTAGATCAAGATTATATTTACTTCTGTTCGACATGTGTAGCATTTATGTAGATTGATAAATCTATGTATTGAATATTATATTATAACGAAACAGTGTAAAGGCTGTCGTCTATATATTGTAATCAAATATATACTATATTCAGGTTATAGGTTATTATGAAATCCACCAAAGTTGTACAAAAAGAAAATAGGATGAAGGTTCCAAAAATAGTAACATCGTCGCAACAGGCAAATGCTTGTCTGGGAACCAAAGGATATTCTATTCAAAAATCTGATATATCAGATACCGAACTTGCTGATTTAAAAAAGACTTTAATTGCTAAACCACAGACTCAAGGTGGTTTTGGTCCAAATGTTCCTACACGTACTTTTCCAGTTTACCGCGAATCGGGACAACGTATCTACATGCCTCGTCATTTTGGCGAGAATAAATATGGAGTTGCATCCAAAATGCGAGTATCCCAAGGCGATGAAATGTCTGCCCCCTTTGCAGGTGAGTTGCGCACAAATCAAGTTCCTGTAGTGAATGCTTATCTTGAGCATGTTACAAAAGATCCAGTTCAAGGAGGTGGTGGTCTGCTTGAACTTCCATGCGCGTATGGGAAAACAACCTTGGCACTATATATCTGTGCGCAGTTACGCGTGAAAACCCTGGTAATTGTCCATAAAGAATTTCTCCTAAACCAGTGGATTGAGCGTATTCGTCAGTTTCTACCTACGGCTCGCGTGGGTAAAATACAGGGATCTACCGTGGATATCGAGAACAAGGACATTGTGATCGGGATGCTACAGTCTCTATCTATGAAGGAGTATCCCGAAGGTACTTTTTCATCGTTTGGGCTGATGGTGATCGATGAGGTGCATCACATATCAAGTGAGGTATTTTCATGTGCCTTATTCAAAGTCGTGACTAAATATACAATGGGATTGTCAGCCACAATGAACCGTAAAGATGGAACTACTAAAGTGTTTAAAATGTTTCTTGGCGACGTTGTGTATAAAGGCGAACGCGACGAAGAACATGATGTGATAGTGCGAGCAATTCAGTACAAGAATCCGGATACAGATTTCAGTCGTATAGAAACCGATTATATGGGTAAAGTCAAGTACAGCACAATGATTGTAAAGTTATGCGATTTTGCACCGCGTTCTGAGTTTATATTACGTGTCTTGAGCGATATGGTTGCAGAGAACTCTGAACAACAGATTATGATTTTAGCACATAATAAATCAGTATTGAAATATTTACACGATGCTATTCGTGATCGTGAGATTGCAAGCGTTGGGTACTATGTTGGAGGCATGAAAGAGGCCGCACTAAAAGAGAGTGAAGGAAAGAAGGTTATCATCGCCACGTACAGTATGGCATCAGAGGCACTTGATATCAAGACATTGACCACTTTGATCATGGCGACTCCCAAGACCGATATTGAACAGGCAGTAGGTCGTATTCTTCGTCAGAAGCACACATCGCCAGTAGTAGTAGATATTATTGATAGTCATGAGGTGTTTGTTCGTCAATGGTACAAGCGTTGTGCATTCTACAAGAAGAATGGATATACGATTGCTCAGACTTCGTTCGATGCATATACACCTGATGTGTCACAGTGGACAAATAAACGAACTCCGGTAAAGTCGAAGTCGAAGGCGTGTGCGAGTACGGGTGCGCCGCGTAGCGCAGGTGCAAAAGCGAACACTCATGAATCGGTGATTGCCCTATTAAATCGAAATGGCCTAGGCGGTGTAAATACGTCTGTGGATTTGGATATGGAGCTGGAGCCTGGAAAAATCGGTTCCGAAGATACGATATTCTCACAGTGTTTTATTTCTCTGAAGAAATGAGTTTATTTGTAGCGTAATGTAATGGTTATCGCGACCACAACTGGTCGCGATAACATAATGATGATGATAATATAGTGGGATACTGTTTAGATAAAAGAACCATTGGCTTTCATATCGGACATGTCGTAAAAAGAATGTCCCGCGCTTGGAGAAATTGGCGCATGTGTTGCCATATTGAGATCAGCGGGACTGAGTTCTTGACCACCTAATTGATAAGAAATAGTGCTACCTCCTCTCTGAGAGTGTGTGCGTCTTCTTTTTTTTCCCTTCTGTCCCTTTTTCCCTTTCGTTTTTTTACCAGCCTTTGACTTTTTGCCAGCCCTTGTCTTTTTACCCGCTCTTCTCTTTTTACGCGTGGATAATAAACTAGTAGTCATTCTCTTCAACGTGTTGATGCCCTTAGACAGCCTTGCTAGATCAGCCTTAGACATGATGTCGTATATATCATATACGATTATTATTTTTTATTGTAGTGTTGTTCATTTTTTCTCAGTGTCGCGTCCCACGTCATGAACATCACTCGCATTTACAGTTTGGCGCCCGCGTTCTGCAATCTTATATGGCTCCCATTTATTGATTCTGTGCAGGTATCGACAAAGCAGTCGGTATGTCTTGTCAATATGTACATATTTGTCCTCTGCAACGTTTTCGAAATCATCCTCGTTATCACTTTCCTCTAAAAGGTCTAGGTTTCTGTTTTCTTTGATGTTCCTAAATAATTTGTTCATAAACTTGCTTGTTTCATAACTTTGGACTGCAGCAAGTCCGTGATAACCATCATTTGTGCTAATATGATATATATCGTTTTGAATATCAGGTGTCACCGAGAATACTGCATCTGGAACACGAATCCTTCCGTTGCGTATGGCTCGATAGTCAATGTATTTGACTTGTGACACTTTTTCTTTTGCGATAGTCTGATCAGCGGGAGATATCATTATATTGGATATGGATACATTCACTACTGAGTTATCTCTACGATTAGTATAGAGATACTGTGCATACGCTACAGGGTATGGTGTAGAACGAATATGAGTGATCAGCTCGTCATGAGGTGTATCTCCTGATATCATCATTGGAAGTCCGATAACAACCTGATCTGGGAAATAACTAATCTGTTGTATTTCATTGCGAAATATGGAGTCAATCAATCGCAACTTATCTAGGTAATTTGTTTTGGTGCATGAGTCTCCTTTGTATGAGAATACATTATGTATTGCGACTGTTTTTAATGCCGCTATACGTGATAATGTTCCCATTAAAACGGTTCCACTGCCATAAGCTAAACTGCTATGGAAACAAGTTTTTATAGGGTATCGTTTTCCCATGTGATTTGAATCACTTAGTTCTATGAGAACACATCTATTCATGGATTCGGTGTTTTCTGCTCCAATTGTTAGTGCGGAGGAAGTGCTAGTGAACCACAAAAGACATCTCTGTCCCTCTGGAATTGCAGCAACGATATCTGCTTGATAAACATGTTGATGTCCCTGGGTCTCTTTGAGGAAATGAACATGTGGAAGGCCTGTCAATATGGGATGGTCTTCGCGTTTGCATAAAAGATTTTCTGAGCGCACGCGTGTGTTTTTCTGATTGTGATGTGTCTGTTGTTGTTGTCGCATTTGTTGTCTCTGTCTCTGAAACTGTTGAGTTTTCTGTGGTCGGTCTCCCCGGTTATGCTGTCGTGATGTATCTGGACGGTTCATGATTATGCTCGGTAGTTATATATAGTTTCCAACACATATCTAAATCAATTTCAACCTAACAAATATGTATGTATGTTAGATTTACGTGATATTATTCATATATACCTTTAATTCTTCCTGCATGGATTCAGTATCTAGTGCCTCATTAACCTCAGATATAGAGCTTTTGTATGTGTGAGGTATAAGATTTGATGGTTCGATCGGAGAATCAGAAGAGGGTATCATGTTTGATATCTCTCCATTTTGAATAACTCGCGCCATCTCCTCATACATTCTCTTTGATTCTCGAAGCGCACTATTTGTCGTATATTCGCTACTATTAGAAAGAGCCGTTTCAGATTTCGTCATATAATATCCCCATATAAGGTGTGCAACATAAATCAACAATAATGAGACAATCGCTATCTTTATCACAGTAAAAAAACCCATTAAGTAGTTATATTTTAGCGTATTATAGATAGTAAAATATTAACTTCTTGCTCGAATAACTTATTGTCTACAGTCTTTTCTTGTGTAAAAAAATATATGTCTGTTGGTGTAAACTGATAGTATTTGTCCTCAATATGTTGAGTAGTTACTGATCCAATAATATTAGTGGTCTTACTATATGTTCCTTCAATAATCAGATGCATTCCAGATCGCTTTCCCACGCAAAAATGCAACATATCCTTCCGAATGCGAATATGATCGTATGGAACTTGTGAATCCACTTCTTTTTCTATAAAATGACTATCGTCCACTGTAAATCCTCCCTCAAGTACCTTTTCCGGGACATCTACTGGAAATAACCTAAATATGCGACTACCTCGCATTGTATAAATTCCCTCATCCGAGTAAATCATGTCCTTGGTCGTTTTTTTCACGTAATAGGAATCGAGATCTACCCATTTGTGTACAATTTTGGACGGGTGAAAATCTGTGATATATATCTTTGGCATTACAATATTACTTGTAAAAGCATCTAAACCGTTTGGTGTATAAGAGAGTATACTATGACGTCAAACATTGGTGTATTGATTATTGAACGGGCTGGAACATTGAAGACATTGTGTGTAAAAACCTATAACGAATCTGAATTATACAAAAGGTGCGGATTCAAGGCTGATAATAATTTTCAAAAACAGTGCGATTGGCGTATTATTAAAGGCGATAAAACATATACTGTTTCTGCGTACGGAAAAGGCGTTGGGCGCATAGGATTTGAAAACAACTATAAGTTTCATTCACCTCTGAACAACACCCCCCTTTTTGGGAATTGTGTATTGGTTTTACATGTAGAAGAAACTGGACATCCAGAGACAAATATAGTTATGTCATTAGACCTTGATTTTTGGACGAATATAACCACTACAATAACAAATAGAATATCTGATGTTAATATTAGATCTTATATCAATGGTAATGTTCCCGATCCCGAAGAAGAATATGTTGCACCCTTAGAGAATAGCTTACCTTCTGATGAACCAGAAGATATAGCGAACAATATATCTACAATTGCGTCAGAATCAGATGTTGATAGTGATACGTCTGAACTCGTCGAAGAAGATTATCTTTCTGAATGACTGAACGACATGTAATGACAGAATTGAATGCATATAAACACAATGTAATCATATATACCAACTATCAATATGAAGATTGACAATCCCACACAGTTTCGAGCCAATATGCGCAACCGAATTAATAACTATATTGATAACAACTCGAAGAGTTCAAACTTAGAAATCGGTGTATACAATCATGCTCTTAAGGAAGCGTGTGGTCGCAAAGTGATTCGTAAATGGGACAACGAACATTTTGTACAGCTGTATATTGACAGATTGCGCACCGTATATTCAAACCTACAAAATCCTACAATTCTTAACCAGATACAGGATAATATTATCACTGCGCAATCATTTGCATCAATGAGTCACCATGAGATGCTTCCAGCTAAGTGGGACGCGCTTATTCAGAAGAAGATTGTCCGCGACAAGACAAAGTATGATACTCAAATCGAAGCGGCAACCGATACATTTACTTGTAGAAAATGCAAATCGAAGAAATGTACTTACTATCAAATGCAGACGCGTTCGGCGGATGAGCCGATGACGACTTTTGTGAGTTGCATTGATTGTGGATCGCGATGGAAGTGTTAAAATATATACTACATTATCATATTATCATATTATTATATTATTATATAGTATAACTTGGGACATGGTTCGATCCACCAGATCAATAAACTACCTGGACACAGCGGCGTCTCGCAGAACTACTCGCGTTGATCAGGTAATTGACAAAGTTGATAATCTATTAAAAACAAATATGGTTAACTCTCATAATGCCTTTTCTATTGACAATGTCAATACACTCAATAATGCATATTTAAGATGTATCAATAAGTTGAACTTTACAGTAAATCTTATAAATGAAAAGAAAAATGAAGTTATTCAAGCAAAAGAATATGCATCAGTATTAAGACCTATTTTTGAAAATAAATACACTGATAACGCTATAAGCATTGATGGGTATGTCGGTATAGCAACCATCGAACCAGTAAGCTCGGCTTTAAATAAACTGTACAAGACATATTTTCATGAACCTGAAGTGAGCAGAGACAACAAAACTCAGTGGGATGATAAACTATTAAATGATCAACGTTATAAAGTTGGTGCTGATATATACGATGAAACTAAAACATTAAGGAAACGCCACTCTACCCAATCCAAGTTTTATCTAATTAATTGGTATAAATGGAAACACAGTGTTAAGGTTTCTTTTAGCATTTGTATTCCAGATATTTTAAATCCTACAGGTCCATGGATACGCATTTTATCCGGTGTTAATATTACTCCATATTTTCCTCGCATTACCTCTATCGAGTTGGTTCCACAATCGTATCAATTATATCTAGGGAAATTACGAGACGTTTTTAATAATTACGTAAATGTTGATTACGACGCTTCGTTAGGTACCATTTATCAGTTTGGTTCAAACAATGGTTTTAATCAACTCAAAGTAGTTTCTTCTCAAGACTATCCGATGTGGGATGGTGGGTTCATTGTCAATGCGTACATTCCTGGGTCCAATATTAATATGCCTAATATTGTGTATCAAATTAATGATCAACTTAATCGTCAATATACAGGTATGTCAGCTGGCGAAATTGTAATTGTCTCATATGATATTGGTCATGTTTATTATAGCGGAGTTGTTAAAATGCTACAAGTTGACGGTTATGATGGTCTATGCTATCAAATTCAACCTATGAACATTAATGAGTCATTCCCTACTTCTATTACAATGGTAGGAGATGTCGATATTCAAGGTAACTTGAATGTTTTGAATTATAATGATGAAAAGGTTATTAGTAGTGACAATACCAGAAAAGTAGTGTCATTTCATGACAAGGTTGGTATCAACCAACAACCGTATGAAGTGAATGGTTTATTAGATATTGACAACTTGACACAACAGGGTGTGCTGGATTTGTTTGATACCTTTGTCCCTTATGTTGTTAATAGTAGTGATGTTATTAAAACAATTAGTGCAGCAAACGCATCTTTACCATCAGGAAGTTCTATTGAACAGGCTGGCGGTGCTATTAAACAGTTGTTTTCTCAAGGATACCCATTATTTGATTATAAAGAACAATGCACTATATTTGCGGTACCTATTAAATCTATTATATCTAGGTCAGAGGTTCTCATAATTCATACTGATGATACTGTCGTGGGTGATGGTGCTGATGGGTTGACGGCTAGTGGTCGCGCAGCATCTATTATTACTAGTGAGAGTTCTCTTAGTCGATTACAACAAGTTGTAAAAGAAATTAATCAAATGGCTCCTGAGATCATGAAAGCCAACGATCCTTCTTTTATATTTTCTTTTGTTGAGTTGCTTACTTCTCTAGATACACAATCGTATATGACATCATCGAGCGTAATTATATATAATGGTTTGGCTATATTTGCTATGACGTATTTAGATGTCACTAGTACTATGAATGATAATTCCACTGGAAAACCGTTTATAAAGATTATGGATTATGTTAGTCGTGAAACACGATTCGTTAATTACATTAGTCTATTGTTTAAAGATACTGATTTGATGGATGCTGATGGTAATTATAGCGTAGATGGTGATGGTAATGCAAATATTCAAACCTATATCAGAAATAATCCATATTTTTCAAATAGATTTGATTTACTTCCAGAAAGTTATTTATTTTCCTTTAACGAAGATAAAAATAGCAAATATATAATCATGGAAGGAGCACCTCAATGGAACAATAAAATGCCTTATGATGTTTGGTCTGGTGATAATAATGTACAGATAGTTATTGATCTTATATTAGAACAAAGAAAAATTCTTTATAATGATCGCAAAAACTCTGTTTTTTCTGTTAATTATAGATGGCGTGGTGGTAGAAAAATATCGTTTATAAATACTATAAATATTGGAAATACTACTGTTTGGCTTGGTTCCGGGTTTGATTTGAACTCAATGTTGGAAGAAAGTTTGGTTGTTAGAGGTGATAATACTCTCACTGGTAATTTTTATGTTAATGACGCTAATAATAATAATATATTTAAGGTTGATAATGTCAATAAGACCATTACAAATACGTATAAAGTGGGTATTGGTATAGAGAAGCCTAGATCGGTATTAGATGTTAAAGATACTACTGTACATGATATTTTATCTGAACTAGACGCTGGAATGAAGGAATATAATATACTTAATAAAATAGCCAACACTTTGCGAACGACAGCAGCAATCACGCCTTTTAATGATTCAACTGATTTTAAAACGATTATAGATAATGTATATCAAGAATTATCTATTGAACAAACTATTGAGAATTACGCTCGTTTGTATGAAGTAAATATGGAAACTATGTTAGTCGATGATATTAAAGTTATGAGACAATGGTTATATCCCGAATGGGACGGTAAGAAGCTTGGAGAATTAGATTATGATGTCAATCAGTTTGGCCTTAAGGTAGCGAAACAGACATTTACAAGGATATTAAACAACGACTCGATATATGATACCGGGTTAAGTCTTTCTATGCAATCATATGTATTTGGGTGGAGGTTTGTTCGAACATTAATGCTGGAAATTAATGAAAAGATGTATTTCCTACTATTGTCGACAAACATTCAAAGTTATGGATTACGTCCTGATTCTAACACAAACATTACTAAAAGTTTGACTAATGGTCTTCGTGGTAATATGATGACTAATCGTATTTATTGTCTAATGAATAACATAACTCCTGCCAACAATATAGAAAGTGTTAATGAACTGGTGAGATTAAATCATGAAAATGATGATATAAAACTATCCAGTTTCATTTTAACAGTTGGTACAAATAGTATCAACGCAATAAATAAGCAGGACATTACGTTAGATTATGACACTCTAACAACGAATATAGGCACTAACATCAATATAACTGATTTTAACGAGTATAACGATGTTGTAAAATACAAAAATTTCTGGGTTCAGATTAATAATAAGAAATATTATGACAATATGTCCATTAATGATTTCAATCTTGTTACTTATGAAGACTTATATTCTGATTATCTATCTGGGATTAAATGTATTGGGATATCTGGTAGCACACTTACGTTTTTATGTAATGAACTACGTATTCAAGACATTATAATACCATCTCTGTCAGTTGAAGGTGATACAAAAATAACTGGTGATCTACTAATCGCTAAAAAATCTAGTCAGGAAAACTATGTATGTATTGATCCAGACAACAATTTTATGGGAATTGGTACAGATGAACGATTTATTAATTATTCAGATGCGGTTTATACTACTACAGATAGTGCTTATGCTGGCAGACATAATGTCTCCGTTCTCCGTGAATCATACCCTGTTGCGGTAGGTGATCGTATTCAAGAAAATGCTAATATTGTTAATAAGGATACAAATATATCTGATATAAATACAGACGAACTTACATATTTTAGTACGTATAGTGCGTATACAATAAAACGCACAAGTAGGTTATATACGTTTGATGAGATGGCAAATTATGCTGAAGAATTCAATAAAAGAGCGGTTTCACCTAGCGATAAAGTCACCAAGTTGCGTTATGGTCCTGATATATCATTTGAAGTAAGGGATAAAAATGATCGTACAGTAGAGCTTGGTCAAGTACATATGAGCATTGACAGAATAGATAGTAACGGCTCACTTAGAGGAGGGTTTGGTGTTCAAGTAAGTGACCCCGACCCCGGCGGAACAATAGAGTTTGAGTTCGCTCGACGTAATTTAATGTATGTGGACAATGATAGTCAATTATTGTACAGAAAATTAATTTGAACGGGGGTGTATTGACAACGGATGATGGTACTAATTTATTTTGGAACGGCAAAAAAGTTTTAACCGAAGACTAAAATGGAGATGTTAGTTGAATAAAGAATAAAATAATATAGTATAGTATAGTAGATGGTGTGCAAAATAAGCTGTTCTATTTCTCTTGTTTTCCTGATAGGAATGGTTTACATGACTACCGCAATGTCAGACAATGAAACGATGCGCAAATACAAACAACAGATCCCTGACAAGTTCAAGGCATTATACCAAGACATTGTAGAAGAGCGTAGATGTATCTATTATACTGGTTATGGAATAGGGATCTTTGTAGCGATGCTATTTATCCTATTCAATAATATGGTGTTAGACAAATCTTTTTCTACTACATCGATGGTGTGCATAACAACATCGACTGCGTTTATTGTTAATTATTTCTACTATGTTCTTACTCCGAAGACAAACTACATGTTAGATCATCTCGAAACACCTCAACAAACACGTGCATGGTTAAAGATGTATAAAATGATGCAATTCCACTATCATATGGGACTGGTTGTTGGAATCATTGCTATCGCTATTTTGTCTTATGCATGGTGCAAGTAATAAAACTATTATCTAGATGATATATTCTTATACGTAATACAATATATCAACTAACCTACTTTTTGTGTAATATCATTTTTTGAACAATCTTTCCAGTGTGTTTATTTTTGGCAAGCATAGTAGTTCCTTCAAATGAGTGTATGTAGTCGTTCTCAAATGTAATGGGTGTTTCTTTTGCAGACTTCTTCATAGCATCAGCGCACATTTGACAACACGTCCAAAGTTCGTATTCTTTTCCCTTGTAACTAATCACATTCATCTCGTTCGTTGCGCGGTAGTGTCCATGCTCGTCTAACGGCATATGGGGACAACAGGAAGTCCAACCGTGGCTAGATTTGGGCGCCTTTTCGGAACATTTTTGACCTCGGGTATTTTTAGAAATAGTTGGCTCTGCAACACGCTTTCTTGTTTTCTTGCTCGAATTACCGCCTTTCTGCTTCTTTGTCTTGGATGTCTTGGAATAACATTTCTCGAATGCGTAATGTGCAAAATCGTCTGCAAGTTGCTTCTTATATCTTTTATGGTTCTCTTTCTTTAATTTATACATAATGGAATGAAGCTTATCGTGAGGAATGAGTTCGCCGCGTATCATTTTTGGATACATATCTCCAGCCTGAACCTGTTTCAAACTTAGTTTGCCATTTGCAATCATCATACCTAAATATAACGTCGCGTAATTTGCACCGATCCCGCCACAACGCGCTGTTAACAACTTTTTTAGACCATCGTACGCAATGGAACCACTAACCTTCAGAACATCACAAAACTTGTCGTCGGGAACGTAAAACTTTACACTACTATAGAAATAATCATGATGCGGTCGAGGCACACAATGTTTCACATCTTCATCACGAAGAAGATGCTCACTAAAAAGACCC
>Ga0206125_10001930_pt1 | contig 22887 bp, 21 predicted proteins | sample Helgoland_Spring_4_FD_148598 | JGI IMG/M metagenome (GOLD analysis project Ga0206125, IMG submission 148598) | Pelagic subsurface seawater microbial communities from Kabeltonne, Helgoland, North Sea - Helgoland_Spring_Bloom_20160331_1 | ecosystem: Environmental > Aquatic > Marine > Epipelagic ... | reverse complement strand
TATTTATGAACTAATTAAAGGAACAAATATTACAATAATAGAAGATAATTGTGAGTCTATGGGTGCAAAATATGATGGTAGGTTTTGTGGTACATTTGGATTGATGGGAACATTTAGCTCGTTCTTTTCACATCATATTGCTACAATGGAAGGAGGCATGATAGTTACAGATGATGAAGAGTATTATCATATTTTACTTTGTTTGAGGGCTCATGGTTGGACAAGAAATCTACCTAAAAATAATCACATCTCTACAAAATCTGATGATTGGTTTGAAGAATCATTTAGATTTGTCTTGCCTGGATATAACGTAAGACCTCTTGAAATGAGTGGAGCGATTGGAATCGAGCAATTAAAAAAACTTCCTCAATTCATTAATAATAGAAGAAAAAACGCTGATATTTTTATTAAATTATTTAAAGATGATACTCGTTTTATCATCCAAAAGGAAATAGGTGCAAGTTCCTGGTTTGGTTTTTCATTAATAATTAAGGACAAATCAATAAAGAGAAAAAATATAATTAATCTACTTACTGAAAGTAAAATAGATTCAAGGCCTATAGTTACTGGTAATTTTACAAAGAATGAAGTTATGAAATTTTTTAAATATGAAATACATAATTCTTTGTTCAATGCTGATGCTTTACATTATAATGGTTTTTTTGTTGGTAATTCTCATGAAAATTTAGATAAAGAAATCCACTATTTAAAAACTGTCTTAGATAGATATTAATAACCCACAATTCACAAAACTATTATAATTTGAAGAAAACTAAATATATTATTTTTGATAGAGATGGAACTTTAATTAAACATGTTCCATATTTATTCGAGAAAGATAAAGTAGAGCTTTTACCTCATGTAATTGAATTAATAAAAATTTTTAAATCAAATAACTATAAGTTATTCCTACACACAAATCAATCTGGAATCGGAAGGGAATATTTTAGTTTGAATGATTGTATTAAGTGCAATAACCAAATGATCGAATTAATTGGAATGGGGAAAGATGTTTTTGATAGAATATGTATAGCTCCTGATTTCCCTCCAAATGATATAACGTACAGAAAACCATCCATAAAATTTGGAAAGGAAATAATAGATAAATATAAAATATGTAGTTCTGATTTGTATTATATAGGTGACGCAATTTCTGATATTGAAACTGCTAATAATTTAAAATGTAATTCTTTCGGAGTAAGAACTGGAGAGTTTGATTTGAAAGAAAAAATAATAGAAAGACCCGACCTAAAAACTACGGTTATTGATACTTTTAAGGAAATATTTGACTTATGAATGATAATAAAACTAATACCCCTATTATTGTTCTAGCAGGAGGGTTTGGAACTAGATTAAAATCTGAATTAGGAAATATTCCAAAAGCATTGGCTGATATCAATGGAAAACCATTTTTAGAAATTTTATTAAATAATTTAATTAATAATGGTTTTAGAAATTTCATATTTTCATTATATCATGAATCTAAACAAATTATGGATTTTTTAAGTGGATTTAAAAAAATTATAAGTGCAAAGTGTAAATTTCAATATGTGGTTGAACCTAAAGCATTAGGAACTGGAGGTGCAGTAGCTTATGTGGTTTCACATTTAAAACTTAAAAATGAGATATTTATTATAAATTCAGATACTTGGATAGGCTCAGGGCACCAAGATATTAGTTTAGATAACTACAATACAATTGGATTAATAGAAATGGATGATTGTCGTAGGTATGGAAAAGTAGTCATAGATCTTAACAATTTTATACTAAAATTTTCAGAAAAAGATAATATTAAAAGCAATGGATTAATTAATGCGGGAATTTATCGACTTAATTCAAGTTTATTTTATGACTGGAATAGAGAACCTTTTTCTATGGAAAATTCATTATTTCCAATTCTCGTAAAAAACAACCAATTAAAAGGAATTAAACTAAATACCACCTTCACTGATATTGGTGTTCCTGAGGACTACAAAAAATTTAAAAATGATATTAGAAGAATTTAAAATTAAAGAAACAGCTAATCTTGTAGAAGCTATTGATAAGATTGAAAAAAATCACAAAGGATTTGTTTTACTAGAAAATAGTAAAGAACAAATCGTAGGTGTTTTAACAGATGGTGACATAAGAAGAAAATTAATAAGCAATATTGGAGTTGAAAAACTAGTAGATTCTTGTGCTAATTATGAATTTATCAAGGCATACTCTGATACACCTAGAGAATTGCTGTTAAAAAAGTTAGATGACCACATAAAATTTATTCCAATTTTAAATAAAAAAAATAGATTAGTAGATATTTTCTTTAGAGATTATATTCCACTAAATAAAGAAGATAAAGTTTATGCAAGATCTAAATCTCCAGTTAGAATAAGTTTTGGAGGAGGAGGATCCGATACATACTCTTATTTTAAAAATGCAAATGGAGCTGTCATTAATTCCACTATTTCATTGTTTAGTCACTCGTTACTAAAACTTAGATTAGATAAAAAAATTCATATTCACTCAGCTGATCTAAATGATTCTGTTCATTTCAAAGATATTAAGGAATTATTGAATTATGATGGAAATTTTAACCTTATTAAATCAGTTATTCAAACTATAAACCCGAGTTTTGGTTTTGAATTATATTTAGATTCTGATTATCCAATAAGTTCTGGTTTAGGTGGCTCAGCTGTTGTACTTAGTTCTATAATTGGTTGTTTTAATGAATTTAGAAATGATAAATGGGATAGATATGAAATAGCTGAAATTGCTTTCCAATCTGAAAGACTACTTTTAAATATTGATGGAGGATGGCAAGACCAGTATGCTACAGTATTTGGGGGATTAAATTTTATGGAATTTCACTCAAAAAAAAATATAATTAATCCATTAAGATTAGAACCTAAAATATCGTCACAGCTGGAAGAATGTTTGATATTGTGCTACACTAGAACAACTCATGACTCTGGTTTAATTCACTCTGATCAAAAACAAGCTTCAAAAGCAACAGACATAAAAAAAAGAATTAAATCAAATGTTGATTTAACTTACGAAATGAAAGATTATTTATTGAAAGGAAAACTTTTTAAGTTTGGAAAATGTCTTGATAAAGCATGGAAATATAAAAGAAGTTTTAGTTCTCATATTTCTAATGACTATTTAGATAAAATATATAAGGGTGCAATGGAAAATGGCGCTATTGGAGGTAAATTGTTAGGAGCAGGTGGAGGTGGATATTTTCTCTTTTATGCTCCTTTTAAAAACAGAATTAAACTCAAAAATTGGATTAACCAAAATAACTTAGATTTTGTTCCTTTTATTTTTGAAAACAAGGGATTAGAATCATGGAAAACAAAAGAAAAACTTGAAAAATGAGATTTAAAATAGAAGATTATAATATTGGTTCAAAAAGAACATTTGTTATTGCAGAAATTGGCAATAACCATAATGGAGATTTTGATCGCGCTATATTAATGATAGATAAAGCAATTGAAATTGGTGCTGATTGTGTAAAATTTCAAATGAGAAATTTAAAAGAAGTATATCGTTCAAAAAGTTTAAATAAGTCAGGTGAGGATTTAGGAACTGAATATATTATTGATTTACTTGAAAAATTCGAACTCTCTGTTGATCAGCAAAAAAAAATGTCAAATTATTGTAAATCAAAAGGTATAATATATATGTGCACACCTTGGGATAATAAAAGTATTGATATTTTAGAAACTTTTGGTGTCCCTGCCTATAAGGTAGCTTCTGCTGATTTAACTAATATGCCATTATTAGATAGCTTATCCAAAACAAAAAAACCCTTAATATTATCAACCGGTATGAGTTCCGTTGATGAAGTAAAATATACCGTTGATTTTTTGAATAAAAGAAATGTTGAATTTGCTCTTTTACATTGTAATAGTACTTATCCTGCACCTTTACATGATATAAATTTAAATTGGTTAAATGAACTTGTAAAAATTCATCCATTGGTTGGATATTCAGGACATGAAAGAGGAATTAATGTGAGTTTAGCAGCAGTAGCAATGGGTGCAGAAATTATTGAGAGGCATTTAACTCTTGACAGAAATATGGAAGGGCCTGATCACGCTGCCAGTTTAGAGTTTGAAGAATTTAATAAACTTATAATTGGTATTAGAGAAATTGAGCAATCTAAAGGAAAATTAAATTTAACTGAAAGACCAATTAGTCAAGGCGAAATGATAAATAGAGAAAACCTTGCAAAAAGTTTAGTCTCATCAAAAAAATTAAAAAAAGGTAAAATTATAAATGCTGAGGATATTAAAGTTTTAAGTCCTGGTCAAGGATTGTCTCCTCAAAATTACGAACTATTACTTGGGAAAGTTTTAAAACGTGATATGGATTTTGAAGATTATTTTTTTGAATCTGATTTGAAAAATGAAAACATTATTAATAAAGACTTTAAGTTTAAATTACCATGGGGAGTTCCAGTTCGATATCATGATTTCATTAAATATAATAATTTAATTAACCCAGATATTTTTGAATTCCATTTATCATATTCTGACATGAAGCTAAACATAGGTGAATATTTACCCGAAATATATGATTGTGGATATGTAGTCCATGCACCTGAACTTTTTGAGGGTAGCCATTTAATGGATTTAGCAACACCTGATTCTAATTATAGAAAAATATCAATGTCTGAAACCCAAAAAGTAATTGATATTACAAGAGAATTAAATAAATTTTTTCCAAATCAAAAAAAGCCACAAATTGTAGCTAATATTGGAGGTTTTAGTATGGATTCTCCATTTGAAGAGAAAGTAAAAGAAAGTTACTATGAACAATTTTTCAAAAGCCTCAGCCAATTAGATACGGAAGGGGTAGAGATTATTCCTCAAACTATGGCTCCATTTCCTTGGCATTTTGGAGGTCAGAGATATCAAAATATATTCGTTCATGAGAATGAGATTGCACATTATTGCGAAAAATATGATATGAGAATTTGTTTTGATGTGTCACATTCTATGCTAGCATGTAACCATTTTAATAAAGATTTTTATAGATTTGCAGAAATAGTTGCTCCATATACAGCACATATTCATTTAGGCGATTCGTCAGGAGTAAATGGTGAAGGTTTACAGATTGGTGAAGGGGATATTGATTTTGAAAGACTAGGTAAAATATTACTTGAAAAATGCCCTGAAGCCACCTTTATTCCAGAAATTTGGCAGGGTCACAAAAATAATGGGGAAGGCTTTTGGGTAGCATTACAAAAACTAAAAAATTTAATATAAATGAGAAAATTAATCTTAAGTGAAATTAAAAGATCAATTAAAGTTAAAAATGACACACTTGCAGACGAGAAAATTATATGTCAAATTGAAGGACTAGTAGATAATTGTCTACAATCAATCAGACAAGGTGGAAAGATAATATTTTGTGGAAATGGTGGCAGTTTTGCTGATTCACAACATCTTGCTGCTGAATTTATTTCAAGATTAAGGTTTGATCGAGCTCCTATTTCGTCAATAGCTTTAGGTACTAATAGTTCTAATTTAAGTGCTATTGGAAATGACTATGGGTATGATGAAGTATTTCGTAGAGAAATAATGGCCTTAGGAAATGAAAACGATGTCTTTATTCCAATTAGCACAAGTGGCAATAGTCCTAATATTATTAAATCAATATTAGCTGCAAAAGAAAAAAATATTAAAATATGCGGTTTTTCAGGAGGAAATGGAGGTAAGATGAAGGAATTGTGCGATGTGATTTTAGTTCCCTCAGATTCTACCGAAAAAATTCAGGAAGTTCACATTATGATTGGACACATAACGTGTTTTCTAGTAGAAAAAAAAATCTTTAACAAATAAACAAATAAACAAATAACAAATAACAAATATAAAAACATGAAAACAAATATTAGACAAGTTTGGATGAATGGTAAAATAGTGGATGAAACCGAAGCTAAAATTTCAGTTTATGATTCTGCTTTAATGTATGGAGATATGGTTTTTGAAATGACCAGATCGTTCGGAGGAGAACAATTTAAATTAAGGGAACATATTGATAGACTTTATGTTGGTCTTAAAATATTGAGAATTCCATTAGAAATGACTAAGGATGAAATGGAGCAACGTTGTTATGAAACTATTGAAGCTAATAAACATTTATTTAATGACGACGATGAACATAGATTAATGATTGATGTTTCAAGGGGGCTTTTAGGAATTTATCAAAGAATAGATGGATTGCATAAAGGACAAAATGTTATAATAACTGACTTTCCTCTTAGGTGGACTGTTGCTAACATGGGACATTTATTTGATAAAGGAATTAATGCAGTAATAACATCACAAAGAGCGATTCCAGCCACACTAATGGAACCAAAAATTAAAAACAGGAGTAGAATGTTTTATCTTATGGCAAATATAGAAGCTTCTCAATTTAAAGGGGATGATAATTGGGCATTAATGCTAGATACTGCTGGTTTTATATCAGAAGGAACAGGAGATAATTTTTTTATTATTAAAGATAACAAAGTAATAACACCTGAAGGTCATGATATTTTGAGAGGAATCTCAAGACAATATGTGATAGAAGAATTGTGTCCTCAGTTGGGAATTGAATGTATTGAGGGAAAGATATCTCCATATGATGTATATACGGCAGATGAAGCTTTTATGACAGGAACACCTTTTTGTATGCTTCCAGTTACTAAATTAAATGGTTTAGAAATTGGGGATGGTAAAGTTGGTCCAATATTTAATAAAATTTTAGATAAATGGTCAAGTAATACAGGATTAAATATTAAATCTCAAATTCAAAATTGGAATAAGTTAGATGGACACTATAATACAGACTCTCCAACTCCGTATAATTTTAACCCAAAGAAAAAATAATGCCTTTAAATATGTTTGATTTATCGAATAAGTTAATAGTTATAACTGGGGGATCTAGAGGGAATGGGAAAGGAATTGCGGATGGTTTATTAGAATTTGGAGCTGAAATTATAGTTGTTGATATAAAATTTGATTCAGAATTAAATAAAAATTTTATTAAGATTAAAGGAGATATTACAAATTCTTTAACCATAGATAGGGTTTTAAAAAAAATTAATAATTCAAAAAAAGAATTAGTTTTAATTAATAATGCTGGAATTTCTGCTCCATCTAATAAAAGACCATATCCATTAGAAAATTGGAATAAAACTATTTTAATTAATCTAACTACTCCTTTTTTATGGATTGAATCATTTATAGGGCCTATGACAAACAAAATGGGTGGAAGCATAATAAATATTACAAGTTTAGCGGCTGAAAAAGGCTTTCCAAATAATCCAGCGTATGTAGCTTCAAAAGGGGGCCTTAAAATGCTTACAAAAGCTTTTTCTAAAGATTTAGGGAAGTTTAATATTAGACTTAATAATGTTGGTCCAGGATACTTTAAAACTCATATGACTTTAAAAAGTTATGAAAATCCTGAATTAAGAGAAAAAAGACAAAATCATATGTTACTAAACAGATGGGGAGAACCTAAAGATTTAATAGGTATTTGTGCTTATCTTTCAAGCAGTTTGTCAAGTTACGTTACTGGTCAAGATTTTTATGTTGATGGAGGTTGGTTAGCTAATGGTTTAAATGATTAAAACACATGAATATTACAGCAATAATTTTAGCAAGAGGAGGATCCAAGGGCATTCCAAAAAAAAATATAATTAATTTTTGTGGAAAACCTTTAATTTCTTGGACAATTGAAAATTGTTTTAACGCGGGCATTAATTCAGTATGGGTTAGTTCAGATTCTGAAGAAATATTAGAAATTTCTAAAAATAGTGGAGCACAGGTATTAAAAAGACCGAATGAACTTTCTAATGATAATTCTACATCAGAAGAAGGATGGTTACACGCAATTAATCATATTGAATCATTTCAAAATAGTAAAATTGATTTTGTTTTTGCTCCACAAGTTACATCACCATTAAGGGAAGCTAGTGATATTACAAACGCTATTAAAATTATTGATGAGCAAAAATTAGATTCTTTATTTTCATCAAGTGTAGTCGAAGATTTGTTTTTTTGGGAAAAGGATAGTTCAGGGAAACTAGAAAGTGTGAATTATGATTGGAAAAACAGAAAAAGAAGACAAGATATTTCTGAAAAATTTATTGAAAACGGATCATTTTATTTTTTCAAACCAAATGTTTTAAGATCAAATAATAATCGTTTTGGTGGAAAAATTGGTTTAGTTAAAATGGAATTTTGGAAAATGTTTGAAATAGATTCTAAAGAAGATTTTAAAATGTGTTCAGCATTAATGAATGAATTTTTAATACAAACACGAAATGATTGATTTGAAACTTGAAAATAAAAGAGTTGTGGTTGATGGAGGAAGAACAGCCTGGTAACCCAATTATTCATATCGAAAATAACTAAGAGGTTAATTTTTTTATCTAATTTTTAAGACTAGCGAATTTGTTAAAAAAAATTATTTTTTTTGTTGAAACTCCACTTACTAAAAGAGATTATAGTAGATATGGGTTAGACATATTAAAAAGTTTAGGTCATAGAATTGAGGTTTGGAATTTTGGTTTGTTTTTAAAATCAACTTATAACAATAATCATATTCCCGAAAATACTCTAAAAGATTCTTTCATAAAACAATTAAATTCGAAGTCAAATATTAATAACTATTTAAGTACTTTAAATAAAACAGATGTTGTTTTGGCTTTAATAACTGTTTCAAATAAAAGTAACTTTATCTTTAATTACTTAAATGCGTCAAATACTTATTATGGATTTTCTTTGGTTAATACTATCCCAGTTTCAATTAAAGCACTTCCATTAAATAAAAGATTTTTAAGGTTTTTAAAAAACCCCTTATTAATAATTAATAAATTTTATAATATTTATAACGATAATTTCTCGCTAAGTATAAAGCCAAATTTTTTAATATTAGGTGGAGCTTGTTCATTAGATTTAGCAAAGAAAAGAGGCTTTTTAAGTAAAGATGTTAAGTTAATTAAGACTCACACAAGAGACTATGATCTTTTTTTGGAAAATAGAAGTTTAAATAAAACATCAAAAGAGGATTATATTTTGTTCTTAGATGAATTTAGCCCATACCATCCAGATACATTGTTTTCAGGAAATGAAGTTGATTGTACTCCTGAAACATATTATCCAGATATAAATATGTTTTTTAATAAAATTGAGAATCAATTGAACATGAAAGTCATAATTGCTTCTCATCCAAGAGCTAATTATGATCAAATTGGTAACCCTTATGCTGGAAGACAAATTATCAAGGACGAAACTGTTCAACTAGTTAAAAATTCTAAGTTGATTTTGTCTCATGCTAGTACAGCTATTAATTTTGCGATATTGTATTATAAACCCTTGATTTTCTTAACAAGTTCCCAATACAGCAACTTTTATCAACACTCTATTAATTGTGCCTCTCAGACATTAGGTAAAAAACCAATAGATATTTCAAAAGATATTGAATTTAATTTTTCAGATTTCATCAAATTTGATAAAAATTCATATAATCAGTTTAAAGATCAATATATAAAGATGTCAGACTCAGTAGATACCAATCAATGGAAAATATTTTCAAATTTTATAAACAATAATTAATCATCAAATCTAAAATTTAAATGGATTATATTAATAAGCTCTCAAATTTGCAGATGGTTACCCTAATTACAACTGGAAGAACTGGTACAGATTACCTTCAAAGTACTTTTGATTCACACCCTGAAATCTTAACATTTAACGGGTCCTTATGGTTACATACGTTTTGGAGTAAATCAATTTGTATTAATAACAGTAGAGGAAATATTGTATTAGATGATTTAATATTCGAGTTTATTGGATTACACTTAGAAAAATTAAAATCTCAATACGATATTTTAGAAAGAAAAGATCAATTAGGTGATAATTCAGATCAGTTTTTAAATATTGACTTAGAAAAGTTTAGAGATGATATTAAAATCACCCTGCAAGGAAAAGTTATTAACTCTAAATCTTTTCTGATTGCTGTATATGCTGCCTACGGAATTCAAACTGGCTATGATTTAGAAGGAGTAAAAGTTATTCTACATCATATTCATCATTTTGATAAATTAGATCCTTTTATTTCTGATTTTCCAAATGCAAAAATTATTTGTATGACTAGAGACCCCAGAGCAAATTTTGTATCAGGAATTGAAAATCATCGATTATATAATATTGCTACAGATCACAATGCTCACCTTTATCATAATATAAAAAGAATTTTAAATGATTCTACTCCATTAAAAATATATTCAAATGAATATATTACAATTAAGTTAGAGGATTTAGGTAATATGAAAATAATACTTAAACTATGTGATTGGTTAAAAATTCGATATCATATTTCTATGGAAAAATCAACTTGGGGAGGACTTCAATGGAAAGGAGATAGAGTTTCAAAGAGAAAGAATAATGTAAAGGGATTTTCAGAAAAAATGTTAGATAATAAATGGGAGTCAAAATTAAGTTTTATTGACAAATATTTGCTGAACTATATAATGTTTAATCGAATTAAATATTATGATTACCCATATAAAAAAATCACATACTTAGATTCACTTATTATTCCATTTTTTATATTAATGCCTCTCTCCTACGAATTAAGATTTTTTTCATTTAAATATTTATTAAACAATATTAAAAGTGGAAATTATAAAATAATTGTTTCAAATTTTTTTTACTATTTAAAAAGAATTAATTTATTTTTTAAATTTTATACTAAAACAGTTACAAAAAAAATATATGATGAACCTTTACTTAAAATAAAATAATTTATATTTTTAATGGATTCATATTTAATTCTAATTATCATAATATTTGTACTATCGGTAATCCAATCCTTTTTTGGAGTGGGACTTTTAGTATTTGGAACTCCCTTATTGTTGATTTTGGGTTATTCTTTTGAAGAATCACTTACTTTTTTACTCCCTTCTTCAATAATTATTAGTTTAATTCAAACCTTAGCTTATGATGAGCGGCTAACTTCATCAGATTTACATAAAAAAATCTCCTTATTTTCTGTTCCAGGAATAATAATTGGTCTTTTATTTGTTTTGTCTGATGTTAATACATTTAATATTGGCCTTGTCGTAGGGCTTATATTGTTAACAACTGTATTTTTTAGAAATATTAAATATCTATTTTTAATATTAAAAAAAATATTTAATTCTAACTTAAATATTTACCTTTTTTTAATGGGTATAATACATGGTGTTTCTAATATGGGAGGAGGTTTTTTAACTATCTTGGTTACTAGTATTTTTGATAACAAAAATACTCAAAGACGTAACATTGCATTTGGTTATTTAATTTTTGGTGTTACTCAAATCATTATTTTACTTATTTTGAATTTTCATATTTTCACATTTTGGAGTCTTATTTTTCCAATATTATCATTGGTTGTTTATTATTCTGTCGGTAATCTAATTTTTAAAAAAATCTCAGAAAATAGCTATAATTATCTAATGTCTATATTGATTTTTCTCTATGGGATTGTATTAATTATTATTAATATATAAGATTCGGTTAATCCTAAATACATAAATAAATACATAAATAAATACATAAATTAAATAATGACTAAAATTATTGTTACACTCGGTCCAGCCACAAACAATCTTGAAAAGCTAAATTTGATTAAAAGCAAAGCAGTTGATTTTGTTAGAATTAACATGTCTCACTCAACTATTGATGATCTTAAATATTATATTGATTTATCAAAGAAGGTAAACATTCCTTTTATTATTGATACTGAAGGATCTCAAGTCAGAACTGGTAATTTAATTAAAGATTCAATTACCTTTAAAGAAAATGATTTTATCTACTTACATAAAGATGAAATTATTGGAGATTCTAATAAAGTTAACCTTAGACCTAAGGAAATAATTGATCAGTTAGATGTAGGAGATATTTTATACGTAGATTTTGATACATTAGTTATGAGAGTTTTAGATTTATCAACCCATGATAAAGGCTATATAAAAGCTGTGGTTATTTCATCTGGGAATCTTGGAAAAAACAAAGGTGTCGTAATCGATCCACAACTAAAAAAACAATTTACTCTACCAACTTTAACCTCAAAAGATATTAAAGCAGCTAAACTAGGTCTAGAAGAAAATATTGGTTACATAGCAGCCTCATTTATGAGAAATGCTTCTGCGGTCAGATATGTTAGAGAAATAACCAAAGGTAAAATGAAAATTATATCTAAAATCGAATGTGAGGAAGCATTGTTAAATTTAGATGAAATTATCGATGAATCTGATTTTTTATTAATCGATAGGGGAGACTTAAGCAAAGAAATACCAATTGAAAAGATTCCGTTTACTCAAAAAATCATATTAAATCGAGCTAAACGTTTTAATAAAGGTGTTTATGTTGCTACTAACTTACTGGAATCTATGATTTCAAATAGAAAACCTACACGAGCTGAGGTTCATGATATTATAAATACAATAGTTGATGGAGCTTATGGACTTACACTAGCTGCTGAAACAGCTATTGGTAAATATCCAATAGGTTGTATTAATATGTTAAACAAAATTATTAAACATTCTGATTTAATAATAAATGCTGAAGAAATTAGAGATAAAGAAACTGAATTTGTTAAAAAACTAGAAAGTAAAAATTATTTATTGGATCAATCTTCTTCTTCTTCATTAATTTCTCCTCACGGAGGTAAATTGGTAGATAGAGTGTTGCCCAAGGCTTTAGAAAATTTAAATTTAAAAAACCATAAAAAAATATCACTAAATGAAAATCAACTTCTAGATTTTGAGCAAATTGCTATTGGAACATATAGTCCTCTTGATGGATTTATGAATCAATTAGAATTAGAATCTGTATTAAATAATCTAACGTTACCAAATGGAGTAATATGGTCTATCCCAATATTGTTGGATGTAGATTTTCAAACTTCCAAAAATATTTCTAGTGGTGAAAAAATACTTTTAACAAATTCTCAAAATGAACCAGTAGGATTTATTGATGTAAGCGAAATATTTAGTTATGATAAACTTGCTTTAGCAAAAAAAATGTATGATTCTTTAGATGAAAACCATCCAGGAGTTAAAATCATTAAATCTCTAAATCCAGTTTTTATAGCAGGAAAAATCACTTTAACTAAAATAAAAAAGACAGATTACAGAAACCTAGAATTAACTCCGAAACAAACAAGAAGGATATTTGAGGAAAAAAATTGGGAAAAAGTAGTTGGTTTCCATACTAGAAATGTCATACATAAAGCACATGAATATATTCAACTTTCAGCTCTAAAAAAAGGTAATTGTGATGGTATATTTTTACACCCTGTAGTAGGTAAAAAGAAAAAAGGAGATTATAACTCAAAATATATTATAAAAAGTTATGAGATTATGCAGGATAAATTCTATCCAGAAAATAAAACTTTATTAGGAGTTTTTTCAACATATTCAAGATATGCAGGCGTAAGAGAAGCAATTTTCACAGCATTATGTAGACAAAATTTCGGATGTAGTCATTTTATAATTGGAAGGGATCATGCAGGTTCAGGTTTGTCAAAGATTAGTTCAATCGATTTGAAATCTTTAGAATTGTTAGAAAAGCTCGACATTGAAATTTTAAATTTTAATGATGTTTTTTATTCAAAAGAGAAAAATATATATATGGAGGAAGATGTATTACAAAAAAATAGTAGACAAAATAAATTTTCAATAAGTGGTACAAAAGCTAGGGAATTATTAAAGTCATTTAAAAAACCTCCAACTTGGTTTATGAGAAAAGAAATATCTCAGATGATAATTAACTCAATTAAGTCTAATGAAGAAGTATTTGTTGATGAAAACTAAGAAAGCTCTTGTTCTTTGGTTTACTGGATTAAGTGGATCAGGAAAAACAACTATTTCTTATCAAGTAAAAGAAAAACTTGAATTAGAAGGATTTAATGTTCTAATTTTAGATGGTGATTTAATTAGGTCAACAATTACAAAAAAATTATCATTTTCAGAAAAAGATATTAAACTTAACAATTTAACTGTAGCTAAGCTCGTTGACAGAGAACAATGTAATTTTGATGTAATAATAGTCCCGATAATTTCTCCTTACAGGTATCATAGAAAATTAGTTAGAAAACTAATAAAAGATAATTTTAATGAGGTTTACATAAAATGCAGTTTAGATGAATGTATTAGTAGAGATGTTAAAGGGTTATACAAAAAGGCAATAAATGGAGAGATTAACAATATGATTGGTTTAGCTAAATCAAATCCATATGAGCCTCCAAAAAAAGCTGAATTAGTCATTGATACTAAAAATCTTAGCCTTAAAGATTCTGCTTTACTTTTGATTAATTTTATAAATCAAAGATTTATTGTGTCTACATAATTCTAAAATTTTAATTAAGTAATTTTATTAATCTAAAGTTACAACTACTTTTCAAATATATTTTATACATGGAATCTTTAGCTAAAAGATATAAGTTTAAACTTTTTTCAAATATGATTTCACTATTAGCTGGTGGAATTGTGACATATTTTATTCCTAAAGCTTTAGGTCCTGCGATGTACGGTAATTTTAACTTTATTACTTCATTTTTTTCAAGTCTGTTAAGTTTTTTTCAGTTTGGAACCTCTAATGCCTTTTATACCAAACTATCTAAAAATCAAAAAGATAATAAGTTAATCCGCTTTTATTTTGGTTTTATTTTAATCACTTTTTTGCTATGTTTTTTAGTTGTTCAAACTATTTATTTATTAGATAAAAATAGTATTGTTTGGCCTGAAATTAATATTAAATTAGTTTATGCAGGATTATTATTTTCAATATTAACTTTTATTGTAGCAACTGTAAAAAACATTAATGATGCAATTGGAATTACTAGCTTTAGTGAAAAAGTAATTGTAATTCAGCGACTGTCAGGTCTAATTTTTATTTTAGTATTATATTATTATAGTAGGATCAATGTTTGGACATTTTTTCTCTATCATTATTTAATGCTTTTATTTGTTTTAATCATTTGGATTCGAATGCTGCTAAAGTCAGGAATAAACCCTTGGATTAAAAAACTATACAAACATGATCTAAAAAAATATACAAAAGATTTTTATATTTATTCTCATCCGTTAATACTAATGAGTTTTGTTACTTTAATAGTAAATATAGGTGATAGATGGTTACTACAAACTTACTCAGGTTCTGTTGAACAAGGTTATTTTAGCTTTGCAAATCAAATTTCTGTTTTGTGTTTTATTTTTTCAAGTGCGATGACTCCTTTACTTATGAGGGAATTTACTGTAGCATATGGTAATAAAAATTTTAAACTTATTGCTAGTTTATTTAAAAAAAATATTCCTCTTTTATATTTTATTGGGGCCTTTATTTCTATATATGTTGCTTTTAATAAGGAGATAATTATATATGCTATTGCTGGTGATGAATATTTGGATGGTAGTATTGCATTTATGTTAATGGCTTTTTACCCTATTCAGCAAAGCTATGGTCAATTAAGTGGTGCTCTATTTTTTGCAACTGATCAAACTAAACTTTATACCAATATTGGTATTTCAGTTACGGTTATTGGTCTTTTTACAACTTTTTTTCTTATATCTCCTAAAAATATAGGTGGTTTAGATTTAGGCTCTACAGGCTTGGCTATTAAGTTTTTATTAATTCAATTTTTAGGAGTTACAATTGGACTTTATTACAACACAAAATATTTAAAACTATCATTTATTAAATTTTTGGGACACAAGTTTTTAGTTGTTATTATACTATCTTTTTTTGCTTATTCAATTAATCATATAACATCAATTTACTTCACTAATATTTATTTGCAATTATTATTTAGCGGATTAATTTACTCTTTTACTACACTTATTTTTATTTTTATTTATCCACGAATCATTGTTCAAAACAGAAAAGGACTTATCAATTTTGTAAAACCACTAATTAAATTAATAAAATAAATATTGTGATACGTTTAAAGAAAAATGAATTAATTAATATTTGCTCTCCTTCAATATCTTTGAGAACAATTTTTATTATTATCAAAAATTTTTATGGTACAAAAAAAGTGATTTATTTCAATACTTTTTCATACGAAATTAAATTATTTTCAAAATTTTTTGGTGATAATACTGTTATTAAACTTATTTATACACTAACAGGTCTAACTCTTAAAAAAAATGTAGACTCTAACTCAATTCCAGATTATTCTAATATTCAGTTTGATTCAATGGAGCAAACAACTGAAATTATTGATTTACTTATTCCTCAATTAAAAAATAGTAAGTTTTATGAATGGATGTCTAGTTTAATTGGAGAGGAACCTGCAGAAGCATTCATTTTAAAAAATGTTTCATATTATAATCTTTATCCGGAACTTTTATCTATAAATCTATGTTTTGGAGAATTAAATGACTCCAATAAAATTATTGTAGTTTCAGAATTTATTGGGTTAAACAAATGGATCGATATTTTTCAAAATAAATTAAGTTATGTTAATGTAGTTAGTGTTAAAAAAAATTATTTCAATTATTTTGTCTCTTCATTTCATGTCTTTCTAGTTTGTTTTTATGTTTTATTTAAATTTATATTTAAAAGAGGCTTAACTTTTTTAAAAAAGCCTTTAAAATCTTATAAATTTATTACGGAGTTTATTGATCCTAATAAGCTCAATGGTGGCTCTTATGATGCAGATTATTTTATTGATTCAAATGAAATAGATAGTTCCAATACAATTTTTTTTCTAACTGCTTCTCAAAATAGGTTTTTAAAATCTCTGAATTATAATGTTGATGAAATTAAAAATCTGTTTTTAGCTAAAAACTATAATATTCTTGTATTAGATGAAGTTAAATATTCTGCCAAATCTCTATTAAAAATATTTAAATTTTTTATTTATTTAATTTTCAAAATTTCATCTTCGCCAACTAATTCGATTTATAATAAAACTATTATCAATGCTTGGAATGAATATTTAGATTTCTATTCTTTATTTAGTTCTGTCTCTGCAAATAGTTTATTGTATTATACTTTTCCTAATGGTAGAAGTTCTTTTAGAATTAATGACGCAATGGTCACAGGATTTTGCCGAAAATCTAATATAAAATCTGTGGGTATTCAGTCTAGAACAATTTATTCTTCAAAATTTGAAGATAGCTTTGACTGTTTTGATAGATACTTGTCGTGGGGCATTACATGGGACACTATTTCTAAATATAGAACAAAATATATTAAAGAAGTTAAACATATTGGTTGTATGTATATTGATGACTTAAAAGACAAGAATATAGATGATTTAATCAATTTCAAAACAGAGATAATATGTGACAGAAAATTTTTAATCACAGTCTTCGATGGTGATATATCTCCTCATTCTCACTATACTTGGAATTATTCAAAGACTTTTATTTTAGACGTTATGAAATTAGCAAATGACTACCAAGATTGTCAGTTTGTTATTAAAACAAAAGATATTTCTAATGTTAGATTGTATTTAAACAACTCTGTAATTCATGCCTTATACAAAAATAACAACAATATTACTTTTATTGAAAAAGCTAGAAATGATTATAAAAAATTGATTAACTCATCAGATATAGTAATCTCTATAGGGTTTACAACCCCAGGATTTGAAGCACTTAGCTTAGGAAAGAGAATAATATATTATAGCTTAATTAAAAATGGAGGTAAAGCTTTTGAATATCTTCCTAACGTGATTTCAAAAAATTTTTCAGATCTTAAAAACATGTTTTTACTATCAAAAAAAGATTATAAATCATATTCTAAATTAAATAAAGATAAAATTCTAAAACTTAATTACGATAAAACTGATATTTTATATTCTACGTATTTACTTAACTTTAAATGATATAATGATAAAAATTATTAAAAGAATTTTAAAATTGTGTATTTCACCATTTGTTAATATAATTGATTTTGTTATCACAAACTTTTCTGATAACTCGATTGGTATTTATTTAAGAAAATTATATTTTAAATATTCTTTAAAAAATTTCGGATCTAGCTCAAAAGTTTGCTCTGGTTCTAAATTTTTCAATAAAAAATCAATTCATATTGGGAATAACCTAAGCATGGCCAACAACGTAATTTTAGACGCTAATGATTCCCATGGAATTTTTATTGGAAATTATGTTTCAATTTCTGATGGAACTTACTTTAGATCAGCGAATCATAAATTTGATTCAACTCAAAAATTTATCCAACATCAAGGTCATGAATGTGCTGAAATTTCTTATAATGGAGAAAAATATAGTATAATAATTGAAGACGATGTATGGATTGGGGCTAGAGTTGTTTTAATTTCAGGTACTCATATCAGAAAAGGTTCAGTAATACTTTCAGGTTCTATTGTAAATAAAGTAATTCCAAAGTATGAAGTTTGGGGGGGCGTCCCCGCAAAATTTATTTCCAATAGATAACTTATGAATATTTTTTTTAAAATTTTTATAAATCCAGTTTGGGTTTTTATAAAATCTCTTTTCTATAGATTATCTATAATGTGGCCAGACAATTATTTAGGCTTTAAATTGAGAAGTCTATTTTGGAAATTTAATAATTTAAAGCTAGGCCAAAAATGTAATATTAGTTCTGGATCTAAGTTTTATAATTGTAGAAAAATTAAAATAGGAAGTCACTTAACAATGGGAAATAATGTTTTATTAGACGCAAATGATTCTAATGGAATTTTTATTGGGAAATATGTTTCCATAGCCGATGGAGTTTATTTTAGGTCTGCTAATCACAGATTTGATTTAAAAAATATTCCTATTCAATTACAGGGTCACAGTTGTGATGAAATAATATATTCTGGAAATAAATATAGTGTTGTGATTGAAGATGATGCATGGATAGGAGCTAGGGCTATTTTACTTTCTGGAGCCCATGTTGGAAAAGGATCAATAATTGCGGCTAAGGCCGTAGTTAATAAAAAGGTTCCCGAATATGAAGTATGGGGGGGAGTTCCTGCTAGGTTTTTAAAAAAAAGAATTAATTTTGATAAAAATGAATAAAATGAATAAAATGAAAAAAAGTGTAGGATCATGGATCACAATTAATCATCCATCTGTTGTTGAAATCATGGCTGATGCTGGATTTGATTGGTTATGTGTTGATATGGAGCACTCAGTAACTGATTATTTTGAAGCTCAACAATTAATTTTAACTATACAATCTAAAGGATTAGCTGCTTTTGTCAGGGTTGGAGAAAATAATGATAGAATTATTAAAAGAGTTTTGGATGCTGGTGCAGATGGAATAATTGTTCCAAATGTTAAGAATAAGGATGAAGCTTTAAAAGCGGTTAATTCTGTAAAATATCCACCTCTTGGCACAAGAGGAGTTGGGTTAGCTAGAGCCCAAAAATATGGTTTTGGTTTTGAAGATTACAGAGACAAAAAAGCAAAAGACATAAAACTTATAGTACAAATTGAGCATATTGATGCAGTTAGCAATTTAGATGAAATTTTAAGTATTGATTCAATTGATGGTTCTTTTATAGGTCCTTATGATTTATCTGGTTCAATGGGTAAACCCGGAGATTATAATGATATTGATGTAAAAGAAGTTTTAGATAAATATGAAAAAATTGTAAAAAATTATGACAAATTAATTGGATTTCATGTAATTCAACCTAACCATGAATTAGTTAAAGAAAAATTTAATCTAGGCTATAATTTTATAGCATTTAGCTTAGACACACTTTTTTTAGGAACTCTGTCAAGAAATGAAATGAAAAAAATAAAAATTGATGAATAAAAAAAGAATATTAGGAATAATTCCTGCAAGAATGGCTTCATCAAGATTTCCAGGTAAACCCATGGTAGATATTTTGGGTATGCCTATGATTGGTCATTGTTTTATGCGAGCTAAAATGTGTAATGATTTGGACGATGTTTATGTTGCTACATGTGATAAGGAGATAGATGATTATATAAAGAGTATTGGAGGAAAATCTGTTATGACTATGGATTCTCATGAAAGAGCATCTGATAGAACCGCCGAAGCATTATTGAAGATTGAAAAGAAGACTAAACTTAAATTTGATATTGTTGTACTTCTTCAAGGTGATGAGCCAATGACTAATTCTAATATGATATCTAAGGCTGTTAAACCTCTTATTGAAAATTCTGAAATAAAGATTTCTAACCTTTACACATCGATTAACTCTGTTGAAGAATTTGAAAACCCGAACGAAGTTAAAGTGGTTTTAGATAATAATGAATATGCTTTATATTTTTCTAGAGAACCAATACCTTCCAGAAAAAAAGGAATTCTAGATGTACCTATGTTAAAACAGGTGTGTGTAATTCCATTCCAAAGAGATTTTTTAATTGAATACAATGATTTAAATCCAACTCCTCTAGAAATTATTGAATCGGTTGATATGATGAGAGTTTTAGAAAACGGGATTAAAATTAAAATGATAAGAATTTCTGAAGAAAATTTTTCTGTAGATACTAAAGCTGATTTGGAAAATGTTATAATTAAAATGAAAGACGATAAATTGATCATTAAATATATTAATAAATGAAAATTTTGCTAACAAGTACTTCTTTTATAGATACACCAGGTTCACATAAAAAAAAATTAAATGATACTCGCTTTATTGTAGACACACTGAGAGGTCCTGTTAAAGAAAACATTTTACTACCCATAATTAGTGATTATGACGGAATTATTTGTGGTGATGATCAAATAACTAGGGAAGTTATTAAAAAGGGAGTTAAAGGTAATCTTAAAGTGATATCAAAGTATGGAATAGGAGTAGACAAGATTGACCTGGTAGCTGCTAAAGAATTTAATATTCCAATTTGTAAAACTCCAGGAGTAAATCATGTTACTGTTGCAGAGCATATTCTAGCACTACTTTTTGTATATTTTAAAAATATTCATCTTGAGTACAATATTACTAGAAAAGGTAATTGGGAAAGATTAATTGGTCATGAAATTTTTGGAAAAAAAATAGGTATTCTTGGTCTAGGTAGAATAGGTAAAGAGCTTGCTATTAGGACAAAAGCTTTAGGGCTTAAAACAATTGTATATGATCCTTACATTGATAATGAATTTGTAAATAAACACGAACTTAGTGTGGCTGCCAACTTGGATGATCTAATTGAAAATATCGAAATTTTTTGTTTAACCTTACCTTTAAATAAACACACTAAAGGTATAGTAAATTCAGAGCTTCTTTCAAAAGCTAAAAATGATTTAGTCATTGTAAATACCTCTCGTGCTTTAATTATTAATCAGGAATCTTTGTTTAGTTTGTTAAAAACCAAAAAAATCAAGGCATACCTTACTGATGTTCTTGAAGAAGAGCCTATGATTTCAAATCACCCTCTGTTGAATTTTGATAATGTTTTAATAACTCCTCATATAGGCTCAAGAACTTTTCAAAGTGTACAACGGCAAGGTAACATGGCTGTTGATAATTTATTAAGAGAATTAAAAACATATATCTAATGAAAGAAAAAGTAGTAGTTTTTGGAGGTTCTGGTTTTTTAGGAAGCCATGTTGCTGATTTATTATCTGAGTTAAATTATCAAGTTATTATTTTTGATTTATCAAAATCAAAATATTTAAAATCCAACCAAATAATGGTTTGTGGTAGTGTTTTAGATAGAGAACTAGTAAAAAACACAATTAAGGGTGCTAAATTTGTATATCATTTTGCTGCTATAGCTGATATCAAAGAAGCTCAAGAAAATCCTGTAAAGACTGTAGAAACTAATATTATGAGTACAGTCTATATTTTAGATGCTTGTAAAGAATTTCATGTTAATCGATTCATCTTTGGTAGTACAGTATACGTTTATAGTGAACATGGCTCTTTTTATCGAAGCACAAAACAGTCTTCTGAATTAATTATTGAAAATTATAAGCAATTGTATAATGTGGATTACACAATCCTTAGATATGGCTCTTTATATGGACCACGTGCTAATAAATTTAATTTTATTGGTAAAACAATTAATCAAGCTTTAAAAACTAGAAAAATAATTAGAGAAGGTAATGGTGAAGAACTAAGAGAGTATATTCATATTATTGATGCAGCTAGAGCAAGTACAGAAATATTAGATGATAAGTTCAAGAATTCAAATATTATTATAACTGGATCAACATCAATAAGAATTAGTGATATGTTGTTAATGATAAAAGAAATATTACAAGAAAAAATAGAAATTGAATACACAAATAAAACCTTAGAGTCTCATTATAATATTACTCCTTATACATTTAAACCAAAGTTTGCAAAAAAATACCAATTAAATTATTATCACGAATTAGGTCAAGGAATTTTGGATCAAATTTATTCCAATTATGAAGAGCTATTGAAAAATGGTGAAATTGATATAGACAATAACTTTACTAACGAATAACTAATAATATGAATCATTTATATTTATCCTATTTATTAAATGAAAACACTCCAATATATGGAGGCGAAAAAGCTATATATATTGAAAATAGATCAGAGATGTCAAAAGGAGATAGCTCTAACACAAAATATTTAAAATTCCCTAACCATTCTGGAACTCATATTGATTTTCCCAATCATTTTTCTGACTCTGGAAAAAAATCAGAAAGTTATGAAGCATCATTTTGGTTTACAAGCAAAATAACGGTTGTAAAATATCTCGCAAAGGATGAAGAAATTATTAATCAAAATTGTTTTGATATACAAAAAATTTCTGCTAACACTGAATTTTTAATTATAAATACGGAGTTTTATAAACGAAGAAAAGAAAAAGCTTATTGGAATAATAATCCAGGGTTGAGTCCAGAGCTTGCTAGTAATTTAAAAAAACAATGTCCAAATCTTAGATTTATTGGCTTTGATTTTATTTCACTAACAAGTTATCAGAACAGGATATTA
>Ga0206125_10001926_pt1 | contig 22930 bp, 14 predicted proteins | sample Helgoland_Spring_4_FD_148598 | JGI IMG/M metagenome (GOLD analysis project Ga0206125, IMG submission 148598) | Pelagic subsurface seawater microbial communities from Kabeltonne, Helgoland, North Sea - Helgoland_Spring_Bloom_20160331_1 | ecosystem: Environmental > Aquatic > Marine > Epipelagic ... | reverse complement strand
GAGCAAGGCAAAGCCGATGCGGTGAAGGATAGTATGGCACGCACAAAGAACGTTAATATGAATCCGAGAGGGGTTCATGAAGAAGTAACGGCATCTAACGGGTGGAAAATACGCGCAGTTGACAGTGGGCAAAGCACTTCTAAGCTCAAAGTGAAATTCAAAAAATAATAATCCATAAAAAAATAAAATTATGGCTTTTGCAACTACGCCAACTAGTTTGGCTAACTTGTCTCACCTTACTCCTCGCCCTGTAAAAGGGTTGTTTGGTGACAACTACTTGTCTGTGGCTGACATGGACTTTACACAACAATTCCTTCCTGAAGTTTACGAAAAGGAAGTAGAGCGCTACGGAAAGCGTACTGTAGGTGGATTCCTACGTATGGTCGGTGCTGAAATGCCAATGGCTTCTGACCGTGTTGTATGGTCTGAGCAAGGTCGCTTGCACGTCGCTTACGACGGGCTAGGTACCAACAATGCTTCTGGCGCGACACTTTCGCAAATTACTGGATTACCTACTGGTCACTTATTGGGCGTGGGTATGACTTTAGTTGTATCTAATGGTACAGTTACTGCTAAGGCTCGCGTTAAAGCTATCGCTGCAACTGCTGTTACTATTGCTGTATACGGTGAAGTTGACGGTCTTCTTCCAGCTGCTCTTAACAACAAATCTGATGCTTCTATCAAGTGTTTTGTTTACGGTTCTGAGTATGGAAAAGGATCAGGCGATGTAGGTAACTCATTCGATGCTTCTTTCACAACTTTCGAGAACAAGCCTATCATCTTGCGTGATAAGTACAGTGTTAACGGTTCTGACGTTGCTCAGATCGGTTGGGTTGAAGTTACGACTGAAGCTGGAACTGGCGGTTACTTATGGTACTTGAAGTCTGAGCACGAAGCTCGTCTACGTTTCGAAGACTACCTAGAAATGTCTATGGTTGAAGCTGAAAAATTAGGCGCTCCTGTAGATGTTAACGATACTCGTAACACTGCATTCGGATCTGCAACACAAGCTGGTGTTCCTGCTACAACAGGTTCTGAAGGTATGTTTGAAGCTATCGGAACTCGCGGTTTGGTTTACAACGGTGTTGATTTTGGTGGCGCTAACGGTCTCGCTCAATTTGACGAAATCTTGGCTGAACTTGATAAGCAAGGTGCTATCGAAGAAAACATGTTGTTCTTGGATCGTTCAACTTCTTTAGGTATGGACAACATGCTTGCTGCTCAAAACTCTTACGGCGCTGGCGGTACATCTTACGGTGTATTCAACAACGAAGAAGATATGGCGTTAAACTTAGGATTCTCTGGATTCCGTCGCGGTTCTTACGACTTCTACAAGACTGACTGGAAATACTTGAACGACTCAACTACTCGCGGTTCTATCGGCGATATCGAAGGTGTTCTTGTTCCTGCTGGTACTTCTACTGTATACGATGAGCAATTAGGTACGAACATTTCTCGCCCATTCTTGCACATCCGTTACCGCGCTAACGAAGCAGAAGACCGTCGCATGAAGTCTTGGATCACTGGTTCAGTTGGTGGTAACTTCACTAGCGCTAATGATGAGATGAACGTACACTTCTTGTCTGAGCGTACACTTTGTGTACAGGCTGCTAACAACTTCGTATTGTTGAAGTAAGTTTTTAAGATATTCGCCCTCGTCTTAGGATGGGGGCGATTATTACCTTTATTATTTAATTATATTATATCATATTATGGCAACAGCTAAAAAACCCGTGGCTAAAAAAGCTACGGTTAAAAAAGAAACTACAGTAGAGACACCGGAAGTGTCGTTTGAAACGGCAACAGAAATGCCTCCGCTGCCAAAAAAATCTAAGTGGGAATACAAAGATCGTTTGTACGAACTAACTGAGCGTAAAAAACCTTTAATATTTACACTACCCGCTTTACATTCCGCTAAAAAACCTTTACTTTGGTTTGACGAAAAAAAAGGTTACCAGCGTGAAATCAGGTATGCTACCAATCAGCGTTCTTGTTTTGTTGATGAACAAGAAGGGCCGGCAACACTAGGTCGCATCGTCTTTAGAGAGGGGATGTTAAATGTACCTAAAGAAAATGTTGTTCTGCAACAATTGTTATCATTGTACCACCCGTTTACAAGCAAAGGTATTATTAAGGAATACAAGCCAGAAGCGGTTGCTGAAAACGAAGTTGGTTGGATTGAATTAGAACTTGACGCAATGAACGCGGCTAAAGCAATGGATGTTGATGAAGCTGAAGCAATCTTGCGTGTAGAATTCGGTTCTAAGGTATCTGAGATGAGTTCTAAGGAACTTAAACGTGATCTCCTTGTGTTTGCCCGTCGTAATCCACAATTGTTCATAGAACTAGCTAATGACGAAAACGTACACTTGCGTAACATCGGTATTAAAGCGGTTGAACAAGGATTGATTGCATTATCACAAGACCAAAGAACATTTAGTTACGCTAATACAGGGCGTAAGCTAATGACGGTGCCATTTGACGAGCACCCATACTCAGCACTTGCTGCATACTTCAAAACTGATGAAGGCATGGAAGTACTGAACACTATAGAAAAACGATTATAAAACAACAGTGGGGGTTACTAAGGTAGCCTCCACTTTAATCAAATAAGAATATGAGCGTAAGCGTAGACACTGTTTATCAACGGGTATTAAGTATACTCAATAAAGAACAACGAGGATATGTTACGCCTCAGGAGTTCAACCTATTTGCTAATCAAGCGCAAATGGATTTGTTTGAACAATATTTTTACGACATCAACCAGTTCGGTCGTATGCATGGTAATGACACGGAGTTCTCCGACATGCTTAATATCCTAAACGAAAAAATAAACATCTTTGAAGTTACGGCTGCAATGACTTATGCAAATAATCATTGGTCAGCCCCAAATGATTTGTACCGTATTGGTACATTGATATACGACAACAAAGAGGTGGAGCGTATTAATAAGAATGAATTTTTATACATTAACGCATCTCCTCTTACTAAGCCTTCTAACGTTCGCCCAGTATTTGTAGCAAGCTCAAGCGGCTATAAGGTATACGGTGACGCCGAATTAATTACAGGTGTAACGTGTAACTATATTAAAAGACCCGCTACGGTAGAGTGGGCGGGGCAATTAGTAGACGGAACAAAATTACAGAACTCGGCTGCTTCGGTAGATTTTGAGCTACATCCTTCAGAAGAAACTGAATTGGTAATTAAAATACTAGAGCTCGCGGGTATATCCACAAGAGAGCTTCAGGTGTACCAAATTGCAGCGCAAGAAGAAATGCGCAACACTCAACAAGAAAAATCTTAATAAATGGGGCTAATAAATCAAACTAACGAGCTGTACTACGAAGGTGCCGATGGCATCTGGAATAGTGGCGATGAAAACTACGGTGACTACCAGTTCACTAGCCTCGATAATATTATAGGCAACTTTATGATTGCTTATGTTGGTGAAGATAAAATCATCAGCAAGATTAAGCGAACCGATGTAATGTTCCATGCTAAGCGCGCAATTCAAGAGTTTAGCTTCGATACACTGCCATCAGAAAAAGCACAAGAGATTGAGATAGGACCTACGCTAAATATGATCCTACCGCAGGATTATGTTAACTACGTAAAGTTTTCTTACACTGATAGTGCGGGGATTGAAAGAATACTGTATCCTACTAGAGATACAAGTAACCCAATGGCTATAACGCAGGATTCGAATTTTGAATACACGTTTGATAACACTGGTGAGATTATTGAATCTGACGAGTCTATTACGTTGTCACGCTTTAAATCAGGCGATACAACGCAGGTAAACAATTCTAATAACCCAAACAATCTAACAGATAGTGAGTTGTTTAACTTATACCGCTACGGCGGACGCTATGGTATCAACCCTGAGCAAGCGCAGTCTAACGGTGTGTTCTACATTGACAAACTAAAAGGCATTGTGCACTTTAGTTCAAACTTAGTTGAACAGATTGTAACACTCAAGTACATCAGCGATGGGTTAGGCACAGACTCGGAAATGCGAGTACATAAGTTTGCCGAAGAAGCTATCTACAAATATATTGCTCACGCTGTTCTAGCGACAAGAGCTAACACTCCAGAATATCAAATCGCTCGCTTTAAGAAAGAGATGTCTGCGGCAAAGCGCAACGCTAAGCTACGCATGTCTAATCTTAAGATAGCAGAGTTAGCACAAGTTATGAGAAATCAATCTAAATGGATTAAGCACTAATATATGCCTAAGTTAACACAAAACTTTGTTCGCGGTAGAATGAACAAGGATCTCGATGAACGCCTTGTACCTAAAGGTGAATATCGCGATGGTCAAAATATCCAGGTGAGTACATCTGAGGGTTCTGATGTTGGGGCTGTTGAAAATGTATTAGGTAATGTATTAAAGAACTTTCAGGGCGTTGGAGACTGGGATGATAACTTCGGTCTAACGAATGCAACAACTATCGGCGCCGTTAGAGATACTTCCAACAATAAACTGTATTGGTTCTTAACTAGTGATGAAGCCGACGCTATATTAGAGTTTGACCAAACTACAGGTATTGTTGCTCCAGTATTAGTGGACATAAACAATGTATTAAACTTTAACACTAGTAATCTAATTACTGGTGTTAATATATTAGAGAACCAGCTGTTCTGGACCGACGACTTAAACGAGCCACGCGTTATAAACATCGACACGTTTAAAGCTGGGTCTGACCAAGGAAGTAATATAATTAGTGTGCATACGCAGGTTTACGGGAGAAACTTTATTGGTTCGGACATAACTGTTATTAAGAAAGCACCACAAGAAGTACTCACAGTTGTGGCGTCGCCGTCGATATATAGCGGGCCAGGTACAGGTATTGACCCTGTGGGTGTTACACATAATTTCTTCGGCGAAGTAACTGGCAATATAGTAAACATTAGTCTTGACCAAGCTATATCGTGGAGTGGCATAGCGGACACTACGTTTTCAATGACCGCATATATAACAAACGAAGATAACTCTAGAGATGAGTTTGAAGTTACTGGGCAGATTGATACCTATACTAGCGCTAGTGATGTAGACATACTTATAACTAGCATATCCGCGGATGTTGCCAACCTAGCATTGGACTGGGAACTTTTATTAGTAGAAGGCGAGCCTATATTTAAAAACGATTTCCCTAGATTTTCATACAGATATAAATACTCCAACGGTGAGTATTCCCCTTACGCGACTTTTTCCAATGCTGCCTTTGTGCCTGGTGATTTTGAGTACCTTAGCCGTGACGGTAATAACATCGGGATGGAAAGTGTTATTAGAAAAATAGACATATCTGGTTTTCAAAACACACCAAAAGATGTTGACGAGGTAGAGGTGTTATACAAGGGCTCAGACTCTAATAACGTATACCTTATCCATTCGTTTAAATATGATTTCTCTTCACCTATTCAGCCTATACTTTCTTTAACATTAACTTCTAAATCTTTAGGTAGAGTTATTGAAAGCATACAATTGCTCAGGCTATTTGATGCGGTACCTAAAAAAGCTAAAGCACAAGAAGTTATAGGTAATCGCGTGATATATGCTAACTATGAGCAGAACTACACGATACAGAACAGTAGCATTGATATTGTAGCTAGTCAAGCAAACGTTACGCACTCTAATGTAAAGAGAGGTTTAGCATCGGTAAAAACAAACAGAGACTACCAAATTGGTGTAAGCTTTATAGACGACTATGGTCGCGAAACGCCAGTATTCACTTCTAATACAGGTTCTATTACTTTGGACGGTAGAAATTCCCCTAAAGTAAATTCCTTGCGTGCCAAGCTAAATACCTTTACTCCGCCATCATGGGTAGACAAATTTAAATACTACGTAAAAGACCCTAGTGCAGCGTACTATAATATCGCATTGGATAGATATTACGATGCTGAGGATGGCGGCGTTTGGTTGTCTTTTCCTTCATCAGAGAGAAATAAGATTAAAGAAGGGCAATACCTAACTTTAAAGAAAGAACACGACAACGACAACCCTGTCACTATAAATAACAAATACAAAGTGTTATCTATAGAGAACGAAGCTCCTGGGTATATAAAATACTTAAAAACAGTAGTAGGTAGGGTAAAAGTATTTAGAGGTGGCGCACCTATTACAGACCCTTTTGTAATAGGTAGTGAACAAATTAATTTTTTAGCGCCAACAAAAGATAGAAACGAAAACTTTTTCGAAGGGTTCAATAAAAAATGTTTTATACAATTTTTTAGCGAAAACGCTACAGGTGGTTCTAATATTTACGAAATAGTTAGTGGTGGACCTACCGGTGATGAAGATGAAATCTCTAATGTTTTATATTCTTACTTTAGTTGTACTTTAGTAGAAGGTATTAAAAGCAGCGACTTATGGCTAACCCAATTAGCAACGGGTGAAAAAATAACAGCTGTGCTTTACCATAACGAAATAAATCAGTCCCCTGATTTTGTGGGTAGATTTTTTACTAAAATTAAGAGTAATGGCTCTTTAGAGCAAAATATAAAAGAAGCTTTTGCAGACACATCACCTAATTTAGTTACAGACAAAACTGAAGCGGTGCTTTACGATCAAATGCCAAATGTCGTTACCAGCCCTAGCTTTGCGTGGGACGACATACACGTTGCATCAAACCCAGGAGACGGGTTAACTTTAAACAGCGATACTTTTTACATTTCAGCAGCGGACACTGGCGCAACACCTTGGCTTACTTCACAAGAAAAAATATTTTGGGACAAACTAGCGGGCGGAACATATTTAGAATTTGTTTTTATAAACGGCGATAAAAGTAGAAAGCCTTACAAAATAATTGATGTTGTTACGCAAACAGACACTAGGGTATCCCCTGGAACCGGGGAAAGCCAGACAAAAACAATAACTTTAGATAGGCCTTATACTGATAAAGACCCAGCTATAGAAAAGCCTTTTGATATAACCGTTTTGAAGACTAGATTCAAAGGTGAATCAACGAGCATCTCTTCTTCTAACCCCGCTATTTTTGAAACAGAACCTGATGAGCTAGCGGACCTGGATTTATACTACGAAGCTACCGAGCCAATAGACAAATCCAACATTAACGCGGTGCAAACTCTTAGCTGGTCAAACTGCTACTCGTTCGGCAATGGTGTAGAATCAGATCGTATCAGAGACGACTTTAACGCACCAACAATAGGCAAGGGGGTAAGAGTAAGTTCTACTATAGAAGAGCCCTACAGAGAAGAGAGAAGAGCTAACGGTTTAATATTCAGTGGTATATTTAACTCTACGTCTGGTATTAACAATACTAACCAATTTTTAATAGCTGAGGATATCACTAAAGACATTGACCCATCTTACGGTTCAATTCAGAAGTTACATGCTAGAGACACTAACTTGGTCACCCTGTGTGAGGACAAGTCTTTACGTATACTCGCTGATAAAGATGCTTTATTTGAAGCGGATGGTAATCCTAATATCACAGCGTCAAGAAACGTATTAGGGCAGACTATACCTTTTGCTGGCGAGTTTGGCATCTCTAAAAACCCAGAGTCTTTTGCGTCTTTCGGGTTTAGAGCTTACTACACTGATAGAGCTAGAGGGGCGGTTATTAGATTGTCAAATGACGGCATTACAGTTATTTCCGACAAGAACATGTCTTACTACTTTAACCAGCAATTAAAAGCCGCTACACAGCCTCTAATTGGCTCGTATGACGAAGATACAGGTACATACAATGTACGTATCAATAACAAACAATTATCTTTCCAGGAAAGTGTTGACGGTTGGACAACTCGTTTAACATACGCTCCTGAGTTTGCAATTTCTTTAAACACTGAGTACTACACATTCAACGGTGGTGAATTGTACGAGCATTCAGATGATACCAATAGAGCGAACTTCTATGGCGTACAAAACGACACAACTGTCACAACTATTATCAATGACGGACCGTCGAGCATTAAAAACTTTAAGACCCTATCTTACGAAGGTGATGACGGTTGGACAGCGACAATCGCCACAAAAGACCAAAACGGAGTTGTAAATTACTGGAAAGACAAAGAAGGTATATACTTTAACTTTATAGAGGGTAACAACACGGTGGTTGATCCTAAAAACTTCTCAGTTCAGGGGCTGTCCTCTATATCAGGACCTGTACCAGGAACTAATCCTATTACTGTAAGCTTCGCGAAAGATATTAATGTTTCTACCCAGGTAAATGACGTATTGTATTTTCACCGCGGAAGTACAAGCACGGAAATTGGGCCAATACTATCTTTAACTGCTAATAGCGTAACGGCTCAAAACAATAATACTGCAAGTTTACAAGATTTAGACTTTTTGTTTGTGGCTAAACCAACCAATATAAGTACATCTGGTTTAACAGGATATTACTCCACAATTACAATGACTAATACAAGCGCGGCTAAAAAAGAACTCTTTGCAGTTAACACTGAAGCCTTTATAAGCAGCGAATAATACGTAATAATAACTTATAAACTAATTAAATATGTACGGTGATATAATCGGTGGCGCTCTTAAATTTGGCGCTTCATATATAGGCGGTCAAAAAAGACTTGCTAGAGAAAAAGAAGCTAAGAGTTTGTTTGAAAATGCGTACCAGGGTTACATGACTCAGGATATAAGTAATACGTTTTCAAACATGGAAAACACCATGGAAGACCTTACTGTCAATACGCAAGCAGCGGATTTTGTCGCGGCGAATCAAGCACAGGGGCTAGCAAACACTATGGGAACCCTAAGACAATCTGCTGGGTCTTCGGGTATTGCAGCGCTCGCTCAGTCATTAGCTAACGCACAATCACAGAATGCTCAGCAGGCTTCAGCAAGCATTGGGCAGCAGGAATCAATGAATCAAAGATTATCGGCTCAGCAAGCGGGTACATTACAGACTTTAGAGCGTGCGGGTGAAGAAAGAGCTATAGGCAGAGAAACAGAACGACTTGGCACAGACGTCGGTATACGACAAACTGAACTGGCTAGTGCGGAAGCGGATATTCGAGCGGCACAACAAGCGAGAGCCGCAGCCATCGGTCAATTTGCTGGAGGCGTTGGGGGGGCATTACAAGTTTATGGCGCTGGTGGAGGTTTCGGAGATGTTATTCAAGACGGATATGCCGCTCTAAATAGACAAGTATAATGGCTGATAAAACTTTAATACAAGGGGCGCAAAACATAGCTAATGCTAGAAATACATCAGGTATTGGACAAGCATTTGGTGTAGGGCTAGATAAATCGATAGCTCAGCAAAGAGAAGCTAGAGCAACTAAGGCTAAACAAGACAGAAAAAATGCCGAAGCTATTCAGAAAAGAGCCGAAAAGTACTTAAACGAATGGGGCGGTACAAATATTAATAACGGCGAATTATCAGAAGGCCAAATGGCTGAAGTGCACAAAGCCGCGGCGGAAATACAAAAAGACTACGCCGCTGCTTCTAATAAGCAAGCGCGAGACCCAAATAACATAGACCTCATCAACGAGCGCAAAGGTTATCTGCAAGAAATGAAAAACTTAAAATCAGCGGTAGATAATCACGCAGATGGTTTCGAAGTATGGGAGGCAGGCACCAAAGGAGATTTGTATTCTAAATCAGCAGCAAATATAGGCAATTTAGCGTTAAACGAGCAAGCTTACACTCAGCCTTTGGTTTGGGATAGAGAAAGAAAGGCTTTAGCTTTACCTAATTCTAGAGGGGAAGACGGCAAACCTTTGTTATATAAAAATGTAAATTTACCATTTACCGACGGCTTCGAAGCGGCTGAGGTGATACGCATTAAAGCAGATGAGTTATCCAGTCCTAGAAAAAACAACCTTAGTGACTTCCAGATTGAAAATAACCGCGAAGAAATTAAAAGTCTTATTTTAGCATCAAACCCAGAGGAGGGTGTCAACAATATGCCTGCATTGCTTGCTAACAAAACAATGCTCAGTCTTTTCCCCGAGTGGGAAAACATAGAATACGCAGCTACAATGACTGATGACCAAAAAGAGGCAGTTGCAGACGAAATGGCAAACGTTGTAATGTCACGTTACGAATATGTAGCTAAAGCAGCGTCAGGTGCAAACACACCAAGCAGCGGCTTTTCAGAAACACCCACCAACCAGGCTTGGATCAAAGACGTGGGTAAATTAGCTAAAGCTAATGTGGCTACAGAAATATTAGCACCTAATGGAGATTACGTTATAATAATACCCAAGGGTGTTGAGTATAAAGGGTTCGCCGCAAAGGAAGATATGATGCGTATTGTAGGTGGTGTAAACGAAAAGGGCAAGCCTATATACCAAATAAGACCTTTAGATCAAGGCATAATTCAAACTAAGAAAAGAAAATAAAATAAAATTATGTACATTAAAGACGGTATAGAGCTTACTCCTGAAGACGTTGCTTATAACGCTTCTATTGCTGGGTTGTCACCTGAGCAATGGGTAGAGGAAAACGAATTTAATACTGTTGAAGAAACAGACCCTCCGAAAGAGGGAAAGCTTATCGGTCCGCCAGTGGAGACTCAACTGCCCGGACCAGTAACAGAAGCGACCGCTGGGGTTTCCAGTTCGGTCGATACTTCTTTGGAGTCACCCGAGTTCCCGAGCATGCTTCCAGAGGTGGAAGTGGTCGCGGACAAAGTAAGTCTGTCTGAACTTTCAGCTAAGCTTGAGGCTATAGACGAGGATTCAGAAGTTTACGGGGCGTATAATAATATATTCAACTTTGAAAGGAACCCTTACGACGGTTTATATTATCCAGCTATAGCGGGATCTGTTAAAAAAGAAAAAGCTAGAACTCGCCAAGAAGAGGAAGATAACAAAAAATGGTGGCAGAAAGGCCTGCTTGCTAAAAATTTAGAGCGTAGAGACGTTAATCCCGCGCCGGATCTTAAAGACGTTTTGGCTTCACTAGGCCCTGAAGCTGGCGAAGAATATTCACGCTTAGTGCGAGCCGCTAATATAACTAGCGGGGCAAGCGGTACTTATGGACTTACAAAAGAACAGATTAAAGAGTTTGGCTTTGTAGATTATCTTAAAAAAATACCGGGGGCAGATGTTGCTATTAATCAAGCTATATCTAAAAAAAGAAACAACCAAACCGATTTATTTTTTGCTGATAAAACGCAGGAAGAAAGGGACGCTTATTTATTATTTATACCAGGGAGCCCTGAATATAATGAAAAAATAAAAAAAGCAGCAGAGTTTGACAACATGATGTTTGGAGAAAATTCAGACATAGCTAATGAAAAATTACCAGAACGAGCAAAAAGCATCGCTGATGAATTGAGACAGGCTTTTGAAAAGTCTTACGAAGCACTTGAAACGGAAAACAAATCTTTAGAAACCGCGCAAGTTAAACTAAATGCCGAGAATAAAAAACTAGAAGACCTAATAAAAACTCACGAAAGCGCATTCGCTGAGATGGAGGCTGCACTACCAGATGAACCTGTGTACACGAGGATACGCCCTTTTCAAATATTAGGTGAGCAAGATCTAGAAATGGAACAAGCCTTTAGAGACAGGTATGTAAATTCCGCTGGTGAATATAACAAAGACATAGAAAAAATGTCAGCTTACCGTGATAAAGCGGTAAAAGAAATAGAGGGGCTGCGAAATAATCTTGTAATAGGATTAAGGGATTTTAACCAAAGAATAGATATATACACTAAGGCTTACGAAAAGCTCACTAAAGATCAGGAAGTTTTATCGATAACGGAAGACGTTGTGGGTTCTGTTACAAAAAACTGGAGCATGCTCGACCGCACGCTTCTTAGTTTAGAAGACTTTTTTATAGGAAGTATTGTTGGCCTAGATATCTTAGGCACTGAAATTGTACAAGAGCTTACTGATGAAAACTCTGAAATCCACAAAACAGCTAAAAAGCTGCAAGGTGGGTGGATGAATTATTTAGGCTATATTGAAGGCAAAAGAGAAGAGCTGCCATATTTAGGCTCGCTCGATGAGGGTGACATTGAAAACTTCGGTAAGTATACACTAGGTAAATTTGCAGAAGGCGTACCGAGCTTGCTATCTGTATTAGGGCCACAAGGGATAGCTACTTATCTTGGTAAAAAAGCCGCTATGAAAGCAGCTATTGGTATTGGTAAGAAAAAAGCAACTAGCCAAATGACAGCGGCGTTTGTTGCTAAAAGCCAAAAATCTGTTAGTGCTTATTTTACAATGCCTGTGTTTGGTATTGTTGGCGGTGGTAGCCGCGCCAACACTATAACAAATTTGCAGTCCTCAGCTGATGAAATCAAAAAGCAGCTTAACGAAGATTTAAAAAATGCTTCTACACAGTTCCAAAAAGATAAAATAAATAAAGAGCTGGAGTACATAAACAACGTGGCTGATATGCCTTTATACGTGAAAGCGGGGCAGACGCTAATGAGCGGCTTAATAGAGCCTTTTTCAGAGCGGGCGGGCTCTATAAGATGGGCTAGAAATCTACAAAAATACAGCAGACCTGTAGCTTACAATCAGATTAAAGGTCTAATTAAAAACGCCAAGGCAAGCAAGTTTTTAGCGGGTACTTTTGGTACCTTAAAGGCTACCGGGCTAGGTGCTACTATAGAGATTGCGGAAGAAATTACAGCTGAGGGCTTAAACGATGGAATAGACATATTTAACGGAAAGCCGATTAGCATATTTGAAAATGTAAATAAAGATTTTGCTTACGGTACCCTTATTAATGTATTAGGTATGCAAGGCGGCGGTAGCTTTAGTGGTCTTACTGGTTTGTATAAAACAGCAATGTATAATCGTAGCCAAACTAAAGAGCATAAGGCACTTGCAAATGATTTTTTTACACTACAGGCTGAGGTTGACGGTTTAAAAGAATTAGAGCAAACACCTGAAGTAATTGAACAAATAAAAGCGAAGGAGCTAACTAAAGTAGAAATTTTAAATAGCATACTAAAGACCCAGGTAAATGCCTCAATTAACATAGCCTCGCTAAATGAACAAGATTTTAAAGAGCTTATTCGTTTAGAAGGTGAGCAGCGCTATTTAGCAAATCAAGCAAGCGCAATAGGTTCAAGCGGGGAGCTGGAGGGCAGAAAAGACATTGACAACTTAAAAGAAAGCTTCGTAGATTTAGAAGAGCAAAGACAGGCTATACTTTCTAAAAAAGAAAATCAAACAAAAGAAGAAGCTGAGGCTTTAGCAAAAGAAGCTAAATTAGAGGGAGCTAGAAAAGCAGAGATGCTAACATTTTTATCGTCGTACGAATACCATAAAGGGGTAAGTATGGCTAGTTCTGCTGATAATATGTCTGTGGTTAATAGCGATGAGGATATTAATAATTTAGATATTTCAGATGAATTGAAGCAGTCGTTAAAAGACAGGGCTTTATTTAACAGCGAAAAAGAGCTTGGAGACAACGGTTATTACGATATTAAAAGCGGCAAATATTATATTTTTGAAAGCAACGTTAAAGTTAATATTTCAACAGGTGGTCTTAATGCGGCAATAGCCGCCGCTTCTCCTTCTCATGAACAAGGCCACGCGCAAATAAGAGCGTATGGTATTATAAAAGACGGTGAAACAGTAGGTATAGCCGATGGTTTAGTGCAAGAACTGCTGAATGTCGTTTCTAATCTATCATTATCCGGTAAAGTATCAGAAAAAGAAATTAAAGAACTGGCGGCTCGTATAGATTCCTATAAAAAACAAAATAAAGGTAAGCACGACGTAGACGAGCTTATTCAACTTATGGTTGAATTAAAAGCAGGCGGATATATAAAAGGCGCTGATCTGCGGCAGATGTGGCAAGTTAAAGCACTTGTAAATTCATTATATAGTAAAATATACAAAAACCAGGCGCCGTATTTTAAATTAGAAACTCAGCAGGACGTTTTAGGCTTTATAGAAACATGGCAAAACAGCACAAAAGCTTTTGTACCGCCAGGAGAAGAGGAAGAAGGCGGCTTAGCGTCAAAACCTCTTTTAGATGAAATTAACAGTTTATTGCCTGACGCTGTAACTACTCGGGAAGAATATTTTGATAGAAAAGTATTTAACCCTATATACAACGACGGAAAACTGCACCCGTCTATATCTAACTACATTCGTTCAAAATCAGCAAGCAAAGAAGAAGCGCAAAAAATTATAGAAAGCGTTAGCGAACGTTTAATCAACTTTGACCCTGGAGCTAAACGCAAGTCGGGTGACGCAAAAATAACATTAGGCGAATTTATATTTTCTAACGTTAACTTTGGTAAGCTCGATGCTCGCAAAGCGTTATTCGAAGAAGGGCAAGAACGTGCGCGTGTAGAAAGCACTGATAGCGAAACTGCTAAACAAGTAGTAGCTGTTGAAGACACCGCTACACCTGTTGCTGAAAAGAAAACTTACAGAACTCTTTCACAAGCAAGAGTGCTAAGCCCCGAAAATGTAGAAAGCATTAAGACTAGGCTTAAATCAGCTGTGCGTACCATGAAAACAAAAATGGGACAAGCCGTTTCTAAAAACGTTACCGTTAAGCCTTATATAGCCGAGATTAAGAAGGTTATGGGTAAGCAAGCTGACATACTATTTAAAAAAGAAATGGGAGGCCTTAAAGACGCTCAAATGCGCAAGTACTTGATTAAGCACAAAAAGGCTATATTAGAAAACATGACCACAACTTATTTAATGACAGCAATGCCTAACGCTGTACAAAAACAAGTTGACGGTGTATTTACTAGTAATTGGAAAGGTAAAAAAATAGATAGAGAGAGTGTTAGCACGGGTCAAGCTGGTAGAACTTCCGGAGCTGAAATAGTACGCAGGCTACCAAACGCCAGTACGCGTTTAAGCGATGCTGATTATTTGTCTAACTTTTTTAACGCAGACGGCTCGTTAATTAGAGGCCGCAAAGAATCATTAGCTAAAGCTTTAGGTGAAGAATTTGCATTTGATGTGTTTAGCGAGGAATTGCGGAACCCAGATAGCGAAATTAGACAAGCATACGAAACCCGTCAAGAAGAGTTGGGTGAAGAGTTGTTTGATAACTACGTTGTGAATGCTCAGCGCGATTTAGAAAGAGGCTCAGCCAAAGCATCCACAGGATTTAATGTGCTAAACCCAAAGCATATAAAAAGAGCAAAAGCGCTTTATAAAGAAATTAAAATTAACGGGGTTGACGAAGTAATGGACACTGACGGTAATTTGCTTTTTTCTTATGCAGAAGACTACAAGGACCTAAAAGGCATTGGGAACTGGATGTCTACCGCGGTTAAAGCGGGGGTGCTTATTGGAGATATTAAAGCGTTCGGCTTTCAGCAAAGAACTCAAAAGTCAAAGTATGTACCTGAAAGTGTTAAAAAAGCTACTAAGTTAGGTTTAGCAAGTGACAGATTAAACTCTAAGCGTAAGCAAAAAATGGCCGATGGTATGTTGCTTTTAGCGCAGGAGATTGGAGGCAAACTTGTAAATGCTCTTAATATAGAATTGTTTGGTTCGCATTACAGATATTTAGACACAGCAAAAATTAAAAAAGACACAAAAAAACCAGGCGAATTTTTTGAGTGGTCTAAAAAAGTTAAAGGGGTATCCTCAGATAAATCGCTGGTTAGCGACGAAACAATAGAGAACATTGAGCTAATGAATTCTTCTATTGGGCTAATGAAACAGATATGGACAAATATATTGTCTAAAAAAATGACTGTATCTGAAAAACTGTTTAGACTTAAGGAGTACGAAGACCGCATTAAAAAAGCTAATATTGCAAATAAAGAAGCTTATGAAGCTGTAATGTTAGCCATTTATGATTTATACAAATCTGGGAAAATAGATGGTGAAGTAATGCAGCAGTTTTTCCAAATGCAAACTAGCTTGAAAGCCGGACTGCGTGCGCTAAGCTCTTTAAGCTATGTAACCATAACGGAAAAAGCCATGGTTCACCCCAAAGGCGAGCACCTAGCAGACAACGCTTCTACTAGCTTCGATATAATGGAAAAAATATTCGAAGGGGTTACACGAGATGAATTTAAAAGCTTTGTGTCTGATAAATTACAGTTCCACGACCAATGGCTAGAGGAAGTAGCGGTAACTAAAGTTGTAGATATATTTGGCGCTAATAATCAAACATTAGACCTTAGAATGTTTGGCAGTAATAGAATGAGCGACATATACGCTATAGACGGTAGAACAGCAAAAGAGCTAATACAAGAAAGAAAAGCATCTATAGATGAAGCTTTAGCTTTTAACGACAACATTAACTGGGGAAACCTAGAAATAGCGAAAGCTGAAATAAGCAATTTAGAAAATAAAACACCCCAAAAAGCAAGTAAGGGATTAAGTAAATCACCTAAAAAAATTAGAGTATTTGATTTTGATGACACTCTTGCACGTACTAAAAGCAATGTGTTATACACAATGCCTGACGGCACAAAAGGTAAGATTAGCGCCTCCTTGTTTGCTAAAGACGCGGGTCGTTTAGAAGCACTTGGCGCTCGGTGGGATTTTTCTGAGTTTAATAAGGTAATGAAAGGCACTAAAGGTCCTTTGCTAAAAGTAGCTAAGATTATTGCTGAAAAATCAGGCACTAATAACATATTTGTTTTAACAGCTAGACCACAAGAAGCAGCAGGACCTATTAAAGAGTTTTTAACTTCTGTAGGTTTAAATATTCCTATAGAAAATATTACAGGCTTAGGCAATGGTACACCCAAGGCAAAAGCTGATTGGATGAAATTAAAAGCAGCCGAAGGGTATAACGACTTTTATTTTGCGGACGATCACACTGGTAATGTGAAAGCTGTTAAAGAAGCATTAAATACTTTTGATGTTAAAAGCAAAGTTCAGGTAGCTAAGTTTAGCAAGTCACTTAGCTCTGAAGCACTTAACAAAGAGTTTAACAATATACTTGAGCGCAAAACCGGTGTTGAATCATTTAAAACGTTCTCAGCTGTTCAAGCACAGAAACGCGGTGAAAAGAAAGGTAGGTTTAAATTCTTTGTCGCACCAAGTGTTGATGATTTTAGAGGTTTAGTTAACTATGCGTTTGCCGGTAAAGGCAAGCAAGGCGAAGCCGATATGAAATGGCTCGAAGATAACCTAATGACGCCTTATGCTAAAGGTATTGCTGCTATTAATGGTATACGCCAGCAAATAAAACGCGACTTTAAAACCGCAGTTAAAGCATTTCCTAAGCAGTACCAGTTGCTAAATAAAGAGATCGGCAAGACAGGTTTTACTTATGATCAAGCTGTTAGAGTGTACTTGTGGGGTAAAGCAGGTATCAAAGCACCGGGCTTGTCTCAGAAAGACACAAAAATACTGCAAGACGCTATTCGTGAAAATCCGGAGTTAATGGACTTTGCAGATGCAATGCTTGTTGTTGCTCGCCGCGATACGTGGATGGAGCCTAGCGAATACTGGTCGGGTAGTACATTGCTGTCGGACCTTAACAGCATGACCGAAAAGATCGGCCGTAAAAAATACTTAGAAGAGTTTATACAAAACGCTGATGCAATATTTACTACAGAAAATCTAAATAAAATTGAGGCGTTGTACGGTAAAGCGCATCGTGAGGCAATTGAGGACTCTCTGTACTCAATGAAGAACGGTACAAACCGTAATGCAGGAGGCAATAAGCAGGTTAACGCATGGTTAAACTGGATTAACGGCTCTACGGGTGCAATCATGTTCTTTAACAGACGTTCCGCGTTGCTGCAGATGCTTTCGTTTACTAACTTTATAAACTGGTCTGACAACAACCCTGTCAAAGCAGCGGCAGCGTTTGCTAACCAAAAGCAATACTGGTCTGATTGGGCAATGATATTTAACTCTGATAAACTTAAAGAGCGTCGGGGTGGTTTGAAGCAAGACGTAAGTTCTAACGAAATTGCTAGTATAGCTAATGCAAGTAAGAACAGCCCGCAAGCTATTTTAGCTAAGTTATTACAATTAGGTTTTACACCCACTCAAATTGCGGATAGTATGGCTATTGCAACAGGTGGGGCGATGTACTATCGCAACCGTGTTAACGCTTTAGTTAAAGAAGGCATGTCGCCAAAAGATGCGGAAGCGCAAGCGTTTATTGATTTCTCTAAGAAATCTGATGAAGCCCAGCAGTCCTCAGATCCAGCATTGGTGTCACAGCTGCAAAGAAGCACGCTGGGGCGTCTTATATTCGCTTTTCAGAACACTCCTATGCAATATACCCGCTTAATGAAAAAGGCGGCGTTAGATTTAGCTAATAACAGAGGTGATTGGAAAGATAACGTAAGTAAGATTGCTTATTACGGTATAATACAAAACTTTATATTCTCAGCATTACAAAGCGCGTTGTTCGCTATGTTGCCTGGGTTTGATGATGATGACGAGGATCTTACTGCTGCTGAGCTAGATAAGAAGAATGCTAAGGAAGAGCAAAAGATAACTAGGGTATTAAACAGCATGCTCGATACTGTGCTTAAAGGCTCAGGTGTATATGGGGCGGTTTTTTCAACTGTTAAAAATATTATTAGAGAGTACAATAAGCAAGAGAAAAAAGGTTTTATGTCTGACCATGCTTATACCGTTTTGTCTTTATTTGATATATCACCACCTATTGGTTCTAAAGCTCGCAAAGTATACAGCGCTATTCAAACAAGAAAGTTTGAAAAAGATGAAATTGCAGCGCGCGGCTGGGGTGTAACAGCAGATGGAAGATTAGACTTAGGCCCTAATTGGACGATACTAGGTAAAGTCTTATCTGCTACTATCAACCTGCCGCTTGATCGTGTGGTTGATGAACTTACTTCCGTAAGCGAGGCATTCGACGCGCGCAACAAAGCGTGGCAGCGTATAGCATTAGGGCTAGGTTGGAAAACATGGGATGTAGGCGCTATAGAGGAAAACGCGGAAGCTATTAAAGAAGCTGCAAAGAAAGAGCGCAAAGAAGCTGGAACTAAGAAGGCAAAAGAAACTAGAGCCAAAACCAAAAACAAAAACAGGAATACAAGAAATACTTCTAAACCTAGAAACACTAGAACTCGGTAATGAGCCTGCTATAAAGCACTTAGAAAATTTAAAGTTAATTGCACTAAATATCCGCTAGCAAACGCGCGATTATTTTAACAAGCCTATTATTACATAACATAATACTATGGATCGCACTATAAAAAAAATTATAATACACTGCTCGGCTACTAGGGAAGGCCAAGATATAAGCGTAGATACTATTAGAGATTGGCATTTAAAAAGAGGCTGGTCAGACATTGGGTATCATTATGTTATTGATTTAAATGGTGTTGTGCGCCCTGGTAGACCTGTAGAAAAAACCGGGGCTCACACTAAGGGGCATAATACTGGTAGTATAGGTATATGTTATATAGGCGGGGTTGAGGAAGATGGTAAAACACCTAAAGACACTAGAACTGAAAAACAAAAAAACGCTTTAGATAATTTAATTTTTATACTTACTGATATTTTTTTCGGAGCAACAGTGCACGGTCACAATGAATTTGCGGCAAAAGCGTGCCCTAGCTTTGATGTGCAAGCCGAATACGGTAAATAAAACAAGATATAAACGAATTTAAAATGACCCAATCCGATATTAAGCTTATGCTGCTAAACGCTACGGCTATGACTGTAAGCATGGCCCACGTAGAAACTTTACTTAAAGTTGCACTGCTCGTTGTATCAATAGGCTATACAGCGCAACGCTGGTGGCTATTGCAGGTTGACAAAAACAATAAAAACAAAAAATAAGATGGCATACAAACAGCAACCTAAGTCCCCAATGCTAAAGGCACTGAAGGGTAATCAAGGAAAATTACCACAGCAATTACAGGATGCAATTAAAGCTGCGCCAGAGTCCCCAGCTAAGCAAACTACGGCTAATGAGTTCGCCTATGAAAAGTCTTTAAAAGACAAAGAGATGGGTAAGAGCACAAAAGTTATGGACAAGCTTACATCAGCTCTTGAAGCACCGTTCAGTGATAAAACATACAGTGAGCTAAAGAAAGAAAAGCGCGCTAAGCAGAAAGCTAAATATAACACTAAGAAATAATGGCGTTTAAAATGTCATCACCCTTTAAGCTTAAAGGCGCATGCTGGAAAGGCTATGAGGCAATCGGTATGAAAAATAAAGGCGGTAAGAAAGTACCTAATTGCGTACCTAAAAAGAAATAATATGGCTAGACTACAATCGTATCCGGTAGACGGAACAATAGATGACTTAGACATTGTAATTGGTAGCGATGGAGCGGTTGGTGAAAACTATGCAACTAAAAACTATACTGTTGGCGGTTTAAAAACGCATATAACAACAGGCTTTGCTACGGAAGCGTATGCAGACCAAGCTGAGGCAGACGCAGTGACCGCTGCTAATGCTTATACCGATGCTGAAATTGCAGGGTTATTGAAGCAAACTATTTTAGGTGCTGCTGATAGAATTGAGATAGGTGTAGATGTAGCTGCTGATGCGGTTAAAACAATCACCTTTAAGCCTGTAACAGGTGACGCAAGCACAGGTAGTTTAAACTTTAATGCTTCTAATAATACAATAGGTATTGATGAAGCGCTAGGTGAAATCACTAACATGTCTATTGCCGACGTTACGCTTAGAATCAGCATGACATCGTTTGTAGCCATTCCAGGTACCGCTAACAACAGTGTTGTTGATTATATACTGCAATACTATAATGGTGTAAGCTGGAATGATTTAAAACTCGTAGAGCGTACTAAAAGCGCTCCTGGTTCTTACGCTGACTCGTTCTGGTCGTACTTCAAGTTGCCTCCAGCGCATAAGTTTAGAATTGGATTTAGAGCGGATAATGAAGGCATTATACTTGACGAGTTTTCGCAGTTTGAATTTGAAGTGAAATAAGTAATAATAAATAAAACAAAACAAAATGAAAAAAGGAATTGGACCGCAGGGTCTTGGAGCGGTTAAATCGCCGGCGACGATGAAAAGTGCTGAGTCGCCGAATAAAAAAGGTAAAAAGCCATCTTCGCCAGGCTACACTAGCGATAATCAATTGCAAATGGAAAAGTCTACTTACCAAACCGACATGCTAGATGCAGGTAAAAATAAAACAGCAGTTTATGAATCAACTAAAGGTGATAAATCTGATAAAGCAGTGCACCGCAGGACAAACGCGGACCGAGAAGTAGGGCGTACAAAGCGCAACTACCGCATATCGAAAATGGGTGGTGAATCTTTAGAGGCCGGACAGTACGAAATGGGCGCTATGAAGACAAAAACTCACTCGTTTAGGCCAAAGGGGGCTAATAAATTGCAGCCTACCTTTAAGCCTGAAAAGAAACGTATTACTCCCGGTAATAATTAATAATAAAAGGGGACCCAATTACGGATCCCCTTTATTTTTTTAACCGTCACAAGCAACGCAATCATCCATTGCAGCTGCAGCTAAATCGCCACGCAGCACTGATTCCGTCCTTGTGTAATACAAGGTTTTAACGCCTTGCTTCCAAGCTTCCATATGGACTTTGTTAATCCACTTTGGTGTAGCTTCAGAAGGGAATGCTAAATTTAAACTAACCGATTGGTCAATGTACTGCTGCCGTATTCCGGCTTGCCTTACTAATTCCAGTTGGTTAATTTCTTTAAACGTTTTAAACACGTTCTTAACTGGCTCGTCCCAGTCGCCCATTAACACATCATTGAGTTCTTCAATGTTCTGTACTGAGCCACCATCAGCTAAAATCTGATTCCAAATCTTCTCAGTGTTCAATTCATTATCTTCTAATACAGCTTCGAGAACAGGGTTTCTGCGTATGAAAGTGCCTTTAGCGCTTTGTTCTGTAAATACGTTAGCGGCCCACGGCTCAATACCTGGAGAAACATTCCCAGATAGTTTACTATTACTAACGGTAGGAGCGATAGCGCGCAGATGAGTATTACGCATCCCAGTACCAACGCACCAAAGAGGCTCTCCGTAAACGTCCGCAAGGTCACGAGATGCTCTTTCACTTTCGATTTTAATTTGGCTAAATATTTTTCTTGTTTCATACTGTGCTGATAATCCTTCAAAAGGAATTCCTTTATTTTGTAAATATGTATGCCAACCTAAGACGCCAAGACCTAGTGGTCTGCCCTTAACTGCTGAACGAATTGCATTTTCAAATCCGCGTAAGCCTTTGGCTCTTTGGATAAACTCTTCCATAACGCCGTCTAAGAACCATGTAGCATGGTAAATGAGGTCCGTGTCTTTCCATTCTTCATACTTAGAAAGGTTGAGCGAGCTCAAACAACATACAAATGAATGTGATTCATCTGTGTGCAATGTAATCTCACTACAAATGTTTGTCATATGTACCTTTAAACCATTTGACTTATATGCTTCTGGATTGTTCTTGTTAACGTTTCCTTTAAACATAATGTACGGCTCTCCAGTTGCTTTTCGCTTTCTAAGAAGTTTACTCCATCGATTCCTTGCTTCCTTATCGCCTTGTTCAAGTCGTCGCATAAACTTATCACCAACAACTGCGCACTGATGGAGATTAAGCGATTGTCTGTTAACATCGCCCTTCGGTTCTCTGATCTCCAGCCACTCTTCAAAATCTGGGTGTTCAATGTTGATATTAACTGAGGCTGCTCCTCTTCTAACAGCTCCTTGATTAGTTGCAAGGATTGTTGAGTCATAGATTTTGCAAAAAGGTACGACTCCATCTGATGTTCCATTTCCTGTTATTTTAGCTCCAGCGGGTCTTATCATATTAATGCCAACACCCACGCCGCCGCCGTGCTTAGCTAACATCATCATTTCTAGGTTCTTAGCGCCAATGTCCTGAATACTATCAGCGACATCGATACCAAAACAACTAATAGGCAAGCCTCTGTCGGTACCAGTATTTGACAACACAGGAGAAGCTAAGTTCAACCAACCCCTCCAAATGTAATCAAAGAATACCTCAGCAAGCTCTGGCTTATACAATCGACGTGCAACCGTCTTAGCTACACGCTCGTAAGCATCTTTAGGGGACTCGCCTTGCAGCAAGTATCCCCCAATG
>Ga0206125_10001917_pt1 | contig 23017 bp, 23 predicted proteins | sample Helgoland_Spring_4_FD_148598 | JGI IMG/M metagenome (GOLD analysis project Ga0206125, IMG submission 148598) | Pelagic subsurface seawater microbial communities from Kabeltonne, Helgoland, North Sea - Helgoland_Spring_Bloom_20160331_1 | ecosystem: Environmental > Aquatic > Marine > Epipelagic ... | reverse complement strand
GATGATGACCAATATTCTGAACTACCAAAATCTCCAATATTATTGTTACTATCTAAACCTCCCTGACCAATTTTTAAATACATTTGATACAATTCATCTCTTGAGGGTAAATACCAATCATTAAAACCATTTATTTGAGCATCTTTTGCAGCCTGTGCTGCAGGAATACCACCAAATTCAGTTGAACATTCTTGGTCAACAATATCTAAAGTATTCTGATATCCTGTGCCAATTTGAGTTAAATTACCTCCATCCTCAACCTGTGTAAGTAAACATCCCCATTCATAAGTTCCTTCTAAATCTTCAGGAGCAGCAATTAATCCTCCTCCATTTCCATCCAAATAAAATATAATACCTCCTTGATGACTATCACCAATGGCTAATTTTGTAGACTCTTCATCTTCCTTCTCACAAGCTGAGAAGATAATTGATACTGCTAATAATGTGTAAAGTAGTTTTTTCATCTTAGTTTATTGTTAATTTATTGTTTTAAAGTCTGTAAACTTAAGAAATATTATTTACTATTCCCCAATTTGTCTTAGTATCACAAATAAACTTAGCTACATAGATGCTAGCACCCTTATCATAAGGCTCGTGCTTTACGTGTTTACCTATAAGGCTCTTACTCCTTAAATGATAGTTAATGTCTCCTGCAATGTCTCCCTTTAATAAGAGGTGGTTATGTGTGTTATAGGCATAGTTAGTGAACTCTGTAACCCAAAACATATTAAAAGGCTTATTTAAGGTCTTAAGATACTCTTCTAAGCCTGTCATTACCTTGCGATTTTGCTCAGTTTTAACATCATATCTATAGGTGATTGTAGAGAAAGTATCCCACTTAGTTTCTGCTAACCAATTAGCATAATTCATTACTGTTTGTCTTTGTTGTTGTGTGTACATAATTTATTGATTTTTAGTTAGTTATAATTATTTAATTTACTGATTAGATATAGTAAGTATTAAAGGGTGAAACACCCAACACTTAATACTATTTATGTCCTTCTACTCGTTCTCTAATTCATTGAACTTAGCGAGTGCTTTTTCCCAATCGCATATTGTCCAAGCAGTCTTTCCAAAGTCTTTATCTTTTGGGAAAACTTCTCTTTCTTCATATTTTTTACCGTTTAACTCCATAGGCGCTAAAACCTTTAACTTAAACAGTTCAAAACATCTCATATTTGCTACCCCCCTTTGTTCATACAGGCAATATCTCTTACCTTTTAGTACTTGAGTATAGGTGTAGTTATTTTTATTGATAATTTTATCTAAGGGTATCATTGCTTATATTTTAAAGTTTCCATCACTTCTTTATAATCATAGCGTATTGTTCTACCTATTTGACTAAAAGGTATCTTTCCTTGCTTTCGGTATTTGTGTAGGGTTACCTTTGTAATGTTTAGTCGTTTAGACAATTCTTTTTCGGTAATGATGTTGTACTCCAAATTAGGTTGAGTGCAGGTGGCTTTGTAGATTGCATCTTCAATTAATTGTTTTAATTCTTCTTTGCTGATTGTGATGTTTGTTTTTTCCATTTGTCTATTTTTTAATTGGTTTGTCTTATATATAATAGAAATGGACTATATTCATTTGGGTTATTTTTACTTTATTTTATCAAATGTGATATAAAGCACTGATATACAGTAAGTAATGAATGTTAAATGCTAATTAGATATTTTGCTATCTTTGGAAAAACTAAAACACACAATTATGAAAAATATTTCTTTACTAGTAATCCTATCAATTATCATTATTTCTTGTTCAAGCCCTCTAGATAAAGCATATAAACAAGACACCTTAGAAGAAGATATAGTGGTACTCAAAAAATCGATTTCTGAAGAAGAGCTCAAAACATTAACAGGCTATATAGCTCTAAAATCCTTCTCAGGTGATGATATGCTTGGCAAAACTTATAATGACTTACTTGAAGAAGCAAAAAAACTTCAAGAAGAACTAAGATTACAAGAAGAGGAGCAAAAAATACTAGCTGAAAAAGCAAAAATAGAAGAAGCAGAAAAAATTAAACGATTAGGAGATGCTTTAACTGTTTCTTTTTTTGATAAAGGATTTTCAGAATATAAGTATCAAAAATATATTACCTATAAATTTGTTTTTGAAAATAAAACAGAAAAAACAATGAAGGCATTTACGGGTGAGATTAAAATAACTGATTTATTTGATAAAGAGATTAAAAGTTTTAGTCTTACTTATGATGATGGGGTTCCTGCAAATAGCACTAAAAATTGGGATGCTCAAACTGACTATAATCAATTCATAGATGAAGATGTTTTACTAAAGAATAAAGATATGGAGGACTTAAAAATAAGATGGATACCTGAAAAGATAATATTTTCAGATAATACTACACTTGAATAATATTTTTAACTAGCCTTCTTTTTATAATTCATAGTTATAATCTTCTCTGTTGAGGTTAAAGCTATATTTATTGCAATCATACTTTCTTCTGCAGTATGTTGAACATAGTTTAAAAAATCACTTTCTTTAATATGCCCTGTGGCTTTCATTATATGAGTAATTGGTATTCCCCTTTTATATAAATTAGTGGCAAATGACCTTCTTCCTGTGTGAGATGCTATGAATTTATATTTTGGCTTAGTTATAAGTATCGGCAATCCTTTTTTATACCCATCAACTGTAAAATCCTCAATAAGTCCTGCAAGCTGACCTAATTCTTTTAAGTACAAATTATAGTTCTGTGATGATATTTTTGGAAATTGATAATTATACTTTTTAAATAAAAATACTGCATCTTTTCTGAGTATTGTTACAATCTCTTTATCTACTTTTTTTGAATAATATCTTAGAATTATTGTTCCATCTCTTAACGTTTCAATATTTTGTTTATTAACACTTAAATAATCAGAAAATCTTACTCCTGTTAAGCAAGAAAAGATAAAGATATCTCTAACTCTCTCAAGCTTTTTTTTGTGAGTTAAATTTATTCTATAAAGCAGCTCTACCTCATTGTCATTCAAATATAACTTCTTAGTTTTTGTTCTTATAATTACGAACTTCTTATAATCCATATACTTATTAACTCCTACTTTAGTCGCATCATTAATAATTGCCTTAATATCTGTAATTCTTCTTCCAAATAAATTAGGGTTATTTTCTAATACTGTATATTGAAAGACCTGATATTCTTTATAGAATTTCATATCTAAGGTATCCCAATCTATTTTACGTTTAGAATGTTTTTCAAATTTCCTTAAACTATCTATAGAATACCTATAGCCATCTACAGTAGATGGTTTTTTTGTTTTCTCGCTATTAGATAAAAATATTTCACAATACTCAAAAAAGGATTGACAACTACTTACACCTTTTATACTCTCATTAAGTTTCTCTGACAATATCCCATTAGAAATAGGTTGATTATTATTTAACAAATCATAATATATGTCTATTACTTTTTTTGATAATATCTCTAATCTTTTATTTACGACTAGAGCATCCCCACAACTTGCTTTTAGTCTTTGCTTATTGATATTCCAATGATGATTTAAAACTTTTATGCCAATAAATTTTCTAAACCTTTTTCCATTGTAGGTAAAGTCAAGCCTAATATTACTTGATGTGTCTTTTGGATGTTTCTTTTCAATTCTAAAATTTACTTTCATAATATGATGGTAGGACAATCTGTAGGACAGATTTTGGTTAATTCAGTTTAATCAATATTTATCAATATTAAACAACTTGAATATTAACCCTATCATAAAAAGGGTGATATTTTTAAACTTGTTGAAAAGTGAAGATATTCTAAATTGCGGTCCCTTCCTCACCGCATAAAACAAGAGAATACCCATTTGGGTATTTTTTGTTTTAATACTGTTTAAGTTTTTTGTTATTTTGATTTACTCCCAATCCATATTCCATCCATAGTTGGTGGATGACTCCAGGTTCCACTTCCATTACTACCTTCTATATCTATTTCTCCAGAAAAATCTCCTCCAGACTGTGTTGTAGCATTAATCAATGGATATCCCCCACCATCATCTATGTCTCCACTAAAACCAACAGCCTCACCTGTAAGGTCAAACACAAAATATCCATCAATAATTAAATTAGGTCCATCTGAAGATATACCAGCAAACCAATCTCCTACGACTACACTATCATTCCCGCTATATGTAATGTCACCTTCCCAATTGCCTTTAATATCAGCAAACATAGTTGATATATTATTGTTTCCTGAATTAGTATGCTCTTCATCTTCCTTCTTACAAGCTGAGAAGATAATTGATAATGCTAAAAGTGTGTAAAGTATTTTTTTCATCTTAGTGAGTTTCTATTTTTATTTGTTCAATATTTAAAGTGTCTACTTGAATAAGAGTCTCCTCCTTCTCATATTCTTTTACTTCATCAGATTGGCAAGAATAGATTAAAGTCAAGAAAAGAAATATAAGTAGTAGTTTTTTCATTGTTCTTTATATGCTCCAACCATCATTCCAATTGCTCCAAGAATACCTATTATGGCAACCAAAAAGATTAGCCATTTTGATAAAGATAAATATTCTAAGAGAAATAAAATACATAATGAAAATGACATAATTACAAATCCATTCTTTTTAAAATAATTTATCATAATATAAGTAGTAGTTTCTTCATAATCTTAGTTGTTTGGTAATCTATTGTTTTAAAGTATGTAAAATTTCAAGGGTATTTAAAGATTACCAATCCAAGACAATATTAAGTAAAAAAGGTATAACCCAATAATAAGAATACCAATTAGCAGAAATAAACCTACATTTAGCAGTGTCCTTGTAACAGTTTTTGATGTTTGATTAGATGTTTTATTTCCTTTAAATTTTTGACAATCTTTACATTGACATAAATTAATATCAAAACCCATACCTTCCATTCTTTGATGATACTGTACTGTTGTTTCAGATTGGAGACTATCTTGTTTTGTAATTATTGTATCATTTGAAGGGGAAGGGAAGGGGAAAGATGCATAAGTAATCGTATTTAAAGAAAAGAAACAAAGTAATATAAGTAGTAGTTTTTTCATAATCTTAGTTGCTTGTTAATCTATTGTTTTAATTCTTTGCTAGGTTTCTCTATTTATTGAGCTTAGCCTCCAAGCTTGACCAGCCACCCCCATTCACCACATTAGTATAGCCCTTAGCTGAAAGTATTTTTGCTGCTCCCGCACTTCTCATTCCTGAAGCACAGCAAGTAATAATAGGCTGAGCTTTATCCTTAAACTGATCTAATTTTGAAGTAATTTCTGCTAAAGGGATATTCAAAGAATTTTCAATATGACCTGAATAAAATTCAGCTTCCGAACGGACATCAACAATAATACCACCACTAGTAAGCATAGCTTTATAGTCCGTATTATCAAAATACCTTTTCTTTAAAAAGAAAAACGCAACCAGGCAGATTAAGATTAAAGGTAAATGCTTCATTTTACTCTTTCAACAATTCAAACAAATCATCTAAGTTTGGAGATAGTATCATTTCAATTCTTCTGTTAGCGCTTCTTCCCTCTTTAGTTTTATTAGTCGCAATAGGCACAAATTCAGCTCTACCAGCAGCAGTTAATTGTAAAGGATCTAAACTTGGGGTTTTCAAAAGTACTTTTACCACATTGGTTGCACGCATCACACTCAAATCCCAGTTATCTTTTACCAAACCTCTACCGCTTAATGGTATGCTATCCGTATGTCCTTCAACTAAAATTTCCAAATCCTTTTGGCTAGCAAGTGCAGTAGCTAATTTACTTAATGCGGAAACGCCTCCACTGTTTACTTCATATTTTCCACTCGCAAAAAGCAAATCTTCTTCTAAGGAAATGTACACTTTTCCGTTTTTCTGAACTACTGTAAGTCCTTCACCCTCCAAACCAATTAATGCTTTAGAAATTGATTGTTTTAAAGCAGAAACCATACTATCTTTTTTATTGATAATTGTTTCTAATTCTGTTACTCTTGCTGATCTTGCATCTAATTCTTCCTGAGCCAATTTCAATTCATCTTCTTTTGCTTCCAATGATACTGAGAGTTTATTAAGCTCATCTTCTTTTGCAAAAAGTTCAGATTGTGCTTGTTCCAATTGCTCCAACAATTTCTTAGTTTCTTTGGCCTTATCAGCCATATACCTACTATTCTTGGAAGTCAATAAATCATATGCATCACTTAGCTCGCTATACTTGCTTTGTAAAGTAGTAAGTGCAATTCCGTTCTGAACAGAGTCGTTTCTCATTTCAGAAATTTGAGATTTTAAGGAAATAATAGTTCCTTCTTGCTCCTCAATAGTTCCGTTAAGTTGCAACACTTTTTTCTCCTGTGTAGTTAAAGCTGATTTAGTAGCGTCATGTTCCATAACTAAAGCATTATGTATTTTTGGAGTTACACACGAGCTTAATACCAATAATAGTGTACTAATATAAAGAATTGACTTTTGCATAATTTAATGATTTTTAATCTGATATCAAAACTACAAAAAAGGAAGCTTAGTATTTTGTTCTTATTTTTACTTTTCAACAGCAATACTTTAACTACTAAACAAAAAAGCACACTAAAAAGTGTGCTTAATTTATCTTAGTATTCTAATGCCCAATACCCTTCTACCCAAAAGAACCCTCTAGGGCTTATTTCCCAAAATCCAGGTACCCACATATGATTTCGTTTAACTCTTTTCCATCTTGCTTTTTGCCAAGTATAGCTTCCGTAATAAACATTCCATTTCCAGTAACCCTCTACCCAAATATATCCAGTTCTATTATAAGTTGGTCTGTTTACAATTACTCTTGGTCTATTTGGCTTGCTAACAACTACTCTATTTCTGTTGGTTTTTACCCTAACATTTTGCCTGTTATTATGATGATTAGAGTGATTTCCTCTATTGGTTTTTACAAGAACCTTCTTATTTGTCCTTCCTTTATTTGTTTTGACTCTTACTTGTGCGCTAGCTGATACTCCTACTAAAAAGAGGGCTATAAGTAGTAGTTTGCTAAAAATTGTCTTTTTCATGGCTATTGTTTTTAAGATTAGTATTTTTATGACTTTAAAATTGAATGAGAATTTAAAGATATGAAAAAAATTATAAATTACTTTTTGCAAGGATTATTATACATTGTACCTATAACGGTAACTTTGTATGTTGTAGTATGGACTTTCCAAAAAATTGATGGAATTCTACCATTTCAATTCCCTGGACTTGGTTTAATTATCATTATTTCATTAATCACAATTATTGGGTTTCTAGGATCGGCAGTTATTACTAGTCCTATCAATGCTTTTTTTCAAAATTTATTAAAAAGAGCTCCTTTACTTAAAACTATTTATTCATCAGTAAAGGATTTGATGAACACATTTGTTGGTAATAAAAAAGGGTTTTCTGAGCCCGTATTAGTTAAAATCTATGAGAACTCAACTATTGAAAGAATAGGATTTATTACTAATGAAGATGTAGAAACGCTTAATATTGCAAAAGGAAAAGTACTCGTTTATATGCCACACTCTTATGCAATTTCAGGACAATTATTTGTGGTAGAGAAAAAGAATGTATCCCCTATTGATAAATCCTCAGCAGAGATTATGAAACTTATAGTTTCTGGGGGGGTAACCGAAATTGACAATTAAAAACATAACATGAAAAAAATATTTTACTTACTAATAGCAATATTCATCATTATCCAAAGTTCAGCTCAAAACCCAGGGGACACCATAGTTGTGCAAACTTTTGATTATAATATGACATATGGAAGCGGGCCTTGGTCAGGAGGTGATAGGGATACTATTGCTCATTTCCCAAATGACCCTAATCTAACCTTTGAAAAAATTATATTATCCTATAATATGAGATGTAAGGATAATGTGGTAAATACAAACGGACAATCAAATAGCATAGGTTGTGGAGCTTGGGACTATTCTTGTCATACTTATATTCATGATTCAACAAGAATTGATTCTATTTTATCTTATCAATCAAGTCATACTGTTTCATCTTTTTCTGGAAGCGTTTATAATTATTCTTTAAATCCGGTTTATAATTTTTATCAATACCAACAGCAAACTGCTATAATAAATTCAATAGTTTCAGAAGACACTATTCAGATAGGAAATGGTGCAGATTCCCTTGATTTTGTAATTGCAACAGAGCAAAATTCTCATAAGTCTCAGTTTTTGTACAAAGCAAATGAATTGATTGCTTTAGGATTAATAAATGACACAATCAATGCGCTTTCATTTAATGTGCTTAGCAATACTCAGGCAGCAAATTTCTTAACAATAAAATTAAAGCATACTGCCGACAGCATATTAAGTAATGTAAATCCTCATCTAAATGGATTTACGGAAGTTTATAATGCAAATACAATTCTTAATAATGGTGTTAACCGATTCCAATTTATTCATGACTTTGTTTGGGATTCAGTGTCTAATATAATAGTTGAATTCTCAATAACAAATTCAACTGCTGTAGGTACAAGCTTAATTGAAGGAGAACAAACAAATGATAACTTAGGATTGTTTTCAAATGACGCAAATTATATTACTGTAAATTCTGCTGAAAGTATTGATTTACCGGTTGCTGCAATGAGCAATATATCTGATGAGGTTACAGTTTCATTTTGGATTAATGGGAACGAGAATGTAATGCCTCAGAATACTACAATATTGGAAGCTTATGATGCAAATAATTACAGAACGTTAAATATCCACTTTCCTTGGAGTAATGGCAGGATGTATTGGGACTGTGGGAATAGCGGGACTACATCTTATGATAGAATTGACAAAGCAGCATCATTAAGTGAATATACAGATGGATGGAGTCATTGGGCATTTACAAAAAATGCAAATACCGGAGATTTAAAAATATACAGAAATGGTGTATTATGGCATTCAGGAACTGGTTTTACAAGAACAATAGATATAGCAACATTAAAATTAGCAAGTCAGGGTAATTCTAACGGATATTTTTGGGATGGACACATAAAAGAGTTAAGAATATTTGACAAAGAACTATCTATGTCAACTATAAGCGAATGGTTAAATAAACGAATTGATAGTTCACATCCTGATTATACAAATTTAGTTGCTCATTATCCTTTAAATGAGGGTCAAGGGACAACATCTTTAGACAATACAACAAGTCAACAAATTGCAACTTTTAGTGGAAATGTTAATTGGGGCTATACTAGAGGAGATGAAATAGGTCAATTTTTTACAGAAGTAAATTCTCGACCAAATATTAACTTTTACCAGGGCCAGTATTCTTTAACTATTAATACTGATGCAATATTAGATTCATTAATTGCTAGCGCAAATACTGTTACGCAATATGCAATAGAGCCCAATTATGGAACTTTACAAAATGATAGTATTGCTACTGTTTCTACTAACACTTATTGGGAGGCATTGTCTTATTTATTTGATGGAAATGGAAATGTGTTAAGTGTAGATACAACAAACATTGATGGGTCAATTTCTATTACTGATTTAATCTATTATAAACGTTACCCAATGGCTTTTCAAATCATGTCATTTGTCACTCCATATGGTGCATATCTGGATTTAGGGATTGAAGGTAAAACATGGTATTTTGATGTTACCGATTACGCTCCAGTTTTAAAAGGAAATAAGCAAATCACAATGGGTGGTGGTGGACAATGGCAAGAAGATATGGATATTAAATTTTTATTTATTGTTGGGACACCTACTAGAGATGTATTAGAAATGCAACAAATATGGAGGCCGCAATCAAAAGGGTATGGATCAATTATTGATGATAATGCTTTCGAGCCAAGAGATGTATTAATGCATCCCAATGCAACTGCCTATAAGATAAGAACTACAATAACAGGACATGGTCAAGAAGGTGAATTTATACCTCAGAATCATACAATCAATATTGATGGGGGTTCGGTTGATTATACTTGGCAAGTTTGGACTGAGTGTGCTGAAAACCCAATTTTTCCACAAGGTGGAACTTGGATTTATGATAGAGCTGGCTGGTGCCCTGGACAAGCATCTGATCTAAGAGAAGATGATATTACTTCATTAGTCACACCAGGTCAAATACATAATATAGATTATGGGATTGTTAGCGCCACTGGGGCTTCTAATTATTGGGTAAGTTCCCAGCTAGTTAGTTATGATGAAACAAATTTTACTTTAGATGCTGCTATAGTTGACATTTTATCCCCTACTAATAAAGTAAATTATCAGAAAGCAAACCCTATTTGCTCAAAACCAGAAATTACTATCCAGAATACAGGGAGTACTCCTATAACATCATTAACAATTGAGTATTGGATTAATAATGCTCCTTCTAAAGAATCATTTACATGGACGGGAATCCTTTCTTTCCTCCAAAAGGAGACTATAAAGCTCCCGGATCCAAGCTCTTTATGGGATAACATGACTATTAATAATAACTCATTTCATGTTGAAATAATAAATAGTAATGGAGGGGCAGATCAGTATATTCATAATAACAAAATGAGTTCAACTTTTGACCCTACACCTATTTATCCTAATACTTTTGCGTTATGGTTTCAAACTAATAGTGGAGTAATTAATACCTTTACTCAAATCTCAGAGTCATCATGGGAATTCTTTGATAATGATGGAAGTTCAATATATGCTAGTGGTGATTTAATCTCAAACACACAATATAGAGATACACTAACTTTTCCTGATGGATGTTATACTTTTAAAGTAGCAGATACTGATGATGATGGTTTAGACTTTTGGGCTAATAATGACGGAGGAGGGATGGCACGCTTTCGTGAGCTTGGAGCAGGTTGGTTAAAAGCCTTTGAAGGCGATTTTGGAAGGTTTATTCATCATGAGTTCAGAACAGAAGATGTATTGTCAAGTTCTGAAATAAAAACTAAAAATATTAAGGTCTATCCAAATCCTGCAATTAATGAGATTGCAGTTATTGGAAATTTAACAAATTCATCAGAACTCATTTTAACTGATAATATTGGAAGAATTGTAAGTATTACCGAAATTGAGAGGAATAAAACTACACATAAGATTAATATTAGTAATTTATCAAAAGGAATTTATTTCATCTCAGTTGACAATAATAAAATAATAAAAAAAATAGTAAAACAATAGATGAAATATTGCAATTCGTTAACCAATTATAGCAGGTTTAAAACAAGAGAAGTAAAAGTAGGAAATATCGGAATTGGCGGGAGTAATCCTATTCGAATTCAATCTATGACTACTACAGATACTATGGATACCATTGCAACTGTGGAGGAGTCTATAAGAATGATAGATGCGGGATGTGAGTTAGTTCGTATTACTGCTCCCTCAAAAAAAGATGCTCTCAACCTAAAAAACATAAAAGAGGAACTTGTAAAAAGAGGGTATAACACTCCAATAATTGCAGACATACACTACACGCCTAATGCAGCAGAAATTGCAGCTACAATTATTGAAAAGGTAAGAGTAAATCCTGGTAACTATGCTGATAAAAAGAAGTTTGAAAACATAGAATATACTGAAGTTACTTATAATGCTGAAATTGAAAGAATAAGAGAAAAGTTCACTCCACTTGTCCGTATTTGTAAAGAGAACGGAACCGCTATGCGAATTGGAACAAATCATGGCTCACTTTCTGATAGAATCCTTTCCAGATATGGAGACACTCCAAAAGGAATGGTGGAATCGGCAATGGAGTTTTTGCGTATTTGCCGTGATGAAGGTTATCATGAAATTATCCTTTCAATGAAAGCATCAAATACTAGAATAATGGTACAGGCCTACCGTTTATTAGTTGCTGAAATGATAAAAGACGGAATGGACTACCCTCTACATTTGGGAGTAACTGAGGCAGGAGAAGGAGAAGATGGAAGGATAAAATCGGCAGTGGGAATAGGTGCACTTTTAGCAGATGGAATTGGAGATACAATTAGAGTTTCATTAACAGAAGCACCAGAATTTGAAATCCCTGTTGCACAAAATTTGTTAAAGCATTTTAAAGGAATTGAGCAGCATGATTCTATTGAGAAAATAACAAAAAACCCGCTCCATTCTTTTGATTATAAAAGAAGAAAAACAAATGAAGTACTAAATATTGGTGGAGGGAATGTCCCTATTGTAATGGCAGATTTTTGCTTGAAAGAAAAAATTACTGCTGCATCCTTTTTTGCTTTGGGGTCTAACTATTCCGTCCCTCTGGATAAATGGAACCTTACCGATATGGCAGCCGATTATGTTTTTGTAGGCAACCATGATTTAGATTTTGAAGTACCAGGAACTTTGGGGGTTATTTACAACTATAAAAAATGGGTCGAGCATAAAAAAGGATATCCATTTTTAACAATAAATGACTATTTGGATGAGGAAGAAATCTCTGAAAAACTGAATATTGTTTATGTTTGTCTTTCGGATTTATGTGAAGAGCTCTTTGCTAAATTAAAAACAGATTCAACAGCTGTTTTAATGATAGATACTTATAATGAAAATGGGCTTGCCGAGCAAAGGAAACTCTTTACTGAACTAATGAATAACGGAATTAAAACTCCAGCGATTATCGGTAGAGCTTATGGTGATTTATCAGAAGAACAATTGCAACTTTCAGCAAGTTCTGATTTAGGGGCTTTACTTTTAGATGGATTGGGAGATGGAATATTTATTGCTGCAGAAAATTGCGGCTCCTATCAGTCGATAAATTCACTAGCATTCGGAATATTGCAAGCCAGTAGAACAAGAATTTCCAAAACAGAATATATTTCTTGTCCTAGTTGTGGGAGAACTCTTTTTGATTTACAAGAAACAACTGCAAAAATCAGAAAAGAAACTGACCATCTGAAAGGAGTTAAAATTGGAATAATGGGTTGTATAGTAAACGGACCTGGAGAAATGGCAGATGCCGACTATGGGTATGTAGGTACTGGAAAGGGTAAGATTACGCTTTACAAAGAACAAACAGTAGTCGAGAAAAACATAGCTGAAGAAAAAGCTGTAACAGCCTTAATTGACCTTATAAAAGAACATGGAGATTGGGTAGAAAGAAAATAAGAACCTAAGACAATATACCTTTTGCATTTTCGTTTTTAGAGTTGTTATTTTAATAAAATTTAATCAATTAATCTAGTAAATATATTTTTAGGTACTTTGCTTTGCATAGTACTATATTTTATTACTTTTACACCCCAACAAAGCAATTATATATGATCAACATTACTAACCTTCACAAATCCTACAAAATAGGTAAGAATTCCCTACATGTATTAAAGGGAATTGATTTTATAGTAGCTGAAGGAGAATTGGTAGCCATTATGGGTTCTTCAGGTTCAGGAAAATCAACCCTACTAAATATTATTGGCATGTTGGATGTTGCCAATGAAGGAAGCTACACACTTGATGGCGTTCCTATTAAAAACTTAGATGAGACAAAAGCAGCAAAATATCGTAGTAAATTTTTAGGTTTTATCTTTCAGTCCTTTAACTTAATCAATTATAAAACTGCTTTGGAAAATGTTGCTTTACCCTTATATTACCAAGGCAAAAAAAGAGAAGAAAGGCAAGAAAAAGCACTCAACTACTTGGATAATGTCGGCTTAAAAGAATGGGCAACTCATTTGCCTAGCGAACTTTCAGGAGGTCAAAAACAAAGAGTAGCAATCGCCCGTGCTTTAGTAAGTGAACCTAAAGTACTATTGGCTGATGAGCCAACTGGAGCCTTGGATTCTACCACTTCTAGTGAAGTAATGGCTTTAATTCAAGAAATCAATAATCAAGGAAAAACAATTTTGGTAGTTACCCATGAAGAGGATATTGCAAAGATGTGCAAACGCATTGTTCGCTTAAAGGATGGCGTAATTGTAGAGGATACATTAGTCAGCCAAATAGCTGCCATATAAACTATGTTTAACAGAGATAATTGGATAGAAATTTTCGATACCATTCGTAAAAACAAGTTAAGAACTTTCTTGTCTGGATTTACGGTTGCGCTAGGAATCTTTATTTTTATTATTCTTTTTGGTTTTGGGAATGGCTTAAGCAATACTTTTCAAAAATTCTTTAATGATGACAATGTAAACAGCATGTTTATTTTTCCTGGGTCAACAACTGAACCTTTCAAGGGATATGAATCTGGGAGAAGAATTAAGTTTGACAATGCCGACTTAAAAGCCATTACCGATAATTTTGATAATTATTTGGAAAGCATAAGCCCCCGAATTTATGATAATGCAACTGTAAAATACAAAGACAAAAGCAATAACTATTCCATAAGAGCCGTAAGTCCTTCTCATCAATATAATGAAATGACGATAATGATGCAAGGGCGTTTTTTGCATGAAGATGATATCAGCCATAAAAAGCGACATGCCGTTATTGGTCGCTTAGTTGCACAAGATTTGTTTAAAAATGAAGAACCTATTGGCAAGTATATTGATGGAAGTGGACATACTTGGAAGGTAATTGGTGTTTTTCAAGATGATGGAGGGGACGGAGAAGAACGACTGATTTATATTCCCTATACAAGCTTACAAAAAATAAAGAAAAACACAGATGAAATTGATCAGATTATCCTAAGCTATAAACCTGAAATTGGCTATGAAGGGGCTGTAGAATTTGAGCAGAAATTGGAGAAATTCCTAAAAAGCAGAAAGGATATCGACCCTAAAGATAGAGGAGGAGTTTACATCAGAAATGTAGCCGACAACCTCAAAGAAAATCAGCAATTTGCTAGCGTTTTACAACTCATTATCACCTTTATTGGTATCGGGACTTTAATCGCAGGGATTATCGGGATAAGTAATATCATGGTATTTGTAGTGAAAGAACGAACCAAAGAATTAGGAATACGGAAAGCAATTGGAGCAAGCCCAAGAAGCATTATCGCTATGATATTACAAGAAGCTATTTTCATCACTACTTTATCAGGTTATTTTGGGCTTATTGCAGGCATTGCAACCTTGAGCTTAATTGGCGATACACTTGAAAAAGATTATTTTATCACCAATCCTTATATTGATATTTCAACTGCTATTGGTGCTACTATCATCCTCATTCTGTTTGGGGCATTAGCAGGCTATATTCCTGCCAGAAGAGCTGCCAAAATAAAACCAATTGTTGCCTTAAGAGACGAATAAATGAAAACACTATTTGATAAAGATACTTGGCAAGAAATATTCAGCTCTATTGGGCAGAATAAAGTCCGCACCATCATTACCGTTATTGGGGTGTTATGGGGTATCTTTTTATACATTGTTTTATCAGGTGCAGCCAAAGGAATTGATAATGGTTTTGAGCGTCAATTTGAACGCATATCTTCCAATAGTTTATTTGTATGGGGGGAGGTAACTTCTGTCCCTTATAATGGATTTAAAACAGGAAGGCAAATTAGATTAAAATTAAGTGATGTTGAGACTTTAAAAAACAAAATCCAAGAGATACAATATATTGCCCCTAGAAATGTAAGCGGGTTATGGGGAACTTCTGGAGGAAAGATTGTTCATGGTCAAAAAACAGGAACATATAATGTCTATGGAGATTACCCAGTATTTACAACAATTACAACTAAAAACATATATGATGGAGGTAGATTCATAAATGAATCAGATATAACATTTAACAGAAAAGTATGTGTAATTGGAGAAAGAACAAGGCAAGAATTATTTGAAGAGGATGAAAATCCAATAGGTGAATTCATCCGCATAAATAATATTTATTTTAAAGTTGTGGGTATACATAAATATGTTGTTGAAGGGGGTATGGCAGATGATGGTGATATTCATATTCCTTTCTCAACTTATAAGAAACTCTATAATAGTGGAGAACATGTTCATTTTTTAATAGTTGCCGCTTTTGATGATGCTGATATTGTAAAGGTAGAACAAGATATTAGAACTGTTCTGAAAGATAGGCATAATATAAGCCCTGCTGATATGCGTGCAATTGGTGGATTTAATTTAGGGGAAATGTTTAAGCAAATTACTAAATTTGCTTCAGGGATGACCTTCCTATCCTTAATTATTGGACTTGCTACTATATTAGGAGGAATAATCGGTATTGGAAACATCTTACTTATATCAGTAAAAGAACGCACCAAAGAGATAGGAATTAGGCGTGCTATCGGAGCCACACCAAAAGAAATCAGAATACAAATTATTTTAGAATCTGTATTTTTAACCATTATTGCAGGAATAATTGGCATTATCCTAGGAGCTTTAGTCCTATCAGGCATTAATGCCGCCACTAAAGATATGACAGACTATCCCTTTACCAACCCAACCGTACCTATTCCTTATATATTAGGGGCTTTGTTTTTAATGGTTGTACTGGGGACATTAATAGGGCTCATTCCTGCACATAGAGCGGTAAGCATAAAACCTATTGACGCATTAAGAGAAGAATAATAAACAACTAGAAAACAACAAAAAAATAATATAAATATGAAAAAGAAAATCGGAATAGCACTTTTATTTTTTGGCATTGTATACGCAAGCGCCTTCTTTATAAAATCCAATAGTAAATCATTAATTGATTATGAAACCACTACCCTTATAGTAGCTACTATTGAAAATAAAATAGTGGCTACAGGAAAAGTAGTTCCTGAAGATGAGGTAGAGATAAAACCTCAAATTGCTGGTATTATCGAAAAAATAATAGTGCAAGAGGGGGAGCAAGTTAAGGCAGGGGATTTACTAGCCATCATTAAAGTTGTGCCTAACGAACAAAGCCTGAACAATGCCCAAGGTCGAGTAAAAAATTCGGAATATATTTTAACAAATATGCAGTCAGAATTTGATAGAAACAAAACTTTGTATTCAAAAGGAATTATCTCAGAAAAAGAATATAATAGCATTGAACTGAAATACAATCAATCGGTACAGGATTTGGAAAATGCAAAAAGTGATTTGCAAATTATCAAACTAGGCTCGGCAGGAGGCTCCAGTATAGCCAATACGAATATTCGTGCAACAGTAACAGGTACCGTGCTTGAAATTCCAGTAAAAAAAGGAGACCAAGTTATCCAGGCCAATACCTTTAATGCTGGAACAACTATTGCTACTATTGCTAATTTAAACATCATGATTTTTGAAGGGAAAGTAGATGAAGCTGAAGTTGGAAAACTAAAACAAGACATACCACTTGTAGTTACACTTGCCGCTATTGAGGATAAAGAATATGCTGCAAAACTAAAGTTTATTGCTCCAAAAGGAATAGAAGAAGGAGGTGCTGTTCAGTTCAAAATTGAAGGGGAAGTTTACTTGGATGATGAATATTTTGTACGAGCAGGATACAGTGCTAATGCATCAATAGTAACGGAAAGAAGAGACAGTGTAATTGCAATAAGTGAGGCGCTTTTGCAATACGACCTAAAAACCAAAGAGCCTTATGTTGAGGTTGAAATTGGAGAGCAAGAATTTGAAAAACGAGACATTGAATTAGGCTTATCTGATGGCGTAAATGCTGAGGTATTTTCAGGCGTTACAAAAGAAGATAAAATAAAAATTTGGAACAAAACAGAAGCTGAAAAAAGAGGTGTCGAACAGGTTAAACTACCATAATAAGAATAATATGAAAATAGTTAATTTAATAATTCTCTTTACATCACTTTCTATATCTATGCAAGGACAAGAAGTGTGGACATTGGAACAATGTATAAAACGAGCAATTGAAAAAAATATATCCATTAAGCAATCACAGGCTGATTTAAAAAGTACAGCTCTAGGGAAAACAACTGCTATTGCTAACTTTTTACCAAGCCTTAATTTAGGAAGTTCCCACTCTTGGAATGTTGGGCTTAACCAAAATATTACAACAGGTATTTTGGAAAATATGACAACACGTTCAGCTTCAATGAACGCAAATGTAGGGATTGATTTATTCAATGGTTTGCAAAACATACAGCAATTATACCGAGCAAACCTCAGCATTTTAGCGAGCCAATATCAATTGGCGGATATGAAGGAAAACATCTCCTTATTGGTAGCTAACTCTTATTTGCAAATCCTGTTTAACCGAGGAAGTTTGGGAGTACAACAATCACAGTTAAATGTAGCGAATGAGGAGTTAATTATTGCAGAGGAACGCCTAAAAACAGGAATCATCCCACAAGGAGATGTGCTGGAAATTGAAGCAAATGTTGCTACTATTGAACAAAATGTAGTGGTAGCCGAAAACAATTATCAGCTTTCAAAAATTGCTTTGGCGCAATTATTACTAATCCCTGATTTTAGCAATTTTGAAATTGCACAGGAAACAGCAATTACTCCTGAACCAGCAATACTAAGCACTAATGTAAATACCATTTACAGCAAGGCTGTTGCTAAACGAAATGATGTAAAATTGGCAGAAACTAATCTTAAAATTGCCAAGAAAGATTTAGCGATTTCTAGAGGTAGTATTCTACCCAAATTAAGTGGTTTTTATTCTTATAATTCAAGGATTCTTTTTGATGATCCAAGTGATATTTCACATCAATTAGACAGGAATGCAGGACAAAATTTTGGCTTGCAATTGTCTATTCCTATTTTTAATGGAATGGCAAACAATACAAATATCAGAAGAAGTAAAATCAATATTCAAAAATCAACCTATGCTTTGGAGCAAGTAAAGTTGGATTTGGAAAATACAATTAACCAAGCCTATAATGATGCAAAAGGTTCTTTAAAAGCACATCAGGCGGCTGAAAAAACTTTGAAAGCGCGTAAATTAGCTTATCAGTATGCTAAGGAGCGCTTTGATAATGGAGGAATGAATACCTTTAATTTTTTACAAGCAGGGCAAAGGTATGAAGCTGCACAATCAGAATTGATAAAAACGAAATACAATTATATTTTCAAATTGAAAGTATTGGAATTTTACTTTGGAGAAGCTAGTTTGTAACTAAGTTAAGAAGAAAATAATTAAAGTGAAAAAATATATTTTCAATATAATTTTAGTTTTACTCAGTTTTTCAACTCACACTGCCCACTCATGCAGTATGTATAAAATAACTATTGGCGATAAAACAATGGTTGGTTGTAATGAAGATGCTTGGAGAATAGCTTCTAGAATTTGGTTTGAGAATGTAAGCGAAAAGGGAAATTATGGAGCTGCTTTTACTGGCTCTAGAGCAATAGGAAATAATCAGTTTGCTCCTCAGTCCGGCATGAATAATGTTGGACTTTCTTTTTCAAGACTAGTTGCTTACCACCCTAAAGAGGTTAATAATCCAATAGAAAAAAGAAAGGGTATTTCTAATCCTAGTTCTTACCTGAAAGATATTTTGCATAGTTGCAAAACAGTTCAAGAGGTACAACAATATATTGAGGAGTATGACCATAGCTTTTTCATAAATGATGTGTTTATTTATATTGACAAATCTGGAGGCTACCTTATTGTGGAGCCCTATAGCCTAAAAAACAGGCAATAATTCTTATTATGTATTATCTAATTTCTGTCCATCAATTACTAATAATGAGTAAAGCAGGAGATTAGCGAAATATAGAAATGGGGAAGATTTTCTGAGAGAACATAAACTTGATACCACATTAGCATTTTGCACTTCACTTTCTAACACCATGCATGTTTGTAGAGAAAGAAATGGTGATGGGACATTACTTATCTCAATTTGGGATTTAAAAGAAGGTGTAATTACTTTATATTTTTATCATGATTATAATTATTCTATTCAATATAGTTTAAATGAAGAGCTTATGAAGGGAGACCATATAATAAAAATTCCAAAATTATTTCCTGCTAATTCAGAATTTGAAAGATTGACTAATTACATAACGCCATTCAACACCCCTTTTATACGAATTTCATTATTTTTTATTGGTTGTTTTTTCTTCATGACATCATTATTCTTTTTCATAAATTTCTTATTTAAAAAACCATTAGAAAGCTATCGATATGTAAAACTGTACTATCCCTTATTAGGAATAATTATGACCTATTATATGTTTGTTTTAGCTACAAATATTGGTATCTATTACTTTAATGCTCCTTACAATCATTATAGTGATAAAATAATTAGTTTATCTTCATACATACCTTTTTTACTTTTAATAGTAATTATCCCTTTATTCAGTTATAATTTTAAAATTATAACTGAGAACTCTTGGAGTCTTATTTCAATCTTACTATTTACAGTAAATAATATTATCTATTCAATATTATTAGTAGCGTTTATTTATTGGGGACTTTTTAGTGTCTTTAATTAGCCTTAGCTAATTTAAAGGCAGGAAAATTAACTCACCTTTATTTTAGTCGCTACCTCTTTTGCTTTTTCAACCAATTCAGTTGTAGTTTCTGAGCCATAAGCTAAGGCAACAGCCATTCTTCTGTACTTTCTTGTAGTTGGTTTCCCGAAAATCTTGAAGTCAGTATTTTTAAAATTAGCTGCTTCATCTAATCCAGTAAAAGTTGGCCAATTGCTATTTTCTTTATCAGCTAATATTACAGCAGAAGCACCATTCGTGATCAGTGGAATATCCAAAACAGGAATTCCTAAAATAGCACGAGCGTGCAATTCAAATTCTGTAAAATTTTGTGTTCCAGCTAAGGTTACCATTCCTGTATCGTGTGGTCTTGGTGAGAGTTCAGAAAAATAAACTCCATTCTTTCCTATAAAAAATTCTACTCCCCAAATACCGCTACCACCAAGTGCTTTAGTTACTTTATCAGCCATGTCTTGTACTGTTTTTAGATGAGCATCTTCCATGGCCATAGGCTGCCAACTTTCTTGGTAATCTCCTCTTTCTTGCCTATGCCCTATTGGCGGACAAAAAAGCGTAATTCCATTATTTTGTGTTAAGGTTAAAAGCGTGATTTCATAATCAAAATCAATAAAGGCCTCAACAATTACTTCCATCAAATCTCCTCTTGATCCTTCCAAAGCAAAGTTCCATGCTTTTTCAATATCGGCTTCTGTTTTAATAACCGACTGCCCTTTTCCTGAACTTGACATTAAGGGTTTTACCACACAAGGCATACCAGTAAAAGCAACTCCTTCTTTCAACTCTTGGTAAGATATTGCGTATTTGTATTTAGCCGTTTTCACTCCTAAATCAATAGCTGCCAAATCACGGATTGCTTTTCGATTCATAGTAAAGTTTGCAGCCTTAGCAGAAGGAATTACAGTAAATCCTTGCTTTTCATAATCGTAAAATCTTTCTGTACGGATACTTTCCACTTCAGGAACAATAAAGTCAGGCTTATGTTTGGCAACTATTCTGTCCAACTCATCACCATCTAACATATTGATGACTTCAAACTCATGTGCCACTTGCATAGCAGGAGCATTCTCGTAATTATCTACCGCAATTACATATTGTCCTAATCTTTGCATAGCAATTACCACTTCTTTTCCTAACTCCCCAGAACCTAATAATAGTATCTTATTTCTCATTTAACTCCAAAGATTTGTTGGGTAAACACCATCAGTAATACACTTAGTAATTGCAGCAACTGCCATTGGTTTATCTTCTTTGTAAGTTACCCCAAACCAATTATCATCAGTAGGAATTACACGCACAGCCATTTGCTTACTTACTATCATATCAGTAACAATATTCGGTATATAGTATTCAGCCGTTGGGTTATCAGGGTTTGCTCTCATAAAATCATGCAAGCCTTTTTCAATCTCCTTAAAAATAGAAGGGTGAAAGCCCCAATAATTCATTGATACTGGCACATTTTTATCTACCGTCCCAAGTGCCTCATCACTTCCTACATTATAGTTAACAACTCCATTTTGTGCGGCAATTTTTGTTCTTTCAATCACCTCAACAAGATTATTTTTATGATCTACCTCACAAACTCCTCTGTTGACCGTTCCGTGCTTGGAAAGTGTATTGTGCAAAGTATAACCAACCATTGCCATCAATGATGGCGAACAATCCTTAGTTAAGAAATCAGCAATCAACTGGAAAGACCCAGCACCATAATAATCATCAGCATTAATTACTGCAAATGGCTCGTTTATCACATCTTTAGCCACTAGTACCGCATGTGATGTTCCCCAAGGTTTTGTACGCTCAATAGTTGTAATGCCTTCCACTTTTATATTTACTTCTTGGTACACATATTCAATAGCAATTTTGTCCGCAAATTTATCAAAGCGTGAACGGAAGGCTTCATCAAACTCTCTTCTGATTACAAATACAATTTTTCCAAATCCTGAGTTAATCGCATCATAAATTGAGTACTCAATTATTGGCTCTTCATTCGGACCAATCCCATCTATTTGTTTCAATCCACCATAACGGCTTCCCATTCCTGCTGCTAAAATCAATAATGTTGGTTTCATTTTTATCTTTTATATATTGTTTAAAAACATTTTTGAAATATACTTTCCTAGTATATCATATTCTATATTTACTACTGTACCTTCTTTAAACTCATGAAAATTAGTATGCTCATGCGTAAAAGGAATAATAGCTATCGAAAAAGAAGTGTCCTTGGAATTAATAACCGTAAGGCTCACCCCATTCACACAAACCGAACCTTTTTCCACTGTCATCCCCTGTGTCTGCTTGTGCTTAAAAGTATACACATAAGAACCTTTTTCTTGCTTAACCCCAACACACTTTGCAGTTTGATCAACATGACCTTGTACCATGTGTCCGTCTACTCTATCGCCTAACTTCATGCACCTTTCCATGTTTACTTTACTGCCAACTACTAGAAACCCAATATTGGATTTTTCCAGAGTTTCCTTAATGGCTGTAACGGTATATTCATCATCATTAATAGCAACTACCGTTAAGCATACACCATTATGCGCTACACTTTGGTCTATCTTTAATTCATTAGTAATAGCTGACGCTAAAGTAATATGAACATTACTCCCTTCACTTTCTACTTTTACTACCTCAGCTAATTGCTCTATAATTCCTGTAAACATATTAATAGTCTATTACCTGCTGTTCCATTTCTGGCATTTCTCTTTCAACATAATGTTGAGTTCTTAGTTGTGGTTCAAAGCCTGCTTCCGTTATACATTCTTGTATACTATTGGCTGTAAACCTATGTGGTGCTCCTGCAGCCGAAACTACATTTTCTTCAATCATGATTGAACCCATATC
>Ga0206125_10001911_pt1 | contig 23058 bp, 16 predicted proteins | sample Helgoland_Spring_4_FD_148598 | JGI IMG/M metagenome (GOLD analysis project Ga0206125, IMG submission 148598) | Pelagic subsurface seawater microbial communities from Kabeltonne, Helgoland, North Sea - Helgoland_Spring_Bloom_20160331_1 | ecosystem: Environmental > Aquatic > Marine > Epipelagic ... | reverse complement strand
AATGGTCCACATTACCAATCCAAGCAACTTAAATAGATGATGTATAATTTATATACCATGAATATTACAACAACAATAGATCAATATAATAACAACAATGTCTTTTTCGGTGAGTTACAGCAAAATAACGTTATCCACGATTGTAATTTTATGAGACTAATTTATTCAACCGAATATTTTTCATTAAATGGGATATTTTTTATCATTGAATTTAAAAACGTAACAATAGAAAAATATTTTAGCAAGTATAAATGTAGTTTCTCAATTTCAGAGAATAAAAAATTAATTTCTGACATTATTAATATAGAAACAAATATTTTAAATAAATTACCTATATCTTCCCACAATCTTCGCACAGGCATAAGCTCTCAATTAGAATGTGGAAATATTAAAATGTTTTCATGCTCGGAACCAAAAAAAGGGAACTTAAAAATAATATTAAAATTATCAGGTATATGGCAAAATGGCAGTGAACATGGTATAACTTATAAGTTTATCCCTATAGATTAGTCTATTGTGTCCACTCAAAGTGTTGGGTTAGATATCTCTGAATATTATGATTAGTAAGGTGATCGTCAACATCGAGTTTTAATAGAGTGCGTAGAGCATCATTCGGTTTGATGATTCTACAAGATGAATATTGCAGACCATTACTATTAATGTAATCACTAATTTCGTTAGTCACTTCAAGACGGGTCATTTCAATGCGTTCAGGCTTATGTAGGAAACTAGCTAGTTCCGAACTAATAACACCATGTGTGTGAACTGGTACCACTCCAATACCATATATAGTAACAAATTCATCATTATATGGTAATTTTTTAGTGGACAAACGTGGGGAAGCATCAATTGAGTCGCCAACCTGTTTACCAGCCAATTGATCCGGGTCAATATCAGGACCCCAGGGCGTAAATCTCGTATAGGAAGTAAGGGCGTCTTCTACCCCCCCTAAGGCTGAACCGCTGTGAGCTTCCTCACAATCTCTGATTGACGAACCACATTGACGGATAAAACCAATCAAAACGTTTTTATCAATTATGAACGTTTTTCCAAGCTCGTTGGTTTGATAGTCATAACCATGTTGTTTCATTAACTTTCTAAGATCCTTTTTTGTAAAGGATGGTTCGAATAGAATATACTCCAAATTCCACACCCACCCATGGAGCAGACTATCTTGCAGTTGCTCACACGACTTTGTTGAAAACTTAATAATTCTTCTAGGACCGCAGTTAAAAACGAACATTGATTTTGTTTTCGTGCGTGGTTGTGATGTAGAAGGCATTGTGATTGTGATTGATATAGATTATTATGATAAATCTGGATCAATTTTATATTTTAACCATCTGTTGTAAAATATTCAACTATAACTTGCATAATGCCTATAATTATTAAAAGTAAAACACTAAGTAAAGTCATCAACCAATAAAGATTTTTACCCATAAGTTGATACAATTGGCCGGTGATGCTATCACCACCAGATTTATATATCTTATTTTGGTCATTTAAGTATTGTGATAATAAATAAAGTTCAGTTAATAAAATAAATAATCCTAAAAATTGGAAATTATTATATTCAGTTGGCAGTTTATCAGATTCAATAATATTTTTATATCCTATATTTATGCCTAGTAACCATCCAGAACATGTTATAAGTAACATAATAGGGCCTCCTTTATTAAATACGTCCATTATATATTTAAATACTCCTTTATTTGGGTTCATTTTTTTTCTAGCAGCCATTTCAAATACTAATAATCCAAATAAAGAGAATGTAATTAAACCATAGCCATAAATTCCTCCCCCATTTTTTTTACCAAGAATATACATTAAAAATATGCCAACTATAGGAAATGATAAAAATATATTAGTGTTATATTTTAGTGCTGAAATTGAATTGTTAATTTTAGGATTAGAAATAACGTTATCCCCCATTAATAACTATATAGATTATATATTCGTTGTTAAATTTATATTAATTATGTATTATTAATATATATGTTTTCTGTTAATACTAATCACCCAATTATTACTCCGACAAACGATTACGTTTTAGGGAGAAAGAATATATCTATACATTCTGAAGATAGAGATATTACTAAATGGCCTGAAGCAAATGAATTTTCTATAATTTTACCCCAAGCTTTACAAAGTGTTCAATCTATTAAACTTGTAGATTTTTCTTTACCTACAAGTATTCCAATATTTACATTATTGAATCAAAATACAAGATTAACAATTGAAGATTTAACCACAGAGGAAACAATTACTATTAGCGAAGGTAGTTATTCTGCCGAACATTTGGCGAATGAACTTCAGTTCAAAATTAATAAATCAATCAACGGTGACAAGTTCAGAGTTGTTTATGATATGGTTGAAAACAAATTTAAATTTGGTAATACATCAAATACATTTAAATTACATTTTGATAAAGATGTTAACTTTGATAAAGATGTTAACACACAATGTCAATCAAACGTGTGGGATAATAAAAATAGGTGGGGTCTGGGGTGGAATCTTGGATTTAACAAAGAAACATCCGAAGCAAGGCCAATTGCGAGTGAAAGCGCTGAAACATATATAGGATATAAACAGACAGAAACTTTAGTAAATTGGATTACGCCAGCGCCACCAGCGCCACCAGCGGTGCCAGCGGTGCCAGCGGTGCCAGCGCAAGTATGGGTGTTGTCTAGTCCAAATTGTTCTAATATTAATGGAGAGAGTACAATCTATATGGAACTAGATAGACATAATGCTAGTGATGAATTATATATTAATAATAGGGAATCAAAAACAACCGCCAACAATACTAAATGTTTATCAGATAGTTCTAGTTTTGGTGGGGTTGTGAATAGTTATTTTGCAAAAATACCAACATTTGGATTTAGACCAGATGCATTCAGTAATAATTTATACCAATCTATTATAGATAACAGCCCATCAAATGGTATTCAATATTATTATAAGGTTGAAGATAGAATAGAAAAATTAAAGTTCAGATTCAGATATCATGATGGTACACTAGTTAATTTTGGAAACCACCCATTCAATTTCTCATTATTATTTACATTTTTAAAACATGATGAGTCGACAAACTATAATAGCATTAGGGTAATTAATATTTGATAACCATATAGTTCAATTTACTTATTTCTAGAAAGTTTAGTTTTAATCCATTCTGTTAAAATTGATACGTCACATGTAGCAATATCGTCACTAAACCCCTTTAATGACACAAATTTCGGCTTTGTAATCGTATTATTTGATGATTTAATTGATATATAATTACCATATGCACCAGTTCTTATACTAGTGTTCTCATCTATAGCGCGAATTACGCCTACGGGTGTTTCTATATACTTAATAACATCTTCAAGTGTTATCAAGTGTTGTTCAATATTTATTAGAGAGAGTGATTTTTTTGTATTATTCCACTCTATATACAAACCGAATTTCCCCTTTTTAAGGGTGACTTCCTTATTTTTATATAAACCTAACATGTTTCCAATCGGAATCTTTTCTTCTACAATGTCCACCAGATTATATTTGCCTGATCTTAATTTATCTAAACATAATTCCTTTTTGACTTTTTTAAATGTAACCTCTTCACCTATAGTACATTTAATAACTGGACCATATTTTCCAATAATATACTGGTGATTGTCATCAATATTAAATTTAGATTTATCTTCATCTGAAATATATCCAGTCAATTCACTGATTTCTGTGTCACATTTCCTACAAATTTCATACCAAACACCTATTCCTTTTGCGATACTATCCAACTCTGTTTCCATCTTACTAGTATATTCATACATAAATAGCGGGTCAAACGTTTTTAGTAAAAACTCTAATACCAAAATACCGAGCGGTTGAATAATTAGTTTGTTCTTTTCATTACCAAAAGTTTTATCTTCTTCAATACAAGATAATTCTTCACCTTCAAGTTCATAATTTATACAAGTTATATTCTTACCTATTATATTATCAAGTTTTACATATTTCCTTTCTTGTATCTTATCTATAAGACTGGAAAATGTAGATGGTCTCCCAATACCATTTTCTTCAAGTAGTTGAACGACTTTAGCTTCGGTGTAATGCAATTTTTGATCCTTAATAGATACTTTAGATTCAATTTTGTTATATGGAAGTATAGATTTTTGTTTAATAGATAGTAAATAATAATATTCCTTATTTTCCTTTTCATACCCCTTTACTATTTTCCAACCAGGAAATACTATTTGTTCACAAGAATTTTTATAAAATAAGTCACTATCGTCTGACATACATTTAGTAGGGGCTGTAATTTTTGAAGTTATTGCCTGATAAGTGGCTGGGCTCATACAACTTTCACAAGTATTCCGCCATACCAAATTATAAATTTTTATTGCCTTTTGAGAGAGATCATACCTATCTTCTGAAACATCGGTTATTTCAATATTTGTTGGACGAATTGCTTCATGTGCTTCTTGTGTATTTTTATCCTTTTTTGTTCTATCTGAAAGCGTATCAACATTTACATTAAGATATTCACCCCCCCACGTTTTGGGAATATATTTTTTTATCGTTTCGATAAAGGTCGCACTATATGTCTTGCCGTCAGTTCTCATATAAGTGATAAGACCTTTTTCGTATAATGTTTGCAGTTCTTTCATCGTATTTTTAGGTGAAGATCTCAGCTCTGTATTGGCAGTTTGCTGTATAGTACTTGTTGAAAATGGTGAGGGTGGATTTTTTGTAGTTTTTTTCGGCTTAGAACAAGTTAAAATGTGATCAAATCCAACAGAAGATTCTAGCATTTCTTCGACAACAGAACTTAACTCAAAATGCATGTTAAGTGTGAAAGGTAAATTAAGTTTAGTAAAATAGCCGGTTGTATTATACACCTGCGTTTCTGGATGACTATCAATTATCTTTTGATTTTCGTATATTAGTCTTAAAGCAGGTGTCTGGCATCTTCCAGCAGAAAGACCCGTTTTTGATTTTCTGGAAATATGCTTCCACAACAAAGGGGATAATTTAAAACCAACGATAATATCCAATATTTGTCTGGCTTGTTGCGCATGAACAATATTCATATTAATAGTTGTTGGATTTTTTAATGCATATAGAATAGCTGGTTTTGTAATTTCATTAAATAATATTCGTGTTGTAGAACCTACGGGAAGTCCAAATAAGTTGCATATATGCCAACCAATAGCTTCGCCTTCACGATCATCATCTGTTGCTATAATTACCTTGCTAGACTCGGCAATGGCTTTTTTAAGTTTTTGAACTTGCGCGCGCTTTTCCTCAATAATATGAAATTTAGGTTTGTAATTATTTGCAACATCTATATCGTTAAGAGAGGATAATGTTGTTAGATGTCCCTTACATGCGATACACTTATAACCAGGTCCAGCATATTTTTCAATAGTAAGACACTTGGCCCCAGATTCGACAATTAGCAAAATAGATCTGGGATCCATTGCAAATAGTTTAATAATAGATATTATTAAATCATTTCAATTATTTCTGATTAATTATTTTATAATCAGTCCAGGATATTGTTTTGGGTTCAGGCTTTGAAGTTTCATTCATTTCGGTCTTATCACCCTCGGTCTTATCAGCACGTTTAATAACACTATCAATGTATAACTTTTTAAGTAACGTTCCAACTTTGACAGACGCTTCATTTTGGTCCGTGCCCCCATCCTCAATTTCCTTTAAACTAGAGAGAAAATCATCTAAAATAGAAAGGTCTATCTCATCATTATAAATCTTATTGAAGATATTTGTATAATTAAAAAACAGAAAACTACACTCCTGACAACACAAATCTTTAAAGGCCTCATTTTTAACCCCCTCATAGGAATCCTTAAATTTTACCATCGCATCCACACCTTGTTTAATTAATACACTATGTTTAAGACCACGTATTTTTTTAGTATTGTCTACATAACTATCTGATTTCTGAATCAGTTTATCTAAATTAAGCCGTTGTTGATTATTCATAATATAAATATTATTAATTTTATATTAATAATTTTCTAACGAATATATACAATAATGGTAAATTCTCATCTAAACAATGCTGCTCCAGTTATACCCCCGGTTCAATCTTATGGATTTCCTCATGGTGCGTCGTCTGCTTCCACTGCTGCTTATTTTACAGAACTTAATGAGAATAATGCGCAGAATAGTTTAAATAAAATACATGGAGGTTCCTCCGGTGCAAGAATGATCGTTCCCCAAACAAACAATCATGGAGTATCAGCTGTTGGACCAGGTAATGCAAATGTAAATGCTGCTCTGACATTAACACAACAGGCTGCTGATGCCGAGTACGATGTCGGGGTTGGGAAAAATCCACCACAAAGTGGTGGTGGTTGTGGGTGTATGAATAAACAAAAGGGCGGTGGGTGTGGATGTAACCATAAAAAGTGTGGTTGTACTAAGAAAAATTGTTTATGTATGAAGAAAGGTTGTCGTAAAAGCAAAAAAAAGAGAACTAGAAAAAGTAGAAAATCCAGACGTTTACGAAAAAAAACGAAAGTAAAGAAATATAAAACTAAACGTAGAAAAACCAGAAGATATAAATAAATTTTATTCTAAAATAAAATAACAATATATTTTAGTATGAAAGCCTCGGATTTATTTTTAGCATTTATTATTATCTTAATTTTTGTAGCTCTATATTTTTTCAATGTGATTGCTCTTGGTATGAAAAATATACAAGAAAACTGGCCAAAATATCGCTGTAATCCAATAATGATGCCATTTGCTGGCAGTTTTGGTCAAGATCCAATGGAAAATTTCACATTCTGTATTCAGAATATGCAGAAAAATCTAATGGGTTACTTATTAGAGCCAATTAATTACTCATTGAGTTCGGTAAATACGATTGGTTCAGAGTTTATGAGTTCAATAAACAACGTGAGGAAAATGTTTTCGACAATTAGAGATTTCATTACAAATATTATTAAAAGCGTGTTTGGCGTTTTCTTGAATATATTAATTGAAATTCAAAAAATGATAATTGGATTAAAGGATACAATGGGTAAAACTATTGGAATCGCTACAACTATGATGTTTTTAATGGATGGAACCGTTAAAACAATGGGAAGTGCATGGAATGGTCCGCCTGGTAAACTTACGCGTGCTCTATGTTTTAGACCAGATACGAAATTAAGATTAGAAAACGATAATATAGTAATTATGAAAGATATAAATTTAGGAGATATTTTGAAAAATGGAAGTGAGGTTATAGCCGTTTTAAAAATTAATAATAAAAATAAAAATGGAAGCTTTAGAGAACCATTATATAAACTGCCTAATGGTGAATCCGAACCAGTCTACGTTACTGGTACTCATTTAATTATGATAAACGACAAGTTCAGTTATGTGAAAAACCACCCACAAGCCGAATTATCTACAATAGAATCTGATTATCTCTCTTGTTTGATAACATCTGACGCCAAAATTTGTATAGGTAAATATGTATTTTGGGATTACGATGATGACTTATGTCCACCTGAAATGACAAATGTTTAGTTATTATATATCTAATATTATCTTACCACTATATAGTGATGGATAATATTATCAAAGTTATAAATAATATGTATGCAAAAAAAAATTATCTTGATACATATGGTGGGTCTGTATTAATGACTGGATTGATAATGGTGACATTCTTTTGTTTAATATCATATTATCTTGTTATGAATAATATAGGTCCTATTAAAGCTGATTGGGTAAATAAAAGATGTTCACCAGGAGTGATTCCATTCGCAGGGTTGATAAATCCTCCAACAGATGGAACAAGCGCATTTGATTTTACATCGCAAAACTTTACATTTTGTATTCAAAGTATTCTAAAACAAATAACAGGTTATGCGATGGAACCAGTAAACGCAATGGTAAATATTATATTAGACGTTTTCAAGGAGTTAAAAAATGCAATAGATGTTATACGTAATATGTTTAATATAATAAGACAAAGTTTTGGAAATATTTCCAAAGAAATATTCGGTCGCCTTTTAAATGTATTAATACCTATTCAGACTATGCTTATTGGGGTGAAGGATATGATGAGTAAAACGCATGGTATATTTACGACTTCTTTATATACTGCTCTTGGCACATATATGACATTGAAATCTGCGTTGGGTGCTATTTTTGAAATGATTGTAACAATTCTAATTGCTTTAGCCGCTTTGATTGTGATTTTATGGATAATTCCATTTACTTGGGGAGTTGCTGCCACTATGACGGGGATTTTTGCCACTGTTGCAATACCTATGACGGCAACGGCTTTAGTAATGAAGGATGTGTTTGATTTACAAACGTCTGGGCTACCAAAATCCCACCACCACCACTGTTTTGCCAAAGACACGCTTATTGAGACAAATAAAGGTTTTATCCCTATACAGGATATAGAAGTAGGGACAACTCTTAAAAATAACTCAAAAATAACCGCAAAGTTCAAACTGAGTTCATATAATCAAAATATGCACCAGTTAGGAAATATTAAAGTTAGCGGAGTTCATAAAGTATTATATAATTATAAATGGATACACACACGCGATCACCCAATGTCCAAATCAATCGAACCATTTGAAGAAGAATTCATTTACTGTTTGAATACATCAAATAAAACTATTACAATTGATGAGTTTGAATTTACAGATTGGGATGACTTAAATGGTGATGAACTTAGAGAGATACAAATAAATTGTAAAAATATACTACCAAAATCATTTAAACCAATCCAAATCCATCAATTTTTAGATAGTGGCTTTATTGGAGAAACGAAATTAGAATTAAATGACGGTAATTATATTACAATTGAACAAGTAGAAGTTAATCACGTGTTGAAACATGGCGAACGGGTTATAGGTAAGGTTGAAATTGATTCTAAAGACATTTCGTTATATAAATATTATTTTAAAGATAACTCATTTACCGGTGGACCTAATATACAAATATCTGACCTAAATTTAGGAATTATAAATACGTTTGAAATGGTTAAATGTGAAATCGCATTTAATCCTAAAAATTTATATCATATTTTAACGGATACAAATACATTTACAATAGATGGAATTACTTTCTTTGATTATAATGTCGCAATTGATCAATTTTTAGAAAAAGAAAAGCCTATTTTACAATCTTTATTTAGATAAAATAAAATATAATACTTATGTATATGGAAATTAACGTTCTTGGGTATAAATTAAGAGTTGAAGTGATTATCGCATGTATAGTTATTTGGTGGATTATATGTACGTTCACAGCATGTTCTTGCTCTAAAATATCACTTAAAGAAGGATTAATTACTTTAGCTGATGCTGCACCAATTGATTATCAACCAGATGGCAGCGTTAAAAATTCATGGATGAATAAGGCCGTATTATATGCTAAGGATATGGGGTATAATAGTATTGTCAAGAAACATTCTCAATATAAAGGCACTGACGTTCCTCTAGCACCTGATAATATGTTATTCTTTAAAAATAATGCGTTTAAACCAGAGTGTTGCCCTAGCACGTATTCTTCATCACAAGGATGTGCTTGCACAAGTTCAGACCAAGTTAACTATCTTAATCAGAGAGGCGGAAACCGAACGGGTCAATCTAATTTTTAGACATGCAACATAAATTACAATAAGTTATATTCATAGAGCGTTCTGGATTAATATCTATGTAGTCATACTCCCATACATGTTGACAGTTTTCTAGTAAATAACTATTTATATCTTCTAATAACCCTAGTTTAACATTATAATAATCTTTTAGTTTTAAATTATGCAACAAGTATCTTGAAAAAAAAAGGTCAACTACTGGATCGTCGGACATTTCTTCAATACTTTTATTTTCGAGTAATTTAATCTCACTTTCTAGATGAAGTTTCAAAATCAATAATGTTTTAATTCTATTAGACATTATAGATTATATACTTAATACTTTAAACCAAATCATTAATATTCTTAATTTACGTTAAGCCCATGATGTTCATATATCTTTTTTTTTTCACCATTAATGTGTTCATTAATACATTTATAAATCAGTAAAATTATAAGAGACGCACCTAATACATAAAATACTCTCTCTATATAAATTCTTACAAGAACATAAAGCGAGAGGAATAAGGCATGATACAATACCCCACGTAGATCGGTATCTTCAACATATTTAAGAGTGTTTGACGTCAGGTTTTCTATTATCATCATTATTATTATTTAAATGAATGAGCAAATCAATCAATTTTATTAATTATTATCTATTTTAATTTATATGATAAGTGACGCAGAATTTTCAAATAATTTATCCAGAATATGGAAAAATATAGACTCAACAATACATAAAATAAAGGAAGAGTGTAAAAAACCGAACTTTTATAACATTGAATCATTATCAAAGCAATTTAAAAAATTAATAGTTGAAAGTAGACGTATTGTTGATAGTTTGATAGACCCACAAGATGAATCAACTATTGAAAATTTAACTATAGAGAGATTAAATGAATTAATTCAATTTATTTATGGGATGGTGGCAGCAATAGATTATGTGTGCGCTGAAACATTCTGTTATAATCAAGCATCCACCGCCGCGCGCAATGACATCTGCAATACCCAAAAGGAGATCATTGAGAACACTACACAAAAAGAGTTGTTAAAATATATTAAGTTGGCAAATAGACCAATTCGGAGAGATAAAGGTGGAGGGAAAACGCGGCGAGCAGTCATAAGAAAAGGAAAGATACATAGAAAAAAAACAAGAAGAAGAAGGAAAAATTTATCTAGGAAATAATACTGAAGCATTAGGTATATAAACTACGTGTATAGAGAAGACAACACCTGGTCTTGTTCTCCCTTTTGAAGGAGTTTATCAATTACTTCTCTGGTAACTTCAAATGGAAACGATACATCAAGTGATTGTTCCTTTTCAAATAGATTTGTACCAGGTGTCATGAGTCTGTATAAATTCAATTTAGTATGAATAATCTCAAGACACCTTTTGAGATTTCTCACACCCTTTTCACCATCAGTAAAGTCTGCTATGATATAAGATAGAATATCATCTGTAATTTTAATATCAGATTCATCAAAACACACCTGTTCTCTGATCTTAGGGAGTAGATAATCGTTAGAAATAACAACTTTTTGTTTACTATCATACCCATCAGTTTGAATGCGGTACATTCTATCTTTTAAAATAGGGTTAATACGTTCTTCATCATTGTAACTAAATATGAATAGACATTTACTAAGGTCGAAATCAATCTCAGAGAAGTACTTGTCGTGAAATTGTGAATTTTGACTGGTATCGGTAAGATGTGTTAGAATGCCAGCAATCTCTTCACCCTTTGGCGTTTCACTAATTTTGTCTAGTTCATCAAAGTAAATTACCGGATTCATACATTTACTCTTAGTAAGAATATCAACAATCTTACCACATTGCGAACCCTCATAGGTATAACTGTGACCTTCCAGGAAACTGCTGTCAGATGCGCCTCCAAGAGCAATAAACTCAAAGTTTCTGTTTAGAATTTTACTAATTCCTTCTTTTATGAGTGTGGTTTTGCCTGTTCCAGGCGGACCTTTAATAGCAATAGCCGTCCCAATTGCACTTGGGTTGGTAATCCACTGTCCAACCAACTGCATAATCTGCAATTTAGCATCATCAAGTCCATATACAGCAGCATCCAAAGTTTCCTTTGCACATTTCATAAATTCTGTTGTTTTTTCAACCCCGTGAGATATGTTAATAGGAAGAGACGTATAAGTTCCAAATGGAATGCGCATAAAAGTGTCGACCCAATTTTTTACTTTATGAAATTCACCACTACCTGGCTCCATGTAGCGCAAAGCGCTAATTTTTTTAAGCGCACAGGCCTTAAATTTGATCGGAATATTGGATTCCAATAGTTGAAGTCTGTAAGGTTTATCAACTTTAATCAACTTGTTAATTTCTTCAACTTCACTAATAATCTTTTCTTGTTTAGAGATTTCTAGTTTATTAAAGAAACCAAAATCATTGGTAACATTTTTATCTCTAATAAGTGATTTAAATTTAATAAGGTTTTTACTCCTTTGCTTTTTCAACCCCTTCTCCTCCGTCTTTCGCTTTTCTTTCTTTCTCGCTTCAATAAGTTCACGAAGGTCGCCCATGACTGAACCCTTTTTGGAATCAGATTTTGTAAGAGCCATTATCTGACTAAGTATCCCCTCTTCCTCTTCACTTATGGATGCGGGTCTTTTTGATTTTTCCTTAGTCTTTGTTTTTTTTGAAGATTTACGACTTTTTGATTCAATTTCCTCTTCCGAAGAGGAAGAATCATAATCGGAATCCTCTTCAACATTATATTCATCATCGTCATCATCTTCATCTTCACCACACCGCTTACTGTTCAATGGATCACCCATAGTGAAAATAATATTATATTTTTCATTTCCTGCACCCATCAATTTTGATAGATCTAAAATTTCTTCATATTCTTCTGAATCTTCAACATCAGATCCGCTACCAGATTCATCAGATTCGGTGGATACCTCAACCACCTTTTCTTTAACTGGTTTCTTTTTTGAACGTTTTGATTTAATTCCCTCTTCAATATCCATTTTTTTATCAATTTTATCCATCTCTTTAATCTTACTAGCAAGATTTTTTGATGGAAAGATTTTTCCAAGAAATCGTTTAAATTCGGCCTCGTTAATATCTAATTCGGGCTCATCTTCATCTGATGTAAACCATTCACCATCTTCTTCATCTGATGATTCGTTTTTTTTCGTGGAAAGTTGCTTTTCATGTTTTTTAACTCGTTTACGCAAATTGTATTGTTCAGAGTTTGGAGTATTTTGGCTTTGATCAACTGACGACATGGTATTAGTATCTGTATTACCCAACATTTAGATTGTTTATTGAATCAATTTTATAAAATAATAAAGATAATTATAATATTAATTTAAAAAATTGAATTCAATAAACAATCTAAATATTCTTATTATATAATAACAGATGTCAAGCCATAAACAACAACAATCAAATGACGCCTCTAGAATTATGGGAATTCAATTTAGCATACTTTCTCCCGAAGAAATTAGAAAAGCATCTGTTGCTGGAATAACAACTCGTGATACATATGTCAATAATAAACCTGTGATAGGTGGTTTATTTGATCCAAGAATGGGTGTTTTAGAACCAGGTCTAATTTGTCCAACTGATGGATTGGATTATATACAAACGCCGGGTTATTTTGGACACATTGAACTGGCTAGACCAGTTTATTATATTCAATTTCTATCGACAATTATTAAAATCCTTAGATGCATTTGCTTTAAGTGTAGCAAATTGTTGATTTCTAAAGATAAATATAGAAAAACCATTGATGGATTATCTGGTGAGGCTAGATGGAATAAAGTATTTCAATTGGCTAATAAAAAGAAACGATGTGGTGAAGACACTGAAGATGGTTGTGGATGCAAACAACCGAACAAGATTAAAAAGGAGGGTTTGGCAACTCTATATGCTGAATGGGATAATATTGAAGGTTTAGGACCAGATGATCAAGATAAACTCAATATTAAACTTTTCCCCGAAATGGTGGTTAAAATGTTTAGACGAATTTCAGATGAAGATGTTACTTTTATGGGATTTAGCCCCACATTCTCGCGACCAGATTGGATGATTTGTCAAGTGTTGGCTGTTCCACCACCGTCAGTTAGACCATCTGTAAAACATGATTCACAACAAAGAAGTGAAGACGATATTAGCCATATTCTAGTTAATATTATTAAAGCTAATAAAACTCTTCAAGAAAAAATAGATCAAGATGCCCCAGCAAATGTGATTGAAGATTGGGCGACAGTTTTGCAGTATTACATTGCTACTCAAATTGATAACAAAATTCCCGGGGTTGCGTCAGTTGCCCAACGTTCTGGTAGACCACTTAAGTCAATTAAAGAAAGGTTGAATGGAAAAGGTGGGCGCGTCAGAGGAAACCTTATGGGTAAACGCGTTGACTATTCAGCACGTAGTGTAATTACACCAGATCCTAATGTTTCTATTAGAGAATTAGGTATTCCACTTAAGGTTGCTAAAAATATTACAAAGCCTGTTATTGTGAATGATAAAAACAAAGCCATTCTGTTGAAACTTATTAAGAATGGTCCAGACATTCATCCAGGCGCTAAAATTCTCGAACGTAATAATGGTGAAAATATATCACTTAGATATATTGATCGTGAATCAATTAATCTTGAAAATGGTGACATTGTTCACAGACATATGCAGGATGGTGATGCTATTCTATTTAACAGACAACCCACCCTCCATAGAATGTCTATGATGTGCCATATTGCACGCATCATGCCACAAGCTGATACATTTCGTATGAATGTTGCTGATACAAAACCATACAATGCGGATTTTGATGGCGATGAAATGAATCTTCATATGCCTCAAGATGTTGAATCTGAAACAGAGCTTATGGATCTTGCTGCGGTTCCATGGCAAATTATTAGTCCTGCAAATAATAAATCTATTGTTGGAATTTTCCAAGACTCACTTCTTGGCGCATATCGTTTAACTCGCCCAAATATTCAATTTACACAAAGGGAGGCAATGAATCTTCTAATGTCATTAGATAAGGTTGATTCCGAAAAGTTGTATGCATTAGGTGACAACGTATCTAGTTTTGAAGTCCTATCACAGATCATGCCTCCATTATCTATGAATTATAAAACAAAGGATTTTAAAAGCGGTGAAGATTATGATACATCTAATCATGTACTTGATATCAAAAACGGAAATATTACACGCGGACAATTAGACAAAGCTGTATTGGGTTCTGGTACTAAAGGATTATTGCAACGTGTATGTAATGATTACGGTAATATGGTGTGTGCTGATTTTATTGATAATTTACAAAATATTGTTACTGAATATATGTTAAGCAGTTCTTACAGTGTCGGTATCAGTGATCTTATTGCTGATAAAAAAACAAATGATACAATCGTTAGTACGATTACTTCTAAAAAACAAGAGGTTAAAAGTTTAATTGACCAAACACATCTGGGGGTGTTTGAAAATAAAACTGGCAAATCAAACAATGAAGAGTTTGAGACCCAGGTTAATTGCATTTTGAATGATGCTGCTACACAGGCAGGTAAAATCGGTAGAGAAAGTATGTCTGCAGATAACAGATTCGTTATCATGGTTAATGCAGGCAGTAAAGGTTCAGAACTTAATATTTCCCAGATGATTTCTTGTCTCGGGCAACAAAATGTTGATGGAAAACGGATTCCATATGGATTTAGCGATAGGACACTTCCTCATTTTACAAAATTTAACGATACACCAAGCGCAAGAGGATTTGTTGAAAGTTCGTTTATCGGAGGTTTATCACCAGAGGAGTTGTTCTTTCATGCACAGGGAGGCAGAGTTGGCCTCATCGATACAGCAGTTAAAACTTCTCAAACTGGTTATATTCAAAGACGATTGATCAAGGGTATGGAAGATCTGAAAGTTGAATATGATATGTCGGTGAGAAACAGTAAAGGAAAAGTCGTCCAGTTTAGATATGGTAATGATTCATTCGATACTGTAAAGGTCGAAAGTCAACATATTCAATTGGTTAATATGTCATTGGAAGAAATATATGCCCATTTTCATATGCCAAGTGATAACATGAAGGATAAGGTCTTTACCACATCTTATACTCAGGCAGCAATTAAAAGATTGAACAAACAAAACATCGCTCTAAATAAAAAGTGCTTGGAAATGAATGATATGATGATTGAATATAGAAAGCAAATTATGACACACGTCTTTAAAAATAAAAGTAATGATAAGGTTTATCTCCCGGTTGCGTTCTCTTATATAATTAACAACATTCAAGCGCAACAAAATATTCAAAGTAACTCATTAGTAGATATTACTCCACTTGAAGCATTTGAACTTATCGATAACACCTTTAATCAACTTCTAACCATTAAATACGCAAAACCAAACGATCTGTTTAAGGTAATGTATTACTATTATCTGTCACCAAAGGATCTGCTTATGGTTAAGCGATTCAATAGTAAGGCACTTATCATTCTACTTGAGACTATTGTTTTGCAATATAAGAAGGCTATTATAGCACCAGGTGAGATGGTTGGCATGATCGCTGCGCAAAGTATTGGAGAGCCTACTACACAAATGACTCTTAACACGTTCCATTTTGCTGGTGTTGCAAGTAAATCTAATGTTACAAGGGGTGTTCCTAGAGTAGAAGAAATTCTATCTCTTTCTGAAAATCCAAAAAATCCATCTCTTACGATTGTTCTCAAAGATGAAGATAAGAAAGATAGACAAAAAGCTCAAAGTATCATGAATATGATTGAGCATACTAAATTAGCAGATGTCGTTTCATCAGTTCAAATCTGTTTTGATCCAGATGATATGAATAGTTTAATTGAAGAAGACCAAATTGCTATGGAACAATTTCAAGAATTTGAATCCATGGTTTCTGAATGTAATGAGGATGAATTAGACCAGGATAAGCAGAAATCTTGTTGGGTTATTCGGTTTGAAATAGACCCAACTATTTTACTTGATAAAAATATCACAATGGATGACATTAATTTCGCTATTAAAAATAGTTATAAAGACGAAGTTTCATGTGTATTTACCGATTATAACTCTGATAACCTTATCTTTCGTATTAGAATGAATAAAATCCTTCAAAATAAAAAGAAGACTGGATCGCAAAACCCCCTTGATCAATCTGATAATATTTACTTGCTTAAAAATTTCCAGGACCAACTTCTTCAAAACATTATTCTTAGAGGCGTAAGGAAAGTAGATAAAATCACTCTTAGAAAGGACCCGACAACTATGTTTTATGAAGATGGGAAATATCATAAGCAGGAAACATGGGTTCTCGATTCTGTGGGAACTAACCTTTTAGAGGTACTTTCTCTTGATTATATTAATGTTAATGAAACAACCAGTAATGATATTCAAGAAATTTATAATGTTCTTGGAATTGAGGCAGCAAGGCAATCAATTCATAATGAATTCTCCGAAGTTATTGAGGGTGATGGGACTTATATTAACGAACATCATTTAGGAATGTTATGTGATCGCATGACATATTCTTATAAGATGATCTCTATATTCCGTCATGGCATAAATAACGATAATATTGGACCTCTAGCAAAGGCTTCATTTGAAGAAACTCCTGAAATGTTCCTCAAGGCTGCTAGACATGCTGAACTTGACCCTCTGCGAGGCGTCTCTGCAAACGTCATGTGTGGACAAGAAGGATTTTATGGGACTAATGCCTTCCAAGTTTACCTAGATCTTAATAAAATGTCCAAACTTACTGCTCAAACTCTCGACACATCCACTACTGATGACAAAATAGCATCTATGTTTGACATTGAAGATCCTAATGACCCTTGTAGTACATCAAATCTTAATATACAAAACAATTGCGTTAATATCAAAAAGGTTGAACTAGGTGATGATGATGATTATGATATTAGTTTCTAATAATAGTATAAAAATAATTATTAAACATATACTATATAATAATAATAATATGGAAGACCCATTTGAAATTATATTAGAAAATGTTGTATCTGTAGAAAAACTGCAGCCTTTTTTTAAATTACCTGAAAATTATGATTTTATTAACGCTTTTTTTGCAAAATCATTTAAGTTTTCTGAAAAAACTAAATTTGAGGTTTTTAATGAATTTGTTGAAAACCCATTTTTAAGTAAAAATAAAAAAGAAGAGTTGGTAGAATATTTTTATAAAACTCAACGTATAACAAATTTATTTAAGAAGTTTTATATTAAAAAAACATATCATAAATATCATAAGTATCCAGGGAATATTGATTTATTCCACGTCCCATTAGATACTTATAGTACAAGGAGTATAATTCCACTTGTTCATAACAATACAATTTATAAATTCAGGGTCTCTGATATTATACGGCTTACAATTACTGGATTAATTTATGCCCCGGATTTATTCCCCGAACCGAAATTCCCTTCAAATCCGTGGACAAATATTCCTTTTACAGAGACAAATTTATATAATATTTATTTTCACATGATTGATAATAATATTCTACTCCCTACACTTTTCTATAATTTTTTCAGATGTAATTGGAAAATAGAAAAATTCATTTGTCTAAATGAGGCTTATTTAAGGGATGTTTCAATTAACCATTTCTATGATGATGTATCTACTTATACAAAATATAGTGACATTATTATTATGTTACGCAAATATAGATATGTTATTCCAGATCTTACTATTCACCCCCAATACCCAAAATTAGATGTTGTATCTAATTTAGAGCACGTTTTAGTTCATCACTTGCGGTATGAGTACACTCATAACCCAACATATCGTATAAAATCTAAAAAAATTATTAAAAGATTATTGCGTACATTTTTTGATAATAAACCCACATTTGGTAGAACTATAATTAATACTAGAAGACCATTTAGATTTCGTCATCAAATACTATTACCACCTAATTCAAACGTTTTTAACATTTCTGACAATTTAACGCCTAACTCAAACTTATCGCAAACCGATAGTTATTTATCGTTAAATTTATTATCTGATTCTATACCTAATTATTCACATGTAGATGATATTTTAGATCATATAACAGATTTATGTGAACGAGCATCATTAATTAATTATGAACCACCACCACCACCACCACCACCACAGTCAGATGACGACGATAATACACCACCACAGTCAGATGACGACGATAATACACCACCACAGTCAGATGACGACGATAATATACCACCACAAATAGAACTAGATATTAGTGTAGAATGGATTGAATATTGCAGCGGAAGTGAGGACGGGATGTCTCCATGGCCTTAATGATTCTTATTGTGGAATTTGTGAAAGGGGGTGGGCGAATTAGATTATTCCACCACTGATTTTGGTCATTGTGTTCGCTGTGGGAGGGGTGACAATTCCAAACCAAACCAAAATTAAGGCAATGTTTAATAAGTTATAATTAAAAATATTATAACTTAATAGCGGATTTCAAATATGACTTTATCTGGTTTTGTTTTGATTAATTTTTGGCCTTTTTTTTTTTGTAGATTTATTAGGTGATATTTTTGGTGAGTTTTCAACTATCTTAAGTATTCGCTTTACCTTTTTCTTTGGTTTATATTCAACAGGTTTAAAATCTTCTACAAATTTATGTATATTAACCCCATATCCATCTATATTTCTCGTTGACAATATCATTTTATTTAATTTTAGCAAAGGCATTGAATTAATTAATATATTATCTGTTTCCCCAAGAATTAATTTATATTTTGGTATTTTATCTTTTTCCATTCTGGGACATTTTATTATAATATAAAAAGTAGGATTCTCATTAAACGTTGTTAATAAGTTTTTATTATTTTCATGTAGTTTTGTGGATGAAATAAATATTACTGGGATTTTATATTCCAGCGAAAGTATCCATAAATCAAAGTTTGTCAGATAATACTCCTCGTTCATAATAAGGTGATCTATGGTAGACTCTTTAGATTTAATTTTCCACCACAAATCCCATTTACCCTGCTGTTTCATAATACTTAATATTTTAGATTCTCCATACATTTCAATATATTTTTCATAGAGGGTTATTAATTTATTCTTTATTGTTGTAATACTCAATTCTTGGTCGGTTAACTTTATTAATGTTTGAATTAAATCAAACGTGCATATAGCAGATTTTCCATATTCTCGTTCTTTAAAATCTTTTGGTAAAAATTTACTCCATTTGCCGGTAATATTTTTGGATTTAATAGAACATACATTTTCTATTGGTTTTTTTAATTTACCACTAACATAATTTGAATATGTTTGCGTTAATGATGGTTTTGTACTATCATATGTATTGGTTTTAATAAAATTATTTGTTAAAGCTGGTATAAGATTATTAAAATATTCCTGTGTTATTAAACTTTGAAGCAAAATTATTTCATTATCATGAATATTATATTTAACTTCGGTGAAAGATAAATAGACTTTTGGATCAAAAATGAAATGTTTAATTCTATTATATCTAACTAATTCATCTGCTATTTTACCAAAATAAACCTTTTCGTTATCCTTTTTACTTATTAAACTATTTTTTGGTAACATTATTTTGCACAAACCACTATCTTGCTTTAAACACCATTCGCTATCGCAATCAGAATTAATGCATGTTCCAATTTGTTCTATTTTTAATAAATCATCCATTTTATAACTATAAAAATCAACGAAATCATCAACTAGTAAATGTAACCTTTTAATAGTTTCCCTTAATTTATCGTAATAAAGTAAATGTGGTGAATTAATTATTTCTAAAATTTCATTTCTTATATTTATATTTTCAAAGTTATTTAATGTAATTCTTACAGAATTCCTAAAAACATTATAAAAGTTTTTATCAAGGTTTATTTTTTTTATATATTCTATACGTTCATTATCTACTTTCTTATTAAATATAATTTCGCTATCGGCGATTAAATAATTACTATCGTTAATAAATGGGATATCATCATCTATATTTTCAACAGGTGTTGAAATTTGAAGAAACTGATTTGTTTCTGTTAGGAAACCAATCACTAAACCATCTTCAATTACTTTTAACTTAATACCACAAGGTATTTTTTTACTTTTCTTTTTAACACTTTCGCAAAACCTTATGGTATCTTTAAACGAAGACCATATATTTGGATCATTAATAAATTTAAAATTATCTAATTTATTTTTACGATCTAATCGTAAATTACTCGGATAACATGGTAAAAACCCGTCCATTTTGCCTAATACTATCTTTATGCCTATTATTTTCCCATTGAAATTTGAAACAAAGTATAATATTTTACCATTTATGTGTTTAATTTCATCTATTAATTCGTTTAAAAGTATGCTTCTTTCAAAGTTATACATTTTTGGTAGACTAGGTAGGGAACCACAATTATTATTGGTATAATCTTTAATTTGATTAAGCATTTCCTTTATATTTGGGGGAAGATGTACGTTTTGAGTAAATATGTTGAATTTTTTGTTTTCCTTCTTCTTTTCTGTGAATATTTTCGAGGACAAGTATCTATCTGTATTAGTCGCATCTTTAATATATATATATTTGTAAACTGGCTCAAAATATTCACCTTTCTTAATTAATATTAACGAGTTTTTACGTGGATCATAATAGTTATCTACATAATGATTTGTCGGACAAATCAATTCAACATTATCTGTATTATCGTCATCAGTTATTTCTATAATTATTAGATTTAATCCTTCGGCGAATAATTTATTATTTTTTTTGCATATTATATCCCACAAATACTTATAATCGATAATTATATCGTCTTTATCCAAAAAAACTAAGAAACTTTCAAACGAACTTATAACCTTTTCTAAAAATTCCACTTCTACTGATTCTTGCGTATTTATTTTATCAAATAAATCACTTTCACTATATTTGTCTATATAAACCTCTCTATTTTCATCATAAAATAAGGTTATTAGGTTTCCATTTTGGTATGTTACAAAATTATCAATTGTTAATGAATCTTTAATTATTTGTTTCATTTCATTTATATTTGGAGCGTGTTCATTTACCCATTTGGGATCATCCGTATATAAGTCTGCAATGCAAGCTATAAAAGACTGATATTTATTTATCTCTACACCGCGTCTTAAAAAACACGTCGCACCCGATTTCAGTTTGTTTGGTTCAGATGTACTAATCTGACACTTTTTATTATCAGTTTTCATAAATATTTGAATACTTAATGGGAGATATCCCCATTTATTTTGTTCTAGAGGAAATTTTTCGCTCCCCATAATATATTCTTCCATTTCATTTGATGCTACTCTCATTAATTCTTCTGGTGAATTACTTTCTTTTTCCGTCTCTTCGGTCTGACATTGATTACGACGTTCTACCTGTTGGGGCGCATCCCACGACTTAAAACAGCAAGGCATACAATAACCATCTGGGTGCTTATTTCCTGATAAAAACCCAGGATAATGTTTAATATAACTACCATCTTCATTTTTATGTTTAAGATCTTCTGAAAATTCAAATATTGTTTTCCCTTTTGGTACCTTTTTTGCACCAAATGGTATTATAGCATCTCTCCCTCCACACGCACCAGCATTTACTTCTTCTTCTGTTAAACTTGTATTTTCAGTTAAACACCAATATCGTGGGCACATATAATAAAATTGTTTTTTACGATTTGAACCATATTTTATAACTTTGTCGTATGAACCCGGGTGTTCCTTATCTATTTTATCCAATTCTTCCTTTGTTACTATTACTGGTTGTCTCCTATAGTTTGATTGACACATTCTCGAATAAGCATTAAATTTACCTTGTTTTTGTTTAAGAAACAGAGTAGGATCCCTCTTTTCCATGCGATCAAAAAAATAATTAGGGTTAGCTAATGGCATACCTGTTATATCTCGCGTTAATGTTTCTTCGTCGTCACTATCTGACTCCATTGGAGATAATGATGATTTCTTTTCAGGAGGTTCATCTTCCCCTATACTATTTAATTGTACTGGTTCTTCTTCTTCTTCTACTGATTCTTCTCCTTCTTCTTCTTCTACTGATTCTTCTCCTTCTTCTTCTTCTTCTGATTCTTCTCCTTCTTCTTCTTCTTCTACTGATTCTACTGATTTTTCTGATACTTCTGATTCTTCGGATGCTGGTGGTTCTTCTTCTGCTTCTTCTTCTTCTTTGGATGCTGGTGGGTCTTCTTCTTCTTTGGATGCTGGTGGTTCTTCGGACGAATTTATTTTACTCTCATTAACAATTTCCATTTGACCGGGAATTGAAATAGGGAGTTTATTCGTCATCATAGCTGGGCTTGGGCTAGCAATTCCAATGTTATTACCCAATGATGTATCTCCCTCTGGGCTTGGGCTGGCAATTCCAATGCTATTACCCAATGATGTATCTTCTCCCTCTGGGCTTGGGCTGGCAATTCCAATGCTATTACCCAATGATGTATCTTCTCCCTCTGGGCTTGGGCTTGGGCT
>Ga0206125_10001909_pt1 | contig 23066 bp, 12 predicted proteins | sample Helgoland_Spring_4_FD_148598 | JGI IMG/M metagenome (GOLD analysis project Ga0206125, IMG submission 148598) | Pelagic subsurface seawater microbial communities from Kabeltonne, Helgoland, North Sea - Helgoland_Spring_Bloom_20160331_1 | ecosystem: Environmental > Aquatic > Marine > Epipelagic ... | reverse complement strand
AGATCTACGAGGAGGAAGGCCACGCCCCCAGCGAGATCCCGGAAAAGATCCTCACCCACAACCTCTACGGCCTCGAAATCTGCCCCCGCGCCGCCCAGCTCGCCAGCTTCGCCCTCGTTTGCAAGGCCCGCGAGCAATCCCGCCGCGCCTTCCGCAGCCCCGTCCAGCCGCAGGTCATGTGCCTGCGCGATGTCGTCCTCACCCCGGACGAGGTGAAGGGCTTCACCGACGCCACCGGCACCCGGTTCAGCCAGGACGAACTCGCCCAGATCCACCAGTTCCGGGAACACACCGAGACCTTCGGCGCCCTCAACCAGCCCGTGCTCGATGAGGAAAAACTCGCCGCCCTCAAGGTGAAGATGGGCGAGCAGGCACCCGCCGGCGACCTCCTCGCGCAAAACACCCACCGCAAGCTCCGCCTCGTCCTCGATCAGGCCGAGATGCTCAGCCAGCGGTATCAGGTGGTGGTGGCGAATCCGCCGTATATGGGATTCAAGGGGATGATCGCGCCTTTGAAGGACTTAGCCGATCGCAACTACAATAAATCTAAAGGTGATTTATTTAGCATGTTTATAGAGCGAGGTTTTGCCCTCTCGACTGAACGAGGTTGGAATGCCATGGTTACCATGCAGAGCTGGATGTTTCTACCTTCGTTCAGGATGCTTCGAGAGTCCCTGCTCGATGCGACAACCCTATATTCTTCGGTGCACATGGGGAATATGGTTATGGGTATAGCCTTCGGAACTAGTGCTACGGTTTGGGAGAATTTCCAACGAAAACTTTGGAATGGGACTTTTGACCGTGTCGAATTTCAGGATCTTGATCAAGCGGGCCAACTTCGCTCGTTTCCGGTCAATGGGAGACAGAGGCATCTAACTTCCGCCAAGCAACTGCAGGAGGTTCCTAGTTCGCCCATTGCCTATTGGATCAGCGATAGGGTTCGGGCAATATTCAAAGATGGGCAACGCCTAGATTCGCTTGCCGAGCCCCGCCAAGGCATGGCAACAAGCGACAATAATCGATTTGTTAGATACGCTCATGAAGTTTCAAGGCGTCGCATCTCGTTTGATTCTTCCTCGAGAGAAGATGCTGTCAATTCTGGTGCTAAATGGTTCCCATACAGTAAAGGCGGAGAAAAACGAAAGTGGTTCGGCAATCATGAGCTTGTCGTGAACTGGGGCGATGACGGTCGTGAGTTGTTATCTTATGCCGCTGACCTCTACGGATCGCCAACTCGAACCATTAAAAATATCTCATACTACTTTCGGGAAGCATTGACGTGGAGCCTGACTTCATCATCGGGATTCGCTGCGCGGTTCCGTCCTCAGGGCTTCATTTTCGATGTTAATGGCATGTCATCGTTCGTCGATGGCTCTCCTGATAATATTCTAGGTGCAGTGAATTCCGTTGTCGGCGAACACCTCTTGCGCGTGATCAATCCGACGATGGCATTTCAAGTTGGGGATATTAAGAGCTTTCCATACATTTGTCGTTCCCGCACAAGTGAAGTGGACAATGTTGAGGTGTGTATATCTTTAGCCCGCGCCGACTGGGACAACTTCGAAACCAGCTGGGACTTCTGCGACCTGCCGCTGCTGCGCCCCGGCGATTGGGAAGTCGAGCCCGGCCAGCCCGGCGGTCCGTGGAAAGGCCGCACCCTCGCCGAGTCGTGGGATCACTACGCCACCTATTGCAACGCCGCCATCCGACGCATGCAGGAGCTGGAGACCGAGAACAACCGCCTCTGGATCGACGCCTACGGCCTGCAGGACGAGCTTGACCCGGCAGTCCCCGAGGACGAGATCACCCTCGCCCGCGCCGACCAGCGCAAGGACGTCGCCGCCTTCCTCTCCTACGCCGTCGGCTGCATGATGGGCCGCTACAGCCTCGACCACCCCGGTCTCATCCTCGCCGACGCCGGCGACACAGTGGAGAACTACCTCACCAAGGTCGGTAAGCCGCTCGATGAGATCCAATTCCCGCCCGACGAGGACTCCATCATTCCTGTGCTGGATGGCGAGTGGTTCGAGGACGACATCGTCGCCCGCACCCGTGAGTTCCTCCGCGTCACCTTCGGCGAGGACACCCTCAACGAGAACCTGCGTTTCATCGAGGAGTCCCTCGGCAAACCCCTGCGCAAATACTTCCTCACCGACTTCTACAAGGACCATCTCAAGACCTACAAGAAGCGCCCGATCTACTGGCTCTTCCAGAGCCCTAAAAAAGGCTTCAACGCCCTGATCTACCTGCACCGCTATACCCCGGACTCACTCAACCTCCTGCTCAACGACTACCTGCGCGACTACCTCAAAAAAATCGAAACCAAGATCCAGCACCTCGACCACACCCAAGCAACGTCCACCGTCACCCGCGAGAAAACAGCCGCCCGCAAGGAGGCCGACAAACTCCGCAAGACTCAAAAAGAATGCCAGGACTGGGAACGCGACACCCTCCTCCCCCTCGCCCAAAAACGCATCACCATCGATCTCGATGACGGCGTCAAGTCCAACTACCCCAAGTTCACCGGAGCCGTCGCCAAGGTAGCTGGGCTTTAGTTAACCACCATCGTGAGCCAACAACCACCAGCAGACGAATTTCTGAGAGGCGATCTCATTAGCACCCTCGATCAACTTGCCAAGGAGCTGGCAACCTGGCTGCATAGCCAGCTGTTTCGTCATGCTGGCAAAAATTGGTGGGAAAACAACGTCTGCTCAATCCTACAGGGTGACCAGCTTCGTCGTGTTGAAGAAGAGGAGTGGACTGAAATCGAAGATCTCGACTTGCACGCACTTATTAAAGTCCTCCAGCTCAACTTTCGGTTTCTTAAAGCACGTAGGTCACTGGACAAAGACTCCCGGGATATCATTCGCGAAATGAACTATGCGAGAAACCGCTGCATGGGCCATCGCCCTGTCAGTGGGATACGGCTTTTGGAAGTCGAGCACCACATTAGCTCAATGTTGAAATTCTGCAGGCTGATAGGCGGGAGCAACGCCCTCACCAAGAGCATTGAAGCACTGAGCGATCAAATTGCTAAGCGCGAAGAGGCATCGGTCCCCTCTCCCACAACAACCCCACGGGCAGAGCCAGCCTCTCCTCCTTATCAGACCGATGATGATGACAGTAAGTTGGCTGACTTCTACGGAGACGATGGGCTGACACCATCTCAAGAGCAAGCAGTGCAATCCATGCAGGCTTTCTTGGATTCTCCAGACGACCGATGTTTCATTCTCAACGGCTACGCGGGAACCGGTAAGACCTTTCTGATTGGAGGCCTGGTGCGTTATCTTAATCATAAACACCGCACCGCTAGTATGATGGCTCCAACAGGCCGTGCGGCCCACGTGCTTCGTGAACGTCATCAAATCGATGCCTCAACCATTCATCGCCACATTTACTCGATGAAGTCACTCAAGGAATACAAAGAGATCGATGAAAATGGTGACATTACTTACAAATTCTACTTTGAGACAAAGAACAATGATGCCGAACACGACAATGTCTTTATCGTGGATGAGGCCTCGATGATCTCAGACATGCACTCTGAATCCGAGTTCATGCACTTCGGCTCGGGCAGGCTCCTGAGTGACCTCATCGAATATATCAACTTCGACTCCAACGACTATCGCAAGAAGCTCATTCTAGTCGGAGATGGTGCCCAGCTTCCTCCTGTGGGCATGAATTCATCCCCCGCTCTGGATCCAGCCTATTTAAAAGATAAATGCCACATAGACAGCATGGCATGTGAGCTAACCGATGTAGTCCGGCAAAACGAAACCAGCCCGATCCTTCAAAATGCCACAAACATCCGGGAACTCCTACGCATGCAAAAATTCCCTGCCTTCGATTTTCACTCAGATGATCATATCATTAAGGAGCTAGAGCCTCATAAATTTACCGAATCCTTTGTTCAAGACTGGCCGGCAAGAGCCAACCAGAAGCCTGTCATCGTTACCTACACCAACAACAGCGCTAAAACTTACAATCAAGCGGTGAGACAAAAAATCTTTCCTAACACTCCCAATATCACAGGGGGTGATCAGATCATTATCGTTAAAAACAATTACAACTATGAGCGCTCCTTGTTGAATGGCCAGATGGGCACGATAGTCGCTGCGGCTGATGACACAGAGTCGCGCCACGTCCCACTAAATGTCGGCACGGATGACCTAGGCAAGAAGAAGATCGAAAGCATCCATCTTGAATTCAGAGATGTTACACTCCAGTTTAAGGATGACTACGGGACCCCTTTTGATATTACATGCAAAATCTCTGAAAACTGCCTCCACAATAGTGAGGCACAAATCTCGTCTGAGTATTCAAAAGCTCTATATGTTGACTTTAAGAAACGACATCCTGAACTAAAAGCCAAAGATCCCGAGTTCAAAGAGGCTCTCAAAGCAGACCCTTACTTCAACGCAGTGATGCTCAAGTTCGGATATGCCATTACTTGCCATAAAGCACAGGGTGGCGAGTGGCATACCGTATTCATCGACTTCTCTGGGAAAAACAAACTCAATGCCGATGACTTACGCTGGAGCTACACGGCACTGACCCGGGCAGAGCAATGCGTGGTCGCAACAAATGCTCTACATCACGGTATACTAAGACCTAAGAAACAACGTACCGTGCTAGGAGCTAAGCATCAGCCAGTCCCAACAGAATCTAGTTCCCAAACCTCTGATGACGGCGATGATTCCACCCCTAGCTCCGCATCAACAGCCCCAGCAACATCTCCACAGGATCTTATCAAAAATGCGGTTGTTGCCCATTTGCCTGACGGCTGGGAGATCACTGACGTGCGGTGCTTTCCCTATAATGAACGCTTCACTCTTAGTGTCGGCCAATCTTTGCTAACAGCTTCGATCTATTACAATTCAAAAAATCGAATCAGTAAGGTGCAGATTACCCCGACACAGGGCCTAGAGGTAGAATGCCAAACTGCTCACAACGCATTCTCCCCACTTAAGGGACTATCCTTAACATCTGGGGGAGCAACAACCGACGTTGCACCTGCTCACGAGGCCTTTGTAACAGAGCTTAAGCTAGCTCTCCATGAAGGAGGCATAGAGATTCTTGGCCTTGAAAGCAAAACAGAATTTCATGTTATCATCCGTGTTGGTGACGGGATACATGAAGGCGACATCAACTACTACTTCGACAAGAGTGGCCGCCTAACACACTTCATGCCACAGCAGTCATCCCCTACGGAGCTTCACACCAAACTCGATCAAATCCATGCCTGAAGGCCAAAAACCAATCACACCGCAAGAAGTCTTCGCTCTTAGAAAGGCTGACAAACTTGCGGAAGCCCTGAAGCACGCCCGTGATCTATACGACTCGAACGCTGAGGATGAGTGGGCAGTCAGGGCCTTGGCATGGTGTCTATACGACGAAGTCAAACGGCTTCGGGATGGAGACGCCCAAGGCGAACTTAACTCCACCCTCGAAGAACTTGGATCACTTAAATTACCGGCAGAGGACGGCATGCTACGTGACAACATCCAACGGATATTAGGCTGCAGCCCCGCTGAAAAGGCAACCCAGCTCAGCAAGGATGGCAACCATCACGATGCCGTCCAACTCATACGACCAATCGCGACAGCCAAAGAAGCATCGCAAAATGAAGTAGAGGCCTATGCATGGATCCTCTACCGCAAGTTACGTGGCTGCGACGACAAGGAAATTGAGGCGGCGGTGTGGTGCCTGACAGAATTTTTAAATTGCTGGTCAAGTGACCGTGAACCCAATGCTATCCTCTTCAAGTGTCTGATCATCCAAGCTAAAATTCATACTGAGAACTGGGCTGGCCTCATTCCTTTAGTTGAGAAATTGGAACTACATAAACTCAGCCCTGATGACTTTGTGGACGACCAACCCGAGTCCGATTTTGACTCTTTTCAAGACCAACTACTTGGAGCTGTGCACAAATGTCTCAAAAAACACCCTGCCATGCGGCAGCCTCGTCCGCAGTTGCAATTATGGCTGGATGCTTGGGCTGATTCTTTCAGTGATGATCAGTGGCCGCAGTATCATCTGGGCCATATTCTACTCTGGACTGATGGTGATAAGGCTCGCGCTAAGTTATTACTGCTGAAAACGGTCCAGAGAAACCCCGGTGACTACTGGAGATGGCAAGCTCTGGCAGAGGCTCTTGATGGTGCAGAACAAAAAGCGGCCATGGCTCGAGGCATCATCTGTAAGACCGAAGATCCATCTTTCATGGTCCCCCTCTATAAAGACTTCGCCAATTTGCTGGCTGCTGAACAAGCGCTGCCGGAAGCGACAGCAAGTCTGAATGAGGCCATCCGTCTGCGTAAGCTATCCGGTAACGAGTGGCGTGATCCACTCCCTGCATGGCACACAGCCAATGAAGGCAAAACTCTACCCGACATTCACGAATACGCTAAGCCTTTTGCCGACCAAGCCAACCACCTTCTGGCGGCAGACTTACCTATTCATGTAGGTGTGCTAATCAAAGATACCGACAAACCCGGTCGACGGCTCTACTACATTGATGGATTAGGTGTCCGAAACCTTGCATTTAACCTTAGGTCACTCCCGCCAACGTCCTGCCCGGCAATCCAAGCCAAATTTCAAGATCAACCTAAGGGTGTATGCAAAGTTCTCTCTTGGGAGAAAGCTCAAATTAGTGATGGTGCAGGCACATGGCTAGAGGGCATTGTCATACACGGCAACGAAGCCAAAGGTCTTACCGCTGTCAAAACTTCAGTAGATGACACCATCCTACTCCATTTCAACCGCTGGCCTGAAGCTAGAGAGCTCACCTCTGGATCATTTATCAAACTTCAATGCCTCGGAGACCAAGGGCAGAAACCAATCGTGGCTAGATTTCTAAAAACCCCCCCAACATCCATTCCCGATTTAAACATCTCTGTGAAGGGACTCTTTCGTCGGGCACGTGACAAAAAATTTGGATTTATCAACGTGGATGACCTAAGCGTTTTTGTGCCACCTCATGTGGCCAGCTCTCTACTAGACTCCACCATCATCGAGGGTTGGGCAATACGATCGAGAAAGAAAGATGGCACTCTCTCGTGGGAACTACTCCCAACCGTTGACTAATTAGCGATGCCACTGCTACTACTCATAATACGAGCTCACTAAGCTCTGCCCCAATCAATCATGAATCAAATTCATCACAGCCTCAGCCAATGCTACCAGAAAGACCGTATCATTTTCTGGTATGATCCTGACCAGGAATGGAAGGACGACTTTGAGTCTTTCGATGACTCCTCCGTGGATAAAATCGTCATCAACAACAATGAGTTTGGCACCAAAGTCCGCGTGCTTTCGGCTCCTGATCCGCTGGCCAAGTTTCTGATCTATTCAGAGAAACCTCGACCTGTGGATGAAAGCAACTGGCTGCTTGATCTCATACTGCAAGGGCACGAATTCAAGGCTGACCGGGCATCGCTTAATCTCCAAGAGTTAGGGCTGCCTTACGATTTCCTCAACTTGTTTGACGAACACGCGGCGTTCTTCCGCTCCGAGAGGCGCAAGGACATTCTCAAGACACTCATTACCAAAGATGACCAAGAGGATGACTTAAAACTCAAAATGATGGCTGTCATCATGGGCACAGCACCGGAGACCGATGCCATGCTGCTGAAGTTTCTAGAACAAGGAGTCGAGACCCCAATGCTCGACCCTGTTGTGGAAAAGTTTGATAGCTTCGGGCTAACGGGCTATTTCTGGAGCGATATCGCCAAGCGTTATGGCTACAAGCCGGAACTCCCAAGCCTGCGTGATTTTGCTATCACCCTCTTCCGAGCAGCTAATCCACTCGATGATCAAGCCCAGCTACACTCCCACGCTTTTGTCTTCATGCAGCGGTGGAAGGATAGTCACAAACACAGCCATTCATTTATCGACTGGTCACACCAGCTGGCCCAGGAGCTGCGGGTATCAGAGAAATTGAGTGAGACCGAGGCACTGGACCTTAGATCCTCAGACACATTCGAACTTTTTGACAAGTTTGAGATCCACAGCATGGCCAGCGATTTTGACCATCCAGGTGCTGATGATCGCATCAAGGCCACGATCCTCCAACGTCGTCAATCCTTCTGGTATAATCAACACAAACACGGATACCAGGCACTTCTTCAAGCGGTCCTGCTACGTGAACTGATCGCAAAAGCCGATCTCAGCATTGATTCCTTCGATGGCGGGCTGAAGCGCTATACCTCAACCTGGTGGAAAGTGGATCAAGCCTACAGGCGTTGCATTTTCCACCTCAGGAGCTACAACCAAGCCACGGTCATGAAACCATTGGATGACTGGATAGGCGGTGCATACGTGAACCAGTTCCTGCTCCCGCTGGCAGATCATTGGAGTGACACCGTTGCCAAACTGGACACGTGGTCCTCGGAAGATCTTCCGCCCCAACGGGATTTTTACCACGGTCAGGTCAAACCTTACCTTGATAAGAATCAAAAGATCTTCGTCATTGTCTCGGACGCGCTACGCTATGAGGCGGCCCAAGGGTTTGCTGAAAAGCTCGACGAAGAGAACCGCTTTACCACCACCACCACTGCCCTGCTGGCATCCCTGCCATCATACACCCAGCTTGGCATGGCCTCACTCTTGCCTGGGTCAGAGCTGAGCATCGATGCGGATAAGTGCACCGTATCAATCGATGGACAGGAAACGTCAGGATTAGCCAACCGCAACAAAATCCTGAATGCCGCACATGCGGGCAAAGCTACCGCAATCAAGTCCGAGGATTTCCTGGCACTCAATACCAAGATCGAAGGCCGCGAGCTGATGCGGAACCATGAGCTGGTCTACATCTATCACAACACGATTGATAAGACCGGCGACGAGGCATCAACCGAGCGGCAAACCGTAGATGCAGTCGAGCGAGCCTATGACGAGCTAACGAACATTGTCAAAAAGATCACCAATATCAATGCCAGTAATATCCTGGTGACTGCTGATCATGGCTTCCTTTTCCAGCAGCATGAAACGCATGTCTCGGATGACACCCCGATACCCACATCAGGCACAATCACCAATACCAACCGCCGCTTTGTTCTTGGGCATGAGCTGGAAAGCTCTCCCGGGATTAAAATGTTCTCAGCAAGCCAACTGGGGCTTAACAGTAGCTTCTCGGTCGCATTCCCCAACTCACTCGGCAGATTCCCCTTGAAAGGCTCGGGTAAACGATTTGTCCATGGTGGATTCAGTCTGCAAGAAGTGGTAGTCCCGGTTATTCATATCAATAAAAAGCGGGACGATGATACCGGCCAGGTGGATATCGAGATCATGCGAGCGCCTGCCAAAATCACCACGGGCCGCCTCAATATTTCCCTCTATCAAGAAAAACCCGTCTCCAGCAAGCTGCACCCCAGGGAGATACAGGTGGGTGTCTACACCAGTGACGGAAAAATCATCTCCGATATGAAAACCTGCCAATGTGACTCCAAGGAAGACGAGGCCCGCCTGAGAGAAACCCCGATTGACCTTGTGCTCTCGCACTCTGCTGACGAATATAACAACCAAATGGTGGAGCTTCGTCTAACCAGTCGTGTATCCGGGTCAAACCACGAGGTCACCTACAAGTCTCACCCCATCAAACTTCAAAAACCATTCGCCAGCGATTTCGATGTCTAATCAAAACAATACCAGCAGTGACCTCCTCAGCGGAGAACAACCCGAGCAAACAGCACTCGACAAAAAAATCATCGAAGCATTCCCCGGCTTAGTGGTGAGAAAAGATCTGACCAATGGCCTCAAGCAGAATGCCGTGGTTCCTACCTACGTGCTTGAATACCTGCTCGGCCAACACTGCGCCACGGATGATCAGGAAACTCTCAAGGCAGGGCTGGACTCCGTGCAGAAGATCCTGGCCAAGCATTACGTGCATCGCAACCAGTCCGAATTAGTTAAATCCACGATCAAAGAAAAAGGACGCTACAAGGTGATCGACAAGGTTACGGTCGACCTCAACGACAAAGAAGGATTCTATGAAGCCAAGTTTACTAATCTAGGCCTTACCAAGGTGCCGACAGCTGACGATTTTGTCCGGCGCTATCCAAAACTCTTGGTAGGAGGCATTTGGTGTATTGTAAATGTATGTTATGAGGTCCCTGATGAGCCAAAAAGGAGCCCATGGACGATTGACTCGCTTAAACCTATCCAGGTAGCCAAGGTGGATCATGATGAATTCTTGGAGGCTCGTAAAAAATTCACCACGGATGAATGGATAGACGTCCTGATGCAAAGCATAGGTTTTAACCCGGAGATGTTCTCAAGGAGAGGAAAGCTGCTCGCTCTGATGCGCCTCATCCCCTACTGCGAGCGTAACTACAATATGATCGAGCTGGGGCCAAAAGGGACCGGTAAGTCACACATCTACGCTGAATTTTCTCCTCATGGCATATTGGTTTCTGGATCCGAAATCAGCGCACCCAAGCTCTTCGTCAGTAACGTAGGCGCCGGAAAGATTGGTCTTGTAGGATATTGGGACACCATCTGTTTTGATGAATTCGCCGGCAAGGACAAACGTGTGGACAAGGCACTGGTTGACATCATGAAGAACTACATGGCCAACCGGTCCTTCTCCCGTGGTATCGAGCAACTGAGTGCTGAGGCCTCGATGGTATTCATGGGGAACACCAAAAAGTCAGTGGCCTACATGCTCAAGCACAGCCACTTCTTTGATCAACTTCCGGACAAATACATCGACTCCGCATTCCTCGATAGACTCCATGCCTTTAATCCGGGCTGGGAGGTAGCCCCAGTCAGGCATGAATTATTCACTAGCGGCTACGGCTTCATCGTCGACTACATCGCTGAGATCCTCAAGCACCAGCGCACCGAAGATTTCACCAACGTTTACAAGCGATACTTTGAGATCACTTCGGAGGTTTCCACCCGTGACCAAACAGGCTTCGAGAAAACGTTCTCAGGACTATGCAAACTCATTCATCCATCCGGCGACGCCGAAGCAGAGGAGATACAGGAGCTACTCCACTTTGCTCTAGAGTGCCGCCGACGCGTCAGAGAGCATATTCTCCGGATTGACGATACATTTGATCGACACGACTTCATCATCAAGCCGCTCGGCGGAGGTGACCTCATCGAAGTAAAAACTCCTGAGGAGCTTCAATACCCTGAATTTGCTCAACCTCGCCTGATTGGAGAATCTATAGTTTCTGAACCATCCGCCTCCGAGCAGACCAGCCAAGAACCGGCAGCGACATCAAGACCACCGGTGGAGTCGCCCACGGCAGGGCATCTCGTCGTGCCGGAAAATGCCAAAGGCTGGAGCTACAAAAAGCTCTTCGTCAAACATCTGACAGGCGCCAAAGAAATCATCATCCGAGATCCTTACGTCCGGATGTTCTTCCAGGCTCGCAACTTAATGGAGTTTCTAGAAATGGTTCATGACCTCGTTGATGAGGGTGATGAGGCATACCTCCACCTCGTTACCCAGTCAGATACGGATTCATGCGTGAAGCAGGAGGAATACCTCAATAGCATCGTGGATTCATTCACAGGATCTAAAATTCAATTCAGCTGGGAATTTGATCACAGCCCAAACTTTCATGCTCGTAGTATCACCACTGATACTGGCTGGAAAATCACGATGGATCGGGGCCTGGATATTTTCCAGAAATACGAATCCGGCCCGTTCTCGCTTGAACAGTCTGTTCAAGAAGCCCGCCTTACCCGTGGAGTCGAAATCAATTTTATAAAGAAATAAAAAGTTAGATCTTATACTACCACCCCCTCCTCTATCTGGCAGATCTTTTCTCACCTCAGATAGGGTTCATTCCGTGAATTGCTCATTCATCCAACCACAAAAACAATGAACCCCGATGAAAACAAACGTGAGCCAGACGAGGTCAACCTATAAAAGTCAAAAATCATCGCCTACACCAGCTTTCGCACTGTGGCCGAGTCACTGCATGCGCAGAGTAGAATCAACCATAATCACGACCATGCAAAACAACCCAACCGAACTCCCAACCTGGGATGAATTCCTGAGACCACTTCTGGACCTGGCGCTCGAGCAACCCATTATGCGAAGAACAGGAGTTCAAAAAGTCGCAGACAAATTTTCATTCTCGGATGAGATTCGTAGCTCCAGAACCAAAACAGGCCAAACGCACATTCAAAATCGCGCTGGCTGGGCTATGAGCGCGCTAGTAAAAGCAAAGTTCATCAAAAAACACCCCAGTGCAAAGTTCACCTACGAAATAACAGATACCGGCCGAAAATATCTTAATCAGCATCAAGGCCCTATCACTCATCATGACTTGAAGAACTTGGACGGATATGAAGAAGCATGGAAGGAAGCGACCCTCAGAAAACAGGAGGCCAGAGCAAAAAACTCACCTCCTTCTAATTTGGACACAAGCACTCCCGACGACCTCATCGAAAGCGCAGTAACCGAACTTGATGAAAACCTACGCAATACCTTACTTGACCATCTACTCAACTCTGACCCCTATCACTTTGAGCAAATTGTAATCGATGTCTTAGTGGCAATGGGCTACGGCGGATCAAGAGAGGAGGCCGCACAAGTTACTAAAAAATCCAATGACGGAGGTATCGACGGCATCATTAACGAGGACCGCCTCGGGCTTGATGTCATTTATGTTCAAGCGAAACGCTACCAAAATAAAGTCGGCCGCGTCGATGTGCAGAACTTTGTAGGTGCGCTTGCCGGACACCAAGCGCATAAAGGAATTTTCATCACAACAAGTGACTACAACTCCAACGCCATAGATTTTGCCAATACCGTTCCACAAAAAATTATCCTTATCGATGGAAACCGACTAGCCAACCTCATGATCGAACACAATGTAGGTGTCTCAACAGAGAGAGTCATCGAAATGAAGCGCATCGATACGGATTACTTTGAGGAATAAGCAATAGCCTCTGGCCACATACCAGACGGCTCGAAATTAGATCTAACGAAAAAAGGATCGGCCCGTGAATTGTAGATTAAGATAACAATCAACCGCGATAGGTTCGCCATTATAAATTCTAAATTCGCTATTCATCCCCCCACCCTGCAACCATGGCAATGAGCACCATCTACACCTGCGAAGCATGCGGGTTCGAAGTCGACGCATGGGACGATGGCAATCCCTATGTCCAGGACTCGAAGGGAAAGAGGCATTATTATTACCATCCCACAAATCATATGGACATCATGGGAGAAGTGCTCGCGGAATAACTAACAAAAAACTACTTCACGTGTTCTTTTCTTGATGTCCTTATAGCCACCCCCTAACTTGCCCTCTCATTTAAATCAGTTACATCTGATACTTACTACTTAGAATGAACATCAACTACCAACAATTTTTACCCTGGCCATGGGCTCAAGACACAAAAGCTAATCCGATTGAGCCGCTAACTCAAAATGAGTTACTCGCTCAAATAATCATGAGCGGCTGCATATGGCTGATAGCCATATTGTTTCTGAGCATGCTCATGAGGCAGCTATACAGAGCATGCAAATACTTGAGCCGTCTGAACAGGGGCCTAAAAATATTAGGCTCAGTATCCCAGGACACGCTTGTCACCCAGAGGAGAGAAATCGATGACCAGATGGACAAAATCACTGAACTTGGTGAACTATGGCATGAATTTGATGAGACACTGCTCGAATGCCCAAGTGGCAAGTGTATCTACAACACATTAGATGCTGATCACTTTTTCAATAGCTCTACACTCGGTGCAGGAGTTACCGAAAATCGTTTCATCGCTGCTGTTCCAGGCATGCTCACAGCCATCGGTGTTTTCGGAACATTTCTTGGATTACAGCTTGGCTTACGGTCGCTAAATCTAGACGGCGATGCTGATAAGTTACAAGCAAGCATCAAACCACTTATATCGGGTGCTGCAGTTGCATTCACCACTTCAGTATGGGGTGTATTAGCCTCTCTGTTATTTAATGTTACTGAAAAAATAATTGAAGGTAGTCTGCTTAAAAAGATTCGAAGCTTCCAGTTAAAAACTGACCGACTCTTTGCTCGTAATCTGGGTGAAAAATCACTGCTTAATATCCAAGAAAGCACAATAGAGTCAGAAAAGTTGCTTCGAGTTCTAGGCGAGCAAATTGGAGAAAAAATTCAAGAAGGCATCTCTTCAGCTATTGAACCTCAATTACAGAGATTGGCCGACACCATGGAATCTCTCGCGGACCGTCAAGCATCTGGTGCTGAAGAAGCGCTCAGAAACCTAGTTGAGGAATTTAGCAGCCAAATGGGCGATGCCGGTAAAGAACAAGCCCAAGCAATGGATAGATCTGCAGAATCTCTGGCCGTTGCAATGAAGCAACTAGACGAAACTATATCTAATTTTCTCAGCCAAGTCTCATCTCGTATCGACCAACTTGCAGAATCAAATGAGGAAAGTAATGAAAAACTTAATGATTTCTCTATAAAATCCGATGAGTTTGCTACTCATTCTCAAAATACTCTTGAACAATACACAGAAGCTACCACGGCTTTTGAAAATACCGTAGCTACGCTGAGTGCTGCTACAACAGATCTGAGCAAGATTCATACCCAATTTTCTTCTACTGTTAATGATTTTGCAGTCAGCCAAACCAATGCGACAAACTCGCTACAAAATGCATCCGGCAACCTGATGGACCTATCAGAAAACCTCAACGAGGTATCGGGAAGTCTCAACGAGGCGGGTGAGAGCATGACGCATCTATCTGGCCTACTCGATAATGCCTCTGAGAGTATCGTAGAAGCTACAAATAATGCCTCGCAGGCATTTAGCGAGCTACCCGAAAGGCATCAACGTCTGTTAAACGATACATTCGATACACTAAAATCTCAATTTGTAGATTATAGTGATAAAATAAGTGCTCAGTTCGTGGATTTCTCTGATTCGCTGAAAGGATCAACTGAGAACAGGATTGATGAGTGGACCAAAAAGACGCAAGAGTTCTGCAACTACATGACTGGTGCTGTAGAGGCTCTCTCGAATACCATCGACGATATTGAGCATAAGATAATCTCAAATAACGATAGGCGATGATCTCTAGGAGAAAGAAAAGTGGCTACGGCAAAAGCCCAGATTCAGAAAATCCATACTGGGTGACCTTTTCAGATTTGATGGCAGGGCTTCTAGTCATATTTATCCTAGCGCTAGTGACAATGATGATTCAGCAAAAAAAGAAAACCCAAGAGCTGAGTGATCAAAAGCAAGAACTCAATGACAAGATAGTTGAAAACAAAGCCAAATCAGATCAACTCAAAAAAGCCGAACAGGCCGCAAAAGAGGCAATAGAAAATGCAGAGCGTGCAAAAAAAACCGCAAAAGAGGCCATTGATACAAACACAATGCTCAGAGAAAGTATCGTAGAGTCGTTATCTAATTTATCTCGGACAGAAAAGGTGCGGATTGAAATAATAACCGAAATTGTAGAAAAACTAAAAGCACGTGGAATAAGCGTCGAAATATCGGATAATTATACTGTAGTCCGAATACCTGAAAAAGAACTTTCATTTGCAACAGCAAAATGGGATATCCCTCTTATTTACAAGATAAAAACAAAGTGGATCGGTAACGCCATATATGATGCCATTACGAATCATGACCGTTTAGATTATATCGATACAATTTTCATCGAAGGTCACACGGACAGTGTGCCTTTAGATCGTGACATGGGCAACTGGGGGCTATCAACCTACCGTGCAATATCAGTATGGAATTTTTGGGGAGAGCAGGACGGCCCATCCAAAATGCTATCTCAATTGCGAAACCATGAAGATCGCCCAGTATTCTCAGTGTCTGGATATGGCGACACCCGAAGGGTTATAGTGAATGATAACAGTGACTCGGCACGCAGAAAAAATAGGAGAATCGATATTCGCTTTACAATGAAGTCCATCGGCAAAGGAGACCTGGAACAAATCATCAAACAATTTGAGTAGTGCGATTGGTAAGCCCCACATTAAAGCCTATTCCGGAAGAGCGCATGGGCAAAATGACTAAGTATCTTGGTATTCTCAGTAGAATAAGCCAAGGGCTTACACAGCCCCCTGAATCTGAATTAGCTGCAATCAGAGAAAACCTTAAAAAATACAGTGATGGACACATTGCATTTAGCGAGGCGATCAACAGCAGGCGATTGGCAAAAGCATTTATATATAGCTATCCAGGCGAGATTGAGGCAGGGCAGAATATTCCATTTAACGATGAAGTATTAAATGTTTTGTGGGCTCATAAAGGGCGCACGCCTAGCTTACTTTTCAATATATATTTTTCGTGTTACCGGAACCTCGAGTCATGCGACAAACTAGCCTCCTGGCTTTTAAAGCACTACCAAGAAGCCCCTCTCGATGCATGCCCGTCATTAGAAAAAAACATTAAACGTTATGCTCGGACATTATTCGGCGGGAATGGTCCAGAAGCGGTATCCCAAGCAGCCACCGAAGCAGATTTGAATGTATCTGACATGGAGAGCCACATTGGAATCCCTCGAGATGGATCATTCCATGATGAAACTATCCAGTGGTATTATTTACACCATGCAAAACAAATTCAAATCGGGCAAATTTCTAGCATTCTTGAAATGTTTCGCAAGGCGTCACTGGCTCAGCAAAGGTTTGGCAAAGTCTTGCTAGGCCACAAAATAATTGAGATTCTATGCAAAAAATGCATCAGCATAAATACTGCATTACCAGATAATTGGCTTCAATTAATATTGGATATTGCAGGTGATCCACGCACAAAAAAAACAACCCGAAATTATCAGATCTGGTGGACCATACAAGATACAGCAATCACCAGCCTTGTCGTAGCAGCTCTCGCAAGAAGAGATCTTGATTATTTCTTGAGGGTCTTGGATAACTTTGCGGAGGAGGAAGGTGGTGACATAGAGCGTATGTTTCACCCACGCAGGAAATTCATGGAAGGCATTCTTAAATCGGGGTCTCTCGTAAACTCACTTCTAATATTATCTGACAGTGCTGCCGATTATTTGCGAAACAGCCTATCGCATGACGAACGCCAGTATTTTACGTGCTCATATCTACGGCGCGGACTAGCAGCCCAATGCAGTATATATATGGAGTTCCAATCCGGTCACATTGTTGAGACAACACACCAATCAAAATTTAGAATATATGATAAAACCGCCAAATTCCCAAGCCGACTAAGAGACGAAAGGCCTAGTATTGTATTATACCAGGAAGTTACAGGCTCGGATTTTGTGGACGATATCGTGCATCATCCACCAATACGCTGGCAGTACAAGGCAATGGAAAAAATGCATAAAAGGTTGGGACTAACAATCGACCCCCAAGATTCATTAGAAGAATCTGACTATGACGTATTCATCACGCGCTACAGCTTGCCTTATTGATCATGTTTTCTATACACGATGAGAAGAACTGGAAAGTATGGCCAGACAAAGAAGGCCTTCTATTCAGCTTCAAAAAATCTAACCCGCTAGACTTCTCCTCCACCCCTTCAAAGGAACAGTCCACCAACGAACGGGCTGCGCTACTGCGGATCCTTGAAGAACAAAATGGCGGTAAACCCATCAATAACGGGATAAAATTTGACTGGGACGTAGTATGTTCTATTCCATCTAACGCGAGGCAATCACTCAGGCTGCCTAGTCCATGGTATGGGTCTTTTTCACTTACCGTACATGGAAGATCTGTTGATCCAGACTTCAACATACGCATTAAATTACTGCGCCCCAATGAGCAGCATGAAGAAGGCGTTGATATCAAAGGCGGCCTATTCAAAATCGGACACCAATGTTATTTAGCCGATGCACTCCAATACAAGGCACTATGTGTATTAGAAGATTTTCAACATAAGCGCAAAAACGGGCTAACTCAGTATCAATCCTTATCAGCGCTGAAAGAGCTACAAAACCTCGCTCAAAAAGGCCTCGATATCGACTTAAATGCGTTCAACGAACTTGAAATTATACGTCCTGATGCTGTCAGAGTATCTCTCTCTCATGAGAAAAACGGGAGTGTAAGCATCACCCCTGATTTATGCGAGAAACAGAACACATCAGTTGGTGCAAGATCCGTTGTGGCTCCAGAGACTCTTGATACAAGAATTGAAAAATACGTGGGTGAAGACCAGCACAGTGGATGTATGCCCGTGGGTAGAAAACTCATACTACTAGATGAAAAAACAGTCTCAGGAATAAGGGAGATACTCAGCAATCGTAATATCCCTGCAGAGCGCGTGGCGTCTTTTCTAAAAGAACCAACGGCTTGGCTTAACGCCGAATATGTGGACTTAGATTTAGGCTTTTCAAAGCGAGTTCAAGGCGCCGCGCCCCTGCGCCTGGCCTACTTTGGAGAAACTGACCAGAGCGGAATACAATGGGTTGAACCCAAAGAAGCCCAACTAGAAGAAGAAACCGAGAATACCCCCAAAACGGAGAATGATGCTGATATAGAAGATGAGATTGACTACCTAGATGAAGATGATCTTCAAGACGAGCCTGTTATTCTAGATATAGAACTCGCTGACGAGGGCGAATCACAGCAAGTAAGCATCCAAGCACCATGTGAAGAGGTCATATCGGATGGTGGTATCAACCAGACTGGATTAAGGCGCATCCCCTACCCCCACCAAGAGCATGCCATACGCTGGTTAATGGCATTATCCATGGAACAAAACCGCGACAAGCGCTGGCGCGGAGCTTTGCTTGCAGACGATATGGGGCTGGGTAAAACACTCACCGCACTGGTCTTCATACGCGAGTATCTTTTGAGCTGCGATACAAAGCGACCAGCACTCATAGTTGCACCAGTCAGCCTACTCAGAGTATGGAAAAAAGAAATAGAGTTATCTTTTGATGACAATCCATTTAGCGAAGTAATCATTCTGCATAGCTCCGAGGATTTGAATCGTTATAAAATTGCGGGAGCAAAGCGGGAAATACATGCTGCCGAGCCCGAGGCAAATGCGGGCAGCACCATGGAAAAAGATCTACTCGAAGGTGGAATAAGATACGCCTTGCGAGTAAGTGACGACCATGGAATAGCAGCGCCTGACTGCCTGGGGAAATCAAGAAGCATCGTCATCACAAACTATGAAACCGTTAGGGATTATCAGTTTTCACTCGCCAGAATCCCGTGGTCGGTAGCCGTATTTGATGAGGCTCAATACATCAAAAACCCCAATGCAATGGTCACCCGTGCCGCTAAGGCACTTAATACTACTTTCAATATAGTGATGACCGGAACACCCGTAGAAAATAGCCTCAAAGACTTCTGGTGCCTTATGGATAGCGCACAACCTGGCTTTCTGAATAACTACCAGCCTTTTCGTAAGAAGTATATAACTCCAATCATCGCAGCCAGAAGGGATAGCAGTCCTGAAGTGCTCTCAGAAGTTCGCAATAATATAGGAGCAGAACTAAGAAGCCGAGTTGGAGGTTTCATGCTCAGGCGAATGAAAGAAGATCACCTTACGGGATTACCAGAAAAGAAAATCATTCTTCATAATCGATCTGGAGATCCAATATCAGGCTACGATGATCGCATCGTTTGCGACATGCCCAAAGCACAACAGGACATCTACGATCAAATCGCAAACTTACCGACAGAATCTGGAGAAAACAATGATAGCGCCTCCAGCGGAAAGGGCCAAATCATCCTGGCTGCTATTCACAATCTTAAAGTAGCGTCCCTACACCCAGATCTCGTTGTCTCCGGCAAATTACCCATCCCTCGCAATAAAAAAGAAGCTAGGGAAACGATCAACAAATCTGGCAAGCTGATTAAGCTGATCGAAATTTTAAACATCGTAAGAGACAAAGACGAAAAAGTGCTTATATTCGTCATGAGCAAAGCACTTCAGGCATATCTACAGAGTGCCATCAAGGCTGTTTATGATCTTCCGGAAATGCCAAGGATCATCAACGGAGACACCAAAGTCAGCAAATCCAGATCGTCTGCAACTGATAGATCGAGAACGGAAATTATTGATATATTTCAAAGCAACCCAGGGTTCGGCGTGCTGATCTTATCTCCTGTAGCTGCTGGAGTCGGATTAACTATTACTGAAGCAAATCACGTTATCCATCTAGAGCGCCACTGGAACCCTGCTAAAGAAGCACAAGCAACAGACCGAGTATACCGAATTGGACAAAAACTTCCTGTTTCAGTGTGGGTTCCTATTCTAAAACACCCTACTCACCAATCCTTTGACGAAAAACTAGACCGGCTATTAGCTATGAAATCTGGACTAAGCCAGTCCGTGGTCACACCTGACATAGTCAACCCATCCGAACTGGAAAGCCTCATCTCACATGCAAAAGCACCGGAGAAATCACGCATCTACCCAAAAGATGTATACAAGTTAAAATGGGATCTCTTTGAAGCATTAGTTGCAATTCTTATCGAAATGGATGGGGCTGAAAAGGTCATCCTGACCCAGGGCCAAGGAGATAAGGGCTGTGATGTTGTAGCCTTAGGCTGGAAGGGCGAAAACTGGCTTGTGCAGTGTAAGCATAAGCAGGATATAAAAGGGCAAGTTGGAGGCAAGTGCGTGAGAGAAATCGTCGGTTCACGCAAATATTACGAATCTAAACTTGATAGGAAATTAAATGGACTTTGTGTATTCTCAAACGTCAAAAAATTCGACAAGTCGGCAAAAAAAGAAGCCTCTCTTCAACATGCCAAATTGTTTGGCCTTGGCTATATAAAGCGACTTTTCCCGAGTAACGGCATTAGCCTGAGCAACCTACTCATCCGCAAGGAACAGACTGAGAAGATATGACCACATATGTCTCGGTAAAATCATCATTCATTAAACGCAGATAGGGATCAGTCCGCCAATAGTGATCCCCCTCAAATAACAACCCCCGACAAGAAAAATCAGCTCATACACCTTAAATGGTAGCCTAACCCTGCCAAACGCCATAGCCCTGTCTGCGTAAATCATCGGCGTGGAGAACTTCCATCGTTTCTGCATCTGCATGGCTCATAAGTGGGAGATGAGAAAACTTATCCCGTGCAAGCTCAACACCGTATTCACAGGCATATCTTGATGCATGTTGGTGCCCACTCATGTGCACCGCAAATCTTTCCTCAGGAGTCTTGCTTGTCATACCGACATAGTAGCATCCCTTCCCCTCTGTGTAGTTTGGGTTAGCCCCACGAAATCGCTTCTTATCACTGAATATTTCCTCACGTAGTCTAATCACGTAGATGCAACATGTCGGTCGGTCTTTATTAGCCCTCAGCTGCTCTCGAAATGATCCCAGTGGAAAGTGTCCTTGATTCATATCTATGAGAGTCACAGCATCCCCAACAATGTGATAGAAGAAGCCCGGCGCATGACTTTTGATAAGTTCGATAAGCGCATCAGAATCAATATCCCAGATAGCTAGCGACTTAATTTCCTCTGACCAGTCATCGGAGACGACTTTGATTACCTCCTTACTTCCCCCCAGTTGATTGACACGCCTTCTCATAGCTCGCCTACGATTTGTCTCTGCCTGCGTGCCCGACAAACCAACCCCACATGCCGGAATAATCCAGAACTCGGATGGAAACTCCAGGTCCTTATCTTTGGGAATAAATATTGGGTCAGTGATGGGCATGAATTATTTTGGCTATACGCCCGTATAACCCAAAAGCACTTGATCTGAAATGACCGATTTTGAAATATCGTATTGCAGATCTCCTAGAGCATAATTCGAGTTACCAAAGGGTAACTCACACCTACAACCCCCTAAAATAGGGGAAATAAATGACTGTCCTACATATATAGGTAGAGGGTCATCATTTAGCCGTCCCACCTATAAGGGCATGCGTAGCTGAGATTCTCTACAGCACCCAGTCGACCGCGTTCCTCACGTGTGCGCGCGCGATTATATTATTATAGAGGGCACACTCTTTGTCGCCGTCACCAAAAACAAACTACAAAAAATACTGAACCAAATATGAAAAAGAACCTAAATTCAACATCACCCCTGCTGAAGATCAATCCACTCGCCAAATACCTGGAGCGTGATGTGCGCAGCATTGCCTTGGAGAATGGCCGCCGTGTCGGCACCAAGGGCCACGCTATTGTGGAGGAGCTTCTCGTCGAGCGACTGGAGCAGATCGGCTGTGTGCCCTACTCAGGTAAGTCCTTCCGTCTGCCCTATACGCAACACGGCATCGACTTCACCAATATTGTCGGCGTGGTCCCGGGCAAGGACCGCTCGCTGCAGCCTCTGCTCATAGGAGCCCACTACGATAGCGTGATCGATGCTCCCTGTGCAGATGACAATGCTGCGGCTGTGGCGATTGCTCTGGCTGTGGGTGAGCTTGCTGCTGAACTCGGCAATCTGGAGCGTGACCTCGTGATTGCGATCTTTGATGCTGAGGAGCCGCCTTACTTCCAGTCCTCCTCTATGGGTTCAAACCGCTTCTACGAGGACCAGATGAAGCCTGAGGGCGTTCACGCGGCCCTTGTGATGGATCTGGTGGGCCATGACATCAGCATCCCAGGTGAGCTGCTCGGGAATATCCCCCGTGTGGGCTCGGCACTGAGCAAGATCCCGGGCCTTTCCGATAAGGACATCAACGTGCCGTTCCTGAGCAATCTACTCTTCATCACTGGCACGGAGAGTAATGCGGGGCTCATCGACATCGTTGGCGAGCACCACTCACCCAAGGGTCTGAAGGTGCTGCCCACGCTCAATGACTACGTCGGTGACATGAGTGACCACGGTGTGTTCCGTGAGAATGGCGTCCCCTACCTGTTCCTCTCCTGTGGCCGCTGGGCTCACTACCACATGCCTAGTGATACTCCCGACCGTCTGAACTACAAAAAGATGGCGGCCATCACCCACTACACCTGTGAGCTATTGGCTGGCATGGATACCAAGGAGATGAAGCGCGGTAGCTCTGAGCAGTTCCACGAGACGCTTGAGCTGGAGGCCAGTCAGCTCAAGAAGGTGCTAGGACCTGTGCACAATATCATGCTGATGAAGATGGGCATCCACTCCATCTCCACCCGCAGCGACATGACCCGCTTCGCTAACGGGCTGCTTAACGCTGGCTTATAGGTTTGTGTGTTGTAAGCAGGCAGGG
>Ga0206125_10001907_pt1 | contig 23088 bp, 23 predicted proteins | sample Helgoland_Spring_4_FD_148598 | JGI IMG/M metagenome (GOLD analysis project Ga0206125, IMG submission 148598) | Pelagic subsurface seawater microbial communities from Kabeltonne, Helgoland, North Sea - Helgoland_Spring_Bloom_20160331_1 | ecosystem: Environmental > Aquatic > Marine > Epipelagic ... | reverse complement strand
AGTGATCAATGTGAAAAAACCACAGTTTTTAAGCCCCGGCCAGATGGGCAATATCGTCGATAAATTTCGCGAGTGCGGCAACGAACAGATCATGCTCTGCGAGCGCGGTACCTGTATGGGCTATGACAACCTGGTTGTCGATATGCTCGGTTTCCGCACTATGAAAGAAGTCAGCGGCGGTCTGCCGTTGATCTTTGATGTTACGCACGCCCTGCAATGTCGTGATCCTCTGGGCGCAGCCTCTGGCGGTCGCCGTCATCAGGTCGCCGAACTGGGTCGCGCTGGTATTGCTGTGGGCATTGGTGGGCTGTTTTTGGAAGCTCACCCAGACCCGCAAAAAGCTCGCTGTGACGGCCCCAGCGCACTGCCATTGGATAAGCTCGAGCCATTCCTTGCGCAGATGAAAGCATTTGATGATTTGATCAAGTCTCAGTCTGATCTGGGTATTGTTTAAAGATTCTTAAGACCTAATTAAGTCATAAATTTAACCATTTTAATTGCAGTAAATAGTCGAAATTATTGGAGAAAATAGTAAATGAGTAACATTGTTGATATTCAAGCGTTTGAAATCTTGGACTCTCGTGGCAACCCCACTGTGCAGGCAGATGTAATTTTAGAGAACGGCATTGTTGGAACTGCCTGTGCTCCGTCTGGTGCCTCAACCGGGTCTCGCGAAGCGCTTGAGTTGCGCGATGGTGATAAGAGTCGCTACCTGGGTAAAGGTGTGTTGACCGCAGTCAATAATATCAACACTACCATCAAGACATTATTGGTTGGTCAGGATGCTGCAGACCAGCGTCTGCTGGACAAGATGATGATCGATGCCGATGGCACCGAGAATAAAGCGACACTGGGTGCCAACGCTATTTTGGCCGTATCACTTGCAGCGGCAAAAGCAGCGGCTCAGGATCAGGGTATTCCCCTTTACGCCCATATCGCCAACCTCAATGGCACTTCCGGCCAGTACAGCATGCCGGTACCTATGATGAATATTATCAATGGTGGTGAGCACGCCGACAACAATGTCGATATTCAGGAATTTATGGTTCAGCCAGTCGCGGCGAAGAGCTTTGCTGAAGCACTTCAGGTAGGTGCCGAGATTTTTCATCAGCTGAGAAAAGTTCTCAGCGCCAAAGGTTTAAACACAGCCGTGGGCGATGAGGGTGGTTTTGCTCCTGATCTGGCATCCAATGCCGACGCTCTGGCCGTGATCAAGCAGGCCGTTGAAGCCGCTGGCTATGTTCTGGGTACAGATGTCACTCTGGCACTGGATTGTGCGGCGTCTGAATTCTACAAAGATGGCCATTACAACCTCTCTGGCGAAGGCGTTACTTTTAGCTCGGAAGGGTTTAGTGATTACCTCGCAGAGCTCTGTGAAGTCTACCCAATTATCTCCATCGAAGACGGCCTCGACGAGTCTGACTGGGATGGTTGGAAGTACCAGACTGAAAAACTCGGTGATAAAATCCAACTGGTAGGTGACGATCTTTTTGTTACCAACACCAGTATCCTGAGCCGCGGTATTGAGCTCGGTGTGGGCAACTCTATCCTGATTAAATTTAATCAGATTGGCACCTTGTCAGAGACACTCGATGCGATCGCCATGGCGAAAGAAGCTGGCTACACTGCCGTTATCTCTCACCGTTCAGGTGAAACTGAAGATACGACGATTGCCGATCTCGCCGTCGCCACTGCAGCGGGCCAGATTAAAACCGGTTCACTCTGCCGTTCAGACCGTGTTGCCAAATACAACCGCCTGTTGAGAATTGAAGCTGAACTAGGTGAGCAAGCAGCTTACCGCGGTCTTGCTGAATTTAAAGCGCAGTAAACCAGGCTGTTTCATAGTGCGCAGGTTTGCGTGCAAATTTTGTCAAAGCGAATAGAATGCTTCTATGCGTTGGTTATTGGTTATCTTGCTTGTTTTTCTCGCTGGCCTGCAATTTCGATTGTGGGTCGGAGAGGGCAGTCTCGCCCATCGCGCTGAGCTAAATCGCCAGCTCGAAGAGCAGGAAGTTGAAAATCGGGCGCTGCGTGAACGCAACGCCCTGATCGCCACCGATGTCGAAAGTCTCAAGACAAATCTCAATGCCATTGAAGAAAAAGCCCGCGCCGATCTGGGTATGATCAAGCAGGGCGAAACCTTCTATCTGGTAATTGATAAAAACCAGCCGGGCTCGAAAAGCAAGGACAGCGACCAGTGAGCGCCGTCAGCTATTGGGCCATAGTTCCAGCTGCTGGAAGCGGACAGAGATTCGGTGCCGAGCTCGCCAAACAGTTCCACAGTATTGGCGACAAACTGGTCGCAGACCATACACTCGGTCGTCTGTTAACTATTTCCAAGCTGCAAAAAATCCTTGTTCCCTGTAATCCCGGTGCTGAGTCTTGGGCGCAGGTTTCTGCGCTTAAAGATCAGCGCGTAGAGCTTCTTGCCGGTGGCGCAGAGCGTTTTCATTCAGTGTTAAACGGTCTGCGCGCGCTGGCTAATATTGCTGGCAGTGATGACTGGGTTCTGGTTCACGATATGGCGCGGCCCTGTGTAACCAGCGCGGATATCAATAAGTTAATTGAGCAGCTGGACGGCCATGCGGTGGGCGGTATTCTCGCCACACCAATCAGCGATACTCTGAAAAAAGTAACAGCAGATAATACCATTACAGAGACTCTGGATCGCAGTGATTACCGGGGCGCCCAGACCCCGCAGATGTTTCGTTACGGCCTGCTGGTTAGAGCCCTTGAGACAATGCTGGAAAAACAGCAGGTACCTACGGATGAAGCCTCGGCGATTGAGTATATCGGCGAGCAGGCGATGATTGTTGAAGGTCGTCGTGACAATATTAAAATTACCCATCGTGAAGACCTGGTTATTGCCCAGGCGATTATGGGGTATCAGGAGAGCGAGCAATGCGTATAGGTCATGGTTACGATGTTCATGCATTTGGTGAAGGCGATAAGCTTATTCTTGGCGGTGTATCCATTCCCTACCACCAGAGTTTTATTGCCCACTCCGATGGCGATGTATTAATTCACGCATTAATTGACGCTATTCTCGGTGCCTTAGCACTCGGCGATATAGGTCAGCATTTTCCCGATACAGATCAGCAGTGGCAGGGCGCAGATAGCCGTCAGTTGCTGGCGCATGCTGTGCAACTAATGGATGCAAAAGGCTATCAGCTGGGCAATGCAGATATCACCATAATTGCCGAACAGCCAAAGATGCTGCCCCATCTGAATGCCATGCGCGGCAATCTCTGTGCCGATCTAAGCTGCCAGATGGAGCAGTTGAATATCAAAGCCACGACCACCGAAAAGCTCGGTTTTGTTGGCCGTAAAGAAGGCATCTCCTGTCACGCAGTGGTTTTGCTGACCACTAAATAAGTTTCAGGATAGCGATTATCAAAACCCAAGAATTCAATTTTCACAGCCTGCCACGGCTATTTCCCGAGACCTTTGGGCGCGCAGTCTATCGTAGCCAGCCGGAAGATTTTCTTGTCGATGAGGTTTTGGGCTTTGAGCCCAGCGGTGAGGGCGAACATCTTTTTTTACACATCAAAAAGCGTGACCAGAACACCCAGTGGGTTGCCGGATTGCTATCAAAGTTGGCAGGTATCAAGCGCAATGATGTGAGCTTTTGTGGTCTAAAAGATCGCTTTGCGGTCACCACTCAGTGGTTTAGCCTCTACTTGCCTGGTCGCGAGTTGGGCCCTGACCAGTTGCAGCACGATGATTTTGAAATTCTCTCAATGGCACGTCACCATAAAAAATTGCGTCGCGGAATGCACAGCGGCAATCAGTTTCGGCTAGTCCTTAGAGAGTTTTCTACCCTTGAAGATCGCTTCACAGAGATCGAAACGCGACTGCAAAAAATAGCCCTAGATGGCGTACCCAATTATTTTGGTGAGCAGCGTTTTGGCCACGATTGCGGCAACTTGCATCAGGCCCAGGAATTGATTGAACGCGATCAGCTTAAAGGCAACCGTCGCGGTACCGGCATGATTCTCTCGGCAGCGCGATCATGGTTATACAATCTGGTGCTTGCCGAGCGCATTCGGCGCGATAACTGGTCAGCGCCGATGGAATTTGAAACCCAACCCTGTGCGCCACTCTGGGGTCGCGGACGCTCAGCGGCCGGCGGCGATCTGCAGCAGCTCGAAAATAGCATACTCGCAGACTGGCAGAGCTGGTGTTATGCCCTTGAACATGCGGGCCTAAAACAGGAACGCCGTGCCACGGTATTGATGCCCGACTCTCTTGAGTGGAGACGTTTTGGGACAGATCAGTTGGAATTATCCTTTGGTCTTTCTGCAGGTGGCTATGCGACTGTGGTACTGCGTGAAATCGCTGAATTATTCCGCCCCCAGATTCAAGCCCTGTGATATATTGACAATCATCGGCGCGGCTCTATTTTGGCTGCGCATTAAAAGAAAAAACTGTCATAAATAAAAGAATTTTGGCCTGTGCTGACAGGCTTTGGGAATAGAGGATATTGCGTGAACTCAAGTGAAATGGCCGGCATAGGTATGACATCGCAGCGCACGCGAGAGCGGCTGATTCAGCGCTTAAAAGATCAGGGTATCAGTAATCAGCGAATCCTTGATGTCTTTCGGGTTACCCCGCGACATATCTTTCTCGATGAAGCCCTATCCCATCGTGCCTACGAAGATACAGCACTGCCGATCGGCTTTTCACAGACACTCTCGCAGCCCTATATAGTCGCTAGAATGACCGAGATATTGCTGGCTGAAGGGCCGCTCGAAAAAGTTCTTGAGATCGGTACCGGATCCGGCTTTCAGGCTACCATACTGGCTCAGTTGGTCGATCGGGTCTACTCGGTTGAGCGTATCGAACCGCTGTTAATCAAGGCTAAAGACCGCTTTCGAAAGCTGGGCCTGCGCAATATCACCGCTGAACTTTCCGATGGCAGCTTTGGTTGGCAGAGACACGCTCCCTACAATGGTATTATCACTACGGCGGCACCTCAGGCAGTACCGGACGAGTTGCTGCATCAGCTGGCGCCAAATGGCATCTTGGTAATTCCTGTTGGTGCTGGTGACGTTCAGGATCTGCGCGTACTGCGTAGGGTCGGCGACTCTTCAGAGTTTGAAGAAGAGATTGTCGAACAGGTTAAGTTTGTGCCACTACTCGGTGGACTGTCACGCTAGCATCAAAGCCTTAAAGTACTGTTTATAAAAGCAAAAGATTCCGGAGCAACCATGCGCAGCCTCAGACAGAATTTACTACTTTTCTTAAAGGGCATAGCCATGGGTGCTGCTGATGTTGTTCCCGGTGTATCCGGTGGCACCATTGCCTTTGTCAGCGGTATTTACCTTGAGCTTATCAATAGCATCAAATCGCTTAATCTCCAGGCTTTAAAAGTGTTGAAGTCTCAGGGTTTAGCCGCAGCCTGGTGCCATATCAATGGAAATTTTCTCGCGGTGCTTCTAAGTGGCATTCTCACCAGCTTGTTTTCCCTGGCAGTGGTTATGCAGTTCCTGCTTGCCGAGCATCCACTGCCCCTATGGTCCTTCTTTGTTGGGCTTATTGCAGGTTCAGTGATCTATCTGCTGCGCCAGTACCCCTTCGCCCACTGGTTTGATGCGCTGTTATTTGCGCTGGGTATTGCCGCTGCTTGGGGTATTTCTATAGCACCGGCGGTGCAGCTAGAGGGTAACCATCTGACCATGTTTGTTGCCGGCAGTATCGCCCTTTGCGCAATGATTTTACCGGGTATTTCCGGTTCATTTATCCTCGTATTACTGGGACTGTACCCGGTATTTATTGGCGCTATTGCCGGTTTCCAAATTGATATTCTGCTGGTCTTTGGGCTCGGCGGAATTCTCGGATTGATGTTTTTCAGCCGTCTGCTCTCCTGGTTGCTGGCGCATTTTGAAGTTGCGGTTATAGCCACCATGTGTGGTTTTTTGGTTGGCAGCTTAAATATTATCTGGCCCTGGAAGTTGGTCGTCGATTCGATGCTTAGTCATTCGGAAAAGACCATCGTTCTGTCATCACAGAATCTCTGGCCCGGGGAGTTTTTGCAGCTGGTCGGTGAGGATCCCCAAACAGTGCTGAGTCTTTCAGCCATGCTGTTTGGCTTGATTTTGGTGCTCGCTTTAGAATATGTTGGCTCGCGTCAGGATAAACCTCTGTAGGTAAACTAATGTGTTGCGACTAACAGCCTCGACAGTATCTCCTATCGCAATTTTGATGGCCCTGGTCATCACTGGCTGCAGCTCGTACAGCAATAATCATCCAGCGCCGGTGAGCAGCCGCGCCCAACCGCCTTCAAAGCGTATTCTGGTTCACCAGGTTGAGCCTGGAGAAACTCTCTACTCGATCGCCTGGCGCTACGATCTCGACTTTCGTAAATTAGCCCGTGCCAACGGTATAAATGCCCCCTTTGTGATTAACCGCGGGCAGTTGCTGTCACTGGACACCAGTAAAGTCAGTCTGCGCTCGGCGACAACAGTAAAGCGGGTGCCGATTTCGCCTAAAGCTGCGGCTACCGAAACTAGCCGGAGCACTGTTCAAACAAAAAAAGCCACCGTCAAAAAAGCCCAGGTTAAAGAGCCTGTCTATGCCAACAATTGGCGCTGGCAGTGGCCGGTTAAGGGCAAGGTTATAGAGTCTTTCAATCCCAAAGAACTGCGCAAAGGCATCAAAATAAAAGCAGTTAGCCGCTCTGCGGTGCGCTCCGCTGGCCCTGGTGTGGTGGTCTACTCGGGGGAGGGATTACGCGGCTATGGCAAGCTGGTTATTATCAAGCACAGTGAAATTCTGTTAAGTGCTTACGCCCACAACCAGCAGATTATGGTAAAAGAGGGCCAAACCGTTAAACAGATGGAGATAATTTCTCGTTTGGGCGCCAATGGAACACTCTATTTCGAGATTCGCAAAGATGGCTATCCCATTAACCCGGTAACGTATTTGAAATAAATGTTAAGAAAAATTATCTAAATTTGATTAATCGGTGTAGTATTGGATTTTCAAGTAGTAAATGAAGTTGTAAAAAAGGAAGAGGTACTGTTCTGGATAGGTCACTAGATTGGTGATTTTGAACATGGAGTAACATGCAAAGGGGATGCAAACGTGAGGGATCAAGCGTTAGCTGCTGAGCAGCGAGTAGAGTCAACCGATGGTCAGTCAGGCACATCGGAAATAAGCCATCAGGTCATTGATGCAACCAGTTTATATCTCAAAGAAATTGGTTTCGCGCCGTTATTGACGGCCAAAGAAGAAGTCTTCTATGCCCGTAAATTTCTCAAGGGCGATGAATCAGCACGCAAGCGAATGATTGAAAGCAACCTGCGATTAGTGGTTAAAATCGCCCGTCGCTATGTCAATCGTGGGCTCGAACTGCTCGATTTAATTGAAGAGGGCAATATTGGATTAATGCGCGCCGTGGAGAAATTTGACCCAGAGTTGGGCTACCGTTTCTCAACCTATGCCACCTGGTGGATTCGGCAAACCATTGAGCGGGCGCTGATGAATCAAACCCGCACCATTCGATTGCCGGTGCACGTCGTTAAAGAACTCAATGTCTACGTGCGAGCCTCGCGAAAGCTGGCTCAGCGTCTCGACCACACACCCACACCTGAAGAAATTGCCGAGGAAGTCGACAAACCGGTCGCCGATGTCTTGAAAATTCTCAGCCTTAGCGAGCGGATTTCATCGATTGATATTCCGGTTGCAGAGAATGAGAAGAGTCTGGTTGAGACAATTTCTGCCGGTGGTTCTTTCAGTCCGGAGCGACAGATAGAGGGTGAGGACTTGTCAGCGGCACTCAATGAGTGGCTTTCCCAGCTTCCCGAGAAACAGCGTGAAGTCTTGGTCAGGCGCTTTGGATTGTTGCACCATCAGGAAGAGACCCTCGAACAGGTGGGTCTGGAGATCGGTTTGACCCGCGAGAGAGTGCGACAGATACAGGTCGATGCACTACGCCGTCTGCGAGATGTATTGCGCAAGCATGGCTTAAACGGCGATCTGTTATTTAAAGAGCTTGAGGAGGCATAAGCTCGATGGTCGCTGTAAAGTAATCAGGTAGCTTCTAACAAAAGCCACAAACATAAAAAAACCCAGCCTTGGCTGGGTTTTTTTATGTTCTACCAGCTGGAATTACTCAGCCAGGTAGCGCTCACGAGATGAAATAACTTCAGCGCGTGCAGATTCAGCATCTTCCCAACCGTCAACTTTAACCCACTTACCTGGCTCAAGAGCCTTGTAGTTTTCAAAGTAGTGAACGATTTGGTTGAGCAGCAGCTCAGGCAGATCAGCGATCTCTTGAACATGATCATAGATCTTGGTCAGCTTGCTGTGTGGAACAGCTAGAAGCTTGGCATCGATACCTGATTCGTCGCTCATTTTCAGAACGCCAACAACACGGCTGCGGATAACTGCGCCTGGTACTACTGGGTAGGGAGATACTACCAATACGTCCAGTGGGTCGCCGTCTTCTGACAGAGTCTGGGGTACATAGCCATAGTTGGCTGGGTAGAACATTGGCGTAGCAACAAAACGGTCAACAAAAATAGCATCGCTATCTTTATCTACTTCGTATTTGATTGGATCGTGATTAGCTGGAATCTCGATAATCACATTAATATCGTTGGGCAGGTCTTTACCGGCCGGAATGTCGTTGTAGCTCATGATTTTAAATCCGTCAGAGTTTGGGTTTGGTACTAGAGTACATTGCAATATTTCGGCGCGGATTATAGCGACTTGATGAAAAATTGACCAGTGCGGCTTTTAGGGAGATATAAGCGGCGCTATTAAGGCGCTGCAGTCGCAGTTTAAATTGACTCCAGCACCTCTGTTTTTATCCCCTGTGAATCATTGCAGGCGGAAGGTAATAGGTATGCTTAATTCAAATGAATCGGCGCTTATCTGCTCCGGCAGTGTTGGGAATGGGGCGGCTTTTTCTACCGCTTTTAGAGCAGCTTTATTAAGGCTGCTGTACTTGGATTCCTGAGTTGTCAGTACATTTTTCAGCTCACCAGAGCGGCCAATTTTTATCGCCACACGAACCGTACCCTGTTGATTCTTAGATACCGCACGGCTTGGGTAGGAGATATTCTGGTAGATTTTCTGCACAACCAGCGGCGTGTAGTCTCTCTGTGCCAGAGCTTCGGCTACATTGAAATCAATATCTTCTTCAGAATCTGGCTCTTCAGTGGCTGGATTTTCACTGGTTTCAGCTGCTGGCAGGTCGGAAGTGCTGGTTTCATAGCCAGCAACTGTCTTGGGGTCGACGCCTTCGCTTGCAGAGGCTTTTTCTTCTGCAGCGATTTCAGCTTCAACAACAGGTTCTTCTTTGATCTCTGCGATTTTTATTGGCTGTGGTATTACTTTTTCTTTGACCTTTGGTGTCGCTGGTTTTACCACTGGTTTCGCAGGCTCTGGGAGAATCCATGATGCTGCTAAAGCAACTCGTTGCTTATCTGGTGTAAGGCTTTGTAAAAGGTCTCGCGCTTGATAGTTGCGCTGGTTACCCAAAAGCTCTTGCTTAAAACTGGTGCTGGGAGGTATGGCCCCGATCCAGGTACGTAAAAGCAGACCAAAGACCTCACCGGATAGATCAGAAATTAACTCGGTGCCGTTAAAGCGCATCGAAGTGCCGCTCTCAGGTGAGAATAGATATTCCAATATATCGCCTTTTTGCGGTGCTGATTTAGGCGCCTGCATCAGTGCAATTAACTCTTCAGCTGAGTCAGAGAAGTTGTCGCGGCTGTTGTTGATCGAGATGCTCTGCATCCACAAGTTGATCCAGCGGCGCTTGGAGTAGTTGTTGAGAATGCGCACTTCCATACGCTTTTCACTGTCCATGGCTTGGATGACTTGCGGGTTATTGTGGGCGGTTTCGGTATACAGGCCGGCAACAAATTGATCTTTTCCCAGATCGGTGTAAATGGTGCTGCCATTGAGTATCAGTTCAGCTTTTACCGAGTAGGAAAACAGCAGGGCGATGGCGATAACCAAGCTGGAGAAATATAAGCGCCCTGTGTTTGGCCTACTATTTGATCTTTCCTTCTCTGAATTGTGCGTAAACATGGTCCCTAGTCCTTTATCAATCCCTGTAACAGGCTTTTGTAACAAGCTATATGTCATCCCATTGTCATCATGGCAATCACCAGTTCAAGCTGAGTGCTATAAAATGCCAACCAGTGCACCCTTAGCTGCTATATATTGGCGTTGTGATCACAGTATGGCTGGCAAAATCTCTAGCACTTCCAGAGAATATAAGTGCTATTTCAGCTGAAAAACCTTACCGGGTGCACTACTTTTAACTCTGTGAGTTTGCAGAAAGATAGGCATCTGGGTTTGCCGAAAGATTAATGTTGCAACATTAGGTTACCGGCACAGGTAAACTGCTGGACTCTTTAAACCGTATATAAGCGATTAAAAAAGCTTAAAAAATGGCCTAAAAAAATGGATGGTTCCTTTGAATAAAAATGTACGCGTGTCACTTATTCTCGCTGCGGCAATTTTCCTCTGGTTAGCCAGTGGCTTATTTCTCTCGCCGACCACTGATGGCAATGCTGGTAAATCCGTTGATTCCAGTCTCACCTCTATCGAGGCGACCTGGGTAGAGGTTCAGCAGTTCAGGCCGCAGCTGTCACTGCGGGCGAAAACTGAAGCCAACCGCGCAGTCGATGTTAAAGCCCAGGTCGGTGGCCGCATAGTTGCCGTTCCCGTGGAAGAGGGCGCGCAGGTTGTCGCCGGTGATACGCTGTGCAGAATTGATGCAGAGGATCGCGCCCAGAGAATTGAACATGCAGCAGCGGCCCTGGCACAGGCAAAAATTGAATATGACGGTGCGCAAAAACTTAAGCAGAGTGGCTATCAGTCGGAGCTGGCTATAGCCCAGGCCAAAACCCGGCTTGAGTCGGCGCGAGTGTCCGTCGAGCGCAGTGCTCTGGATATGCAGAACCTGTCGATAAAGGCTCCCTTTGCTGGAATTGTTGAACGTCGCCCGGTGGAAATAGGTGATTTTGTTCAGCCCGGACAGCTCTGTGCGCAGGTCGTTGAGCTGAATCCACTAAAAATCACCGCAGTGATCACCGAGAGTGAGATCAGTAAAATTTCTCTGGGAAGTGTTGCCAGAGTCACTCTGGTTAATGGTGATCTGCTCAATGGAAAAATTACCTATCTGTCCCATCAGGCAGATGCAGTGACCCGCAGTTATAAAGTTGAGGCTACGGTGGAAAACCCGCAGCTGAAATTTCTTGCCGGTATGTCCGGTCGCCTGCAGATTGAGGGCCAGCCTGTTGCGGCGCACCTGATATCGGCGAGCCTTATGCTGCTTGATGATCAGGGTCGACTGGCGGTTCGCGCGGTCAACGAGCAGGGTATTGTCAGTACCCTGGGTATCACCAGCGTCGGTGAGAGCAGTGATGGTGTCTGGGTGGCTGGGCTTCCCGACAGCGTTGCACTGGTCACATTGGGGCAGAACTATGTGACTGAGGGTGAGCAGGTGGAAGTCTCTTACAGCAACAGCCCTGAGCCCTTAAATAGCCCTGACAATCAATAACGGGAAAATGATTTAAATGAATTTTCTCAACCGAATAATCGACCACTCCAGAGCCACTCTCTCAGTTATGTTGTTGATTCTCTTTGCTGGCACCATGGCACGAGTGACCATGCCAGTGGAAGTGAATCCCAATGTCACGCTTCCAGTAGTGCTGATTATGGTCAGGCATGACGGTATATCACCAGAAGATGGTGCTCGCCTGCTGGTTCGCCCGATTGAGAAAGAGTTAAAGACCCTAGATGGTCTCGATGAGATCAATGCCACCGCCCGAGAGGGTGCGGTGTATATTCTCGCCGAGTTTGATATCAGCGAAGATATAGCCACTGTGGTCGCCGAGGTTCGCGAGGCCGTCGATCGCGCCAAAGCGGAATTCCCCCAGGAAACCAAAGAGCCGATAGTTAATGAGCTGAGCCCCAGTCCTGAACCTACGGTGGTAGTGACTTTTTCCGGCGATAATATTTCTGAGCGCGAGCTCTACACCACGGCAAAATACTTTCAGCGCCAGCTTGAAATACTCCCCGATGTTCTCGAAGCTGAGATGTCTGGGCATCGCGATGAAGTGGTCGAAGCGGTTCTCGATCCCTACAGACTCGAGCAGTACAGTATCACCGCTGACCAACTACTGGGATCGGTAAGGGCAAACAACCTGCTAATTCCCGCCGGTGAGATGGATGCAGCTCAGGGCCGTTTTGGTATCAAGATTCCTGCACTAATTGAAAGTACCGAAGATATTCGCAATTTACCCCTGCGCTTCACTGCCGACGGGGTTATCACCCTGGGCGATGTGGCAGAGGTGCGCCGCACCTTTAAAGATCCTCTCGGGTTTAGCACTCTCAATGGCAAAAAGACCATCGCCATCGATGTTCGCAAGCGCCTTAAGGCTAATTCCATTGAAACTGTAGCTGCTGTGCGCAGTGCTATTGCCAATGCCGAGGGGCAGTTTTCCCAGCAGATAAAAATTGATTATATCTTTGATAGCTCCGAGCAGGCCCAGTCGATGGTGAGTGAGCTGCAGGGAAATATTCTCACCGCCATGAGCCTGGTGCTGGTACTGGTGGTCGCGACACTTGGAGTGCGCTCCGGATTGCTGGTCGGCTTTGGTATTCCATTCTGCCTGCTGGGTTCTATGATTGTCGTCAATATGCTCGGCTTCAGCTTTAACTTTATGGTTATGTTTGGTCTGCTGCTGTCGCTGGGTATGCTGATCGATGGTGCCATTGTTGTGGTTGAATTTGCCAATACCAAAGCATCGGAAGGACTTTCGATACGCGAGGCCTATGTCGAGGCAGTGCGCCGTATGGCGGTGCCGGTTACCGCCTCAACCGGCACAACATTGGCGGCATTTTTGCCACTGCTGTTCTGGCCAGGGGTCTCCGGTGAATTTATGTCCTACCTGCCGATAACGGTGTTCTCGGTATTGGCTTGGTCGCTTACCTATGCATTAGTTTTTGCGCCGACACTGGGAATCGTTATTTCCCGCCGCCGCGGTGCCAGCAAGCGTCTCCCCGAGAGTCATGAGTCAGAAGATTCGGCTAAGACCCTGTTTCAGCCACTGCTGAATTTCTATTTAAGACTGCTGACGCCAATTATTGCCAGGCCGGTAGTCTCCTCCTGTCTGGCGGTGATTTTCCTGATCGGTATCTTTTTCAGCTATGGAAAGTTCGGTGCTGGGCAGGCATTTTTTGCCGATATTGAAAATCGTTATGGCATGGTCAATGTTCGCGCTCTGGGTAATCTATCCGTGGAAGAGCGTCGGAAAATCACCGCAGAGGTAGAGCAGAAAATAAGCTCTGTTGAAGGTATTCAACAGCTCTATGGATTTAGTGGCAACAACTCACTGGTTCTTGAAAGGGGTGCCAGCCGTGACAAGATAAGTTCATTTTTGGTCGAGCTCTATCCCCGCGCCCAGAGAGAGCGAGGCAGTCTGGAGATATTTGCCGAGATACGTCAGCGCACCAAGGATATGCCAGGAATCTATGTAACCGGTAAGGAAGTTGAAGGCGGTCCTCCGGTGGGCAAGGATATTCAAATTCAGATTTCCTCTACAGATCGTGAGGGGATGTATCAAAAGACCGCTGAGATTCGCCAGTGGATTGCAGACAATATTGAAGGGTTGCGGGATATTGAAGATACCTTGCCACTCGCTGGTATCCAGTGGGAGATGGCGGTTGATCGGTCCCAGGCGGCAATGCTCGGGGTCAATGTCGGCAGCATAGGTCAGATGGTGCAGATGGTCACCAATGGCGTGATGGTCGGTGAGTACCGCCCGGATGATGCCGATGATGAGCTGGAGATTCGCCTCAGGTATCCCCAGCAAAATCGCCAGCTGGCGGCACTCGATGAGCTGCGTGTTAATACCAGTGCCGGGCCTGTGCCTATCAGCAGCTTTACCCAGCGAGTTGCCAAGCCCCGGGTCGATGCTATCCAGCGTTTCGATATGGTCGAGACGGTGTTTATTATGGCCAATACCGAAGATGGCTATCTCTCCGATAACCAGACAACACAGATTGCCGACTGGTTAGAGAGCCAAGATATCGACGACTCGATCAAGATTAAATTTCGCGGTGCCAATGAGGAGCAGGCCGACTCGGCAGAATTCCTCAGTGTCGCTTTCTCACTGGCGATGTCACTAATGCTAATTATGCTGGTGATGCAGTTCAACAGCTTTTACCAGGCCCTGCTGATTCTGTTTTCGGTAGTGATGTCGACTGCCGGTGTACTGCTTGGTTTGATAATCTCGCAGGCCGTATTCAGCACTATTCTGACCGGTGTCGGCATAGTCGCGCTGGCCGGTATTGTGGTGAACAATAATATTGTTCTGATCGATACCTATAACTATCTGCGCCGCGAAAATAGAGCCCTGACCGCCGTAGAAGCTGTATATAAAGCTGCCAAGTCGCGCTTCCGTCCGGTGATGTTAACCACAGTGACTACCGTTGTCGGGCTCTTGCCCCTGGCCAATGGCTACAGCGTGGATATTATTAATCGCAACTTGGAGGCCGGTGGTATGGTCTCTTCCTGGTGGCAGCCACTGGCCAGCGCGATTGTTAATGGTCTGTTGCTGGCCACAGTGCTGACGCTGCTGCTGACACCGGCGATGCTACTGTTGCCAGAGATAATCTCCAAGCGATTGGGCATGCGTGTTGCCGATCATCAATTTGAGACTGAAAAGTCTTAATCGGGCTTATGGCTTTTTAATAAAAGGCTTGTTTGTGAAATATTTATTTAGTTTTTTCTATCAGAGCTTAAATCTGGTCGCGCTGTTACTCAGCGCATACTTTGCTGCCTACTATATGCAGTCCCACTGGCTAGCGGTGGCGTTTATCGCCGCTGCTCCTCTACTGCAGGCAATTACTCAGTTTGATAGGTCCGCAGTATCCAGCGCCCCGCCAACTAAGGTAAAGCTGCCGCTGGTATCCCTGCTGGTGATGCTTGGCAGCGCCTGGTTATTACTCAGTGTTCCCGAGGCGGGTCTGGCACTCTGGTTGGGCTTTGCCTGTATAGGTGGGTTTATTCTCAATACCTATTGGGTCGAGGAATAAACCGGCGAGACAGGCTGATGGTTGATACTGGCAATAGTACTGAGCTAAGAAAGATTATCCATTGTGACTGCGACTGTTTTTATGCCGCGGTAGAGATGCGCGATGACCCCTCACTGCAAGCATATCCAATTGCCATCGGCGGCAAATCAGATCGCCGTGGTGTAGTTGCCACCTGCAACTACAAAGCCCGCGAATACGGTGTTAGATCGGCTATGCCGACCGGTCAGGCGCTCAAACTCTGCCCCGATCTGGTAGTTATTCCCGGCACCATGGCCAAGTATCGCGAAGCCTCATTAAAAATCCGCCAGATATTTTATCGCTACACCGACCAAGTCGAACCACTGTCTCTGGATGAAGCTTACCTGGATGTCACTGACTCTAAGCTGTGCAGTGGCAGCGCTACATTGATCGCCGAGGAGATCCGTGGGGTGATCGAAGCCGAGGTGGGGGTGACGGTTTCGGCGGGTATTGCACCGAATAAATTTCTCGCCAAGGTCGCCAGCGATATCAATAAACCCAATGGGCAGTTTGTGATCACCCCGCAGAATGTCGCAGCTTTTGTTGAGCAATTACCGGTCAAGCGCATTAATGGTGTCGGCAAGGTTACCAATGAAAAGCTGCTGCGTATGGGAATTAAAACCTGCGCCGATTTACAGCGCTTTGAACTTATAGAGCTAATTAATAAATTTGGCGTATTTGGCAAGCGTCTCTTCGATCTCTGTCGCGGTATCGATAACCGTCCGGTAAATGCTAATAGCAGGCGCAAGTCATTGAGTGTCGAACATACTTATTCCGGGGATCTCTCCAATCAGCAAGCCTGTCAGGAAAAGTTACCGGAACTGTTGATGGAACTGCGCAGCCGACTGCGGCGTGTCGACAGCGACTATCTGGTGACCAAGCAGTTTATAAAAATAAAGTTTAATGATTTTACTGCTACCACTCTCGAGCGCGCGGTGGAAAAAGACCTTCCCTTGGAGAGTTTTGAAACTATCTGTCAGCAGGCCTGGGAGCGTGGTGGGCGACCGGTGCGGCTGCTGGGAATAGGTGTACGTTTTATTGATGCCGGTGAGCCTGGGCGGGCAATTCAGCTGGATCTGTTCGATAAGTCATAACTTTCGATAACGATAAGCTGTAACACCTAATAAGCTGTAGCACCCAATAAGTTGTAACACTTGTGGGCAAGTCAGATGGTCGCTGGTAGACTGGTAAATGAATTAAAATTTGGTTTTCTATTGTGGTTGAGCGTTCCAGTAAAAAAAGCATTCGTGGTGATATTCAGCGCAAAACTGAAGAATTTCTCTCCCGTGGCGGCGAGATTAAAAAGCACGAGCGCGGTGAGACTGGTGAGCCGGCGGATAAGCCCAGGGCCAGATCGGTGTTTGTCAGCAACCAGCCACGCCAGACCAGAACCTATATCAATGATGTGGTCTCGGCTGTGGACAGCCGCAAGAAGAAATCTACTAAATCAACGCCCAAGCCGACGCTCAAGCGCCGACGCAAGAAAGTGATCTACGATGATTTTGGTGAACCGTTGCGCGAAGTCTGGGTAGACGACAAGGGCTAGCTAATATCTTCGCCGCGAGCCTGTTTGTCGGCATGGTAGCTGGAGCGTACCAATGGCCCACAAGCCGCATGGCTAAAGCCGATACTCTCGGCATATTCTGTGTACTCGGCAAACTCATCGGGATGGACAAATCGATCGACCGCCAGATGACTGGGTGAAGGCTGCAGATACTGTCCCACTGTCAGCATATCCACATCGTGGGCACGCAGATCATCCAGTGTTCTCAACAGCTCATCTTTGGTTTCACCCAGACCAACCATCAGGCCAGACTTGGTCGGTACATTTGGATTACGCGCTTTGTAATCCTTGAGTAGTTTAAGCGACCACTCATAGTTTGCGCCCGGGCGCGCCTCGCGATAAAGACGCGGAACAGTTTCCATATTGTGATTGAACACATCCGGTGGCGTCTCACTAAGAATGTCCAGAGCGGGGGCCATACGACCGCGGAAGTCGGGAACCAGAACTTCAACTTTAAGTTCCGGGGTAAGAATTTTTGCCTCGCGAATACAGTCGGCAAAATGCTGGGCACCGCCATCGCGCAGATCATCGCGATCCACCGAGGTGATAACCACATAGCTGAGGCCCATCTCGTGGATAGCCTTGGCCAGATTGGCCGGTTCTTCAGTATCCAGCGGATTTGGCTTGCCGTGGCCGACATCGCAGAACGGACAGCGTCTGGTGCAGATCTCACCCATAATCATAAATGTCGCCGTGCCATGACTAAAACATTCGTTGAGGTTGGGGCAGGCGGCCTCTTCGCAGACGGTGGCCATCTTGTGCTCACGAAGGATATTTTTAATCTGCTGAACTCTGGGCGAGGTAGAGAGACGGATACGCATCCACTCGGGCTTGCGCTGTATCTCGGTGGTGGGAATAACCTTGACTGGAATCCGCTCAACCTTGTCGGCACTGCGCAGCTTCTCGCCCTGTTGCAGACGACGGGTGCGTTGTGGGGGTGTTACAGATTCTGAAGACATGGGATTCCTTAAATAAATTTATTCAGTACAGAGCTGTCAGGGCCAATCTGGTGGGCATTATAACCGAGTCCCGCGGTTAAATTGTCGGCCAATTGCTGCATTACCTGTTCAATACTCGGCGGACTGTCAATTAGATCAGCCATCTGAGTCATTGCCACGCCGAGACCGCAGGGATTAATCCGCTGCCAGGGCGACAGATCCATAGAAACATTAAAATTTAACCCGTGGTAGCTACAGCCTTTGCGGATACGCAGACCCAGAGAGGCGATCTTATCGCCATTATCTGTGTAGACCCCCGGGGCATCGCGGCGTGGCGCTGCGTTGATCTGCCAGTGCTCTAATGTATCCACCAGTGCCTGCTCAATTAGGCTGACCAGATCGCGCACACCGAGTTTTAAACGTTTTAGGTCGACCAGCACATAGGCAGTTATCTGGCCGGGCCCATGGTAGGTGACATGGCCTCCGCGATCACTTTTCACTACCGGGATATCGCCGGGTAAAAGCACATACTCTTCCTTGCCTGCCTGACCCTGGGTAAACACCGGCTGGTGTTCAAGCATCCAGATTTCATCGGCAGTGGCGGTGTCGCGCTGCTCATTAAAGCTTTTCATCGCGGCAAAGGTATGACTGTAATCCTGAGTGCCAAGATAGCGAACTATAAGCGGCGTGCAGCTTTCCATCGACTGCATGGCTAGAGCACCATCTTGACCCGAGCGCTGGTTTTCAGTGCTGCGAAAATAACCTCGAGTTGAGGTTTGCCGGTGGCGGTAATCACCACCGTAATCGATTGCCAGCTGCCTTTGCTGCTGTCGCGGACAGTAATTTTTGCCTGATCAAAGCCCGGAGCATGGGTTTCCATAACACTGAGCACATGTGCATTCAGTTCCGGATGCGCGGCACCCAATACCTTGATTGGATATTCACAGGGAAACTCTATTTGTGGGGCTTCTTGTTCGCTCACAGGCATCGCTCAGTAAAGAATAAAGGGTTTAAAATAAATTCTATAAAAAGTTAATTAGGATAATAGCTGGGTAATCGTCAGCACAATCCAGTCGATAAAGCGGGAAAATAGACCGGATTGCTCGACCGCAGCTGTGGCAACCAGAGGCGTGTCGACCAGTATTTCACCCTCTAGGGAGACCTGCAGTCGACCCAGTTCCTGACCGATAACAATCGGTGCCTTAATCTGCTCATCGATAAGAATATTGGCTTCGAGTTTCTTCTCTGCACCGCGGGCCAATGTCAGAGTGACATCGTCGCTAATGGTCAGGTTGAGAAACTCATCTTCGCCGTACCAGACTTTGGCGTTCTCTTTAATAATATCGCCGACGGCGTAAATAGTTTTGGTATTGAAGTAGCGGAAGCCGTAGGAGAGTAACTTCTGCGACTGGCTGGCTCTGGTCTTGTCACTGGTGGCGCCGAGAACAACCGAAATAAGACGCATATTTTTGCGTTTCGCCGAGGCGACCAGACAGTAACCCGCAGCTTCTGTGTGGCCGGTTTTTAGGCCATCAACGCTACTGTCGCGCCACAGCAGACGGTTTCTGTTCGGCTGGTTAATATTGTTGTGCTTAAAATATTTTTCCGAGTAGATGCTGTAGTGCTCGGGATGCTCTTGAATAATCGCCCGCGCCAGAATCGAGAGATCGCGCGCTGTAGAGACCATTCCCTCGTAGGGCAGGCCAGTTGCATTAAAGTACTCTGTCTCGGTCATCCCCAGCAGTGCTGCCTGCTGGTTCATGCTGTCGGTAAAGGCATCTTCGTCGCCGCTGATATGTTCAGCTAGGGCGATAGAGGCATCGTTGCCGGACTGGATAATCACGCCGCGCATCAGGTCGATAACCGGTACTCTGGTGCGTGGACTGAGGAACATGGTTGAACCATCAGTTTTCGCACCACCTTTCTCCCAGGCGTTGTCGCTGATTAATACCATGTCATCTTTTTTAACTCGTCCCTCAGCGATCTCGTTGGAGACAATATAGGTGGTCATCATCTTGACCAGACTGGCGGGAGGCAGTGGCAGATCGGCATTGCTTTCAACAATAATGTGGCCGGTTTCCGCGTCGATAAGAATCCAAGATTTAGCCGCAAGCTCCGGTGCTGCTGGAATAAGTTGCTGGGCCTGTGCTGAAGATAGGCACAGTAGAAGCAGAGCAGAGGAAGCGCAGGGTAAAATCCATTTTTTCAGCCATTTTTTCAGCATAGTAGTTCACGACTTGGTTATGAGTTTAAACGGCCGATAGTTTACCACCTGAATGCAGAAAATGTTCGCCCGAGATAGCGGACTAATCACTAATTTTTTCGATTCACAGATTACAGGTTTGTGCGCGCTATGCTGATTAGGGCGTCACTGAAAAAGTATTCAGATTGGCAGTTTTTTTCAGCATGGCTTTAATGCTTAACAACTCGATATTGTCAGCAATTGGACCAATCCACAGTTTGTGCAACTTATCCTGGGTGCGCAGAACAATGGGCTGGCTGGTCAGGCTGCGGATTTTGTTTTTAAGCTGTTGCGCAGTGGCCATATCAGTAAATGCGCCGACCTGCAGATACTGTCCAGTTTCGCCCGTTGCAGTCTTGGCAACCTGTGTCTGGGGAGCTGGTGGTGGCGTGGCTTTTTTCGGTTTTGGTTCCGTATCTATAGCCTCAATAAGAACGTTGGCCGTGCCCTTATCCGCATAGCCGAGCTTCATAGCACCCACATAGGAGAGATCAATCAGACGCTCGTCATGAAATGGGCCGCGATCATTAATCCGCACAACAATTGAACGGCCATTTTCGGTATTAGTCACCCTGGCATAGGAGGGAATCGGCAGGCTTTTATGGGCGGCGGTCATGCCGTACATATTATAAATTTCACCGTTCGAGGTCAGTCTGCCGTGAAACTTGGTGCCGTACCAGGAAGCGACACCGGACTTCTTATAACCCTTATTACTCGGCAGCACCCAGTAGGTTTTACCAAATACTTCGTAGGGACTTTTATTGCCGGCTCTGGTGATCGGTTCGGGCTTGGGCGTGGCATTTGGGATAACGCTGGTATCTATGCGTTTACCAGCGCCGTCTTTCTCGACCATCATGGGTATTGAACTGCAGCCAAACAGGCTGACTAGAGTCAGCCCGAGAATAAGTTGGCGCAGTTGCTGCAAGGTAGTTCGCCCGGAAGAAATCAACCTATTTACAGTCAGAGGACTGCGCACAGTAGCGCTCCTGAATCAATTCGCTGAGTTGATAGACCGCCATGGCGTATTTGGTGCGCGGGTTGTAGCGGCTGATCACATAGAAGTTATGTAATCCCAGCCAGTATTCATTGCCATATTTGGCCTTAAAACGCATCGGCAGGGCTTTGGTATCGGCGGGGAATTGCTCGATAATCTTATAACCCTGGCTGTTTAATTCTGCCAGCGTCGCCTTGGGGCGATGGAGCTTATTCAGAGTATCTTCGGCGGGGTCGCTGCTGATATTGGCGCGCATGGCCACCGCTTCACCCTGTTTCCAGCCATGTTTGGCAAAGTAATTTGCCACACTGCCGATCGCATCGGTGGGATTTGTCCAGATATTGGCAAACTGGTCGTCGTCAAAATCAACCGCGTAGTTGCGGTAGCTGCTGGGCATAAACTGACCGAGACCCATAGCACCGGCATAGGAGCCTTTTAGCTCAACGGGGTTCTGGTTTTGCTCGCGGGCAAGCAGAAAAAGATTTTCCAGTTCGGCGGTGAAAAAGCGTTTTCGCGAGGCGCGTTTTTCGGTGTAGGTATAGTAGTCAAAGGCCAGTGTTGCCAGGGCATCAACAACTTTATAGCTGCCGGTATTGCTGCCGTAGTTGGTTTCCACGCCAATAATGCTGACGATAATAGCTGGCTCGACGCCGAGCTCGCGCTGGGCTCTTTCCAGAGTTGCTTTATTCTCCTGCCAAAATTTTACGCCGCCTGTAATACGTCTCTCAGAGATAAAATGTTTGCGGTATTGATACCAGGGTTTAACCTTTTCGGCGGGTCGACTCATCGCTTTGACGATCGATTCCTGATGTTTGGCAGCCGCAAGCCAGTCGACAATTTCTTCGCGCTTAAACTGGTGTTTCTCCACCATAAGATCGATAAATTCAGCGGCTTCTTCATGTGTCGAATAGTCCCCGTAACTGCTGGAGGAAAGCCCGGCGGCAACGAGGGAGAGCGTAAATAGCGATGCTTTTAACAGTGTGGAAAAATATTTCTTAAGGGGTATATTCAATGTTTTATTCCTAGATCCGTTTCGGCTCAGTGCTGATGGCCATCAGAATACCAAATCCGAGAAACAGAGTCACAATTGCTGTGCCACCGTAACTAATAAATGGCAGCGGTGCTCCAACTACTGGCAAGATACCTGAAACCATACCCATATTGACAAAAATATAAACAAAAAATGTCAGGCTTATTGTGCCGGCCATAATGCGTCCAAACATGGATTGGGCGTTGAGGGCGATAATCATGCAGCGCCCGATCAGTAACAGGTATAGCACCAGCATGCCGAGCACGCCAATTAAGCCAAACTCCTCTGCCAGCACGGCAATAATGAAATCCGTATGGCTCTCCGGCAGAAAGTTAAGTTGCGACTGAGTACCCTCGGTCCAGCCTTTACCGCTGAGACCACCAGAGCCGATAGCTGTGGTTGACTGCATAATATTCCAGCCGGCTCCAAGCTTATCTTGTTCCGGCGACAGCAGAGTTAAGACGCGCTGTTTTTGGTAGTCATACATCACATAGAACCACAGGGTAGGTACTGCTGCCATGGCCAATAGGGCCGTGGATAGTAGGTAGCGCTTGCCGAGTCCGGCCAGAAAGAGAGCAAAAAAGCCCGAGGAAAAAATAATTAACGAGGTGCCGAGATCGGGCTGTCTGGCGACTAAAAGGACCGGAATTAAGGTGGCGATAACGCCGATAGTCACATGTTTAAAACGCGGTGGCATATGGCGTTTGCCGAGATAGGATGCCAGGGTCATGGGCACGGCAATCTTCATTAGTTCCGAGGGCTGGAATCTGGTGACGCCGAGATCCAGCCAGCGCTGGGCACCTTTTGCGCCAACTCCAAAAAACAGCACGGCGACCAGTGATAACAGGCCGCAGAGATAGATAAAAATTGACCAGCGCTCCCACAGGCGCGGCTGAAACTGAGCGATAACAATCATCGCGAACAGGCCGATAACCATAAAGGTTGCCTGGCGTTTTACATAGAAAATACTTTCAGCGCTGGCGCTGTAGAGCACTGCCAGGCCGATACTGCAGAGCGCGATTAAAATCAGCAGCAGGGGGATATCTATATGCATAATCCGCGAGGGCCTGCGGTCACCACCGGGGCTGCTTAGCTGACGGACAAAATCATTTCTGTGCATGGTCGGTTATGGCTCCTGGTTTTCCGCTACAGCTGTCGATGAGTTTGATTGCATATAGGCATCTATTACGGATCGCGCGATTGGCGCTGCGGCAGAGCCACCATGTTCGCCATTTT
>Ga0206125_10001893_pt1 | contig 23193 bp, 21 predicted proteins | sample Helgoland_Spring_4_FD_148598 | JGI IMG/M metagenome (GOLD analysis project Ga0206125, IMG submission 148598) | Pelagic subsurface seawater microbial communities from Kabeltonne, Helgoland, North Sea - Helgoland_Spring_Bloom_20160331_1 | ecosystem: Environmental > Aquatic > Marine > Epipelagic ... | reverse complement strand
CAAAAGGTAAAGGATACCAATATCTTTGTGATTGGTGGACATGAACCAACGTGTGAAGAAACCGCGGTTATCTTCGTGGTCGTGTCCGTGTACGGCTGCATCGGCCATCAGGCTCTCCCGTTTATTGCTACCAAAACAGAACAGCCGACTCGCAGCTGTCCCGTCTCTTTCTGTTATAGTCTCTACATTCCACAGGCTCGCAGCGCAACGCGGTGATGGAGGTTTTCTATGGGTTAAAATGGCGCAGGGGGTAGGCCCATGCCGCCCGATAGGTTTCGCCAAATCTCAAGAGCCAATTTCGATGCGCGCTACGTGGCGGCTTGTTCTGAAAATACTGCGTTAAAGTTGCGGCGCAGGGCGAGATCAACATCGGCAAGGGTGACCGGCAGGCCAAGATCTACAAGGGACGTCACCCCGTGCTCCGCGATGCCACAGGGGACAATGCCGGAAAAATGCTCCAGATCGGGTTCAACATTGATGGAAATTCCATGGAAGCTAATCCATTTGCGCAGGCGGATACCGATGGCCGCGATTTTATCCTCTGCCAGAGCGCCGCTGGGGTGCAGAGGCTTGTCGGGCCGTGTGACCCATACGCCGACCCGGCCGGGGCGAATCTCGCCTGTGACGTTGAACTCATCCAAGGTTCGGATGACCCAATCTTCCAATTGCTGTACAAACTTGCGCACGTCCCGCCCGCGCTTTCCAACATCGAGCATCACATAGATCACCCTCTGGCCGGGCCCATGATAGGTGTATTGCCCGCCCCGTTGCGCTTGAAACACGTCAAAGCGATCCGGATCTGTGAGATCCTTGGCATCGGCGCTGGTGCCAGCCGTGTAAAGAGGAGGGTGCTCCAAAAGCCAAATCGCCTCAGAGGCGCGGCTGGCCAAAATATCCGCAACCCGCGCTTCCATCCAGCGCACGGACTCTTTATATCCCACTGGATTTTCCGAGGTGATCCATTTGACCATCACACAATGCCTTTCGCACGCAAACGTGGCATGTGGCTCCGGCTGACCGGGACAGATGCGCCGTTTGCTAAGATTAGGCGGGCACCGTCCCCTCGGCGCTCGGTTTTGTCAATGGCATCAAAGCTGACCCAATGGGAATGGTGCACTTGCAGACCTGGGGAGTGCCGCGGTGGTGGGACGGCGTTAGTTTTGAGGTGGCGCAATTTTCCCTCTTGAGCCTTCGGCGACCCTCGACTATGCAGCTCCAAACCACGCGGTCGTGGCGGAATTGGTAGACGCGCAGCGTTGAGGTCGCTGTGAGGTAACACTCGTGGGGGTTCGAGTCCCCCCGACCGCACCAATATTTCAGAAATATTTATTGAAATTCCTTGGGTTATTCTATCGAGGAGGTTCATCGTGTCACACATCCCGTATACAATTTTCCGTTCCGGCACCTATTACTACAATCGACGTGTGCCAATACATGCAGTTAATTCCTATGGTCATTTCATCAGGCAGGTACTGTCGAAAGATCCACTGAAAGCCGAAGCACTCTCTAAACGTCTTAGTAATGTACTGGAGGGTGCCTGGAGTGCTACGACAAATGCCCCACCAGTAAATGTCTTTACCATTATTAAAGGCTTCCATCCAAGACGTGTAGCTCTGTCAGAGATAGCTGTTGAGTATCTGGCGTTGAAACAGATAGATCAAACACCACCCCGTGTTGCTCTAAGCACCTTCTTATCTCTAGCTGGTGATCGAGATGTCAGCGAATACACACGGCAAGATGTCAAGCTGTTTGTTCACCACTTGGAAATGAAGGGTAACAAGACAGCTACTATCAGACGCAGGATCAATAGCCTCTCGGCTATTATGAATTATGCCTATTCTGAATTGGATTTGGATAAACGTAATCCATTCACCAGATTTTTCATTCGCAATGAAGGTGATGACGTATTCAAGCGTGGCATCTTCACCAATGATCAACTCAAATGGGGCTATGACAAAGCTTTGGCTTCTGGCAGCAGTGTCAAACTCCTGATGCCCTTACTGGGTGAGACGGGCTGTAGACTGGCAGAGATTGTGGGGCTAAGATTGGAGGATATAAACCTGGATAATGACCTCATATATATCAGGCCTAACTCAGCCAGAAGGCTCAAGAACAAGACCAGTGAAAGAGTGCTGCCGTTGGTTGGCTATGCAAAGCTGGCAATGGAACAGGCCCAAATAAAGGCGGACGATCAGTGGTTGTTCCCCCAATATATAAAGCCAGGGCACTGCTACGCCACACACGCTTCTAATGCGGTCAACAAGTGGCTGAAGCGTGACTTTGGTGGACTGACAGCACACAGCTTAAGGCATACGTTCAGAGACCGTTTGAGGGCTGTAGAGTGTCCTATGGATATGATTGATCAGATAGGTGGGTGGAGATCTGTCGGTGGTGTGGGAACTAACTATGGGCATGGTTATTCGAGATTGCAGGTTGAGCGATGGTTGCGGTTAGTTTTAATTCCGCTAGCCTCTGGTGATGGTACCTACACCCTAGACCCTTTCTAGAAGATTTTTATTATACGTTGATAGCCAAAAAGTATCATAAGGTTGCTGGCTGCCGGAAGTTTTGGTCTAGAGTTTATGTTTTCACTCTAGATCGTTTTAACTAGGCGGGCTAAGAAATGGGACGTGATGATGGAGAAGTAAGTGCAGAGAAAAAACATCTTTGTTCGGTCGAGTGCTAGGGCAAAAATTGCCTTTTCGGCCTCCCCACTCGGATTTTTGCTCGCAGCCTGCGGTGGAGGAGGTGGCGATGGGGCTGGTACAAATTCTATTTCGACAACAACTTCAAATAATTTTGTTGATAATTTGAACGGATTAAATGCGTTTGTGGCAGAATCAGCAAGTGATTTTACCGGCAGATATAGTGCTTCTGATCAGCTTTCTTCGCCGGCTTTGGATCAATCAAAATCAGAAAATTATTTATCAGGTTATGACAACAAAACTGCACTTACGGCGCTATCTGGTCAAAATGAAATCGATAGTCTGCTCTTCACCAACAATGAAGATTCCTCTAAAACTGAATATTGGCAAGGAGCAGATGCTGAAAATAAAATTTCCTTTAGCTTTTTCAATACTACTATATTGTTATTAGACGAGAATGCTTACGTTGGTGGAGGCGGTAGTGGGGTTTATAATAATGGTTTTCATGAATTTAGCGATGTCCAGAAAGATGCAGTCAGAACAGCACTTCTTGAGTTTGAAAAAGTAATCAACGTAGAGTTCGTTGAAGTCGCTGAAGAAAACGATCAAGTTGGTACGATTAGGTTTGGCATTAGCCAAGATGAGATGGCAGACAACACTGTGGCATTCGCCTGGGTGGTTGATGATTATTGGTCAACGGGCGGTGATGTTTGGCTTGATACCAATCATAATGGCGTAGACCTTGGAAAAGGTACGTATGAGTTTTTGACCTTAATCCATGAAATTGGTCATGCAATGGGATTGGCGCATCCACACGAAGGTGGTGCGCAAACGTTGCAGTCTGAATTGGATTTCATAAACTACACTGTGATGAGTTATGAGAGCCCGGACTGGGCATATTTTGGCTCTGGATCTAACAGGGATATCACGATTTCTGACAGTTTAATGGTCTATGATATTCAAGCTCTCCAGTACATGTATGGAGCAAATAATGACTATAATTCAGGAAACACCAAATATGAATTTGATCCAACAAAACCAAATTCGTTGACAATTTGGGATGGTGGAGGAGAAGATTTACTAGATTTTTCGAATTTTAATTATCGGTGTGATATTGATCTCAATGACGGAGCATATTCGACGATCAGATACGCTGGCTGGAATCCAGATGATAATTTTGGAATTGCATTTAACACCTTCATCGAAAATGTTTCAGGCTCTCAATCTAATGATACTATTATTGGAAACGAACTTGATAATGAAATTTCCGGTAATGATGGAAATGACACACTCTTCGGTGGTGCCGGTAACGATGTCTTTAATTGGGCAACGGATAGTCGAGATGGCGTTGATACAATGCATGGCGGGACTGGAAATGATACCTACGTGCTTTCAAGCGCCAGTGACATCGTAGTAGAATTAGCAGGAGAGGGGGCCGATACAGTATATACGCCGACTAGCTATTCTGCTCCTTCAAATGTAGAAAATGTATTCGGTTTTGGAAATCGAGGGAGCCTCACGATAAAAGGAAACAATCTCGACAATGTCCTTCGTGGCTCCGAACTAAATGACATCATTGAGGGTGGCGGCGGTTCAGATGATTTTTTACTCTACGTTGGAATGGGAAATGATAAAGTAACAGACTTTAATTCTGATGAAGGAGACGAGGTATTACTCGCCTATGGCCTTTCAGGTTACCAATTTGCGAATACGTCTACAGGAGCCATGTACAGCTTAGAAGACGGTTCTTCTTTGGAGTTAGTTTATGAGTTTATTGCCTAGGTCAGATTTTCAATAAACCGCCGTCCAATCCGGCACCCAATCTTCCCATAACGGCTTGCCCTTAAATTTCCGAAACAATTCCAGCTCGGTGAGATGCCTCTGGCTTGGTGGTCCAGAATAGTGGTCTTGTTGTAGCTCCACCGGATTATCAGGATGCGGTTCTTGCTCGATCACATCAAAATATTCGGTAGTGTGTTCAACTACAGGGTGTGTCACGCCTGTAACCTCTTCGAAGGCGGCTTGCATTTCTTGATACAGAAAATGGTCATAGCCGAACGGCACGATATAACTGTCGTGGACCGTGAGAATTGGGCATTTATAGACGCAGGTGAATTTTTCAATCAGCTTCTCCGTGATTTGACTGTCAACATACATAAGATCAATCCCAGCTCCTGAAGCTAACTTGTGGGCAATTGGTTCGTGCTTTTGAGCAAGCTGCTGCAACATGGCTGATAGCTGTCCATCAGTCATTTTCTTTTCTGGACTGCCGGTTACTGACTGAGACCTAAAGGCTTTGAAGGCTTTCTTTGTGTCATCTGAATTGATGGCTGTCAGCAGTAGAAGTTTGGCTGCAGCCCTAAGGTCAACATCAGGATCAATGTCATTGATGCCATGCAATTCGTAGGGATCTTCATTTACCTCAGCCCAATAGTTGATCCCCTCCTGCGCATACAAAATAACAATGTGTAGGCCCGAGAAATCTATCTCAGCTGTCATGATCCCATCGAATTGAATTTTCTTCCGGTAGTTTTTCGGACATCTTTGCCACCAACCACCATAGAACCTTCCGCCCTGATCCCATCTGGAGTTGTTAAAGATACGTCTGACCCTTTTATCCTGCTGGTTGATCTGAAGACGCATTTTCTTTTTGCCATCACCAATTGTCAAAACTGATGTCTCAAGATCGTAAATGTCGATGTGGGTTTGCTCCAAAATTTTGATGTAATCGAGCAAGACGGATCTCATCCTCTTGGTCTCAGACGTGTCTGAGTATTCTTGCGCATCTTTGGATTCATTCCGTAAGACGATCGGCTCCCAGTCTTCGTGATAGGATATATAGAATTGGTTGAATCTAGCTTTCTCAAAAAGAGTTATCAATTTTTCTGAGGCCCATAGGCGAGACTGAAATCCAATACCACTTTCCCTGTCATTGAATCCTAATTGTTGACCGATCACCCCATTTGCGATCAATGAGTCAACAATACTAATGATCTTCTTACTGATGTGCAGCTCGTTATATCGAGATCTAGCTTTGTAGGCGTTATTGTCTCTGCTGAACATCAGCATCAATACAGGGTCGGCACACCAGGCCACATAAAGATCAAGTAGGATCACCTTCACCAGCTTCTTGCTGATCCGAGAATTTCCATTAATAGATTGGAGATCAGTGAAGACATGGCCTACTAAGTCATTCACCTCAGGATATTCTGACCACCTGTGGACATCTAAAGGTCTGGCATTGGCATAGTCTATTTCTGTCATGATATCTCATAATATTGTTTATTATTAATACCTTGAATAAGATATAAAGATATATAAATCAATAGAATAACCAGCATATTTCATGCTATTATTACATAACTCAGACGTTTTTATTACTTGGGAGATTTTCAAAGGGCGAATTGTAGTTAACACCTTAAGTGCTGACCGCACTGGCACAGACCAAATATATATGACGGGTACGGATGGGGTGGCCCATATGGGATAGTATTAAGATTGAGCAAAAGTGGTTCGCAAAAGTTTTCACCAAACGGGGCATCAAGTGATTATTTGTTATCACGCATTTGGCCCACACCGTGGCATACGTAGGGATAAGTCATGCGGAGTTACAGCAAAAGGGTCAGTCAGAATTTAACACATCACCTGTCCATTTCGTTTTCAAAGAAATTGTAAGCGAAAAATAATAAAACAGCACTGAGCATGAGGACTGAACTACCAGCTAAAGCTAGGGCAAGTTCGAGCAGACTTAGGTTTAAATCGCTTCCCAATATGGACTTCCAACTCATGTGCACACTCCTAACTCGGACCAGCTTGAAAGCTGAACGCTATTTTGTATCTAGCTTTAAATTATATTTTATGATTTTAGTCAACGAATACATATGTATACCAGCTGGACGTCAAATGCCCTGGAATGTATTTGGAGTGCGAGCATTCTTTACAATGCAGTGAATTAAAGTGATTATTTATAAAAGTCGGAGGGGGCAAAAATGAGATTAATTTGTATATTTTTCACCGTTTTTTTTTCGCAAAGCGCAAATGCACAAATTAAAGAAGTTCGTCTAAAAACACTTCTATCCATTTGTGAGACAGCTCAGTCTACCAATGATCTTGGTACAATAAAAAATATTGCTAATCAGCTCAAAGATGAGCCGTTACAATCAAATCATATATTGGCATCAAGAATGAGGATCTGTCTTTCAGCAGCGAATGGTGGTGAAACAACAAAAATTAATGCTGAAGGTTTAGTTAAATCAATCGCAGAGAAAATGTTAGCAATTGAAAGCGATTGTAATGCACTTTTGGAAATTGCTCCCAATGTAGCATTAGATAATAAGACATGCAGAACAATATTTATTTCAAACAACTAGGCCCAAAGATCGAACTCTCCATCTTCTGACGTCAAAAATTCGGCTGACCTGGGGCCGCCGTAAGCCACATTTGGGCCTGGAGGCAGCGAGAGGTACCGCTATTGTCGTAGGATAAACCTGGCCCACTATATGCTAATCATGAATCTTAAGCTTCCGATAGGTGGCTTGAGCCGGGTCTCGGCAAAGCTTAAGCTTGCGGGCATCATACTAGTAATCACATTCTAAAAAATTGGTTTCTAGGCACTTTATTGCCATACTATTAGCTAATGCAACTTCGTCTAGAGCCATTTCTGCAGCAAGTTCTTCTTGTTCTTTTAGTGCTAAGGCCATGCCATTCTCTGCCGATATTTGAAACCACATGTGTGCTTTTATTCTATCTTGTTGAACACCAAGGCCATTACTATACATCGTCCCAATCATTTTTTGTGCGTAGGGATCGCCGCTTTGAGCTACTGTAGTGTACAAGTCCAAAGCTTTTTTGTAGTCTTGAGGTACTCCAGAGCCATGGTAATGTAATATGGCTAAGCGCCACTGAGCTGGAATATAACCCTCATCTGCAGCTAGCGTGTACCAATTAGCTGCTTCAACATCATCCTGATCAAAGCCTTGGCCTTGGCTGTGCATTAACCCAAGAAAAAATCTCGCAACGTTGTTTCCTTCTGTTGCGAGTTCTTGCCATTGGTCAACAGCAACCTGATATTCGTTATTTTTGTAGGCAGCCCAGGCAATATTTAGTTTTTTTAGGACTTCTCGTTTTTCTTGTAAGGCGATCACCTTATTCATGCGCTCTTCAGAGTTTTTCAACTTTTTAGAATTCACTGTTTTTTGTTCTGTCTCTGCTTTCTCTTCAGAGTGACTGTCCGCATGAACAACGGAAGTAAAAAATGCAAAAATGGCCGCTTGAATTATAAATTTTATCATCACTCGCATCTTCCATCGCCTGTTCAAACCTAATGCCTGATAAGATGACCGATAGATAATACAAATTCAAAGCTAAAAATACTCGCAAATCGATTTTAACTATTTCTAGTAAGGTTTCTGGTATCCGTTGTTTCATATCTAGGGCATAGAGAGGTATGATTAATCAGACCAATGCACAGTCACTTATTAAAAATATATTATCATAAAATGAATAAGGAGGCTGCTGCTTACGACCAGAGGTGCCGCTAACGGCATCACTCTAATTAACACCCACTGAACTCAATGCAATTGAGCAAATAAACATAATCGGTTCTGTTGGGGTGGCGCATATGGGCAGCGTTGAGATTTATCCAAAGTGTTTAGCGAAGGTTTTTACAAAGCGGGGCATCAAGTGATTATTTGTTGTCACACATTTGGTCCACATCGTGACACACATCGGGATATATCGTGGTCAATTCCCGTATTGACGGGCAGTTATAATTGTGGAAATCTTGGTGGAGGAATTCTTTAAGTTACTGAAAATATGTTTCTAACCGTTCAGCGTTGAGGTCGCTGTGAGGTAACACTCGTGGGGGGGCGAGTCCCCCCGACCGCACCAACATATCCTCTCGGCAGGGCATCCTTTGGGCGTAGAGCGGTTGGTGGGTTGGGCAAAATCACTGCTCTGGTCGAATTGGCTGGAGGTTACGGCGCGATTTAAACTTTATCTATTATTCTACGCTCTTGTGTTTGATGCACCGTGAGATTTGTCGCAAAGGTGCCTGATTTTTTACAAGTCAGCGGGGCAATTCACATCTTAACTTGCCATAAACCTTCCACACTGACATATGTGAAAGGATAACACAGTTAAGAAAGGAAATAATATGTTTAAAATTGGATCCATGCTTCTTGTATGTGCGACCCTCGCTTTGTCCGCATGCTCCGCAACAAATGGTGTTGGCGGCAGTTCCGCGCGCACGGTTGCAGCTGAACCGACAATGAACAAAATGTAATAAGCCACGAAGCAAGCACCTGCTTGCCTCTTTAGAACTGCGCATTTTAGCCCGTTTCGGTGGGCTAAAATAGCCTGCATATAAATACCAATCCTGTGAGCTGACGGGGTCACCCGTCGACGGGCATGCCCTGGTCAGCCATCATCTGGCCGCGTCACGGTTTTGCCAGTCACTGAACCGCGATATTTCGACAATAATTCTGCATCCACCTCGGTTCCATCGGCCAAGAAGGGCAATATTCCGCGCCGAAGCGAGAGGCCGCGCATGGCTTTGATATCATCATCTGATTTGGTCACCCTTTGGCTCATCCGCCGGCCCCATTCCGCGAGCTTGCTATAGAGCTGTTCAATTTCTGCTTGGTGCCCATCGCCCTTAGCCAGGTCGATAAACTCGTCGGGATCGGTTTGTAGATCAAACAACATTGGGCGAAAGCCACCTTCTGCATGCATCAGTTTAAAGCGCCCGTCAAAGACCATGTACAGGCGCGCATCTCGGGGTTCCAGACCGAGTTTCACGGCCTGCGACGTGGCCGAATAGTCATATTCGCTGATCGCAAAGGAGCGCCATTCCGGGTGTTCTCCGTGCAGCCAGGGGATCAAGCTTCGGCCCTCAATGATATGATCTGGCAGTTTTCCGCCTGCGGCGTCGACAAAGGTTGCGGCCAGATCAATAGATTCCACGAGCGCGTCGCAGGTCGTGCCACGGGTTGGGTCTGCCGCGGGACGTGGGTCATAGATGATCATCGGAATTTTCGCCGACGCGTCATGAAAGAGGTCTTTCTCGCCGAGCCAATGGTCACCCAAGTAATCCCCGTGATCCGATGTCAGCACGATCATAGTATCCTCGAGGCGGCCTTTGTCTTCGAGATAGGTCAGCAGCCGGCCCAGCTGGTCATCGCATTGTTTGATCAATCCCATATAGGCGGGGATCACCTTTTGGCGGACCTCTTCTTTTTGGAAGGCTTGAGCGATCTTATTGCCCTGATAGGCGCCAAATACTGGATGAGGGTCATCTTGCTCCATCGCGTGGCGCGTGGCTGGCGGCACATGGCGGGCGTCATACATATTGTGGTAGGGCGCAGGTACTATATAGGGCCAATGCGGCTTGATATAGCTGACATGGGCCATCCAAGGGGTCGCTTTGTCCCGTGTTTCCATGAACTCGATCGTTTTGCTGGTTAACCAAGGCGTTTCGCTGTGCTCTTCGGCAATATTGGCTGGTTTATCGGCATTTGTGAAAATCCAACCGCTGGCAATCTCGTTGCCGTCTACCCCGGCATTGGCAAAATCAGCCCAAGGGTTTTCTGATTGGTAGCCTTGGGATTTGAGATATTCATTATACGGTGAGCGTTTTTCGTCATAGAATCCATCAGGACCGTAAGCCCAAAGCCCATCGTCCCTGATCCAAGTGTCAAAGCCGCATTCAGCCTGACGCGCTCCAATCACGCTGTCGGGGCTGAGCCCCAGTCTCGCCATGCCTGCGGCATCGGCTTTCATATGGGTTTTGCCGATCAGACAGCAGTCCATGCCGGAGTTGCGCAGGTGATCGCCCATTGTCATTTCGCCAACCCTGAGCGGGAATCCGTTCCACTGCGCCCCGTGGGATGAGGCGTATCGACCGGTATAAAAACACATGCGCGAGCCACCGCATATTGGTGATTGTACATAGGCATTGGTAAAACGGACGCCCATGGCGGCCACGCGATCAAAATTTGGCGTGTGCAAATGCGGATGGCCGGCACAGGACAGGTAGTCAAAGCGCAGTTGGTCATACATGATGAACAAAATATTCATGGTGGATCTATGCCCCTTTACGGCAATTTTTGCGCCGGATGTTGATTCTAATAGTAAGAGTGCCGCGTTCCAGTCGCCAGGGCAAACGTGTTGTTTAAATCCCGCTTAATAACCGGAGGCTTTGCCTGCCCCTGTGCAGTTGCGGCCGATCATTCACTCAGAAAGGGGGCTGAAGCAAAGGAGATTGTGCCAACTGGGGGCGCATGGTCCTTAGGCGACACAGGGGCAATATCGATTTGCTATTTGCATCTTAATTTGCAAGCTGTTGGCACTCGCCGATTTGTACAATTGGGAGAGTACAATCCATGCAAAAGGAGCACAATCCATATGGCTAGCCAATTATTTTCATCCATTACTCTGGCCGGCATTGAGCTGCGCAACAGGATCATCGTGGCGCCCATGTGCCAGTATAGTGCCGATGAAGGGGCCGCGACGGATTGGCATTTGATGCACCTGGGGCAATATGCGGTCTCTGGCGTTGGCTTAATTATCACCGAAGCGGTGGGTGTAGAAATGGCTGGCCGGATTTCACCCGGTTGTTTGAGCCTTTGCACAGATGCCCAAGAAGCTGGTCTGAAACGCGTGGTCGAGTTTTGCCAAACATTCGGCAATACCACCATGGGGATTCAGTTGAGCCATGCGGGCCGCAAGGGCTCGACGGATCTGCCTTGGCTTGGCGGCAAACCCATTGCCGCTGCTGATCCAAGAGGTTGGGCCACAGAAGCCCCGTCAGCCACGCCCTATGCGCCTGATGGCTGGGAAACCCCAGCGGCCTTAGACGAGGCCGGGCTGGCGCGCATCAAGGCGGCTTTCGTCGATGCGGCTATTCGGGCAGATCGCATTGGGTTTGAGGTGGCTGAGTTGCATGCGGCGCATGGGTATCTTTTGCATCAATTTCTCTCCCCTTTGAGCAATCTGCGCAGGGATGCCTATGGCGGCAGCTTGGAAAATAGAATGCGCTTCCCACTTGAGGTTTTCGATGCTGTAGCCGAAGTTTGGCCCAAGCATAAGGCCCTTGGCGTGCGGTTTTCAGCGACCGATTGGGTGGCGCGTTCCAGTTGGGATGTTGCAGAATCTACCCGTTTCGCAGCTGCGTTGAATGCTCATGGCTGTGACTTCATTGATGTCTCCAGCGCAGGCAATTCGCCTGAGCAAAATATCGAGGTTGGACCCGGTTATCAGACTGGATTTGCAGCAGAAATTCGTCGTGAGACGGGTCTGCCCACCATGGCTGTTGGGCAAATTACTGAGCCGCACCAGGCAGAGACGTTGATCCGCTCGGGGCAGGCGGATATGGTGGCGCTTGCGCGTGGCATGCTCAACAACCCGCGTTGGGCCTGGCATGCGGCGGAGGCATTGAATGCTGAGGCCGCTTATGCGCCGCAATATATGCGCTCTAACAAAGCGCTGCGCGGCCTGCCCATTCCGGGCAACCCGCCTGTTGCGGTGAAAAAGTAAAAGCCTCAACCGCGGTTTGGGCGGGCCTAGAACTGGAGCTGCACTTTCATGGCATGGCTGCGGTCGCTGGAGGTTGTGAAGGCTTGGATGGCTTCGCTGATTGGGAAGCTATGGGTGATCAGGTGATCCACGGTAATCGCGCCAGATTGCATGAGCTTGACGGCGGTGAAAAACTCCTCATGAAAACGAAAGGAGCCGCGCAGCGAGATCTCCTTGGCCGTCAGGGCTTGCATCGGCACGGTCATGTCCCCGCCGAGACCCAGCTGGACTAAGACCCCGCGCGGTCGTAAACAAGCTAGGCCCGCGGCCAGTGCTGCGGCCGCGCCAGAGCATTCCAGATGCACATCGACTTGGCCTTTGTCTGCATGAAATGCCGCCAATGCTTGTGGGTTTTCTTGTGTATTGAGTACAGTATCCGCGCCACAAAGCTTGGCCATGGTAAGGGTATAATTGGACAGATCAGTTGCTATGATACGCGCGGCGCCGGCGTGGCGGGCCGCCAAAATACAGAGCGCACCGATTGGGCCGCAGCCGGTGATCAGCACAGTTTTGCCGGTCAGATCCCCTGACTGCGCCACGGCGTGCAGGCAGACCGCAAGGGGCTCAGCCATAGCAGCCTGTGCCGCCGTCAGGCCATCGGCCGGGGCGCATTGGGCCGCGCTGACAATTAGATGCTCTTGAAAGGCGCCTTGGATATGAGGAAAGGGCATGGCACTTCCGTAAAAGCGCATGTTCAGGCAATGGTTGTGCTGCCCTTGCGCGCAAAAACCGCAGCCATGACAGGGCCGAGAGGGAGATATGGCCACCAGCTGGCCCGTCTTTAGATCACCGGTGTCTGCCCCTAGGGCTCGAATCACGCCAGAAACTTCATGGCCCAAAACCATAGGCTCGCGCAGTTTGATCGCTCCGAATCCACCGTTATGGTAATAATGGAGATCAGAGCCGCAGATACCGCCCGCCTGCATTTGGATCAACACCTCACCAGCGGCGGGGGCGGCAACGTTTTGGGATTCAATGCGCAAGTCCCCTGCGGCGTGGATGACGATTGATGAGCAGTTTTGCGACATTCGTGTTTCTCCAGATGATGTTTCCCCATAGACTACTGCCTGAATGAGGAATGCACCAAAGGAAAATACAATGACTCTTGAAATGTTCAACTTATCTGGAAAACGTGCGCTGATCACTGGATCCAGCCAAGGTATCGGTTTTGCTTTGGCTCGGGGATTGGCCGGGGCGGGGGCGGAAATTATCCTCAATGGGCGCAATCAAGCGAAGCTTGCGACCGCGCAGCAAGAGCTGGGCGATGATGTTGCAACGGTGCATTCCCTAGCCTTTGATGCCACAGATCACGAAGCGGTGCGGCGCGCTGTGGACGGCTTTGAGGCGGAGGTCGGTGCGATTGATATTTTGATCAACAACGCCGGCATGCAGCACCGCACTGAGTTGCATAATTTTCCGCCGGATGCGTTCGAACGCCTGTTGCAAACCAATATTGCCTCTGTTTTTCATGTGGGACAGGCCGTTGCCCGTCATATGATCGCGCGAAAAGGTGGCAAAATAATCAATATTGCCTCGGTGCAAACCGCGCTCGCGCGCCCAGGCATAGCCCCCTACACAGCGACCAAAGGCGCCGTGGGCAATTTGACCAAGGGCATGGCAACCGATTGGGCGCAATATGGCCTCAATTGCAACGCCATCGCGCCGGGCTATTTCGACACGCCTTTGAATGCGGCGCTGGTAGCAGATCCAGATTTCAGCACATGGCTCGCCAAACGCACCCCGGCCGGGCGCTGGGGCACGGTAGAGGAATTGGTCGGCGCGGCGGTATTTTTGTCCTCTGATGCGGCGAGCTTCGTCAATGGGCATATTCTCTATGTGGATGGCGGCATTACCGCATCGCTCTGACGCGTCCGGATTGCGTTTAAAACACTTGCGACGATCCAAAAAATAAACTTATCTGTATGCACTTAACTGGGCAGCGGGGTGTCTTCCGGACCCGCCCGGCGCTGGAACATGCGCGTGAAATCCCCGTGAGTTTGATGCGGTACGCATCGGTTTTGCTGTAGGGGACTCTGCGCCTCTGCATGTAACGGGAGATAAATTATGAAAACTGTAGGAGTTGTCGGACTGGGCGATATGGGTAGCGGTTTGGCGAAAAATTTGTTGAAACATGGATATAAGGTGCAAGGGGCTGACCTTTTACCCCACCGCCAAGACGCATTTCGTGCGATGGGCGGACAGCTTTGTTATTGCCCTGCTGATGTCGGGCGCGGGGCTGATGCGGTCTTTGTCATGGTCATGAGGGGAGAGCAGGCGAAATCTGTTATTTTCGCGCCTGACGGTCTTCTTGCTACTTTGCCTGAAGGCAGCGCGATCGTGTTGTCTGCGACAACCACACCCCAGGAAGCGCGCGATATTGGCGCGCAAGTGGAAGGTTCTGGTGTGTATTTGATCGACAGCCCGGTCTCGGGTGGATTTCCTGGTGCGCAGGCGGGCAGCCTGACGCTCATGGCCGCTGCACTACCAGAAATTCTAGATCGTTTCCTGCCCATTCTTGAAGCGGTCTCAGCCAATATTCACCGGGTTGGCCAGCGGCCAGGCGATGGGCAGACGGTGAAAGCCTGCCTGCAATCGCTCATCGGCGCGCAATTTTCGGCAACATTCGAAGCTGCGGCTCTGGCGGCAAAGGCCGGTGTGCCGGGGCAGGTGCTGCTTGATGTGTTTTCCACTTCTTCGGCGGGCTGTGGGGTGGTGAATAATGCGCTTGAGAAGATCATTGATCGGCAATTTGAAGGCACGGGCAGTCACATAAATACGATGCATAAGGATCTGACGATTGCTATGGCTCTGGGCGAGGCGCTGGGCGTTCCGCTCCATACCGCAGGATCTGCGATGCAAATTTTCCACGCTGGCAAAAGCAAATACCCCAATGGCGACAATTGGGTCTGCACAAGGGTGATTGAGGAGATTGTTGGCGCCGAACTGCACCGCGAGTTGGCGCCATGAAGCTCGGTGTTATTTGCGACGGGATCAGCCGCGATTTGCGCCATGCGGTGGATGTGATGGATGAGTTTGATTTGGAGTATGCGGAGCTACAATATGTGGGCGATACAGAAGTGGGGGATCACACCCCGCAAGAAATTGTGGCGATTGATGAACTTTTGCGCGATCGAGGCAAGCCGGTGTCGTGCCTGTCTCGGCACATATTTGCGGGCATGAGCGCCGCAAATCGCCCCGGGGATGCTCTGCATGTGTCACATATGGATGCGCTCAAGCGGGTGATTGAGATGGCACATATTGTCGGATCGCCCTTGGTTCGGATCATGACCCAACGCAAAGAACAAATCTTGTGGGGCATGAACGGGGCGGAGCGCTGGAATGTTGCTCATGGGGTCTGGGACAGCATGCCGCCCTTCATTGCGCCTGCTGTTGAGCTGGCCAAAGCTGAAGGCGTGGTATTGGTGGTGGAAACTGGCAATGGCACTTTGGTGAATTCCAATTATACCGCGCGTCGGTTGATTGACGAATTGGACGCAAAGGCGCATCTAAAGGTTCTGTGGGATCCCGGAAATAATTGTTGGTGTCATGAATTGGCCTATCCGGATGGCTATGAGACACTGCGTGGCGGGTATCTCGGTCATATTCATATCAAGGATGTCAAAGTCGACACGCCGCGCGCATTGCTCGAAGTGCGGCGCCTGGGGGAGGGGCAATTGGCGGATCTATTCGCGCCGATCGCTGCGGCCTTGCGGGCGGATAGCTATGATGGGGTGGTCTCGTTGGAGAGTGTCTACCATCCGGGCAATGGTGATTTTGAAGCCGGATTTCGCCTCTGTGTCGAACATTTTAAAAATTTGTTTTTATGATGTTGATTGCGGCCTGAACAGGTGCAGGCCGCAATCAATTTATTAGACCTCTTTATAACAACAGCTGCCAAGCCATACTATTTTGCCCTGTGGCGCAGCTCTCATTTCGTGTTGAACTGCCGCGATGCAGAGGTTTTTTATAGGTGCGCACATTCTGGCACGGGTGTAATCACGGTGCCGTCCTTGAGATGTTGGAGCAGATTATCTACGGTGAGCGCGCCCATAGCCGCCCGAGTTTCGACCGTGGCGCTGCCCACATGCGGCAAAAGCACAGTATTGGGCAGATCGCGCAGCGCCTGCGGCACCGCCGGTTCCGCTTCAAAGACATCGAGCCCCGCCCAGCCGAGCTTGCCGCTTTGAAGTACCTCAATCAAAGCGGCCTCATCGACGACAGATCCGCGGCTGACATTGATCAAAGTGCCATTTGGCCCCAATGCCTCCAAGACCTCGGCATTTACGATTTTATGGGTGGAGGGGCCGCCGGGTGTGATGCAGATTAGCGCGTCGCAGCTGCGTGCCATTTCAGTAAGGTTGTCAAAGTAACGATATGGCACATCTTTTTGCGTGCGAGAGTGATAGACAACCGTTGTATCCCAAGGCGCGAGCTTGTCGGCAATGGCCTGGCCAATGCGGCCAAGTCCCAAAATTCCAACGGTCTTTTTGTCCATCGAGCGGGTCAGCGGGGCGTTACCCTTGGCGCTCCAATCGCCGGATCGGACGTAGGCATCGTCACGCAGCAACTCGCGATAGCAGGCCAGCAGGAGCAAGAGCGCCGTAGTGGCGACCTCTTGGTTCAAAACATTTGGCGTATGAGCGACAAGGATATTGCGGCGCACCGCTTCGGTAACGTTAATCGCATCATAACCGACACCGTAACCACTGATGACTTTGAGATTGCTAAGCGAGGTCATGAGCTCCGGGTTCACGCCATCATGGCCATTTGTGATGACATGAGTGATGGCCGTAGGATCAAAATCGTCCAATTGGTGAATCGTGAATGCCGCTTCTAGTCGATCTTGCATCTGTGGGGTTATACCACCGATTTGTAGAAGCTGATGGGTCATTCTGCGTCACTTTCTGAGGCTAATGTGGCGGTTTGGCCGGTCAAATGTCGTGCCAAATGGTCATGAACCCGTTTGCGGGTCAAGGCTTCGTTTGCCGCCAAGGCGGCTTCTAATATGTCACTGTGTTGCTGAATATTGTTGGATATGAAATCAAATTTACGGTCTGCCTTCATCAATTGCTGCCGGAATTGTGCGTAGATGAGGCTGTGCATGGCCTTCAGGGTGGTTGAGCCGCAAGCGGAAATTAAAGTTTGGTGAAATTCTTTTTCAGAGGTAAACCAAAGATCCACCAGATCCGTAGGATCTTCACGTGCATGGATACGCTTTTCGAGGTGGCTTAATTTATGATGCGCTGCGGTCAGGCTGGCCTCCCAAGCGACGCCGCCTTGGCGAATGGACAAGACCGCACCCTCGCTCTCGAGTAATATTCGCAAATGTGTCAACTCGATGAGCTTGGTGGGCGATAATTCCGGCACGCGGAAACCCTTTTGGTCCATGAAATGCACCAAACCATCGCTGGACAAACGAAACAGGATCTCGCGGACCGTGCTGGCCGAGCACCCAAATTCTTCACGCAACAATTCGGCGCGGAGTTTTTGCCCATGGTCATAGGTATCGGTTGTTAGGCGCTTTTTCAGCTCGCGATAGATCTTGTTTTCACTCTCCATGATTGCATTTTAGCACATGGTTGGAAAATTACGAGAAATATTTCGATATTTTATTAATATCTCGAAAATATTAAAAATTCCATTTTTCTCTTGATGATCTCGATTCGTCATCCTAACCTAACACCACAATATCTGTGAAAACGCACTAAAGCGTTAAAAATAAACACTAAAAGTCTGGGAGGACAACATGAAGTTTATGAAAACTGCGGCGTCAGTTGCGATAATTGCGTCAATGGGCGCTTCGGCGGCATTTGCGGGTGGGCATGCTGAGACCAAATTGCGCATCCAAACCCACTATGCGCCAGAAACCGTATCCGGCAAACTTGCAGCCCAATATATTGCGGATGTGCAAAGCATGTCCGGTGGCGCGATCGAAATTGAAATGTTCTACTCCTCTTCGGTTGTGAAATCCGTTGAGACATTCGATGCGGCAGCCACAGGCATTTTGGACTGTGACATGACCGGCGGTGGCTACCAAACTGGCAAAAACCCTGCGTTCCAATTTGTTGGCGACATCATGGGCGGCTATGCGACACCATATCAGCAGTTGAGCTGGCTATACTACGGCGGCGGTCTGGAAGATGCGCAGGCCCTGTATAACAAATATGATATGCAGCTCGTTGGCTGGTGGGTTTATGGCCAAGAGAGCCTAGCATCTTCCAAGCCTTTGGATGGACCGGCCGCGTTAAAAGATTTCAAATTCCGCTCGCCCCCTGGCATGGAAACAAAGATCTTTGAAAAGCTCGGTGCCAAACCGATCGTGATGGATTTCACAGAGATTTTTACGGCGCTTGAAACTGGTATCATCGATGGCGCGGATGCATCTGGTCTGGCCAATAACGTGGGTCTGGGTCTGTATGATCTGGTGAAACACGCGAACTTCCCAGGCTTTCACTCCATGCCGTCGGATCACCTGGCTTGTAACAAAGCGGTTTGGGATGCGATGCCAGAAGCGCACCGCACCATCATGTCCGTCGCTATGGAAGCCCTTGCACTTCGCACAGCCTTGACTTTCGAAAAAGCGAACGCGGCGGCAGCTGCGCAGCTGCGTGCTGAAGGGGTAACCCTCTGGCAGTGGTCGGAAGAAGACCTTCAGGCTTTCCGTGATGCTGCACAAGCCACATGGCCTGAGTTTGCGACAACACCAGAAGCCAAAGCACTTGTAGCAAGCCACGTTGGCTACCTCACAGAGCTTGGTTTGGTTTCCAACTAAAATCTGAAATTAAAAGACCGGCCCGATCTGTTCGGGCCGGTCGTCTTGTTTCCCTTCACAATAATTTCAGGAAGTACCCTTATGCGAGCTTCACCTAATAGCGTCATTCAATGGATACTTCCTCTTGCGTTTATCGCCAGCGCCAGTTGGGTGGTTTGGAACGGCGCAACCTATATCATGGCTTTTGGGGGATATACCGACGCTTTGGCGGCCCGCTACCGGCCGATCATGACGCTTGATTATATCATCCTTTTGGCGCTTCCACTCATTGCCTTGGTGGGCATTTGGACTGTGCGCGGCGCGGCCATGGAAATCGATGATCCTGGCCCGTTCGATGGGGTCGCCATGTTTGTAGGCCGGGTGACGATGATGTTGATCGCTTTGGTCGTCGCGGTGATGATGTATGAGGTGATCTTGCGCTATGTCTTTGAAAGTCCAACCCTCTGGGCTAATGAAATGTCCCTTTGGTTGGCTGGGTTTGTGTTCATCCTTGCGGGCTTTTACGCCATGCAGCAGCGCAGCCATATCCGCATCTATTTGCTCTACGATATGATGCCCCGGGGCTTTCAAAAAGCCTGTGATACCATTTCCACTGTGTTAATCGTCGTCTTCGCATTCTTCCTAGTTTATGGTGGCTACGGCGAAGCAAAAGCGAAACTCTTGCGGTGGGAGACCTTTGGCACCGCCTTCGACCCCCCGATCCCTGCGACCTTGAAACCTTTGGTTTTGGCCGTGGTGACTTTGGTTGCCATTCAAGCGATCTTGAATCTAATCAAAGACTGGAATCTTGAGCCAGAAATTCACACGGCTGCGGACGATATCGATCAAGATGAAATTGAGCGACTTAAAAAAGTTGTAGGAGACGTATGATGGATATCGGTACAATCTCACTCGTCCTCCTAGTTGGATTATTGGTGCTTTTAGCGATTGGAATGCCGCTTGGTCTTGCCTCAGCGGTCATGGCAGTTGCAGTTTTGGTCATGAAGTTTGAACCTGCATTGATTGCAGATCCATTGAGCTTTGGCGACGGGTTGCTCACCCGAAAATTTGGCACGGGCCCGTTGAACATATTAGCTCAGAAAATCTATGGGTTGCTCACGGATTACGTCTTGATATCCATTCCGTTGTTTATCTTCATGGCAGCCTTGCTGGAACGCTCAGGCATTGCCAAGGGAATGTATACCTCCTTGAATGTCTGGCTCTCAGGGGTGCGAGGCGGCATTGCGATTGTGACCTCGGTCATGGCCGTTATTATGGCCGCTATGTCTGGCATCATTGGCGGTGAAGTGGTGTTGTTGGGACTGATCGCATTGCCACAAATGCTGCGTCTTGGTTACAATCAAAACTTGGCCATTGGAACGATCTGCGCCTCAGGCTCGCTCGGCACAATGATCCCGCCTTCAATTGTGTTGATTATCTATGGCCTGATCACTGAAACCTCAATCAAGGCACTATTCACGGGCGCATTCGTGCCGGGCTTCATGTTGGCGATGATGTTCATACTTTACATCATTGTGCGTACGCAAATGAATCCAGAGCAGGCTCCCTTGCCGGAACCAAAACCTGGCGACCCGCAAGGCGCGGAAAAATGGGCGCTTTTCGGTGCCTTCCTGTCCATCATCACAGCAGGCTTCTCTTTTGCTTTGTTTCTACGGGTCGTGTTTTTCACGCTTGCAGGGCAAAATGTCTATGAAGAAGGTGTCGATGCCATTGCCTATGGAACCCCTGATTATATTCCTTGGTTTGGTGGACTCACCGCTATCTCGCTCGGGCTGATCATTTTTGCCTTCGGCATTGAGCGTGCACGTACCGGTTGGAACATGGGCAAAGGTTTGGTTGCGCCGATTGTTGTTATTGGCGTCGTATTGGGCTCTATTTATGGAGGTATCTCCGGCATCACAGAAGCGGCGGGCATGGGTGTGGTTGCGGTGCTCATCATTTCCGTATTTCGCGGTGAGGCCAGTTTTGACCTCGTGTGGGAAAGCTTGATGCGCACCCTCAAATCCACTGGTACGATCATCTGGGTGACGATCGGTGCGGCGGCGCTGGCGGGTGCCTATACCATCGCTGGCGGCCCGCAATATGTGGCAGACCTCATCGTTGGGCTCGACATGCCAACCATGGGCATTTTGTTGATGATGATGCTGATCTTACTCTTCATGGGTGCGTTTATGGATTGGGTTGGGATCGTCTTGCTGATCATTCCAGTGTTCTTGCCGATTGTGCAGCGCCTGCCAATTGAAGAGATTGGCCTGATCGGTCAATTGGAACCACGCTATCTTTCTGTCTGGTTTGGGGTGCTTTTTTGCATGAATATGCAAGTCAGTTTTCTATCACCGCCCTTTGGGCCCGCGGCGTTCTATCTCAAGTCAGTCGCGCCGGCTCATATCTCTTTGACGGATATTTTTAAAGGCTTTTTACCTTTTATATGCGTGCAGCTTTTGGCACTTGCAGTCATGTTGATCTGGCCGAATATCGTCACGCTCCTGCTGTAGCCCTAAGGCGTCAGATGTGCCGTTGAGTTTTGCATTTTCAGTACGCCCGCGGACCACAGGCGCTCCGAGGTTGTAAGTGTAAGGATTGACATGGATTTTGTACGATTGGACCGAGCTGATACGGTGGTGACGGCAACCCGCAGTTTATCGCCCGGCAGTGAAATTGATCGGGTAGCCACCCGCTCGACGATACCTTCCGGCCATAAGGTTGCCATCCAGGCGATGGCTATCGGGGATCCGGTGCGCAAATATGCCCAAATCATCGGCTATGCTTCATGCGAGATCTTGCCAGGTGATCACGTGCACACCCACAACGTGGAATTTCGCAACACTGATACAGATTATGAGTTTTCCACAGATTTGAGAGCGGTAGCACCGGCAGCAACTCAAGATCATTTCATGGGGTATCGACGTGAAAACGGTGCGGTTGGCACGCGTAATTACATTGCCATCGTCACCTCAGTCAATTGCTCAGCCACTGCTGCACGTATGATCGCGGACCATTTTACGGCTGATGTCTTGGCAGCGTATCCAAATGTGGAGGGTGTGGCCGCTTTTGTGCATGGTACGGGATGCGGTATGGCCGATTCTGGGGATGGGTTCGAAGCGCTACAGCGGGTGATGTGGGGCTACGCCAAACATCCCAACCATGCTGGGGTTCTCATGGTGGGTTTGGGCTGTGAGATGAACCAGATTGATTGGTTGCTTGAGGCCTATGGGCTGAAGCAAAGCGAGACATTTCAGACAATGAATATTCAAAAAGTTGCAGGGCTGCGGCAGACCGTTGAGCTGGGTATCGCCAAAATCAAAGCTATGCTGCCAATTGCTAATCAAGCACGGCGCGAAAAATGTCCCGCTTCACACCTGATGGTCGCGCTGCAATGCGGCGGCTCTGATGCTTGGTCAGGCGTGACCGCCAATCCGGCGCTTGGTTATGCTTGCGATCTGTTGACGGCCCAAGGTGCGACGGGCGTGTTGGCCGAAACCCCTGAAATCTATGGTGCCGAGCATCTGCTGACCCGCCGTGCAGTGACCCCGGCGGTGGGTGAGCGCTTGCTTGGTCTGATCAAATGGTGGGAGGATTATACGGCGCGCAACAATGGCTCCATGGATAATAATCCAAGCCCTGGCAATAAGGCTGGCGGTTTGACGACGATTTTGGAAAAATCACTCGGAGCGGCGGCAAAAGGCGGAACGTCACCTCTGACTGGGGTGTATAAATACGCCGAACCCGTGCGCAGCCGTGGGTTCACCTTTATGGACAGCCCGGGTTATGATCCGGCCTCGGTCACGGGTCAGATCGCCGGTGGCTGCAATCTGGTGTGTTTCACCACGGGGCGCGGCTCTGCGTTTGGATCCAAACCTGCACCCACGATTAAGGTGGCCACCAATAGTGAAATGGCCAAGCGCATGTCGGAAGATATGGACATCGATGCCGGTGAAATTCTCTCCAAAGGCGTCAGCGTTGAGCAAAAGGGCCGCGAAATCTACGAGATGTTTTTGCGCGTGGCCTCCGGTGAGGTCACTAAATCTGAGGCGCAGGGGCTTGGTGATTATGAATTTGTTCCATGGCAAATAGGGGCAGTCATGTGAAACGGATTTTGGTGGTTGGCGGCGGGTTGATTGGCCTTCGGCATTTGGAGGCGGTCAAAGCCCATCCCGAGTGCAGCCTTGTCGGATTGGCCGATCCGAATATGTCGCTGGAAGT